>Ga0172372_10003333_pt1 | contig 23694 bp, 21 predicted proteins | sample LakKiv5m_2_FD_114544 | JGI IMG/M metagenome (GOLD analysis project Ga0172372, IMG submission 114544) | Freshwater microbial communities from Kabuno Bay, South-Kivu, Congo - kab_092012_9.5m | ecosystem: Environmental > Aquatic > Freshwater > Lake | place: Democratic Republic of the Congo...
AGAACGGGAGTCAATGAACAAGCGGAAGGCCGCACAAGGCGAGATGATATGGTCAGGATGACCGGTATGCAGGCGTGAGCAGGAGCGATCGCCTGTAATCGTCACGATAGAAGTTCGAGTAATCCTTTTAAATCCTCAAGTTGTATTGAAGCTTATAAGAGGTCAACGCTGAACTTCACTTATTTTATTTGCTACAAGTAAAATTACCTCCCATAGAGATTCTTTTTCTGTTCAATTCCATGACTTTCCTCCAAAATTAGGAGGTAGCCTTCAAAATGGGGTCACGAACACTGATGGCAGTTAAATATTTAAATAATTTTGGATAAAAATGGTTGGCCTTGTATGATTATTTTGGATAAAGATTGTGGGCCACTTATGGTTAACCCTAAATCTGAGAGTTTCTATGCGACCCAACCGTGTCCAGCTTAAGCGTCTCCCCCATCTCCTGGCTTTCAGTTTCGCTCTAGGCATTATTCTAGGGGCAGGACTCTCGACGAGCAGCCCTGCGCATGCAGCGATACCCTGCTCCTCCCTCTGGCGACTGGGTTTCCCAGAACGGGGACGGATGGACAGCGCGGGCGAGTGTCACAAGTTTCGTCCGGAGAGAGGCAGCTTACCACGTGGCTTCGAGATGTACTTTCAGGAGAACACTGTCGACGATACCAGCATAAAGCAAGCGATGGAGCTCGCTGCCGAAGCGCTCGCCTATTCGGCGGGAAAGTATGCGGCCTTTGCAAGTCTTCCAAAAATCCGGATTGTCTTCGCGTCGCGGCCCTATAGCGACGGCGCCGGAGTGACCCCTGCTTTTACCTACACGGAGTTTTTTAATTCGAGTGGCGAGTTTTGCCCGATACTGCTTTATCCTGCTTTGCTGACTTTTAGCCGCGAACACCAGATGCAGATTGTGGCGCATGAGACCTACCATTGCATCCAGAAGGTGGCCTGGCCGGCCAAGGTGACGGCTGCGGTTACGGGCCGGAGTGAGGGCGAATTCTGGTTTGAATCCATTGCCCAGTTGATGAGCAATGTTGTGTACCCCAACCACGACTTTGAATATCATCCAATGTTCGGACGGTTTGACCAGCACCTCCCATTGATGACGCAGGAGAGTCCGTATTTGTCGGAGGGTTTTTTCCAAGGATTATTTTGGAGACTGGGCGCCCATCCAAACCGCATGCATCTCCTCCAAAATGTGTTTAGAAGCGGCACACCGACTGCCGTTGAAGACCTCAGGAGCATACCGAATATCGAGCAACATCATCACGAGATCGCTCGGGACATGGCTTTTCAGCAGCTGAGGGATAATTCAGGTGCTCTCGTGCAGTGGCGGATTGAGATGAATGAAATCACTGTACCTTCCACTCCGACAAGCAACTTCAGAGTCGATTTCATGGATTTTAGTACGGAACCCTTTGAAATCATTTTCCCGAAAAGGGGCCGCTACCGGGTAAGGGCCCAAATCCCTGAAGGCTCAACGTTGAGCGTGAGAAAAGTAGGCAGTCCTACCTGGCTTTCAAGCTTCCCATCCGAGTTCGAAGTGGATTGTAACGACGATCGTAAACTTGAGGGCATTATTACTCGCGCAAAAGCCGACCTCGCAATGAACACCGCCACTTTCGAAGTCGAACGCGTGGAAAATGATACTTGCCCTTGCATTATCGAGAACAAGCCCAACGACTCCTGTCTTTTCGGCGAGTGGGTCGTCGATCAAGCCTCGGTTATCGACTTCTTGCATCGCGCAACTTCCGAAAACCTTGAGATCATCTCTGTCGCGGGCACAGTGCGGTTAACTTTCACCCCAGACGGAGACCATTCTTGGAAGTACGATAATCTCGTCGTCCATGGGCGACCACGCATGCAGTCCACCCCGGTGGACATCCGAATGTTTTGGAATGGGATGAACACGTTCACTTACAGTAACTTTCGTACCGAGGAACGCACTTCGGTCTGCTCAAAAGCACAGACATCTGGACTCACCGCACGCGCAGAAGGCATCGCAAACGGGATCAGGTTTACCATGCCGGTTCCGATCGAACCGATCCGCGGTGACGGTGTTCTCAACTATCACTGCTCGGGCAATACCTTCAGTTATGACATTCAGGCCGGCCGGATTCCGCTGAACTGGATTTTCCACCGGGTTGAGTAACGTCGGGGCTATAGGGTGCTGTAAAGCAAGACTTCAAGTTGAGCTGTTTGGCCAGATTCTGAACATTGTAAGCCCTGTAAATTGATCCTCGATCAGATAAAAATTCAATCTGCCTATTCGCCCGATGGTCGCTAAATCTTTTTTCCACTGAAGCAATCATTAGAGACTGAATATCCTCCGCTAAGAGGGGCTTAGTGCTGGCAACAAAGGAGATAGCTTCGCGGTCACAGCAGTCGAGAACAAATGCTACAAAGACCTTTTCTCCATTGAAGCATTTTATTTCAATGCCATCAGAGCACCAGCGAGTATTCGAGTGAAGAGTCATGACTAATCCAGTAGGGGAATCGACCTATCTTGGGCAAAATAACACCCTTTAATCTCATTACTCTGTAAATTCTCTTCTTGTTGTATTTTTCGAGTCCTAGTTCTATGCGCTGGCGATTAAGCATTGCAGTTACCCGCTTGTAGCCGTAGGTCGGTCGAGCCTTAATTATTGGCCTGATCAACTCAAAAATTTCATCATCAGTCTCTTTAAAATAATGCCCCATAACCACAACCTTTACTTTTTTGTAGATCGATTTTGAATGAATTCCCCAAAGTCGGCATACTCTTATTTTTTTGTGCTTTTCTTTGGTGGCTTCGATAAAGGTCCTACAGACTTCAACAGATCCTCCGCCTGTTTTTTTTTGAGAAAATCATTGATGTCTTTGAGGCACTGATTGTCCAGAGTCACTTCACCCAACGCCTTTGTGAGCTGCTTATTTTTCTTTTTTAATTCGTTAAGCTCTTGTAGTAGTTTTTCTACATTCACTTATGCTTGCAAATACTATGAAGATTGGATGAAGATTAAATATAAATATAACCTTCCAGTTTCACCTCAAGAGCGCGAAGCAATTAATCAAATTGAATGCAAAAAGTTAACAGAATAAAAGAAAGGCAAAAATAAGTTTTCTTATAACTATTAAAATATTTTAGTTCATTTTAAGTTTTTTACTTACCATTCATTACAACCGTTTTACTTATTGTATCCTTGATAGTTTTATTGTTGGTGCCCAGTATTTTCCTCAAGGTTAACGCGCAGAAAAGTTATCGCAATTTCATAATCGTGTAGCTCATATTTGGCTCACGCTTTAGTTGAAATTGAATTTTTTATCTTTAATATCAGAGAGTTAGGAAGATATGGTGCCCCTTAGTGGTCGATTATCGAACCAGCGTTATGGAAATGGTTGAGCAAGGTGTTGATTTTCCGTTAGATGATTCAAAATAGTGAAGACCCCTTAATGGAGGTCTCGAACTGACCTATTTTAAAGCTTCAAAAGATCCTTCATCATTTTTTGTAAGCTCTATTATCTTGATTATCGCATCAAGTTGAATGACACCATAGATATGTGGAAACTCTTCCTCGCCGCCACCACTTTCATATTTGAGAGGAACATTTAACTTTGAAGGATCTACTTCAAGCACAATCGGGTCTATAGTGTCTTTATACCAGTAATTAGCAACGCGATGAACTTGATGAATTTCAGAGAGATGAATAAAACCCTCTTTTTCAATTGATGAATGTGTATAGTAACCAACTTCCTTGGCCTTATTCCATTCCACCATCGGCGTAATGTGATAAATTGGCACTGCTTCAATTGAATCCCAGCGATAGGCTATCTCTACAAGTTTTTTGCCAGCTATTTCAATTTCTTGTTGTCCGCTTTCTTGTCCTTTCATCTTCGAATAAAAAGTGCAAGTAGGATTATCTTTCAGAACCCAAAGAGCAATTTTTTTAAAACCTTTCGATTTTAAAACTCGAAATGCTGTATGAAGAAGAGCTTTTTCCAATATCATAATGGTGATAATCTTTAAGAAGATAAATTCCTGTGACTTCGCCATGGCCTTGAAATAATGGAGAACGATTGGCTACTGCAGTTACATACCCCACTACACCAACATCTTCAATCTCTGCTACAAAGTTTAAAAGACTTTGATTTTGAATTGAATTTTTCCACATGCTGATTCTTTTTGTAGGGTCAGCAGAATCAAGATAGGAATCAGGAATAATTCCTTTATAAGTTTCTTGCCATGCTTGAATGTGAATTTGAGCACATCTTTCAGCATCTTCGAGACAGGTCTTTCTTATTCGAAAACTTGATGTATTAATACTCATGATCTCTTCCTTTCTCTGTTCTTTTGGTACTCCTTGACTGCCTCAACGCTACTTAACCAATTACGTCCTTCTTTGTGAGCATCTAATTTTCCTGTGCGAGCAAGGAGATTTAAATATTTTTCAGAGTATCGAGTTTTTTTAGAAAGATCAGAGAGAAGTAAGAGCTTTTTCTTTCCAAAAGCTTCATCAATTGCATTCAAATAAATATTGAGTGACTTCTCAACTGCTTGAGCAATGAATTTGACAAGAGGTTCGAGTTTTCCTTTATCGGCCTTTTCAAGAACATCATAATATTTTTTTCTATCATTTTTCAAAATAATGACTAGTGGGTAACCTTTTTGCATAAGAAGAACATTCATTGCAAGCCTTGCCGTTCTTCCATTTCCATCAAAGAAAGGGTGAATGTGGGCAATCTTATGATGAAAAATTGCTGCAAGCTCAATGGGATGAAGGTTTTTACTTTTACTTTGTACCCACTTAATCAGCTCTCCCATCAAGATTGGAACATCAGTAGGGTCAGGCGGTCGATGCTTTGATCCAGAAATCATAACAGAACCTGATCTATAGCTTCCAGCGATTGTCGGATCACTCTCTTTGACAATCAGTTGTTGAAGAGAACGAATGAGTCTCTCAGAAATAGTATGCCTCTTGTCGTGCTCAATAAGTTCATACAAAAACTGAATGGCCTCAAAATGATTTTTGGCCTCAAGATGGTCTTTGAGAGATTTTCCTTTAAAAGTCATTCCTTCGCCAATGACAAGATATGTTTCTTTAAGTGTTAGTCTATTTCCTTCTATGGCATTTGAATTATAAGTCATCTCGACAGCAAACTGCTCTTTTAGTTTTGCAACAACAATGGAGGAAAGAGGACGATGCGAATTTAGAATTTCTAATTTTTTATCTATTCTTTCAAAAAGAGATTGGGGTTGTTTATTTGTCATACATCCTCTTAATATGGCATAGGTCTATTCGTCTAACTATACCATATTAAAAAAAGTTATACAAAAAACCTCTCATTTCTGAGAGAAGATCCGAGATTTTTTACTAATCCATATTAGTAGATTATTGGATATGGTGCCCCTTAGTGGTCGATTATCGAACTAGCGTTATAGAAATGGTTGAGCAAGGCATTGATTTTTCATTAGAGGACTCAAAACAGTGAAGACCCCTTAGTGGAGGTCTCGAACTAATCACAAGTGCGGTCTTGTCCATTTTCCTTTTTCAATTCCTTTCACATGTGGGCCTTGCTCAAAATGAAATTTCCCCATTCCATAATGAGTAATCTTATCTTCAGAGACAGAATAAATATAAGCATCCGTTACTGGATTATTTCCTGCAATCATTGGATATAGTGCAAACTCCAAAGTTCCATCTTTATCAAGATCGTAGAGATATTTGTCCTTTGATATTTTTACAAAATAAACAAAGGTGTAATTATTCCAACTTAAAATAATATCCGTATGATCAGTTTTTTTTGTTTTTGTAACTAGAAATAATCGATTTGATGGTAAACACAGGTCATTATCTCTGTCACATCCATCCTGAAAGTATGACTCAATTTCTAAAAATTGGTTTTTAGAGACCTCTATTTTTTTTATACCAGAATATACTGACTCACTATATCCCCAAATCGATAGTGGTTGCAAAAAAGCAAGGAGCATTATGATAATAAAAAAACTATTTCGATTGTTCATATAGATTGAGAATTTTTTTTGCATATTCTTCTCCGGCATCATCATTTGAGTGATAAAATTTCAGAGTTTTCTTTAGTGATTTATCTTTATGGTTTCGGATCAAATAAAACTTATGAGCAAGCCATCTTGTTCCAACAGCAATATTTATTATCGGGTCTTCGAGTTGTGACTCCGTTACATAGACATGATGGTCCTTAACTTCATTATTTTTAACATCAATAGTTCCTGCTAATGAATTTCTTGCGCCTTTCAATATCTGCATAAGTCCTACTGCCGATGTCGTTTTGGGCCTTGCTGTTACATTAAAGCTGGACTCAACGGCAATAAGTACTTTTATGTGAAGTGGAGCTAAACCTTCAGGTAATTTAATTCCTTGTTCTTTCCAATAATCAAGCCAAAACTGAATTATAGAATCTATTTCATGGTAGGGGAGAAAACCTTTTACGGCATTAATTTTTTCATATGTCTTTTTATTAATCCAAAATATAAAGAGAAGATTTTCTTCTAAATACATCAATTTTTTGCCGCGATTTTTTCTCATATGAGTATCAACCCATGTTGATGTCCCGCTCTTACAAATTCTATTATGTCCGCTAACGATATGATATCCAAGTTCACACATCTTGCTATCGTCAGGTCTTTCTATGTTTATTGAATTAATATTTCTCATTTATCGCCTCTATATAAAAATATTACGCCTGCCCCCTTACCTCTTCGCTCAAATATTTTTTGCTCAACGAATCGATTCATTTTTCTTGTCGCCGTATTTCTTGAAAATCCGATAGTTTCAACCAAATCTTTTATCCTAATTTGTTTTAAATTTTTACCCATTTGAATAATTTTCTCTTCCTCGGTCAGATCATCATCAAGCTCTTTATCAAAGAAAAAAGTTACCTTCACAAAATCACCATCTTCGTTGAACTCTGGCCTTCTTATTCCAGCTTCCTTACATGATTCAAACATTAATTTAATTCCTGAGCCAAGTTTTTCAATTAATTTATATTTGCGAGCAATTTTAGCAACAGTAGGATTACGTAAAAAAGTAGTACCATCACCTAAGTTTTTAATTGAAAGAAGTCCTGGTAATTCTCCGGGACTAAAAATTTCTAAACGATTATCATATAGTGCAACTTTGATGGCACCTGGAATAAAGTATTTACGATGGACAAGAGCGTTGACAATGGCCTCCCTAATGGCCACAAGAGGGACAATCAATCGACCTTCCATCTTTCCTGAATTTGATACTTTAAAATCTCTTTCCAGCCATGATGCTAAAACGGAAAGTACTGAATGGACAATATCGGGAATAGGCCCCTTCAGCTCCATTGTTCTGATTATATCTCTTCCTTTGTTTCCTTTAAATTCTGAACAAATGACGATGGCTTCTTGAATATAATTTTCAGGGTTAGTGTGGAAAAATAATATACCAGCATTTGTAGCAATAAGCTTCTTTGGGTCTTGGTGACTACGAACTGCAATTTTTTCAATTATGGCCTTTTCTGGAGAAATATTTTTACCAAATATCTCAGTCAGCAATTCTTTCTTAAGCGCACTAAAAAGCACTTCACTTGGACTCTCGTCGAAATATGTTTTTCTTTGTTGTCGATAAAGATCCTCTATATAATCTTCTGTGACCCTTTTGGTCGAGGAACCAACTCTTAAATAGACCCCCTTTTTATTTCCTTCACTGGCAATAAAATATGGCGGTTTGTTGCCAGGATATATTTTTATAACAACAATTCTTTTATCATCAATATTTTTTTCATAGATTTCAGGAATCAAATGCGGAGCAATCGAATCCATGATGGAGTTTGCAATATCTTCAAAAATTTTATCTCGTACGTTATCAGTAACACCCACGATTTCATGTGATGAATCTCTAACTCCTATTATAATCTCTCCACCTGCACCATTAGCGAATGCGACACAGGTCCTTATAATCTGATTTTTTTCAGGTATTGTTTCTTTTATCTCGATAGTCTTAGATTCTCTAAGACTAAATTTTTCTCTGTGCATACTGATGTCAATTGTTGTGGTTGGTAAAACTTAAATAAATTATAAATGCACAGATTGCACCAGGCAAGAATAAATGCACCAAATGCACCAATCGTGTTTTGATTGCACCAGTTTGAGAAATGCCTATCTATGGGCCTTAAAAAGATCAGTTAAAACACTGTGAATTCAATGATTTGCAATAGCCAACAATAGAAGAACAGAATTAATATTAATAGATTATTGGTGCCCAGGACTCCGACGCAATCAAAAGCTGCCCGATGGCAGGTTTTGATTAGGAGGCCAGTCGAATGATCGAAGAATTTATTCTGAGATATGGTGCCCAGGACTGGACTCGAACCAGCATGCCTCTCGGCGCTACCACCTCAAGGTAGTGCGTCTACCAATTTCGCCACCTGGGCACATATTAATTAGGGGCGGATGCTTTTAAATGAGGTGGGAAAATTTAATATGACTAATACTTTGTTGGCAACGGAATTGTGACGGCTTACTTGCCTCGACGGGTACTTTTTTCGGGTAGGAATTGTTCGATTTCTTGCAGGTAGTAATTCATTCTTTGCAGGGCTTCGGTTAGGCCCTTCATTTGGTGTTCAAACGCTTCTACCGAGCCTGCTTCGACTGTGAGATTGGAATAGAGCGGTGCCTTTGGCGCGGTGAAAATGGTTTCTTCCTCTTCTCCCTCGGTGCTATAGTTTTCGACCGGGCCTCGAAGCATTTCTGCTATGAGGTCGTGGGCCGTATCGCTGGACTCTGGCCCTTGAAAGCGCTTGCTCTCAGGGAACATCACCAGGATAGAATTTTCTTTTGAGGTCTCCATAAAAAGCTTCGTCTTCCTTTAAGCTTTTGAGCATGGCATAGGTCGTTAAGTCCTCTGCCTGCCGTTATTGATGCACTGCCGGTGCCAATTATTTTTTCGGCCAGTTAGCGCTCAGTATCCATTAAAAATTAAGAGCTTAACAGCGACCTTGTAAGAATTTCCTGTAATCGCCTAGGGGGGCCGTCTAAAAGCTATGCGCTTTTAGGCCTTTGGCGTTTTTTTTCCCCTTTTTAGCCCCGTTTTAGGCATCGGAGTTGCCAAGATAATCAAAGGTCTGTGTAGGATAGCAGAAATTGCCCGCAGGAGCGGTTCCCCTTCCAGCGCCTCACCAGTGCTACAATCGAAGTGTGAAAAAGCATAATTGCCACCAATGCCAACATTTCTTTATTACCTTCGATAAAACGCTGCCCCACGGCTGCCGCGCCTTTAATTTTAAAACGCGGGAATTGCCTTGTATGGTGGTTGAAAAGAACTCAGCGCAAGAGTGTTATGCCTTTGAAGCGAAATTGAAGAAACAGGCGCCGGTTGATCCCTACGCTTCTCGCCCCCATTCACAGGCAAGTGCGAAAGATACTGATCCTGCAGTTAAAGTGGATATTCATCGCCCTATGAAAGGGAAAGATCACTATTAGATTCTGAAGCTAGATTGGGAAGCTCGCTAATACCCTGATGCCACAAACTTTTCCCGACGGTCTTAATCATGGCCCCACCAAGACAGACATCATCCTTGTAAAAGACGATCGCTTGGCGCGGAGTGACCGCTCGCTGAGGGATTGGAAATTCGACTTCGACTGTGTCTCCCACCACGTTTAAAACGCGACAGGTCTGCACGCTTTGACGATAGCGTACCCGTGCCGTAAGCCCTTCACTAAAAAGCACACTGTCATCGCCACCGACCAGCGACAGTTCATCGGCGGTCAGAGTGGTGGAATAAAGCGCGGTATGGTCATCACCGCGTTCGACATAAACAATATTACTCTCCACATCTTTGGCCACCACAAACCAAGGGGCACCTTGGCCTCCAAGGCCTAGACCTTTTCGCTGTCCTAGTGTGTAGAAATGTTGGCCCTGATGGGTGCCCACAACTGTGCCATCCAAATGACAAAAGCGCCCAGGATTGGCCTTTAGGTACTGGCCTAAAAACTCTCTAAAATTGCGTTCGCCAATAAAACAAATACCAGTCGAATCTTTTTTATCCATGACCGACAATCCGGCCTCTTTGGCCAGGCGGCGAACTTCTGGTTTGGGCAAGTGGCCCACAGGAAAAATAACATCTTTTAAAACGCTATCTTGCATGCTCATTAAAAAATACGTTTGGTCTTTATTGTTATCGAGCCCTTTGGCCATAGCATGGCGCTCGCCTTGTAGGGTTTGCTGAACGACGTGCTGGGCGTAGTGCCCAGTGGCGAGGTAATCCGCACCTAGCGCCTTGGCCTGCTCATAAAATACTTTAAATTTAATCTCGCGGTTGCAGAGGATATCGGGATTTGGTGTGTGACCTGCCTGGTACTCTTTTAAAAACCACGAAAACACTGAGTCGCGATATTCTTTAACAAATTCGATGGGGAAAAATGGTATACCTATTTTTTCACAGACGCGCGCCACATCGGCAAAATCTTGCTCCGCCGGACACGGGCCTCCGACTTCATCCCAGTTCTTCATAAACAGCCCGATCACTTCGTGTCCAAGGGCCTTAAGTATTAACGCCGATACGGACGAATCCACGCCGCCAGACATGCCAACGACAATCTTACTTTTTTTCGCGGGCAAAAAATTTTGCCCCCAAGAATGGAAAGTGAGGTCTGAGTAACTCATATCCTTCTTATACTAGGGAGCAACCTAGGCCGCAAGGGGTTGGAACCGGCGCTATAAAAATAACCGTTTAACGGACGATATCGTAGGCCCAGGCCATGGCGCCGGCCAAGATAAACTTGCAAGATTTGGTGAGGGTTTGAAAATTCAACCCTTCAGCAAAGTCGTTTGGGGTATGGAAATGGGGATTCAGATCAGTTTCCCAGTTTTGAGTAAACGTAAGCGTGGGAACGGGCATATCCTGGTAGACATGGGCACCACCGTGGCGAAAACCATTGGGGGTATAGGGGAATTGAATACCCGGGATGGCCTTGGCACCAGCTTCAATTAACCAGCTCGCCAATTTGCTTTCCCGTTCAGCTCCACTCGCCCCAGGCGCTTTGCCATAGAGTCGCATATTGCCCAGCCGTTTTTCACCGTCCTTATCCTTGGAATCATGGCCCAACATCATCAGCTCAATATAACCCGTCAATTTGGGCGAGCTGAGCAAATCTTTATTTTGTAGACGGAAATGATGAGCACCAAGGGAAGCAAACTGCCCAAAATCTGTAAACACCACCATCACCGTTTTGGGTAGTGGCTGAGAGGCGAGAAGGCGAATCAAATGAAGGGCCACCACAACTCCCGAACCATTATCATCGGCGTTGGCAGAATTGGTTTTCTCTTGCATGAGAAGTGTTTTGGGGTCATGAGTGACACCATCGTAATTGGCGGCAAAAATTAATACACTATCGGGATCAATGCTCCCCTCTTTTTTCCAAACTATATTGACGCCTTTCATGGTTTTCAATTTATCAAGAAAGGTAATTGTCGAATCAGTGAAGACCTTCCATTTTAAATAATTAGGATCTTTAGACGGAAAGCGAGGAACTATTTCACGCTCAAAATCTTCCTGATAGATTTTTTTTGCATACTCTGTGTCTGGTGAAAATTCTTGATTAATGATTTCGCCTTGCCCCTGAGAAAATTGCTGAACCGTCTGCTGCAAAAAGGCGCGGGCCTTTTCGTGGCCAGGTTTTCCCACCATGCGACTTGGATGCCCTGATAAAATAAATTGATCAAGCGTCGTCTTTATTTCTCTCTCGTTAATTTTATTCACATAGGAATAAAAACCGGCGTACCTCTCTGGTGACTTGGCAGGCAAAGTGACCTTGGCCAAAGGCCAATTATTGCCAGCAAAAATGGAGGAGCTCAAGATAATGAAGGACCAAGAAAGAGGCCTTAACAATGCAATGATGTGCTTAAAAGTGAACATGCTAGGGGCCTTTAAAAAAATACTTTTTTATTACCTTCGAGAATTTTTCCAATGACCAACATTTCTTGCTCATTTTCTCGCGCCATAAAAACGTAATTGGAATAAGGATGGGCCATCACCTCTCCCCCTAATAATAAACGGCCGTTTCGCTCTGCTGAATCATAAAGGGAAACGTAAGTTCCTGGTGGTAAAAATAGCCGTTGCTCATTCTCCAATTCAACATAGACATTGTCTGCGGCCTTAAAGTGAACAGTACACTTCCAGGCCAATTCCTTGCGACTTTTTGTCTCGTGATCCCATTCTGGTAAAAAAGCAAAGGCCTTCACCGAGCGAGTCACATCTAAAAGGGGATGGAAGTTCGTGTTACAAAGATTAAACCAATTGAAACGCAAATTTTTGCGATAGGCAGCGGTAATCGCCCCCGATTTTAAATTTTTATCAATCACAATCATGTCTTCGCCGCCACTACGACTACTGGCCTTTTGCCCCTGATCTTCAGCGCCAGTCGCGATTTCTAATTTTTGTCCGATGTAGTGGAAATGTAATCCATTGTGATCGCCTAACAAAATATCATCTTCAAAACGCATCAGTTGACCGGCCTTTCTAAGTGAGGGCGGTGTCACGCGCTCAATAAAATCTGGCATATCAGGATGCGCGGTAAAACATTTTTTCACCAAAGTTTTTTGACCATTAACACGAATAGACTGAGCAATTTTTTTAACTTCTTCCCGTCGCATATCGGCGAGCGGTAATACCAATCGCGCCAATTGCTCTTGCTTTAATCTCGAAAGTTTATTGGATTGGTCAAAGCTTGGATCATTGCTGGCACACAAGCTAAATGTATTTTTCACTGTATCGACTTGAATTTTCGCAAAATGGCCAGTGGCCACATAATCAGCTTTAAGCCCTTGTGCCTTTTCAATCAATAAATGAACAAGCATGCAGTGACAAAAAGTGCACGGGTAATAATTATGCCCCGTAATACCAGCACTTTTTACGCGCTCTAAAATTTCAGCTCGAAATTGGGAAGAAGCATTGACGGCATAAAACGGAATTTCTAAATTCTCCGCTTGTTCTTTAACCTTTTCCAAATTAGGAATGTGGCAATTGGGTAAAAACCTTTCCAAATAAGTGGTGTCGTTAACTTTTTCTTCTGCGGCAAAAGATTCTTTTATGGAAGGATCGCGCGGACGCAAAAAATATTTATCTTCAACATTCATGGGAAGAATGGAGACGCCAATAACTTGGTGGCCTTGCTTTTTCAATAAGTAAGCTGCGACCAAGGAATCGGGCCCACCACCTAAACCAACGATAATAGTTTTTCTTTGCACCATTTCACTATTATAAACTGATTAGCGCATTTGGCATTATTTTCCGCTTTGACTATTTCTCTCAACTTTATCTCGTAAAAAGTTAGGCCTGGCAAAACCCACCCGAAAAGTTTAGCTGAGTAAATACATGAAACATTCGACCAACTCATTAATCTTTTTAAAAACAGTCTCGCCTAGCTCCAGACCAGTGAGTTTGCGCCAATTCATGCGATGCCTCGAATTACTTAATCTAGGTCACCCTAAACGCTATTCCTATTACGGCCCTGAACAGGGACTCCTTCCCAATTTAAATTTGTATCAAAATATATTTCTGCAATCGCCCCACGGCACGATGAAAGAAAAATTATCTCGCACTGAAAGCAGCTTCCAAGACCATTTTCAAGGCAACCTCTACTTACAGCAACTTTATGAGCGTTTACAATTTCCAGATTGCAAGGCCGCCGAAGCAACCGCCAGCGATTGCCAATTGGCCTTACTTTTAGGTTTTATCGTACGCCAAGGGCCACTCATGCTGATGGCCTCGCCAAGTAAGGGCCTGCCTACGGCAACCGCTCAACTTCTGCTTAAGGCCCTGGTCTATTTAGTGAATGAACAAGCGGAAAAACATCACCGCCACACCCTCATTATTGCGGAACAAGAAACGGAACAGTGGATGACCGCCATGGGGCCATTATTAAAGGGGCCATCCCTTCATTTGGAACACTACCAATTAAGCTTTGATAAATTTGGCCAAGTTGAAAAATTTGAAAAAACACCAACACCAGAACAAAATCTTTCGAGCCTGGCGCGTGTTTTACCAGAGTCTTCACTGGCACCAACTCAAAACCAGCCGACAAAAATTAAAGAAGCAAACCCGTCCCACATTGTTCATCATCCTGACAGCAAAAAACTTGTGTCATAGTTCTGGCACTATTCACCAACTAACTTGGAATATCCGAAACCGTGTTCCCATGCCGCTAAGTCAAAGGTTCAAATTAATTGACATTATCGTTGGGTTATCCGCATAATTTTTGCACAATCCAATCATGCTTGAACTCTTAAAATAAGGAATGTCCATGGCCGATCACAAGGGTAGCAATAAAACGACAACCCTCAATTTCATCGATGTTTTTTCGGGCGCTGGCGGCTTATCCTGTGGACTAGAACAAGCGGGTCTAAGATGCCTTTTAGGTGTCGACATTAACAAGTCTGCCATTCAATCTTTTCTTGCCAATCACAAACACGCTGTGGCCTTCGACGGCGATATTAAAAAACTCGACAAGAAAAAATTAGATCAGCTGCTTGGTGGCCAAACTGTCCATGCAGTCGTTGGTGGCCCTCCCTGCCAAGGTTTCTCGACTGTAGGCAAAGGCGATCCCAAAGATGAACGCAATTCACTTTTTATGGAATTTTTTCGTTTGGTCAAGGTTACAGTACCTTGGTTTGTGGTGATTGAAAACGTCACCGGACTATTGGCAAAAAAAAATGAAAAAACTCTGCAAAATATTTTTTGGCAATTTGAAAAACTTGGCTATCACTTAGGTGTTCAAGTTTTATCCGCCGAAAAATTTGGAACTCCTGAGCGCCGACGCCGCACTATTATTATCGGCACCCGCCTACCCGTCAATGTGGTATTCCCAATAGAAACTCACGATACGACTATCAATGACAAATACGTTGGCCCCGTGACCGTGGCCCAGGCATTGGCCGATTTGTCCGCAGCCAAAGGTCAGATTCACAATCATGATTTAAATTTTGCCGCTCTTAAATCAGAGACAGATAAAAAGCGCCTAGCGCGCATTCCTGAAGGCAAAGGAATTCGCTACAAAAAGGATGAAGATCAATACCTTCCAAAAAATTTAAAACTGGGAGTTGATTGGTCCAAACTTCCAGAAAATCGCTTTCGCCAAACCAAGTACCAGAGACTAGATGGTCAAAAACCTTCGCCCACCATTATGACCCATCGACACGGATATTTTCATCCTACGGAAAATCGCTACCTCACGCAAAGAGAAGCGGCACGCTTACAAAGCTTTCCAAACGATTTTATTTTCTATGGGCCAGTTTCGGAACAATGGCGCCAAATTGGCAATGCAGTCCCTCCTAAATTGGGTGAGGCCATCGGCAAATCCATCGTACGCATGTTGAAGGAATATCAAACCAACCAAAGTAAGAAGGCCCAAGTGCAAAATAAAAAATCTGCACCTAAAGAGCTACTTGAACATAAAATTGGTCGCGTGCGTGGCGGTGCCTTTCGCTACAAAGTGAAAAATTCCGACGAAACTCTTAATAACTAATTTTTAGAAAAAACCAAAAGCAACAATCATTAAAAAGAACAGTTGAAAAAAACTTCCCGACATCCTGTTATCAGAATGCCGGGAAATTTCTGTATGGAAAATCTAGTGTTGATACTTTTTAGTAAGTAGAGACATTTGCGAATCGCGGATTCCAGGAGCTGTCGACCAACGATTGTAAGGGAAGAAAACAACAACGTCTTCCTTCTTTTGACCCATTTGGAAATCAACTTCAACCTTACCTTCCGCAGGAACGGAATAGCTTTCTTCTAGGCCTTGCAACCCTTGAGCACCTTGGCCCAATGTCAACGCATGCCAATTTTGGCCATCGCCATTGAGGACGTCGTCGCTATCTTTAGAAGTCCCATCTTCATTTAAAATTTGAAGCTTGAAATTGACTGAACGATTTTCTGCACCAGTCACAAGATCCAACGGCACTTCCACGATTGATATACCCGAGTTATTGAAGGCCAACATCGGACGCATTTCCACGATCGCAGGGGTATAGTCTTCTTTTTCGTCTTTGCCTTCATTATGATTTTGCTCAAATACGCGACGAAGTTCCCGTGCTTTCACGGAATCAAGCAACACACTTTGGTAAGTATTACCATTTAGGCCTGGAAGATTATCTCCCATAATGCCGCCTAACTCTTGCTCAGGATCACCATCACCATCTTTATCAAACAGCACGCTCACTTCACAACCTTGCCAGCGAGTTACTGGATTGTGCAACTTTACGGCAAATTGAAGATAAGCGGTCACGACACCTTCCGCATCGGCTTTTTCGATCACGCGGTAACCAGCACCTGCTAAATCACAAGAGCGAGCACGAACAGATTGATCCATACTCACAGGAATTTCGCTGTCGCTGCCGAGCCAATTAAAAACATAAGCCTTGGCCTTGGCCTCATCCGCATCTTTGGTTTGCTTATTCACCAAAGTTAAACTGGCCAACGCTCCAGCTTCATCTTCTTCACCACCGGCGAAGACTTTAAGCTCTTGGGCGGCCAATTGAGTTGTTTTGGTCACAACAGCGAGAACTGGCAAGTGTGCCAATTTTTCGCCGGCCTCATTTTGCATTTCAACCAGCGCATTTAATTCTTTTACTTGTTCTGCTTGAACACTCAATGTTCCACGCAAAGTAACATTGGCCACTTCTCCTGCTTTAAGCGCCACTTCACTGGCCCCTATAGAAAGATCAAGACCTGGCCCAGATTTGGCCACCAATTTTAATTTCAACTCTTCTTTGGTGATGTTCTTTACTTTAAAGGTGCGCGCTAAAGTTTTCTTTCTTAAAACTTGTTGCTCACCAAAAGACAATCCACCAGGAAGGAAAAGGGCCTTGCCAGTGACAGCGGCATAAACATCAGCACGACCAGCGCCTTGCTTAGACCAAGGATAAACCACACCCTTTTCATCCTTAATTATTTTAGCTGTACCCATAACAAGAGCTTTGAGCTCTTCTACTGACAATAATGGATGACGTTCTTTTACCAACGCCAACACACCGGCCATATGAGGTGCGGCCATGGATGTTCCACTCATTTTAACTGTCTTCGCCCCAAGACCCATTCCTGCAGACATAATGCTTTCACCTGGAGTGCTAATTTCCGGCTTGAAGGCACCGTCAAGAGAGCGAGGTCCCTGACTTGAAAAACCAGTGATAGTATCTATTAGCTCTGGTTTTTGAATGCGCTCTTTTGGCGTCAAATTGGCAAAGGCCTTGCGCTCAAAAGATTTAAATTTTAATTTTTCGCCAAGAGATTTTTCAATCATCATGGCCGGAATTTCAAGTTTGCCATCACCACCGCCCATAGCGAAGGGAGCGCCTTCACGGTTGTTCGCAACAACGGCCGCTACTGCGCCTAATTGTTGTGCTTTAGAAACCTTTTCAAAAAAGGAAATGACTCCGCGATCAATCAAGGCAACCTTCCCTTTCAATCTTTCTTTAACAGAATCAGAAGGCTCATCAACTAAGGTTCCTACGTAAACCATTTCTTCTTTGAGTGATTCAACATCGGAAAGTGGTTTGGAAAAACCAGCTTCAATGGCTTCTACAAAAAAGCGATCTGCACCGGCAAAAAACTCGGCGCCATTAAATTGCCAGTTGTGTGGCATATTATCGACTGAAGCTGCTACGGAGAAGGCATCATCAGAAGTTGAAGGAGCTCCAACAATATAACCCTCGTGACCTGAGTTGCCAGCAGATGCCGCCAAAATCATGCGGGCCGCTTTAAGATTGCTAATGGCCTCACTGTAAAGGATGCCTGGTTTGCCGTATGAACTTCCTAGAGACAAATTTAAAACATCAAGGCGGTCACTTGGATCAAGGTCGCCGTTGGGGTCCATAGAGAATTCCATGCCAGCGATCACTACAGTGTCGCTTGTGCTACCGTCAGCGCCAAACACTTTAATTGCATAAAGATCTGCTTCAGGAGCTACACCATCATAACTTTCTACACCATCACCTTTTCCGGCAACTGTTCCAGCAACGTGGCTCCCGTGTCCACCTTCATCAATAGGATTATTATCGGGTGCAGGGATGCGCTTATCAAACAGCGGAGATCCTGCATCGTAAGGAGTACCAACTAAATCGATTCCACCCACAATTTTTTGATTAGGATAACCAACAGCTTCACCACTTGGATTAATGGCCTTGTATGCTTCAACCGTACCAGCGCCGCCAAACATAGCGTGAGTATAGTCGATACCTGTGTCTAGAACGCCTACTTTAAGTCCTTTACCATTCAAACCAAATTCTTTATGCACGCGATCTGCGCCAATAAAAGTCGCTGAATTTTCCTCTTGTAAAGATTTTTGCATCTGCAATAAGAGAGAGGCCATAGCTGAGCGAGAAATTTCTTTGCTCGCAGGTAACACGGGACGGTGAAAGGTCCCACTATTTTCAATATAAGCGATGCCGGCCATGCCTTTGACTTTTTCAAAGACAGAAAGTGGAGCGACAAAGGCCACGCCATTCAATGTGAATCGATAGGTATAAAGAATTTTAACACCACTTGCGAGGGCCTTTAATTCTTCTATTTTTTCCTTTTGCTCTTTAAGCAATTTTTCCTTGGCCTCGTCTGAAATCACCAATTTTCCTTCTTCATCAAAGGAAGCTGATTTTAATAAAGCAGGTTCAGAAAATTTCACTATCGCCATAAAGCGATCGCGATTTTGTGGCCGATTACTCCATAAATCACCAATCCATGTTTTTAGTTCAGCACCCTGTTGCTTAGAACAGCCAGTCTGAACACCTAATAGTGCCAACATCGTCAACAAAGAGACGAGAGGTAATAAATTAAAAGAGCGCTTAGTAACATTTGATTTCATGACTAATCTCCTGGAGTTCATGATCTTCTGTAAACGGACCTGCTTTTGCCTTGTTTTGGCGTTTTTGTCCAGCCAGGACTTAAAAAATTTCAAGTAGTTAAGCACTTATTTGCATATTTGACAGCATTTGTAAGGTTTTTGTTTTGAAAGGGCCAAAATGCCCCATTGGTGGGCACCCTGCACCAACGTAAAATGAGGTACATGCCCCTCCATTTTTGAACCAGGTTGAACATGGCACTCATCGACTATATTCCTCGCGATCAAGGACACCAACGGGAATTTGTGCGCGTTTTTCTGCGGCAAACCTATTATACCTTTATCCAGGCCATTCCTCTCATGGCCATTTTGGGAGTCTTTGCCGGCCTGTCGGTCGCTTTTCAAGCGCGCCTTGGACTAAGTTTTATTGGAGGAAATGACAACATTGGACAAATCGTGGTCATCGTTCTGATTCGTGAACTAGCCCCCCTCATGAGTTCTTTAGTGTTAATCGCACGCAGCGCCACGGCCGTGGCCTCTGAATTGGCCACCATGAAAGTGCAGCAAGAAATCGATGCGCTTAATTTTATGGGTATTAATGTCAAACAGTATCTCTTAGGCCCGCGCATCGCGGCTGCCATGGTTAGTATCTTTTGTATGGCCTCTGTTTTTATGGCCGCGGGAATGGTGGGTGCTTGGTTTGGTGCCAATTTCTGGAGTTACTTTCCCCTCATTCAATTTTTAAATTCCATTACTGCCGGACTCTCCCCTCTCGATATTTTATTTTTTGCACTGAAAACGGTCGCGATTGGGCTAGCAATATTTACTGTTGCCATTAGAAACGGACTCTCACTTAAAAAAGCGCCGTTTGAAGTTCCTATCGTTACGAATCAGGCCGTCGTCGATGCACTTTTTATGGCGATTGGCCTGCAAGTTTTAATCTCAGGCATTTTTTATGTGGCGGTAGGAATTAACATATGAGCGAAATTTCTAAACCCTTCCTACAAGTCAATAACGTCGCCGGAGAAACCAGTCTTGGCACCATCAATCCTGACAATGCTTTTTCTTTTACCGCCGAACCAGGCATGGTTTTAGGATTTCCCGAAGGAAAAAATCCCACGCTGCTGTTTCGCTTATTGATGGCGCTGGGCGATTTGTCCCAGGGAATAATTCATTACGCTTCTCTAGGAGGTGGGCCAATCACTTTGGGGCCATTGAAGGCCACTGATAAGAAGCGGCCATTGGGATTGTTTCGCATTCCTGGCCATCTCTATGTTCACCTTGGATTGGCGGCCCGAGATAAAGGTACTCTGAGCAATCTTTCATTGTTGGAAAACACAGCATTGCCTGCCCGCTACCACAATCTCACGCATGAAGGAATCGGGCCCGATGATTTGGCCCGGCAAGCTTTACAAGAAGCACTGATTCCAGAAAAACATTGGAATACAAGGCCCGATCACGTTTCTTGGGAATATCGCAAAAAATGTCTTCTGGCCCGCTCTGTCGTTTGCCAACCAAAAATTCTCTTCATGGAAGACCCCACCAATTTAGTGAGCTGGGAAAAAATTGGTGAAGTTTTATTTTGGATAGAAAAACAGCGCAGTCGAGGAACCCTCATTCTTCTTTGTAGTGAAAACCTGCCTTTTGTCTACGCCGCTTGCACTCACCTACTCAGCAACGATCACCAAAGTGTGGTCCCTTGCCAATCGATCGTGAATGAAAAGGGCGACTTTTGGCCGGCCCTCGTAGCGAAACTTAAAAATGAATCAACTCTTATTAATAAAGACTCCCATGAATTGAAGGATCATAGCAATGCAACTTAATCTCATTGAAAAAAAGGCACTCCTCGGAATTGCAGCGACCTTGGGTATTATGGCCCTCGGTGTTTTGGTGATTGGTAAACGCAATCTATGGTTTGAATCGAAAAACCACTTTCATGCCTATTATCAAGACGTGGATGGCCTGTCAGAGGGAAGTCTCGTAACCCTCAACGGACTTCGCGTTGGTGAGGTTGAAGGACTTGACGTCGCTCCCGATAATCGAATTCGCGTGGCCTTTAGTGTAAAGACCTCAGTCGCCCACAAAATACGCCAAGACAGCGTGGCCCGCCAATATCGCGCCTTCGTCATTGGTGAAAAACGCATCGATATTATTCCTGGCCAGGAAAACAGTACACCGGTGGTTGAAAACGGTGAGATTAAAGGCATGGATTCAGTTGAACTACCTGACCTTGTCTCAGGAAAAAATATCGGCCAGTTTACCCAACGATTTGAAAATGTTTTAACCGCCTTGAATAAGTGGTCCGATGCCCTAGTCAAGGTCAGCGACAAGGTCAATCCTGAAGACTTGGCCAAAATTTATACTGAAGTTCATCCCCTTATGATCAATGCCAATCAACTGTTAAAAGATTTAAAAGACTTCACTGATGTGGTGAAAATTGCCAAAAAAGATATGGTGGGCAATGGCCTATTAACTGAGACCTTACGCAATACAAATAAAATACTAAGTCCGGTGGCGAAGCGAGAGCAGTTGCTAGAAAGTACGCTCAACAACATCAATACATTGATGAACGAACTAGCGAAAGAACCTACTTTTGCCAAAGATATTCTCTCCATGCTTAAGGAAGTGAATATCACCCTCAAGGCCATTCAAAAAACTTGGATTTTGAAAGGCCATGTGGAAGATGTTAAGACAAAGCCCTAATTTCATCTTACAATAATCTTCAGGCCTATCGATTTTGAAATAAGGAATTTTTATGGACATGGTGGTTGTCGTTATTTATTTATTGGCCGTTTTTTTAGTCGCCTACTTTGCTCGCAGAAAAGAAATCGCCCATTTCAAAACAGCAGAGGAAATTCCCTCTGGCCAATACCTCTCAGGTCGCGACCTCACCTTCATTGAAAGTATCGGGTCCATCATTGCGACCGAAGTTTCGGCCCTCACCTTTTTAGGAATTCCGGCCTTTGCCTACACCAAAGATTTTAGCTTTTTACAAATTTATATCGGCGCGATAGCAGGACGATTTATTATCGCCCGCGTGCTTTTTAAATATTATTACAACCAATCAATGACACTGTATGAGGCCATGGCCCGCAATGGAAAGGATGGTCAAACCATTGACCAGGCCACGAAAAATGGCGCAAGGACAATGGCCAGCATTTATACCATCAGCAAAATTTTGGCCGTAGGTGTGCGCCTCTATTCAGGATCCATTCTGGTGGCCACCTTCTTTAATATGTCCATTTATTGGGCGATCTTTTTGAGTGCCGCTGCTACTTTTCTTTATACACTTTATGGCGGGCTCAAGGCAGTTGTGCGCACTGATCTTCTGCAAACGTGCGTCTTCGTCGGCGGCGGACTCTATGCTCACTACCTCATTCCACAACTGGCCGGCGTACCTTGGAGCAATATGATTGCCGAAGGAGTTGCCCAAGGGAAAGCAACTATTTTTCCCGCCAATATTGCGATGATTTTGGCCGGGGTGATTGGTGGAATGATTTTTGATTTGGCCACCCATGGAGTCGATCAAGATTTTGCCCAACGACTTATGGCCTGCAAAGATTTAAAAACAGGCCAACGCTCCATTTTTTATTCGTCCTTTGCATCCATTGCCGTCGCCACCATTTTCCTATCGTTGGGAATTCTTTTATTTATCTGGAATGCTCGCCAACCCTTTCCAATAGAAATAAAACCCGATTACCTTTTTGCCCACGTCATCACCACTTATTTTTCGCCGGCCATTCAGGGCTTGATGCTAGCAGCAGTGTTGGCCGCGACGATGAGTACGCTTGATAGTACTATTAATGCTATTTCGGCTGTTTTATGGAATGATATTTTTCCCAACCGCCCTCTTGCGCGCATTAAAACTTATATCTTTGGCGACAACCTCATCATCACTTTGGCGCTTATTATTGTGGCCTTTTTAGCTACTTTTTTTGATGGGCTGCTGATCTTGGGGCTCAAGATTGCGAGCTGGTCCGGCGGTGCGCTGCTTGGTCTTATGTTATGGCGCTTCCTTCTACCAAAATGGAACCGAGTTCATTTCCACACCCTCACGGTGTTAGCTTGCTATGCTGCCAATCTTATCATTGTGGCGCTCAATACATTTGTGCTGCAGTTTGATTGGCAATGGAATGTGCCTTTAGGTGCTTTGGCCGCCCTCGCTTACTTAGGTCTCGCCCATCATTTTAATCGTGCTAATTAGTCGAATTAGTCGGATCAGCTTTTTCACTTGGGATAGTAGGATTTGTGGTACTTGGATTGGCACTGGCCAATTTTAATTTAGCATAGTGCCCATTCATGGCCACAAGTTCACTTTCTGCGCCCTGTTCTATTAAGCGACCATCAGAGAAAACAAAAATCCGATCGCATTCACTTAATGTATTAAGTCGATGAGCAATCAGCAGGCAAGTGCGCCCTTCCATAATGCGATGAACGGCGGTGTGAATAATGGCCTCCATGGCCGGATCAATATTGGCCGTGGCCTCATCCATAATGAGAATAGAAGGTGCTAGCAATAAAACTCGCGTGATGGAAATAAGTTGTCGTTGTCCAACCGAAAGATTGGCACCATTCTCTAGAATTTCCATTTCCAGCAATGATTGAAAAGCACTATCGCTTAAATTTTCCAGCCTCCTGTCACCAAGTAGATGGCGTTGAGTGTGGATGAGAGTTTTGGCCAACCCAGTTTCTTTAACCGCCTTCACAATATCTTCAGTGGCCTTTCTTCCAGAGAAGTCGAGATTTTCTCTCAGACTGCCGTGAAAAATAATGACGTCTTGGCCAATATAACCAATTTGCGAACGAAGGTAGTCGCGATCATAAAGAGAAATCTCTTGCCCATCGATAGAGATGTGCCCCTTGTTGTAGCGATAAAGTCGCGCCAGCAG
>Ga0172372_10003336_pt1 | contig 23676 bp, 14 predicted proteins | sample LakKiv5m_2_FD_114544 | JGI IMG/M metagenome (GOLD analysis project Ga0172372, IMG submission 114544) | Freshwater microbial communities from Kabuno Bay, South-Kivu, Congo - kab_092012_9.5m | ecosystem: Environmental > Aquatic > Freshwater > Lake | place: Democratic Republic of the Congo...
GATTGTGAACTGATCATGGCGACGACGATTCCAGAGATTGATGCCCTGCTGACTGTCCGGTCCGAGGACGAACACTTGGAGTTCAAGGAAGCAACGAACAACTTCCACTTTGAGGAGTTGGTAGATTACTGCGTGGCGCTGGCGAACGAAGGCGGTGGGCGGATGTTGCTGGGCGTTACGGACAAAATGCCGCGCCGGGTGGTGGGGACGAAGGCGTTCGAGGTGCCCGAGCGAACCGTGGCGGGAATCTACGAACGGCTGCACCTGAAGGTGACCTTTGACGAGTTGGCGCATCCGGCGGGCCGGGTGCTGGTGTTTCATGTGCCGTCGCGTCCGGTGGGGCAGCCGGTGCATTACAAGGGGCGGTACCTGATGCGGGCAGGCGAGGAACTGGTGCCGATGACGCCGGACCAGCTCAAGAGAATCATGGCCGAGGGCGACCCGGACTGGGCCTTGAAACCTGCGATGACGGAATGCGACGGGGAGAAGTTGGTGCAGGTTCTGGACACACAGAGCTACTTCGACCTGCTGCATCTGCCTTACCCGGCCACGCGGGAGGCGGTGCTGGAACGCTTCGCCAGCGAACGGCTGATCGAGCGGAGCGGCGGCGCATGGACCATCACGAATCTCGGCGCGATCCTCTTCGCGAAGAAGCTGGAGAGCTTTGACCGACTGGCCCGCAAAGCGCCACGTGTGATCGTGTATGAAGGCACTAACAAGCTGAAGACGAAGCTCGATAAGCCGGGCACCAAAGGCTACGCGGTCGGCTTTCAGGGGCTGGTGGAGTTTATCAACGGGCTGGTTCCGTCCAATGAAGTGATCGAGCAGGCACTGCGGCGGGAGGTGAAGATGTTCCCGGAAATCGCGGTACGCGAGTTGGTGGCAAACGCGCTGATCCACCAGGATTTCAACGAATCCGGCACGTCGGTGATGGTGGAGATTTACGACGACCGGATGGAAATCTCGAATCCGGGCAAGCCGTTCATTTCGCCCGACCGGTTCATTGATGAATACCAGTCGCGCAACGAGCGGCTGGCGGACCTGATGCGGCGCCTGGGCATTTGCGAAGAGAAAGGCAGCGGCGTGGACAAGGTGATCCAAGCGGCGGAGGCATTCCAATTGCCTGCGCCAGACTTCCGCGTGGGCGAGAAGCGCACCTCAGTGGTGCTGTTCGGCCATCAGGACATCGATGAGATGGACCGAAACGACCGCATTCGCGCCTGCTACCAGCATTGTTGCCTGCGGTATGTGATGAACGGGAAAATGACGAACCAGAGCCTGCGGGAGCGATTCAAGCTGTCGGAGAGCAAGGTGGCGACCGTTTCGCAGATCATCGCCGCCACAGTGGACGCCGAAAGGATCAAGGTCGCCGACCCCTCCCAAACCTCCACCCGCTACCGGAACTACGTGCCGTTCTGGGCCTGATTTCTTCTTTAAACGCAAACCGCCAAGATGAATGCCAGCGTGTTCAACCCCCTGATTTTCAATGGATTTCTTGCTTAAACGCAAAACCGCAAGCCCGTGAGCCTCAACGAATCCATGGTCGAAGCCGCCGCCCACGAGTGGTTCGGGGAGCAATGTCGCGTTGCGACCACCTGTAAGGAGCTGTTCGACGGATTGAACAACCGGCAGAAGGTGAGTGCGAACCTGCTGACGGATGCCTCGGTCCGGGAGGTGGTTCTTCAGGGGCGGACGATTCTCGCGATTGAGATCCCGCGGGCGAACCGCAAGCAGCGGCCCGTTCATCTGACGACGAACCCATTTGTCCACCACACTTTCCGCCGCCTGAACGATGGCGACCGTCCACTGCCGGACGACGAGGTGAAGCGGCTGCTGGCAGAGCAGGTTGAGGACAGCAGGGACGATCGGGTGCTGCGTGGCTATGATCTCGATGATCTGGACCAGACAACCTTCCGCGCCTACCGGCAGGTCTTTGCGAACCGTGAGCCGAATCACCCTTGGAACGTACTGCCCGACCGTGAGTTTTTGCGACAGATCGGCGGTTGGCGGAAGGATCGAGAGACGGGGGCGAGCGGCATCACCGTGGCAGGATTGCTGATGTTCGGGCAGATGGCCGCGATTCAGGAGGAGTTTCAGAACTACATGCTCGACTACCAGGAGCGAGCCGAGGCAAAGGCGGAGAGACGCTGGGTGGACCGACTGACGCTGGACGGAAAGTGGTCCGGCAATCTGTACGACTTCTACCGGAAGGTTTACCTGAAACTGACGGGCGATCTGAAGGTGCCATTCTCTCTGGAGAAGGGAGAGCGGAAGGATGAAACGCCAGTCCATGAAGCCCTTCGCGAGGCCCTGGCGAATGTGTTGGTGCACGCAGACTACTCGGATCGTGCCTCGGTGCTCGTGGTGAAGCGTCCGGACATGTTCGGTTTCCGCAATCCTGGACTGATGCGCATTCCGGCCGCCATCGCCATCCAAGGGGGCGAGCATGACTGCCGGAACCGCACACTGCACAAGATGTTCCGGTTGGTGGGGGCGGGCGAGCAGGCTGGCTCCGGAATCCCAAAAATCTATCGGGGTTGGGCGAGCCAGCACTGGCGGGCACCCGCCCTTTACGAGCGGATTGAGCCTTACAACCAGACGTTGCTGGAGTTGCGGATGGTGGATTTGTTGCCGTCGGCTGTCATGACGGCGCTCCGAAAGGCGTTTGGGGAGAAATTCGATGCCCTCGGCCAGAACGAGCGACTGACACTCGCGGCTGCGGCCTCGGAGCGGGTGGTGACTCACGCCCGGGTTCGGGAAATGACGGGGCTGCATCCTTTTGACCTGACGCGGATGCTGCAAAACCTCGTGCGAGATGGATTCCTGGAGGCCCACAACCCCGGACGCGGGGCGGTTTATTGCCTGCCGGGAGCAGCGCTGCCGAAACCGGAAGAAGTGTTCGGAGATGGCTCCGAACATTCCGTTCCTGCCTCCGCACATTTGGCGGGCAGCTCCGCACATTTGGCGGGAGATGTGGCCAGCGATGACCCTCGGGATGGCGACGGTCGCCTGCTGACCGATCAACTCGACGCCCCTGTGATTGACTCCCTGGAAAAGCTGGTTCCTGCCTTTCGTGAAAAGCTCGAAAGGCTGGCTGCCGCCCCAAGAGCCAAAGGAAAACTTCCCGCAGAGACCATGATAGAGGTCGTGCTGGCAGTCTGCGCAGGCCATTACGTGACGCTGAGTTGCCTTGCCCAACTCGTGAACCGCGACTCCGACGCCTTCCGTCAGCAATATCTCAAACCGCTGGCGAAAGAGGGAAAGCTCCGACTGGCCTTTCCGACAGCTCCAACTCACGCGAAGCAAGCTTACCGCTCAGTTGATTGATCACCGATGTCCCTTAACGGATCCATCGTCGAAGCCGCCGCGCTCGCAGTACCGAAGGCAATCCTCACCCCGGCCCTCTCCCAAGCGGAGCGGGAGCAAGAGGCCATCCTGCGGCCGAGCCCGACCCGTGCCCTATCTTGCGCTGTCGCGTCTTCGCGGGATTGGCGAAGCGGCTGAGCAGGGAGTTGGGCGTTGCAAGCCTGGACTCCAAAGTTTAAGCAACCGTGAAGCAATGCGACCGCTGTCACTGCCCAACATCGAATCGGAGCTGAGCTACGCGTATCTTCACGCGGTGGCGTCGCGGGCGGGCATGGCGTGTCGTGACGGGAACCGCCACGAGGACGGCAACGGCGTAGATGCCCAGTTGACGGCGTGGCTGCCATATGTCGACGCGAAGACGCTCACGGAGGTGGACATCAAGGTGCAGCTCAAGGCCACTATCGCGGAACCGGCCGAGGACGGGCAGAACTACAGATTCCGGCTGAATGGCGCGAGCCGTTACAATGACCTGCGGAGTGAAACCATCAGCGTTGCCCGGATATTGGTCGTTCTGTTCCTGCCAAGGGATGCTGCGGAATGGCTTCATCACTCGCCGGACCAACTGGCCCTTCGGAAGTGTGCCTACTGGGAGAGCCTGCGCGGCGCACCTGAGATCACTGGTGGCAGCGTTGTCATCCACTTGCCAAAGGCGCAGGTCTTCTCGCCCGATGGCCTCACCGAGCTCGCGGGCAAGCTGTCGCGCCGGGAGTTTCCAACCTATCCTGTCGTATGAACCTGGAGACGCTCATTCCTCCGACAGATCTTCGCGATTACGCGAAGGATCAGGGCTGGGTCCTGCTCAAGGAGGCGGCCAAAGACCGGCTTTACGTCATGACGAACCCGCGCTTCGAGCGACGGCAACTCGTCTTCCCGATGGATACGTCGGCGCCCGACTACGCTGAGGCCGTAATGTTGGTGGTGGACAAGTTGGCGGCCATGGAAGGCAGGACGCCGCAGTCGGTTTTCGACAGTTTGGTTGAAGTGGGCGATGACGGGGTATCGTTCCGCGTCACCACGCCGCGTCCGGATGAACGGGCTCTGCCGCTCGGCTTTGCCAGTTCCATGATCACGGGGGCCCAGCAACTCCTGCTCGCTTCCGCCTGCACCGTATTGAAGCCACAGGCGCATCACCCAAGGCTCAGCCGGACGGAGGCGCAGCAGTTCCTGGATACCGCCAGATTCCGTCACACGCGGCCAGGCAGTTTCATTCTCAATGTGTCCTGCCCCGTGCAGGCGATGGATGTGCAATCGCCACTTCTACCGGATGAGGAAGTGGACGCGCCCTTCGTGCGGCGCGCGACGATGGTTCTCCACCGGTCCCTGCGGAAGCTCGTCACGGCAATCGAAACCGATTCGCTCGACGGGTTGGTGGATACCTCCAGGAAGGGCGAAGGCCTGGTCGTTTCCTCGAACTTGTGCGAGGCGCTGACCCGCTTTGGGGACGAGTCGCTCAAGAACTCGGTCGAGATCGGGATCAAATGGGCTGCGGCCATTCCCCGTCCCCGCGATGAACCACGAATGTCCGTGGTCCGCATCCAGCACGATTATTTCCCACGGATCGAGGAAGTGCGTCGTGAGCTGAGGGCGAAGGAACAGCACATTGAAGATGTGTTTCCAGCCACGGTGGAGCGCCTGGACGGGGAGATGGGAGACGACGCGAAACGGTCGGGTGAGGTGATTCTTCGTCTTCTGACACCAGACGGGGATGAATTGGTGCGCGCTCGCGCAAACCTGACCGCAGACCAATACGAACTCGCTGACAAGGCCCACATGACCGACGGCGCGTTTGTGAAGGTCGCTGGAAAGCTGCATCCGGGCCGCCAACCTCGGCAACTCAGCGACATCAAATCCTTCGATTTGATGATCAAATGAGAGCAAACCATGATCGCGACAGAATTCGGCACAGGTTGTCGCGGTAGGTGCTCCCATCCCTCTCACTGCTCTCCACCGCGACATGGATCGCGACAGGAGGCTGTCGCGCGCAATCCATGACCCTCACCGAATCCATGGTCGAAGCCGCCGCCCTCGAATGGTTCGGGGAGCTTGGCTACTCCTGCCTCGGGGCAGAAGCCCTGACGCCGGCTCACGGGGAGCGGGAGTCCTACGGCGAGGTGGTGCTGGTGGGTCGACTGCGCGAAGCCATCCGGCGGCTGAACCCGACCATTCCCGAGGAGGGGCGGGAGGAGGCGTTGCGGAAGGTGCTGCGGGTGGGCACGCCTTCGCTGACGCAGACGAACCGGGCCTTTCACCGGATGCTCCGGGATGGGGTGGAGGTCGAGTACCCGCGGGCTGACGGGTCAATCAAGGGCGACAAGGTTCTGCTCGTCGCGTTTACCGACGTGCGGGCGAACGATTGGCTGGCGGTCAACCAGTTCACGGTGGTCGAGGGCCAGCACAACCGTCGGGCGGACATCGTGGTCTTCGTCAACGGCCTGCCCTTGGCCTTGATCGAGCTCAAGAATGCGGCGGATGAGGACGCGACGATCTGGAGCGCCTACGCGCAGCTGCAAACCTACAAGGCGGAGATTCCGTCGCTACTGGCCTACAATGCGGCGCTGGTGGTGAGCGACGGACTACAGGCACGAATGGGTTCCCTGACGGCGAACCAGGAGTGGTTCAAGGTCTGGCGCACGATCGATGGCGAGGGGGACGCACCGAAGACGGCGCTGGAACTGGAGGTCCTGGTGCGCGGGGTGTTCGAACGCCAGCGGTTCCTCGACCTCATGCACCACTTCATCGTCTTCGAGGAAGACCCGGATTCGGGCGCGCTGCACAAGATCATCGCGGGCTACCATCAGTTCCACGCGGTGAACGCGGCCGTGGAAGAGACGTTGCGGGCGAGCGGGATGGTGGATGAGTTCCGGGATCCTGCCGGCACGTACTGGGCCGGCAAGATGCACGGCGGCAGGCCAGGGGACCGTCGGGCCGGTGTGGTCTGGCACACGCAGGGCATCGGCAAGAGCTTCTCCATGCTCTTCTTCGCCGCGCGCGTCGTGCGGCACCCGGCGATGCAGAACCCGACGCTGGTGGTGCTGACCGATCGCAACGATCTCGACGACCAACTCTTCGGCCAGTTCCAACGCTGCGCGGATATCCTGGGCCAGACACCTGTTCAGGCCGCGACCCGCGAAATGCTGCGCGAACTGCTGGCGGTGGCGAGCGGCGGCGTGATCTTCACCACCATCCAGAAGTTTCTGCCTCCCAACACCGGTAGCAGCCGACGTGAGGAGGCTGAGTCCGGAGCAAAGTCCGATCCACGCTTCGGTGCCTCGGCTACCCACAATGGAAGGCTCCTGCCGCTTTCGGAGCGTCGGAATATCATCGTCATCGCCGATGAGGCACACCGCTCGCAATACGACCTCATCGACGGCCTCGCGCGGCACATGCGCGATGCCTTGCCGCATGCCTCGTTCATCGGCTTCACCGGCACCCCCATTGAGAAGACGGACGCGAACACGCGGGCGGTCTTCGGTGACTACATTTCCATCTACGACATCCAGCGGGCCGTCGCCGACAAGGCCACGGTGCCGATCTATTACGAGAGCCGCATCGCCAAGCTGGGCCTGAACGCCAGCGAATTGCCGAAGCTCGATACGGAGTTCGAGGAGATCACCGAGGGTGAGGAACTGACGAGCAAGGAGAAGCTCAAGTCGAAGTGGGCCGCGCTGGAGGCACTGGTGGGCGACTCCAAGCGCATCGAGCTCGTCGCGACCGATCTGGTGGCGCACTTCGAGAAGCGTCTGGAGGCGATGGACGGCAAGGCGATGATCGTCTGCATGAGTCGTCGCATCGCCGTGGATCTGTACGATGCGCTGATCACGCTGCGTCCCGACTGGGCCAGCGCCAAGGACGACGACGCCGAAGCGGAGAAGGGCAAGGCCTGCGTGGTGAAGGTGGTGATGACCGGCAGTGCGGAGGATGGTCCCGAGTGGCAGCCGCACATCCGAAGCAAGGACAAGCGCCGCAAGCTGGCCAACCGATTCAAGGACTCCAAGGACCCGTTCCGCATCGTCATCGTGCGCGACATGTGGCTGACGGGCTTCGATGCCCCGTGCCTGCACACGATGTATGCCGACAAGCCCATGCAGGGCCACGGCCTCATGCAGGCCATCGCCCGGGTGAACCGTGTCTTCCGCGACAAGCCCGGCGGGTTGGTGGTGGATTACCTCGGCCTCGCCGATCAGCTCAAAAAGGCGCTCATCACGTACACCGAGAGCGGCGGTCGGGGCGATACCACCCTCGACACGCGACAGGCTATCGCCGTGATGCAGGAGAAGCACGGAGTCGCCTGTGACATCCTTCATCCCTTCCGGTGGGACCAATGGACGACGGGCACGCCGACCGAGCGCCTTCAACTCCTCCCGTCCGGTCAGGAACGCATCCTCGAACAGGACGACGGCAAGAAGCGCTGGGCACAGGTCGTCATGGAGCTTTCCCGCGCCTTTGCCCTCTGCGCCGCCAGCGAGGAAGCCACGGAGATCCGCGACGACGTGTCCTTCTTCCAGGCGCTGCAAGCTGCGTTGACCAAGCAGGGCAGCAGCAATCGCAAGACACCCGAGCAGATCGACGCCGCGATCCGGCAGCTGGTGAGCAAGGCCATCACCACCGAGGGGCAAGTCATCGACGTCTTCACTGCGGCCGGGTTGCCCAAGCCGGACATTTCGATCCTGAGCGACCAATTCCTCGCCGAGGTGCGCGGGCTCAAGCACAAGAACGTCGCCGCCGAACTGCTGGAGAAGTTGCTCAAGGACGAACTCAAGGTCCGATCGAAACGCAACCTCGTGCAGAGCCAGGTCTTCAGCGAGAAGCTCAAGAAAACCCTCAACGCCTACCACAACCGTGCCATCTCGACGATGGAAGTGCTGGAGGAGTTGATCCGGCTGGCGAAGGAGATGGAAGCCGCCACCCGGCGCGGCGTGGACCTCGGCCTGACCGACGATGAAGTCGCCTTCTACGACGCCCTGGCCACCAACGACAGCGCGGTGCAGGCAATGGGCGATGCCAAGCTCAGGCTCATCGCGTCGGAGTTGATCACCCAGGTGAAGAAGAGCGTCACCATCGACTGGACCCTGCGCGAAGGGGCCCGCGCGAAGATCAAGGTCATGGTGAAGCGGATCCTGAACAGGTACGGCTACCCACCCGACCTTCAGGAAGAGGCCGTCCGCACCGTTCTCCTCCAGGCCGAGCTCCTCTGCGCCGACTGGGCGACACCTTGAAGCCGGCCGACCGGATCCTGGCCAACGAACGGGGGAGGACAGGATGTCAGGATGGACAGGATTTGCTGACGGGATGTTGGTTGCCTGAGGCGCCTCGTCCGCATCCTGTCCATCTCGTTCATCCTGACTAAAGAAAGGGGGAAGACAGGATGTCAGGATGGACGGGATTTGCTGAAGGGATGGTGGTTGCCTGAGCCATCTCGTCCGCATCCTTGCACGGTCGTGGAGCCCGGGATTGCACGGGTGGGGGGATTCCCGGCATCGTGTCGGGGATGACGCGATGTGCGGTAACGGTGTGTCTGGTGCCGGAGGCGAGGCAGGGTCCGTTCGTGCTGCACGGGACTTTGGAGGAATCGCTCCAGCAGGCGGCGGCGGCGGGCTTCGATGGGGTGGAGATCTTCCCGACGCATGCGGATGATCTCGATGGTTTCGCCCTCCGGGAATTACTGAAGCAGCACGGGTTGCACTTGGCGGCAATGGGGACGGGGGCGGGATGGGTTCGACGGAAGCTCTCGCTGACGGATCCTGATCCCCACGTGCGGATGTGCGCGCGGGATTTCATCGCGGCCATCATTGACTTCGCCGGCGGGTTCGGAGTTCCCGCGATCATCGGGTCGATGCAGGGCCGCGTGCCGGACGGGGTGGCCCGCGAGGAGGCGCTGGGGTGGCTGAAGGTGGAACTGGACCAACTCGGGCCGCGCGCCCATGCGCTCGGGGTGCCGTTGTTTTTTGAGCCGTTGAACCGGTACGAGACGAACCTCTTCAACACGGTGGACGAGGTCCTCGCCTACCTGCCGACGTTGAGGACCCAGAACGTCCGCCTGCTGCTCGATCTCTTCCACATGAACATCGAGGAATCGGACATCGCGGCAGCCTTCCGGCGCGCGGGTCCTCTGGTGGGACATGTGCACTTCGCGGATTCAAATCGCGCGGCGATCGGGTTCGGTCACACGGACGTCGGGCCCGTGGTCCAGGCGTTGAAGGAGATCGGATACGAGGGTTGGATCTCGGCGGAAGTGCGGCCGCGTCCGGATGCGGCAGCGGCGATGACCCAGACGCTGGCGAGTTATCGGCATTACTTTCGTTCGGTGCTGCCGGGAGACCGGTCGGCCACAGCGACAACCCGCCCGGTGGTTGGACCGTGATCCCCATTCCAATCCCAAACCCCATCCCATGCTCAAGCACACGCTCATCCATCCCGAGATCAATGCCATCCTGGCCCGCGCGGGGCATCATTCGCGCATCCTGATTGCTGACGGAAACTATCCGGCAGCGACGAAGAAGGGACCCAACGCGCAGGTCATCAGCCTGAACCTGGCGCCGGGACTGGTCACGGTGGCGCAGGTCCTGGAAGTGCTCCTGACGGCGGTGCCGATCGACGAGATCAACACCATGGGCATTCCGGTGGACGATTCCTACGCGAAGCATGGCGAGCCGCCGGTGTGGGGTGATTTCCGTCGGATCGTCCGCGAATCCGGCCTGCATCTCGGGATGACTCCGATTCCCAAGTGGGACTTCTACAAGGCGGTGGAATCGCCGGATCACGTCCTCACGATCCAGACGGGGGACCGGGCATTGTGGGCGAACGTGCTGCTGACGATGGGTTGCCGGACGGCCTGAGGGCCCGGAGGACCCAGAACCCCATGGCCGATCCGGCGAGGGCCTGGAAGGCGGCGAAGGCGTGGTTTCCGCCGAGAAGTTCCAAGGGCGCGAGGCCGAGGAGAAGGGCGGGCCCGGCAAGTCCCGCCCAGTCCGGCGTGCGGGCCGGGGCCAGCCGTTTGTTGATCCACCACGGGGCGAGGAGGAGCAGGGCGACGGGGAGGCCACCGAGGCGGATGGCCGTGATCGGCATGCCGGCGTCGCCGACTGGCGGGTTGGCGAGGCCACCCAGCAACGCGGCGGCCAGAAGGGTTCGAACGAAGAGGTGGGCTGGCCCGGGGCCCGGCAGGCGGGCGATGGTGCGGGAGGCGAGCAGGCTGGCCATCGTCAGGGATGCGGCGGTGAGGCTGGTTGGGAGTTGAAACGGGTGGAGGAATGTGGTGCATCCCTCGATGGCGGCTGCGGATGTGAGCGAGAGGAACGCGAGGGCGACAACGTTCTGCGTGGGTAATCGGCGCGCCTCCGCGCTGAGGACGACCACCCAGATGGCGGTCCCGAGCACGGGGGCGGCCATCGAGGTGACCGGCGACATCCGGCGATTGAACCCGGATCCGCCGATCGCATCCACAGATTATGGGGATTGGGGCCCGTGGGGGGATCCACAGATTTCACGGATTTCACAGATTCCGATCCCGATGCCGATCCCGATACCGATGCCGAGCCTGAGGCCACGCTTGATGGCCCGATGGGAAGGCTGGGACGCGACGGTTGCAGGGGGAGCCGCGGTTCCCTAGCGTGCGGCCATGAAATCCGCGTACGAGCTGGCGATGGAACGGTTGCAGAAGCAGGCACCGACGAAGGCCCTGACCGAGGCCCAGAAGGCGGAGATCGCCGACCTTGAATCGCTCTACAAGTCCCGGATCGCGCAGGTCGAGATCAGCATCGGCGACGAGATCCAGTCGGCGCAGGCGAGCGAGGAGTTCGACAAGGTGGATGAATTGAAGGCACGTTTGACCCAGCAGCGTGCGCGTTTGGAAGAAGAACGCGAGGAACGTAAGGAACGGGTTCGGGCGGGGAAGTGAACCCGTCATCTTCCGATGGAGCCCCCCGATCAGATCGACGAGCTAGAGGTCGAATACCGTGACCACGCGCGCCCCTGGATTGTGCTGGGGTTGGCGGTGGTCCTGGTCGTGGCCGGGGTCTACTTTGGAGGACGGCCGGCCTATCGGGCCTACAAGGACCAGAAGGCGCTGCGTCGGGTGGCGGCTGTCGAGGCAGCATTGAAGGACGGCAAGCCGGAGGTTGCGGCTCCGGATGTCCGCTTGGCACTGGCGTTGGCTCCCGCGTTGCCGGAGGTGTGGCGGGTGGCTGGTCGGTTCTGTGCGATGGTCGGCAGCGAGGATGGGTTGCAGTACTGGGAACGGCTGGCTGCCAGTGCTGAGTGCTCGGTTCAGGATCGACTGGACTTCGCGGAATATGCCCATCGCTTGGGACGCGTGGACATCGTGGCGCGGCAGTTGGATCTGTTGTCGAAGCGCCCGAAGCTCGAAGCCCGTTTCTGGCGCCTCGCGGTGGAACATCTGCGCGGACGGGATGAACCCGAGCGTGCGGTGGAGTCGGCCCGACGTTGGTTCGAACTGGAGCCGGCCAATGAGGAGACCCAGTTCACGTTGGGTTCGGCGCTCTTGTCGCATCCGGACAAGCGGATGCAGTCCGAAGGACGCGGTCTTCTCTGGGGCCTGGCGCTGGGGAGCAGTCCGTGGGCCCGGAGAGCGGTCAGCGAGTTCATTTCCTTTGGGGACCTCACACGGGGTGAACTGGAGACCCTGTACCGGTCGGGTGAACGTCTGGGCGCCAAGCCGACCGTGTTGGCCGGGCTGAGGCTGCGGATTTCACCAGACCAGCGGGAACGGGTGATCGAGGAATTGATCCGGGTCAGTTCGGGAACCAACGTGCCACTGCGGCGCGATGCGGTGGCGTTCCTTGCGGATCGAAATGAATTGGGGAAGGCCCTGGATCTGATGCCGCCTGAGGTGGTGGCCGGGGATGTCCGGCTCCGATCGGCGCGACTTCAGGCGTTGCTCGATCTGGGGCGGACGCAGGAAGCCGACCGGGAAATGGCCGCCGCCGGTGACCTGCTCGCGGTCGAGCCGCATCTCCGATTTTGCCTGGAGGCACAGGTGGCGGTGAAGGCTGACAAGCGCGATCAGGCGGCCCGGTTGTTGCAACAGGCCGTGCAGGCCAGCGGTCATGCGTCCGGCCCGTTGCGTTTCTGCGCGATCTATGCCGAACGACTCGGGTTCGTGAAGGAATCCATCTCGGCCTGGCAGAAGCTCGCCGATCATCCCCCCGTGACCGTCCATGCGTGCCGGCAGGTGCTGCGCCTCGCGATGGCTTCGGACAATCTCGTGGAGGCCCAGTTGGCCCTGCGTCGGGCCAGTCGGTTCCTTCCCGACGACTCCGCCTTCCTCGTGGGATCGTTTTACCTGGACCTGCTGATGGGCGAGCGATCGGGTCAGGATCGGATGGCCACCGTGGAGGAAGTGCTCACGACGCGCCCCCGGGATGCCTTCACCCGGGCAACGGTCGCCTTGGGGCGATGGCGGGGTGGAAACCTGTCCGGTGCCGTGACCGTGCTGGAGGAGGGCGAGGTGGACTGGGAAAAGGCCGAGCCCAGGTGTCGCGCGGTCCGCGCGGCCATTCTTGGGGCCAACCTCCAGCGCGAGGCGGCACGTCAGATCGTCCGCACGCTGGACGTCGATCGGTTGATGTCTGCGGAGCGGATGCTGGTGGAGGAGTGGCGGTGAGTTTGAAGATTCAAGTTTGAAGTTTTGAAGTGAAGGCGGCCTTCAGATCTTCATGATGAAGGCCGGGTGTCCTCACCCGGCGTTGGCCATGATTCCGCCGCGTGGGGATACGCGGCCTTCAGATCTCCATGGTGAAGGCCGGGTGTCCTCACCCGGCGGTGGCCATGAGTCCGCCGCGTGGGGGCCGGGGGCGTTCACGGGGTGGCTGCGGCTTCCCCCCCCTGAATGGTGGAAGGGTGGCTGTGATTTCAGCTGTTCGCCAAAATGCAGTCTTGGCGAAGGCGATCCATCCGGCAGGATGTCGCGAGTCACCAAATCATGAAACGATTCCTATCAAGCCTGTGGAGTTTGTTGTCGGTCCTGGCGCTGGGAGGCGCCCGCCTGTGGGGCGCCGCCCTTGAACTGAAACCGGAGGACCACGTGGTCCTCGTCGGTGGCGCCCTGGCCGACCGGATGCAGCATTCCGGACACTTCGAGGCATTGGTGCATGGAGCGTTCCCGAGTCACCGGCTGGTGTTCCGGAATCTGGCGGCGGCGGGTGATGAGGTCGGAGTCCGGCATCGGTCGGAGAACTTCGGCAGTCCCGACGATTGGCTGAAGCGGACACAGGCGGATGTCATCCTGGGATTCTTCGGGGCGAACGAGGCGGCCCGGGGAGCTGCCGGGCTGGATCGATTCCGGTCCGAGCTCAAGGGCTGGATCCAGCATGTGCGCGGCCAGGACTACTCGGGCAAGGGAGCCCCGAGGGTGGTCCTGTTCACGCCGGTGCTTCAGGAACGTCACCGCGATCCGAACTTTGCCGATCCGACGACCATGAACGCCAACCTGCGCCTGTACGCAGCAGCCATGGCGGAAGTCGCCAAGGGCGAAGGCGTGCCTGTGGTCGACCTGATCGGGGCGAGTGAACGGGCGTATGCCACGGCCGCCGCCGCACAGACTTCGCTGACCGTGAACGGATACCTGCTCACGTCGGACGGCGATCGCGCCCTTGCTCCGGCGCTCTTCGAGGGATTGTTCGGGCGGAGGCCAGCGGACTCCAATCTTGAGAAGCTTCGGTCGGCGATCAACGCGAAGAACTTCGAGTGGCATCAACGGTACCGGACGATCGACGGCTACAACGTTTACGGCGGGCGCTCGGCGCTGGCCTACCAACCGGGGAAGGGCGGGTTCGTCAGCGATCGGAATGCCCCGGAGCCTTACGTCTCCAATTACAAGGTCATGCAGGAGGAGATGGCGGTGCGCGACGTGATGACGGCGAACCGCGACAAGGTGGTGTGGGCGGCGGCGACCGGTCGCGAGGTCGAGGTGGACGACTCGAACCTCCCGAAGGTGACGAAGGTCGTCAGCAACAAGCCGGGCAAGCTGCCGGATGGGAAGCACGAGTTCCTCGGCGGCGAGGAAGCCATCGCGAAGATGACGGTGCACTCGAAGATGAAGGTGAACCTGTTCGCGACGGAGGAGCGTTTCCCGGAATTGGTCCAACCGGTGCAGATGGCGTGGGACACGCGCGGCCGCTTGTGGGTGGCGGTGTGGCCGAACTATCCGGAGCGCGCTCCGGATTCCAAGGTGGGCGACAGCCTGTTGATCTTTGAAGACACGGATGGCGACGGGAAGGCAGACAAGTGCACCCACTTCATCGACGACCTGAACGGGCCGACGGGCTTCCAGTTCTACAAGGACGGCGTGCTGCTGGTGCAGGCTCCGGACCTCTGGTACGTCCGGGACACGGATGGTGACGGGAAGGCGGACTACCGGGAACGCGTGTTGATGGGGCTGGATTCGGCCGATTCGCACCACACGTCGAATGCCGTGGCACTGGACCCCGGCGGTTCGATCTACCTCAGCGACGGTGTCTTTCACCGCACGCAGGTGGAGACGGCCTTCGGGCCGGTCCGCAACGATGATGCGGCGATCTTCCGCTTCGAGCCGCGCACGGGGCGCTTCGAGACCTACATCCCCTATGGATTCGCGAATCCGCACGGGAAGGTCTTCGACCGTTGGGGTAACGATTTCGTGACGGACGCGACGGGCAACAACACCTATTTCGGCCCGGCGATCAGCGGTCGCTTGCCGTATCCCGCCAAGCACGCCGGCATCCGTGACTTCTGGAACCGGCCGTCGCGGCCGTGCCCCGGGACGGGAATGATCTCGAGCCGGCACTTCCCGGAGGAGTTCCAGGGGAATTTCCTCAATCTCAATGTCATCAGCTTCCAGGGCATCTACCGCGTGAAGGTTGATCCCGAAGGCTCGGGCCTGAAGGGCGAGACGCAGGAAAACCTGATCTCCTCGAGCGACCCGAACTTCCGTCCGATCTGCATCTCCACGGGGCCTGACGGCGCGCTCTACTTCTGCGACTGGAACAACCCCATCATCGGTCACATGCAGCATCACCTGCGTGACCCAAGCCGGGACCACCAGCATGGTCGCATCTACCGGATCACCTACGAGGGCCGGCCGCTGCTGAAGGCCCCGAAGATCGCCGGACAACCGGTGCCGGCGTTGCTGGAATTGCTCAAGTCGCCCGAGGATGGCGTGCGGGAACTGGCGAAGATTGAGTTGGGAACACGGGATACGGCCGAAGTGATGGCTGCCACTCGGCAATGGATTGCGGGCCTGGATCGCACGGATGCCGAGTATGAGCATCACCGGATGGAAGGCCTGTGGCTCCACCAGTGGCACAACGTGGTGGACGTGGCCCTGCTCAAGCAGGTGCTGACCTCCCCGGAGCCGCGGGCCCGGGCGGCGGCGACGCGCGTCCTGTGCTATTGGCGGGATCGGGTTCCCGACGCGTTGGCGTTGTTGAAGGGATTGGCCGCGGACGAGCATCCCCGGGTGCGTCTGGAAGCGGTGCGTTCTGCGAGTTACTTCGACGAAGTCGGCGCGGTGGACGTGGCCCTGGCCTCGTTGAAGAAGCCGCAGGATTACTACCTCGAGTACGTGCTGAAGGAGTCGTTGCGGCAGTTGGAGCCGACCTGGCGCAAGGCCGTGGCCGAAGGCAAGCCGGTCGCGGCGGACAATCCGGCCGGTGTCGAATACCTGATGCGTTCGGCAAGCACCGCGGAGTTGCTGAAGTTCCCGCGGACGCCCGGCGTGTTGGGCGCGATCCTGCGGCGCCCGGATGTTTCCGATCTCGACCGCGGCGTGGCCCTGGCCGAGTTGGCACAATCGCGGAAGGTGACCCGTGTGGCGGCTTTGCTAGATGCCCTGGATGATCCGGCCACGGATCCTGCCTCGGCCTCGGCACTGGGCCGGATGCTCGCGGCAGAATCCCCAGCTGAAGTGAAGGCCTTGCGGGCGCGGGTCCAGGCCGCGGCCGAGGGTTCGGGACATCAGGGCGTCCGCGAAGGAGCGTGGGCCGCGTTGGCGTTGGCTGACGACGGATTTGATGCGGTGTGGGCCGCGGCAGGTGCTGATCCGAGGAAGGTGGTGGATGTCCTGAACGGGTTGCCGCTGATCCTGGATCCGGCCTTCCGGGCCAAGCTGCAATCGAAGGTGGAGCCCATGGTGACCGCCGTTCCCGCATCGTTGGCGGCCGCTGCGAAGGCACGCGGATCGGGCATCGGCCGGTATGTCCGGATTGAATTGCCCCGTCGCGGGACCTTGACCCTCGCGGAGGTTCAGGTGATGAGCAACGGCCGCAACATCGCACAGGGCGCGAAGGCCCGTCAGTCCACGACCACGAATGGCGGCGACGCCGGCAAGGCCGTGGACGGTCGCACCGATGCAGACTTCGGCAGCGGCACGCAGACCCACACCGCCGAGAACAGCGACCGTCCGTGGTGGGAGGTCGACCTCGGAGGAGAACAGCCAATTGATTCCGTCGCGGTCTGGAACCGCACGGAAGGCGAGTTGGGACGCCGCCTCGATGGGTTCTCGCTCGTGGTCCTCGATCGGGATCGCCGCGAAGTGATGCGGAAGTCGGAGATCCCGGCTCCGGCCCGGTCGGGGCAATACGCGGTGGGTGGCGATCCGGTGGGAGCGATCCAACGTGCGGCCATCCGGGCGGTGGTCTCGATGAACCTCGATCCGGCGGCCACGTTCAATCAGTTGACGGGGCTTCTTGAAAAGGGTGAGCAGGTCGTGGCGGCAGCGCAGGGACTCCGCTCGGTTCCCCGGGCCGGTTGGCCTGCGGCGTCAGCGGCCAAGGCAGCGCGCGCGTTGGTGGCTTGGGCGGCGAAGATCCCGGCGGCGGATCGCACCAGTGGCGATTACGTGGAGACGATCCAGTTTGCCGACGATCTCGCCGGCGTGGTGCCCGCGACCGAATCCGTGGCCTTGCGCAAGGAGTTGAAGGGGTTGCGGGTGTCGGCGTTCGTCATCCGCACCGTCCGCGAGCAGATGCGCTTCGATGCGCCGCGGTTGGTGGTCGAGGCCGGCAAGGACTTCCAGGTCACCGTCGAGAACGGGGACTTCATGCCGCACAACCTGGTCGTGGTGAAGCCGGGCACCCGTGAGAACGTGGTGGCTGCTGCGCTTCTCATGAAGCCGGAGGATCGCGATCGGCAGGGGCGCGCGTACGTTCCCAACAGTGCCGATGTCTGGGCAGGCACCCGACTGCTCGATGCCGACCAGCGGGAGGTGCTGCGCCTGAAGGCGCCCGCGGCCGAGGGCATCCACGAGTACGTCTGCACGTTCCCCGGTCACGGCCAGGTGATGTACGGACAGTTGGTGGTGACCAAGGATGTTGACGCCTACCTCGCGGCACATCCCAGCGCTCCGGTCCCGCAACCGGCCCGGGCAAGCGAATGATCCAGAAGTGAACCGACCCATGGGCCGGGACGATCCAACGTCCCGGCCCTTTGCCTGAGAGAACCGTATTCCCAATGAATGCGTTCCCACCATTGCAGCCGTCCCGCAGGCGACGGCTTGGGTTCGTCCTCCTCTGGACCCTGGTCCTGATGGGACGTCTCTGCGCGGCGGTCAGTGGGTCCATGATCGATCGCCTTCGGGCTGCGGTTGAACTCCCGAAGGTCGAGTTCGGCGGCCAACTCGGCTCGAGCGCGATCGAGGAGTGGCACAGCGACCACGACGTGCCGGACCTCCGGCTCGTCCTGCGTGAACTGCGCTCCGGATTGAAGGGGCAGGCCGCGGAGGCTCCCATCCTGATCCGCATCGCGCGATTGGAGCGTCGGGTCTCCCGCGAGTCCTTCAACGCCGCCTGCGACGTGGCCCTCGAGTCGGCGCGTCGATGGCTGGATTCGGATCCGGATTCTCCGGACGCGCGGCTGTCCCTGTCCGATGCCCTTTGGTTGAAAGGAAATGAAGAGGAGTCGGTCAGGATCCTCGCCCCCCTGATCGGTCCGGAGTCGAAGCACGCCCGGGCCCTTTCGTGCCGGGGCATCCAACTGATCGAGGTGGCCATGCGCGGTTGGGTCCGTTCGGCGGAGACCGTTGGCTTCCTCGGAGCTCCCAGCGGGGCCGAAGGGGTGCGCACAACCGAGACCACCCTTCGGGAAGCCGTCGGGTTGTTGGATCGGGCAGTCGCGTCAGCCCCTGAAGATGCCTGGCCGTGGATCTGGAGGGCGCGGGTGAAGGCGATCGAAGCCCACTTCGTCGCCAACCGGACGCCGCCCGCCACCCGCACCGAGCGTGAGCGTTTGACGGTCTCACTGATGTATCCAGCGGCCGCGCTTCCAGACCTCCGGGCGGCCCTGAAGCTGCGACCGGAGGATCCTCGATTGCTGGCGGGAATCATCGCCCACGAGTGTGCCGGAGCCTTCGGAGCGACGTGGGACACCAAGGGTGATTCCGGCGGGATCACGGGGTTGCTGCGCCGGTTGCCGGAGGATCAGCAGGAACGCGTCAGGGCGGACCTGGGGCGGCTGGAGCGGTTGGGCGAACATTCGGATCCGCGTCGGGCCGCGATGGCCCTCGAGAACCTGGCCCTGATCCGCATGCTGATGCGCGCCAGCGCGGCGGATGTCGGGCCCGAAGCGACGAGGGCCATGCGCCTGGACCCGCGGCGTTCCCAAAGTTTCGGGCTGCACGTCGTGGGAATCCTGTCCGCCGATCCGCCGGATCTCGGGCGGTTGGAATCTGTCCTTCGTGAGCGCGTGGCGACCTACCCGGAGGAGCGCTTCCACCTCGCCCTGGCGAAGGCCCAGATGCTGCGAGGGAATCTGTCGGGAGCGATTGAAACGGTCATGGCCGCCCTGAAGACGTACCCGGATTCCGTGCCGCTGCGGATGGCGGAGTTCGGGTTGAGGCTCAAGGCGGGCGCGTTTCCCAAGGGGATAGATCCCGGTGCGATCCTCGCTGGCGTCGCGGCCGGGTTGGAACGGATGCCGGAAGGGGGAGAACGGGCGATCCTGCACCGCCAGTTCTTTGTCACCCTCGTGCTCGCGAACGCGCTGGAGGGTGAATTGAAGGTCGCCCGGGAGCGCCTGCGGCAGTTCCTGTCGCAGGTGCCCGATGATGATTACGCCCTCGCGGTGGACAAGCTCCTGAAGGAGTTGCCACCGGAGGAATGAGTTGGGTCAGGGTTGGACGGGCTTCAGTTCGAAGCGATGGCTGACGGGCTTCCGCAGCAGTTCGAGCTTGGACTCCTGCTCGGCGATCTGCGCGTCCAAACGTGCAACCTCGGCCTGGCGTTGGGACTCGATGTCCGCGCTGCGGGCCCAGCCCGGGAGGTTGTACAACTGGACGTTGCGCCAGCGGTTGAAGAACACGTCGTTCTTGGCGAACACGGCTGCGAGCACTTCGCGCGCCTGCTGCGTGATCGGGCCTCCAGCGTTCGAAAGGTTCCATCCCTCGGAGAGTTCCTTCGACGAGGCATTGCCGACGGATTTCCCATCGACGTAGATCTCGTAATGGGCGGCGGCCAAGCCGGTGACCTTGAGTTCGAGGCGGCTGAGTTCCGCCAGGACAGGGGCCAGTTTGAGCGCGGCTTCCGCCCGGGGATCAATGGGCATCGGGAGGCACGCATCCAGCCGATCGAAGGAAAGCACGCCGTCGGTCAGCTTCACTCCGGAGACCGTGCAGGCCTCGGTCTTCGCGGTCTGCGTAGTGGCATCGATGTCGGCCGAGGACACCAGCGGGGTGGCTCCCATGCCTTTCAGGACTGCCCACGCCATCAGGGTCTGGCCAGACGGCCCGGGATGGACGGCATCGCCACCGCCGATGAAGGCCTTCGGGTTCTCCGCCCGTGCATCGAGCATGAGCTTCATGAAGGGCATGAACTGGTCCACGAACCCGGCACCGGTGGCTTCGGAGACAGCTCGCAAGCCGTCGGAGAACTTCCGCAGGGACTGGTTCCGCTCGTCGTTGTCGGGGTCCGGACGCCGCTCCTCGATGGGTTGCGGCGTCAGGAAGGTGACCCGCGCCCCGGCCTTGCCGAGCACCTTGGCGATCTCGGTCTGGCTGCGCGCGTAGGCCCGGAAGATGTCCGGCCGGAACTTCTGGTAGGAATGGTCGTTCATCCCGAACTTCACCGTGACGAACGTCGGCTTCAACGGAAGGACATCTCGGCCCAACCCGCGCGCGACCGCATCGGTGACCTTGGCGGAAAGTTCCTCGCCCTCGGCCTTGAAGAGTTGCCCTTCATCCGGGTGGGCCCGCTGGCGAAGCCACGCGGTGTCGCCGCCCCAGCCGACGTTCCGGAAGGTGATCTTCCAGTTCGGGTGTCGGGTGAGGGCGTAGGCCTCGATGTAGGTGGTGTAGAGACGCTGTTCGGTGATGCTGTCACCGAGGAAGACAACGCGATCGCCATCGCGGATCTGGAAGTCGGCGGCGAGCCGGACCGCCGCAAGCGCGGTGGCAGCCAGGCCGGCCAGGATTCTGGGAATTCTCATGGATCACGGAATGGAAGCGGGTGGACCCGGGTTCGGCAATCGCCCAGTTGGGCGGATGGGGGGTGTCTGGGGGCCTTTGGGACAAGGCACAGGTTTTGGACGGCGAGAAATGATTGAGAGCATCGCCGCGTGGGGGCACGCGGCCTTCAGGCGGGAGGGGTGGGTTGACAGGGTTCGCAAAATTCTACAACTGTACGAGGTTCCTCATACAGACACCCGCTTCCGGGAATTCCGGGTGAATTGCCGCTGCGGATAACAACGACCACCATCATGCGCATCCAACAACCATTGAGACCGGCTATACGCCCGGCCCGGGTCCATCCAGCTGCGGCGGCGTTCACATTGATCGAACTGCTCGTCGTGATCGCCATCATCGCGATCCTCGCGGGCATGCTGTTGCCGGCATTGGGCAACGCGAAGGCCAAGGCACAGGGCATCCTGTGCATGAACAATCACAAGCAAATGACGCTCGCGTGGCGCCTTTATGCCGAGGACAACAATGAGAGTCTGGTGGGAGCTGCCAATTGGACCCCGCCTGGGTCCACGCGTGAGGTTCCCAATTGGACTGCGGGCAGTTGGCTGACGCTGAACAGCCCGACGGACCCCAGCAACTGGAACCACACCAACTACACGCTCCGGAGTCCGCTCTGGAAGTATTGCGGTGGGGCCAAGGGAATCTGGAAATGCCCCTCCGATCGCTCCATGGGCATCGAACCTTCACGCCGGAAGGTCCCCCGCATCCGTTCGATGTCGATGAACAACTGGGTGGGCGGCCCTGGCTGGAACGATTCCGGGCCGGGTTGGCAGGTCTTCCGCAAGCTGACGGACATGAACAATCCGGGTCCCTCCCAGACCTTCGTGCTGTTGGACGAGCGCGAGGACTCCATCAATGACGGCTACTTCGTGGTGGACATGGCGGGCTACCCGAACTCGCCGAACCTGCTCAAGATCGTCGACTATCCGGCCAGCTATCATGGCAGGGCGGGGGGCATGTCCTTTGCCGATGGACACTCGGAGATCCGCAAGTGGAAGGATCCTCGGACGATCCCGCGCCTGTCGAAGAATGATCTTCCGTTGAACGTGGCTTCCGCGGGGAACCAGGACGTCATCTGGATGCAGCTGCGATCGACGCGGAAGTCTTCTGGTCCTGGTTCGGAGTGAGCCTCATTCCTTGCGGACAGGCAGGACCAGGATCTTGTCGATCCGGTGGGTATCCATGTCGAGGACCTCGAACTGGAAACCTTGGGCAATGATGGATTCTCCCTCCGTGGGAATTCGGCCGAACTGCTTCACGAGGTATCCGGCGAGGGTCTGGAATTCGGTGTAGGCGCCGTCCCCGAACTTGAATCCGGGGACGGCCCGTTCGAAGGCTTCGGGATCAATCATCCCGTCGACGAGCCACGTTCCATCCTCGCGTTTCCGGGCGGCGGGTTTCGCCCGTTCGCCCTGGGTCGGGAATTCGCCCACGATGGCCTCCATGACATCGTTGAGCGTCACGAGGCCGACGATGTTGCCGTATTCGTCGCTCACCATGGCGATGTGCTTGCCGGCCTGCTTGAAGGTTTCCACCAATTGCAGGACGGTCTGCGTCTCCGGAACGACCAGTGGTGAGACCATGAGGTCGCGGAGGTTCACGGTCCCCCCCGCGGCGAGGTTCGCGTAGATCGCCTTCACCGAGACGATGCCGACGGTCTGGTCACGGGTCTGGTGGTAGACCGGGAAGTGGGAATGGCTGCTGACCACGATCTTGTGCCAGATCAGGTCGTGGGGATCCTCCTGATTGAGCCAGATCACCTTCGGACGCGGCGTCATGATCTCGCGCACGGGCAGTTGGTCGAGTTCGAGGGCGCTGTGGACGATGTGGCTCTCGACCTTGTTGAACGCACCGGCGCGGACACCGTCCTGCATGAGAACCCGGACCTCCTCTTCGGAAACCGCCGTTTCCTTCTCGGGCTTGAATCCCAGCAAGCGGAAGAGGCCGTCTGTGGACGTGCTCAGGAAGGTGACGAGCGGGTGTGCAGCGCGGGAGAGCCATGTCATGGGAATCGCGACCTTCATGGCGATGCCCTCCGGGTTGCTCAGGCCGATCCGCTTGGGCACGAGTTCGCCCAGGACCAGCGAGAAGTACGTGATCACGGCGACCACCAGCGCGAAGGCGATCTTGTCCGCGTAGGGCGCCAGGAAGGCGACCTCCTTGAGGGGCACTGCGAGCTTTGCCGACAGGGTGGCACCGCCGAAAGCACCCGCGAAGATGCCAACCAGCGTGATCCCCACCTGGACGGTGGAGAGGAATCGATTGGGTGATTCGGCCAGTTCCAGTGCGGCCCGCGCACTTCGACTGCCCTGTTCGGCCAGTCGCCGCAATCGCGCCTTCCGCGCCGAAACCACGGCAATCTCAGCCATGGCAAAGATGCCGTTCGCCACCAGAAGGACGAACAGCAGGGTGATCTCCAGTCCCACAGAACCCATGACCCGTATCTATGCGGGCGGAGATGGGATTGGTCCAGAGCCGGATCTTGGAAACCTTCGGACAAGCGCCGGAGATCCACTGCTTCCATGGAGGACGGAGCGGCGATGTCCTCATCGCCCGGGGAAGGGGCTTTGGAAGGGCGGCGTGGACGTCACCTCCCCGTTCGTGAGCGGAGTGGCGATGTCCTCATCGCCCTGAGAAGGTGCTTTGGAAGGGCGACGTGGACGTCGCCTCCCCGTTCGGGAGCGGAGTGGCGATGTCCTCATCGCCCTGAGAAGGTGCTTTGGAAGGGCGACGTGGACGTCGCCTCCCCGTTCGCGAGCGGAGCGGCGATGTCCTCATCGCCCTGAGAAGGTGCTTTGGAAGGGCGACGTGGACGTCGCCTCCCCGTTCGCGAGCGGAGCGGCGATGTCCTCATCGCCCGGGGA
>Ga0172372_10003337_pt1 | contig 23675 bp, 18 predicted proteins | sample LakKiv5m_2_FD_114544 | JGI IMG/M metagenome (GOLD analysis project Ga0172372, IMG submission 114544) | Freshwater microbial communities from Kabuno Bay, South-Kivu, Congo - kab_092012_9.5m | ecosystem: Environmental > Aquatic > Freshwater > Lake | place: Democratic Republic of the Congo...
GCCATCAGCTAAAACTGCCGTTTTTCCACCTTTGGTCAACGTGTCTATGGCGATCAACTTGCTGCCCATTCCACCTCGTCCCATCTGATTGCCACTTTTGGCCATTGAAAAAATGCGTTCGTCTATTTTTTTGACTTCTTTGATCAATTCACCTGAACCATCGAGGTCCAATAAGCCAGGAGTGGTTGATAAAATCACGCAAAAATCAGACTCGATGGCATTGGAGATCAAAACCGCTAGGCGATCGTTATCTCCAAATTGAATCTCTTCTGTTGAAACGGTATCGTTTTCGTTTACGATGGGCACTGCTCCCAGTTCAAAGAGCTGTCCCATGGTGGCTCGCGTGTTCAAAAAGCTCTCTCGATGGGCAAAGTCCTCGTGTGAAAGCAAGACTTGTCCAATTAAAAGTCCATTTTTTTTAAACAGTTCGTGATAGATTTGCATCAACCGCACTTGCCCTATGGCAGCTAAAGCCTGAATGATTTTCAATTTCTTAGGTCGCTTGGGTTGATCCAAAGCCACCATGCCTGCAGCCACGGCACCTGAAGAAACCAAACAGACGGGCTGTCCTAGCGCCGTTAATTCGCTAATATCAGCCACCAGATTTTTCAAAACGCTCAGTTTCAGTTGACCGTCTTGATCGATCAGACATGCTGAACCAATTTTAACCACCCAAGGCTTCTTCTTTTTCATTTCAAAATGCTAGAAGAGGTTTGACCTCTTCAAGTTCTAGCTCCAATAAAAGCTCATAAAGCAGCCATCTTGCAAGATCGTCGAGCTTTATATCATCCCTCCCCCGATTTTTGAGAGTGATCCATGTCTAGAAAATGTGACGTTTGTGAGAAAGCGCCCGTAGCTGGCAAAACCTATACAACTAGGGGTATTGCAATCAAAAAAGGCGGAATCGGCCTTAAAATCACTGGTAAAACAAATCGCAAATTTATTCCGAATATTAAAAAAATTCGCATTGTTACCAAGAAGGGTTCCATTCTGACTGCAAAAGTTTGCACTCGCTGTATCAAAAGCGGAAAAATCACCAAATCGGTTTAGTTTTTCAACATTTTCCGTTAAAAAAATAGCCTTTATTTGTTTTTGATTTCTGCCTCTAAAACAGTTCTCTCATGAAAAGGAGAGCTGAGCTTAGAAGCGATCAAATTCGTCATCTCAGTCAAATAACCGACGCTCAAATTCAAATTTTAAAAGAGCGTTTCGGCATCCGCGCTCATGTTCGTCGCGGCAATATCACACTACAAGGTGATGATGAGCAGTTGGAGCGTAGCCAAAATGCCCTCAATACTGTTTTAGAAGGCATGGATCGCGGCAAGGTCTACAAAGATAACGATTTCAAACTCGTTTGCGATCACTTCAGTCGTGATGGGGCAAGCGCAAGTGACCATAAAAAGGGTTTTATCTCCAACAACAAGGTGAATCCTCCCATGGTCCAACATATGACCAAGGGCCAAGAGCATTACATCAAGTTGATGCAAAACAATGTCGTCACCTTCGTTTCGGGCCCAGCGGGAACGGGAAAAACTTTCCTTGCTGTTGGAATGGCGGTGCAATATCTTTTGATGGGCAAGGTTGAAAAAATCGTTCTCGTTAGACCCGCAGTAGAAGCTGGTGAAAAACTAGGCTACCTGCCTGGCGACCTCAACGAAAAAATCCGACCTTATTTGCTACCTCTTTTCGACGCCTTGCGCTTTTTTTTAGGACAAGCTAGAGCTGAACATTACAGTGAGCGCAATGTCATCGAAATTGCACCCTTGGCTTACATGCGTGGTCGGACCCTCAACAACAGTTTTATGATTTTAGACGAAGCTCAAAACACCACACAGCAGCAGATGAAAATGTTCTTAACTCGCATCGGCAAAGACTCCCGCGCGGTCATCACTGGCGATGTTTCACAAATCGATCTCGAACGCGGCGTGCTCTCTGGCTTGGTGCATGCCGTTAAAATCTTAAAAGATGTAAAAGGAGTCGCCATTTCTAAACTTGAAGCAACTGATATTGTTCGACATCCTATTGTCGCTGCAATTGTGAACGCTTATGATGCCGAACAGGCTGATCTTCATCATGGTTAGCCTCAAAAACTTTCGCTTGAAAATTAAAGCTCTCCATAAAATCGACCGATAGTAGTCTCATCGACCCTTTTCTCTTAGGATTCATCTCATGGACATCAACATAGCACGTCTAGAAGGGCAACTAACTGAGATTGTCCAAAGTCACAATACCACGGCTACAGCATCAAGGCCTGAGCCTGTAAAAATTGAGCCCGTTCCAAATCAAAATTTGGAATTAGCTCGTCTCATTGAAGCTAGAGATGCCGGTGTAGAAGCTGAGTATTTATCGGTCCAAACGGATCAAATGAATCGCTTTGTTAAGGAATTGGACTTGGATATCAAATTTAAAGTCAATATTTCCGACGATGGTTATTACACTGTGCAAGTCCTCGACGATAAAGGCGAAGTGGTCAAAACTATTCCAGGTGAAGCCTTTGTCGAAACGCGAGAGAGAATTAAAACCCAAGTTAAAGGCCTGCTCGAAGACAGCCACAACTAGAGGAAAAAAATGATGTCAAGTCTAGCTCAACACCAGAAGTACGTTCGCGATCAGGTACAAAGTGCCACACCTCAAAAGTTGATCATCATGCTTTACGATAAGGCGATCAAGTGCCTTGAAGATGCTAAAAAACAAAAGGACGACAAGAATCCTTATCATTTCACGAACAACATTACCAAAGCAGAGCAGATCTTAGCTGAGCTTATGGGTGCGTTAAAACCGGAGATAGCACCTGAACTCGTGTTCAATTTGACCAAACTTTACGAATTCATGTATCAGCATCTCGTTAAAGCCTTTGACGAGAAGTCGCTCGAAAAAATTGAGCATGTCTTGACACTTTTGCGCGATTTACGTCAAACCTGGCTTGACGCCATCGAAAAAGCGAAAAACGAAGAGCCGTTTGTGCTGCCAGAAAATGGACCGAGCGCGAAAGCAAAAGAGCGTCCATCCTTCACGCTGCAAGCTTGATTTAATCATTGGGGATTCATGGCCCCTTTTAACTCGGTCGTTTGGCCTCAAGGTCAAATCGGAATTGCTTTTTCTGCTGGTAAAGATTCCAGCGCTTTGCTTGCGTTGGCAACCACGGTTTACTCAAACGATCAAATCACAGCTATTCATATTGATCATCAAGCTAGAGCTGTTGAAAGTTGTAGGGCGGAGTGCAAAGCAGCAGATGAATTAGCGCAACGTTTGGGTGTCGGCTTAATTAGGGCTAAACTGGCCCCTGATTTAAAAGGGGAGTCTAGGTGGCGCGAAGAACGTTATCGAGCGTTAGCTGAAATTGGACTTGAGCGTAAACTCGATTGGGTTCTAACGGCTCATCATGCTCGTGACCAGAGTGAAACGATCCTATTGAATCTGCTGCGTGGCTCCGATTTGTTGGGACTAAAAGGAATGCCAAAAACCTTTAAACGCCATGGCCAAAAATTCATGCGTCCGCTTCTAAATTGCTCTCCAGAAAAGCTTTATGACTATTTAGAATCATTGTCTATTGCAGCTTTTGAAGACCCCAGTAACGCCAGCAGCAAGTTTAAAAGAAATCAATTGCGCCATCAAATTTTACCACAACTCGAAGCCTTTTTACCCGGTTGTTTAGAACGGCTGAGCCATTTGGGCCCATCTATCGAAAAATTGATCACTTGGCAAGAGTCATCCTTAAAGACTTTGGAAACCGATCTCACGACAGAAACATTAAATGAATTTGAAGTCGCTTACGATCGCTTGAAATTGCAAAACCTCCCCGAAGCGCTTTTGCAATTATGGTGTAAATCTCGCTTGATTGAGCGAGCTGAAGGAGCTAGTAAAATCACTCGATTTCACATTGAAAGGTTAGCCCAATTTATATCAGGCGATCAATTGGGGTATTTAAGCGAAGTTTTCCCTTCAAATCTTCAGGTTAGAGCCCAAAAAAGAAGAGTTATTTTTAAGCAACTTGGCTCAAATTGATCAAAAACCAATTAAGCCATTTAACCCTTGACGTCCTCCAAACCCTAGAACAATCCGATCAAAATACGCGAATCCGTTTCGAAATTTTCAATTTCGGCCCCCTTTCTCTATTTACACTTTCCTCAGGAGCAACTATGTTTGGAAAAGTTGGCATCAAACTTTTCAGCACCCTCTCTTTATTGAGTCTAATGGGGCTGCCCTACGCCAATGCTGGTCTCAAACAACTCGAAATCAAAGGTAAAATCAGTACAACTGGTCATACTGTTGACTTTGGAGACAATACCGATTCAGAAGTCATCCTCGATGCTGATTTGGATTTCAAAATGAAATTCAGTCAAGATGTCAGTGCTCGTTTGGACTTAGAGCTCGACAATGCCAATGCTGGCGATGCTACAGGAACACAATCCAATCGCTTCAACTGGGGTGTGGATCAGGCTTATGTAAAGATGAACGATTTTCTTTTTCGCAATCTCTCACTACAAATTGGCAAGCAAGATTTTAACATCTCACTTCGCGACAATAACTCTAACAATTGGGCTTGGGGCGACCCACTAGGTGTGGTTGCTAGCTACAGCACTCGCGATTTGGATTTGAGATTTTATTATTTAAAATACGACGACGATGATTTGGGATACAATTACACCACCTCAACTTCAGCAAACACTAATGACAGTGACAAAAATTTGCTCGGTCTCTACGGTGAGTATTGGTTGAACGACGATAGCCTTATGACGGCTTATTTGAATTACAAAAGCAATCATCAGCGCATCAGTAGCACTAATGATATTGATAATGTCATCCACTACGGCTTAGGCATTGATTATTTCATTGGTGAATCAATTGAAATCTTTGCTGAAGTCGCAGGCCAAACCATCAGTGGTGATGATTCTGTTGCAACTGGTGATCCACGTAATGACGGTTCAGCTTATCAATTCAATCTCGGTGGTGAATACACCTTCTCTGACTACGAATCGAAACCACAATTGAGTTTAGAGTATTACATCCAATCTGGTTCAGATACAGAAGACCCTTCGTGGCAAGATGTTGCTGGCGGTTGGTCGGCAGCCGATACAGATTCTATTTTCATGGAAGCCAATGGCTCAACAGGAAAAGACATCAACCCAAATGCCGGACCTGTTAACAAAGGAAAACCTGGCGCCTATGCGGGCGGTTACAGTGTGATTCGCCTCAATGGTTCAATGAGCCCAAGTAAATCTACTAAAATTGGTCTTGGCGTTCACTTTTTTACCAATGAAGACAATGTTGCAAACGATGATTTAGGCACGGAATATGACCTCTATGGAAATTGGAAGTACAGCCAAGATGTCACTTTCAAAGCGGGTCTTTTTCTTGTAACTGATCCTGGCTTTCAAACCGAAGATGTCACAGGTGTTTCTTTAGGCTCCTCTTTAGTTTTCTAATTTAAAAATTCTAATCCTTTAAAAGGCGTTTGCTCTAACGAGCAGACGCCTTTTTTTTTCAATGCAATTAAGTTCAAGAATCTGATTTAAATCAATCGAGGCCCTTTAACATCAACTGCCAAAACCCTTGTATTGCAATCCATGGCGGCTCCGATAAAAAAGAAGCGATCTCACTCTCATTTAAAACGCATCGGTTTAGCCTTTTCGATTAGCTCACTTTGCATCGTTTTGGCTTATTTACTGGGATTACTTGATTTTACCAAACGCGCTGAGTTCATGAGTTTGGACATTCGCTATCGAACCAGAAAACCCATAGAGCTCTACCACAATTTGGGCTATGTGAACTTGGACAACGAAAGTTGCGAATTAGCCGGACCATGGCCATGGCCACGCTCTTACCATTCAGCCTTGGTAGAAACGTTAAAATTTTATGGTGCTCGATCAGCCGGATATGACGTTTTTTATACTGAAAAAAGCCCGCCTGAAAAGCGTCCTGTGACTGTAAGTGGAAATCTAAACCATTCTGAGCGCATAGGAATTGTGGAGTCCTTGATTAGAGTTCACGATAATCAATTCGAAGAATCTTTGAAGGAGAGTAAAATCATTTATCTGGGACAGTTTATGACCACTCCAGCACAGGAACCTGGTATTGCGAATGATGCTTCGTTGGAGGAAATACACGACTATATTAAAAGATCATTTTTAAAGTTGTCTGAACAAGACCAAGAGGCAGCTAAGAATAAAAAGGAGGCGATTGAAATTTCCAATAGAGATAGTTTTGTAAGCGATGACGTGTGGAATCACCACCTTGAAAAAGCCATTGATATTGCCGTTCCCATCACTCAATTAGCCTCAGCTTCTAAGGGCATTGGCTTCGAGCAGATCATTCCCGATAACATCACGGGAACGGTCTATCAATACCCTATCTTTTTAGAGTACAATGGCCGCATTTATCCTGCATTAGGGCTGCTTATGGCAGCGGATATTCTGGGTATCGATTTATCTAAAACAAAGTTGATGCCGGGAGAGTACATAGAATTTGAAGTGACCAAACCTCATGGTGCTATTCAAGCCGGAGTGTTGCGAATTCCCGTTAACGACAAAGCCCGTATGCTCATGAATTGGTCAGCTGCGTATTTTGACACCTACTTTCATATCAATTTTAGACAACTTTCTTACTATTACGCACACAACGCTGTCAAAGCCATATTGGCGACGACAACACTCTCTACAGATAATCTCATCAGCACCATCAACGGTTTGATTGACACGATTATTTCGGAAAACTGGGTTCCCCCAGATGAAGCACGGCAAATTGCAATTGAACTTGCCCTTGCTAAAGCGCTCGAGATTGGATTAGCCAAAAATCAAATTTTGAAGACCTTGGAATCCTTCCCCGCTTTCACAGCTACAGATCTTGGTCGCGTCGAGCAAACCTTGGCTCTATCTAATCGAATACTTTCCAATTGTAACAAAGAAGATTTAGCGTACGCGCTTGCTCATCTTAGTGATCACGATTATTGGCAGTTTCGCAGTGATCTCTATCAAGCTGACGAGTACCCTCTCTTAACCGAGAACCATCAAAAAGAAATCGCCCGCAATTGTTTGGCTTTCAAAGCTAAAGATCAACTTAAAGAAGTCAGCCCTCTTTATTTTCCACCATGTCTTAAAACACATATCAACGGTCAACCCAAGGATCTCTCTCCCATCATGCTCAATGAGAAAATATTGATGATCGGCTTGGAAGGCGAAGGCACCATCGACTTGAACCCACAACCCTATGAAGAGAGTTGTGCGATGGTGGCTTTGCATGCCAATGCCATCAACATGTTTTTGACGGGACAATACCTAAGCTTCACTAATAACACGGAAACTTTAGCGTATTTAATCGGTCTCACTTTACTGGTAGCGCTTTTTAGTCAGTACATCGGCTCGCGTTTGCGTTTACCACTGATCATCATTTTATATTCAGCCTTCTTGTGGCAGGCATGGTTTCAGTTTTCGAGCAAGGGAAAACATCTCGACATTGTCATTCCTTTAATAGGCATGACTTTGGCTTACCTCATTTCTTTGGGACTACAACTTTATCTCGCCTATAAGGAAAAACAAAAAGTTAAGGGGATGTTCGGTAAAATGGTTTCGCCGGATGTTTTAAAAGTCATGTCCGAAAATCCGGAACTTTTTTCTCTTACGGGCAAGCGTCAATCCTGTACGAGTTACTTTTCCAGTATGGAAAACTTCAAGGAAATCACCAAAGGTGTTACGCCACAAGAGATGACTGGCCTATTGAGCAGTTACCTAACTCCGGCTTCACAAATAGTCACAAGTTACAAAGGCTATATCGATAAATACGAGGGCCATATTATTATGGCTGACTATGGCGTACCCTTGTCTACGGGCGACCATCGCCTGCAATGTTTATTTTCTTGCATTGAGCAGCAACTCGACATACAAGCCTTCAAGTCTTTCATCTATGCTAGGACAGGTCGTCATGTCAACACTTCGATGGGTGTCAACACTGGTTTTGTGTCTGCCGGCAACATGGGTAGCGACAAGAAAATGCAATACACTATCATGGGGGATACCGTCAATACCGCAGCTCGTTTTAGACCAGCAAACTGGATCTACAACTACTTGGGCAGTATCATCATTGGCGAGATGACTTTCCCCTTTGTTAAAGAAAATGTTCAGTGTCGCAATCTAGACCGGCTTTTGTTAAAAGGAAAGCTCAAGCCAATCAATATTTACGAAGTGATGGGTTGGGATCCCGAAGCCTATCTGGCCTTGCGCGGTAAGGAGGATGTTACTGAAACGTTGATGGTCTGCTGGGCTCAACATTGTCCACCTGAAAAAATTTATGGCTATCAAAATTATTGGGAACGTCAATTTAAACGCAAACAAAACCCTCTATGTCAAGAGTTAGCCGGCTTTTTTGAAAGTGAAATCAACTCAAGTGCTGAATTGACTTTAATCACACTCCAAAAACAAATCCGCGACAATGGCGTCAACTATTTAGAGCTCGGCGAACGCTATAAAGCTATCACCGATAAAACCTTGGCTGCCATACCTACTGGAACTTGGGACACGCGCCTGCCGCAATGGGGACATGAATTGCATGAATCCATCTCATTGCTCAAAAGCAGCTTTCGCGGCAATCCACAAGCAGACAGGCTTCATCGTGACCTCTTGGACGTGTATGAAAAAATTGAAGCCATGGAAGAAAGACTCCTGTTAAATAGCAACGATCTAAACCTCCCAGAGCCTTTGGCCAAAACGTGGGATAGCATTCGTGAGTTTGCTTCAGGTGACTTTAGCCATGACACTCAAAATTATCACGATCTATACTTACAGCGCTATGCAAAATATGAAGAAAAAGCAAGCGTGTTGGTGCAGTCTCTAAAGCATCGTATGGCAACTTATCATGAAATGATGGCTCAAGTTGGTTCCAGAACGGAGATGGAAACCAAAGGCGCCCTCATGTATGAAGAGGGACTACAGCTTCATTGGGACAGAAAATGGGATGAGGCAATCGTTAAATTTAAGGAGGTTCTGACTTATCTTCCCAAAGACAAGGCGAGCCTCACGTTCATCGAACGTCTTGCTGCCTACAAAGAGAACCCGCCAAAAAATGATTGGCAAGGCGAGTTCAAACAAACTAAAAAGTAAGGACGAAACATGCTGGCTTCACTTTGGCAAAAACTCACTCAAAACAAGCTGCTTCGAAGCGTAGCTTTCGGTGTTATCTTATCCATCACTTTACTTATCCTAAAGTACAGCCATGCTTTGGCCACGCTCGAATTCACTGCGTTAAATTTTACTTACACTTCACGTGACAATCTGCCTTTACATGACGACATCCGCTTTTGGAATATCGATGAATCAGACATCTTGATGTTGCGTTGGCCGTGGTCTTGGGAGAAAATGGGGCTTATCATCAATGGCATGAAAGAGAATGGCGTCAAAATCAGCTTGATTCAAGAAAGCATTTTTAGTGATAAAAGACTGCCTAGTATGTCTGAAGAAAGTGCTTTAGCCATGTTGGAAAAGCTAGAGGAAGCACTTGATGACTCTAAAAAATTTGAGCAAGAGGTCAAAAACAGCTCGCGCGATACCGACATCGTTTTAAAGCAAGCTTTAAAAAATATGCCAAATGCTTTATTGAGTCAAGCTTTTGTCATTCCCGATCAGCAAGACAGCCAATCTGTAGCAGCAAAAGCTGCTAAAAATAAAGCGGGATTCTTGAAACAAAAAATTGATGCGATTGAAAGCATCGCTAAATTCAGTATCCCTTGGCCTCGTGAAGACAGGTTGCTCAAGGCCATCAATATGGCTCCCTTGCATCCATACTTGTCCGAAGTAACCGGCGGCATAGGTTTTCAACGCGTGATTCCAGATGATGACGGCACCATTCGAAGAGCTCCAACCGTAGTGACTTTTGACGGCAGGCTTTATTTTTCACAACAAGTCGTGATGGCCGCAAGGTACTTCAACTGCGCCATCGATCAAATTGAGGTCGTTCCGGGAAAGCATTTAAAGTTCAAGGGTGTAAAAAACAAAAAAGGCAAAGACTTCATCATACCGATTGATGAACAAGGCTTGATGATTGTGAACTGGACTTCCAAAGAACAACTCGCCGAGTTTTCTCAAGCTCCTTTTCAGTATGTTAAGTTATTGTTATCTTACGATATAGCCAAAAAAGTAGCCAGCCAAATTGAATTTGATCCTGACAATTTAAACTCTTGGATCGAGGGCTTTAACAAATTTACAGAGCTCATTAAACAAGAACTGGTGGGCAACGGTTGGGTTTCAAATGATCAGATCGATCCTATTATACTTAAAGCTGCCCTTGCTTGGACCTATCAAACGGCGATCAACAACGGCGCCGACTTGCCTGAGCTTTATAACTTCCAAAAAGTCTATGAACCTTTCAAATATTTAGATCAAGTTACTTTTTACAACAGTATTCTACTCAATTCAATTCTTGCCGCCAATTTTCAAAAAGGCGATTCTATACCAACCCTCAATGATATTTTAACTGATTCCAGCTATCCTTTCCACTTAAATCAACTCACCTACTCATTTATTGAAAATAATTTATCTGAAGAGGGATTTGAGTTTTTTGGTGAACATGAGCTCCTAGTAGAAGATGAATCTTACTCAGGTAAAGACGATCCACTTTATTTTTTGAAATATCAAGATCTCGATCGTGAGGCTTATAGACTGAAACTCATGGAAACTTCTGGTGCCAATCTAGAGACTTTAGACAGACTCCATGCACTGAATTTATATGATATCCTTGCACAGAGAAAAATCATTATCGAAGATGGTTACCATCAGATGATTCATCACATCGAACATGAACAACTAAAAGACGTCACTCCCTTTTATTTCTTTAGCTATAATAATTTGGATAAGCACGGTGTCGAATCCAAAAAATCGCTGCTTCAATACAAAGATAAAATTGTTTTTTTAGGCCTAACGGCCACGGGATTAAATGCTCTGAACCCAACCCCCTACACGCAACGTTACACCATGGCGGCATTGGCGCCTGCCGCTTTGAACACCATTCTTACGGAAAGTTTTATTTACGAGAAAAAAAATTGGGAACCCCTTTTGATGTTGTTCTATTCAATTGTTGTGCTTCTTATTATTTTTTATTTTCCCGCCTACTTTTCTCACCCACTATGTCTTTTAATGATCGCCGCTCATGCCTATCTGGTCTTAAAGTTTATGAACAATTACGGCATTGTTCTGTCCATGGTGTTTCCCATTTTAAGCATTGCCGTCTCGCATATTGGCGGCAATTTGTATTTATACTGGGAGCAATTGCAAGAAAGGAAAAAAGTAAGAGGCATGTTTGCGGCCATGGTCAGTCCTGAAGTATTGAAAATCATGGAGGACGATCCCGACAAATTCAATCTTCAAGGTGAAAAAGTGGAAGCGAGTATGTTCAGCTCTGACGTGAGTGGTTTTACATCTATTTCAGAAGGTGTCACGGCGCAAGAGTTGGCGCTCATTTTGAACCTGTATTTAACACCTATGAGCAACCTTGTTATGATTTATGGTGGCTATGTTGAAAAATACGAGGGCGATGCCATCAAGGCCGACTTTGGCATGCCCATGCCGGATGACAATCATGCTTGGAAGGCGTGTTATAGTGCACTACTTCAGCAAGAAGAACTTTTCGTGGTTCAACGCATGCTGCAACTTAAATACGGCGTGATGATCACAGCACGTATGGGTGTGAACACGGGCATTGTAAACGCCGGCAACATGGGTAGCGTCAACAAAATGCAATATTGCGCCATTGGAGAGGAGGTGGCCATGGCCGAGGAGTTGGAACCTTCCAACAAGATGTGGGAAACTTGGATCGCGATCAGTCCTGAAACCTTGCGGTTGTCTGGAGATAGGCTAAAAACCAGAATGCTCGATGTCGTCGATTACCATTATGTGACTATACCTGTTTACGAACTTTTGGGCTGGGAGATTGAGGCCTTCCTTGAGTTTTGGAAGGGCAAGCCCATACCTCAACTCGTCATTGAAGGTTGGCAAAAAATCATTCCTGAAAAAATTCTTGCGTACCTCAATTATTACGAACAAAGGCAATTTGTGGGCAATGCTTTTTACGATTTAATGATGGAATCTTATCGTGGCATTGAAGACTCCTGCATGGAGTATGTCAAAGTGAGCGATAAACTCAATTTATGGGATTTAGAACAACGTTACTCGGCATTGCTAAAACTTGTCGATTCAATGGAAGTGAAGGTTAGCTACGATGAACTTGACTTGGTGGATCAAACCGAGTGGAAAGGGTTAGAAAAAGCCATTGATTCAGCCAAAGAGGAGTGGCTGATTCGTTTGAACAGCTATCTTTTCGAACTAAAAAAACGAACCCATGTCGTCAATCGCATGAACGGCAAACAAGCTCAAAATGAACTCGATGAGATCCTCACTTCAATTGACACCTTGGAGAAAAATTGCAATTGTTACATCAAAAGAAATCGCTTTCCTGCCGCTGATGACCGTTACGGCAATATCTTTAAAAACCATTTGATTGAAATTTTACCCAACCCTGAGCAGAACTTGGGTGAAACCGATTTGACACAACTTCGCTCACAACAAACGCTTTTGGAACAAAAGATCAAGCAAGCGATGAATGATTTTATTGCCAAATCGAAAACTTTGGCCGAACCTTATCATGACATGATGTCGAAACATTGTTTGATCTCGGAGAAAAAACAAACCGTTTGCAATATTTTTAGTGAAGGCCGAGAGCTTTATCTCAAGCGCGAGTGGCGAGCTGCAAAAGAAAAATTTGAGGCTGGTCTCGCTCTCGTCTCGGATGATGGCCCGTGTTTAAAATACATTGAACGCTGTGTCGATTTTGAAAAAAATCCCCCCGCAGAAGATTGGAAAGGCGTTTGGGAAGCCAATTGGTAAAGTATGAATTGGGACTTTCCCGTCACACCTAAAAAGATCCTCGAACTAAAATCGCGCTTTGAAAACCTAAACATTTTTGAACGAGACTTGGAAGAGCATTTTATTCTCGGCTCTGGAAAAGGCGGCCAAAAAGTTAATAAAACTCACAATGGCGTTGATCTGCTGCATCGTCCAAGTGGTTGTCGAGTTCAATGCCATCGTGAACGCGAACGTTCATTGAACCGTTTTTTTGCACGACGACTTTTGGCCGATGCTATCGAAAAAGAAATTCATGGCGGCCTCCCCACTAAAGAAACCCAACGCATTGAAAAAATCAAAAAGCAAAAAGACCGCCGCCGTAGGCGTCAACAACAAGATGATTCCCTAATATAGGTCGCCACAATTGACGTGTCTTATGATGTTGACCCAAGGAGATGCAACGCCTCTTTTCAATGAACCACAGAATCAGTCAACTAACCTCTGTGGTTTTACCTCATCTTGATAAGCCGTGCCAATCCTGACGGCCACACTAGCTTGGTAAAATTAAAGGTGATTGTCAATCAGATCACTTCGGCAGAATGTGGCTTTTCATCAAAACCAACTCTTAATTCAACTCCAAGGATTCATTATGGCTCAAATCACACTCAAAGGCAACCCCATCAACACCTGTGGCGATTTGCCCATGATAGGTAGCTCTGCCCCTCAGTTCTCTCTCGTTAAAACTGATTTAAGCGAGGCCACTAAAGCAACTTATGCCGGTAAAAATGTCATTTTAAATATTTTCCCAAGCATCGACACACCGACTTGTGCCCTTTCTACTAAACGCTTCAACACTGAAGCTTCCAAATTGAACAACACCGTTGTCATTTGCGTTTCTGCCGATCTACCCTTCGCTCAAAAACGCTTTTGTGCGGCTGAGGGCATCGCCAACGTCGAAACAGCTTCGAGTTTTCGCTCGAGTTTTGGTTCCGATTACGGCTTGGAAATTGTCGATGGTGTCTTGAAAGGCTTGCTTTCTAGAGCCGTTGTCATTTTAGATGCCGCTGGAAAAGTTGTCTACACTGAACAAGTTTCAGAAATCGCCAGCGAACCCAATTATCAAGCTGCTATCGCAGCCTTATAATTTAAAATAAATCTAAGCAGGATGGTGAACTCAAAGCTCTCACCATCCTGCTTTTAGTCATTTGACAGTGATCATCGATTGAGCCAAAGAGGATCCCTCTACATTGCACCTGATGAGCGATCCCATTACGATTAGCATCGTCGTTCCGGTTTTTAATGAGAGTGGCAATATCAATCCACTCATTAAAGCCATTCACGATGTGACTTATCCAGAGCCCTATCAATTGCTCGAAACCATCTTGATTGATGACGGCAGCCTTGATGACAGTGCTCAACTGATTCAGCAAGCTTGCCTTCAGTACCCAGATTTAAAGCTGGTTGAATTTGAAAGAAATTTTGGCCAAACGTCGGCCTTAACCGCCGGATTCGACTATGCCAAAGGCGATTTAGTCATTTGCCTCGATGCCGATTTGCAAAACAACCCTGCCGACATCCCAAAAATGCTGGCAAAATTAGAAGAAGGTTACGATGTGGTTTCAGGTTGGCGCAAAGACAGAAAGGACGATTTTTTAAGAACTCAACTGTCCAAAGTGGCCAATCGAATCATTGCATGGGCGACAGGGGTTGAACTTCACGACTATGGTTGCACATTAAAAATTTATCGCAAGCGGCATTTAAATAAAATCAATCTTTACGGCGAGATGCATCGCTTTATTCCGATTTACCTAGCCACCGTTGGTGCAAAGGTTTGTGAAATCCCCGTGAGTCACGCGCCTCGAACTTGGGGCAGTTCCAAATACGGTTTAAATCGCACTTTGAAAGTGCTTTTGGACTTGATGGTGATTCGCTTTTTAAACTACTATTCAAATCGCCCCATCTATCTTTACGGTACCGCTGGATTCATCTCCATATCCTTTGGCGTGCTTGCCGCAATCACTGCGATCTATCGAAAAATCGCCCATGGCGAGAGTTTGATTTTAACACCCCTGCCGATGATCAGTCTCTTTTCATTCTTTTTTGGCGTTTTATTTATTCTCCTCGGCATGTTGGCTGAATTGTTGATGCGCGTTTATTACGAAAGCCAAAGTAAACGCACCTATATTGAGAAACATAAGGGGCATAAGGGTCCGAATCGCAGGGCATGAGTATCGATCAAGAAACAGCGGATAAATTTGCCAATTCTTGGAACAACGTTTATGACGCATCGGTTTATAGCCACGATCAATTTTTAGATTGGATTGCCCCTTGGTCGGCCGCTATGGTCAAAGGCCAAAGTGTCATGGAGCTCGGCTGTGGATCTGGCGCTTTGCTCACTCACTTGACTTCATTTGAGCCGGCATCTTTAATAGGCGTCGATTTGGGATCCAGTGTCAACAGAGCCAAACAACTTTTGGGAGACAAGGCCACCATCGAGATTGGCGATCTGACCGATCGTCAGGATTTAATTCAACGCTTTGGACGGCAAGATTTTGTGTACTCCATTGGAGTCCTTCATCACCTCACTGAACCTGAAAAGGGAGTGGAGAGCCTGTTGTCGCTGACCAAACCGGGAGGTTCCTTTCACGGTTGGGTTTACGCGCATGAGGGCAATTTCATCGTTCGCAGTTTTGTCGATCCGCTGAGGTTGCTCGTCAATCATTTGCCTTGGTGGATCAATAAATACTTGGTGGCTTTCCCACTGAGCATTCCCTTCTTTATCCATTCAAAGTTTTGCAAACTACTGTCCCTCTTTTTAGGTGAAAATTTGCCCTTGCCCTTATTTCGTTACATGCTTTGGATTTCAAAACGCGATTTTAAATTTCATCATCACGTTGCTTTTGATCAATTGGTGACTCCCATGACCCATTATATCAAACGAGAAAGAGTGGCCTCATGGTTGAGCAATCCGCGCATCGACCCCGCAAGCATTTACATCGAGTTTAGAAACGGCAATGGTTGGAAGTTTGGCGGTAAACTTAAATCCGACCCCAACTGATTGCTCTAAACACAATTATAAACTCTCACTTTTTAGCTTTAAACATCCCGCATTTTTAATACTTCGGGCCACCTTGTTTGATGCTCAATTTAACTAAACTCTTGGGCAATTCTCTAGTGTTTAAACAAGGTCAGTTATGAGCTGGATCAAAAGGTACTGGTCCTCATCTATCGGCAGAAAGCAAATCATGGCCAAAACGGGTCTATTGCTGTGCGGATTTTTGATCGTTCACCTTGCTGGCAATATGTTGCTTTTTGTCGGCCCCGAAGCTTTTAACAGCTATGCCGAAAAATTGACGAGCAATAAATTTCTACTTTACCCTGCAGAGGTCATTCTCTTCAGCATTTTTGCCGTGCATATCGGGCTCGCGCTCAAGCTGACCATTGAAAATCGCATGGCTAGAGGTGGTGTTCGTTATGCCGTAAATGCTCAAGCTGGCGAAATGAATTTTGCAACCAAAACCATGCCGTTTACCGGAGCTTCTATTCTGATCTTCATTTTAATTCACTTGGTCAATTTTAAGTTTGCCGATCACAGTGGTCCGTTTGGACTTTATGGCGTCGTCGAAGCACACTTTCAAAATATTGGCTGGGTGGTCTATTATATTTTCTCTATGGTCCTCTTAGCCATGCACGTGAGCCATGGGGTTCAAAGTGCCTTGCAAACCTATGGTCTAAACCATCCTAATTTCAACTGCTGCATCAAAAAAATCAGCTTTGGTTTTGCTACTCTCATTTTTGTCGGTTTCTCGTCCTTCCCCATCTATTTCTTTTTTATCAAAGGCTAAGACTTATGATTCTCGACGGAAAATGCCCCACCGGACCCATCGAAAAATCATGGGATTCACATCGCTTTCATTTAAAACTCGTCAATCCTGCCAACAAACGCAAGTTTACGGTCATCGTGGTTGGGACGGGTTTAGCTGGAGCTTCGGCTGCTGCATCGCTGGCTGAGCTCGGTTATCAAGTTTTAAATTTTTGCTCTTCTGATAGTCCAAGACGCGCTCATAGTATCGCGGCTCAAGGCGGTATCAATGCAGCTAAAAACTACCCCAACGATGGCGATAGTGTCTATCGTCTCTTTTACGACACTGTTAAAGGTGGCGACTTTCGCGCTCGTGAGGCCAATGTCTATCGTTTAGCTCAAGTGAGTCAGTCGATCATCGACACTTGTGTTGCTCAAGGTGTGCCTTTTGCGCGTGAATACGGCGGCATGCTCGACAACCGTTCTTTTGGCGGCGCTCAAGTATCTAGAACCTTTTACGCGCGCGGTCAAACCGGACAACAATTGTTATTGGGCGCATACTCCGCTTTGATGCGTCAAGTTAAGAAAGGCAATGTTAAACTATTCACTCGCCGTGAGATGCTCGACTTGGTCTTGGTCGAAGGTCGTGCCCGTGGCATCATCGTTCGCGATCTGGTCAATGGGAAAATTGAAAAATTCTCCGCTGACGCTGTATGTCTCGCTACAGGTGGCTATGGCAATGTATTCTACTTATCGACCAATGCCATGAATTGCAATGTCACCGCATCGTGGCGTGCCCATAAAAAAGGAGCGTTTTTTGCCAACCCTTGTTACACACAAATTCATCCTACTTGCATCCCCGTTTCAGGTGACCATCAATCTAAACTCACCCTCATGAGTGAGAGTTTGCGCAACGATGGTCGTGTTTGGGTGCCACGGCAAAAAGATGACAAACGCGCTGCAAACGAAATCCCCGAATCTGAACGCAATTATTATTTAGAGGAAACTTACCCAAGCTTTGGAAATTTAGTTCCACGCGACATTGCCTCGCGTGCTGCAAAAAAATGGTGCGACGATGGTTTCGGCGTAGGACCTGGCAAACTTGGCGTTTACCTAGACTTTAAAGATGCGATTGGACGTCTAGGCGAGGACAGTGTCAAAGCTAAGTATGGCAATCTTTTCCAAATGTACGACAAGATCACCGGTGAAAACCCCTATAAAACACCGATGCGCATTTTCCCCGCAGTGCACTACACGATGGGTGGCCTTTGGGTTGATTACAACTTACAGAGTTCCATTCCTGGTTTGTTTGTGCTAGGAGAGGCAAACTTTTCAGACCACGGCGCCAACCGCCTTGGAGCTAGTGCGCTCATGCAGGGTTTAGCGGACGGCTATTTCGTGATCCCCTACACGCTAGGTGGTTACCTTGCCTCTGGCGGAATCAATCCGGTTTCCACTGAATCTCCAGAGTTCAAAGACGCAGAAAAAAGTGTGGTTGAACTGACGGAAAAAATGTTGTCCATCCAAGGCAAGCGCACGGTAGATGACTTCCACAAAACATTGGGCCACCTCATGTGGGATCATGTCGGTATGGCTCGCAATAAAGCTGGTTTGGAAAAAGTCATCAAAGAGATACCCGCTTTACGGGAGGAGTTTTGGCAAAACGTCAAAATCAGTGGTGGCAAGGCTGAATTCAATCAAACCCTCGAAAAAGCCGGACGTGTTGCTGACTTTTTGGAGTTCGGTGAGCTCATGGCTCACGACGCCTTGGACCGTGAAGAGTCTTGCGGGGGTCACTTTCGCGAAGAACATCAAACTGAAGATGGCGAAGCCGAACGCGATGATGAAAAGTTTTGCCACGTGTCAGCTTGGGAATTCCAAGGCGTTGGCAATAAACATGCTTTTCATAAAGAACCTTTAACTTTCGACAATGTCAAACTCGTCACAAGGAGCTACAAATGAGTGATCAAGCCATGAACCTCACGCTCAAAGTCTGGCGCCAACCCGACTCAAAAAGTTCTGGTGAATTCGTCACCTACCCTGCTAAAAATATCTCACCGGATATGTCGTTTCTTGAAATGATCGATATGGTCAATGAAGGCTTGCTTCAAGACGGCAAAGACCCCATTGCTTTTGACCACGATTGTCGTGAGGGCATTTGCGGCATGTGCTCGATGGTCATCAATGGCATTCCACATGGCAAAGACAAAGGCACCACCACCTGCCAACTTCACATGCGTCGTTTTCACGACGGCGAGATCATTGTCGTTGAGCCTTGGCGCGCTTCCGCTTTTCCGGTATTGAAAGATTTGGTTGTCGATCGCAGTTCTTTTGATCGCATCATTGAGGCTGGTGGTTATATTTCGGTCAACACTGGCAATGCTCAAGATGCCAATGCCTTGCCCATTGCAAAAACCAAAGCCGACGAGGCTTTTGATGCCGCAGCCTGCATCGGTTGTGGAGCCTGTGTTGCCGCTTGTAAAAATGCCTCTGCTATGTTGTTTGTCGCTGCCAAAGTTTCTCAGCTTTCACTACTGCCGCAGGGAAAACCAGAAGCGGGCATGAGAGCCGTTAATATGGTAGAACAAATGGATCGTGAAGGGTTTGGCAACTGCACTAATCTAAGAGAATGCGAGGCTGCCTGCCCGAAAGAAATCTCGACTCGACACATTGCAAGGTTGAATCGTGAGTATTTGAAAGGCGCACTCCTTTCCTAATTTTCTATCTACAACTTTGTCAAAAATTGATAGCGTCCCCATCGAGCGTTTTCGAAACTTTTCTATCGTAGCACATATCGACCACGGCAAGTCCACGCTTGCCGACCGAATCTTGCAAATCACAGGCTGCGTCGCAGACCGTGACATGCATGCCCAAATGCTCGACAATATGGATATCGAACGCGAACGTGGCATCACCATTAAGTCTAGAGCCGTAAGAGCTCCTTACTTTTACAAGAATCAGTTCTACCGTTTTAACTTGATTGATACTCCAGGCCACGTTGACTTCACCTATGAAGTTTCGCGCTCACTCAATGCCTGTGATGGCGCCATTTTGTTGGTCGATGCAACTCAAGGTGTTGAAGCACAGACCCTATCCAATGCCTATTTGGCTATCGAGGCGGGATTGGAAATCATTCCCGTGCTCAATAAAGTTGACTTGGCACACTCTGACCCTGATGCAGCAAAAGCTGAAATCGTGGATAGTTTTGGTTTCAGACTCGATGAAATCTTGACCATTTCTGCTAAAACCGGTGAAGGTGTCAAAGAATTGCTTGATGCTATTTGCGAACGTTTCCCCTCTCCCAAGGCTGCTAGCACCGAAAATTTACAAGCTATGTTGTTTGACGCTGAATACAATGATTACCGCGGTGTGATAAGTTACTTCAAAGTCATCTCCGGTTTTATGCGCCGCAAACAAGAGATAGAAATGATCGGCACTGGCGCTCGCAGTGAAATCACTGAAGTCGGCGTGTTCACCCCTCACATGACTCCGGTTGAATACTTAGAACCTGGTGATGTGGGCTATATGATCTCCAACATCAAAACACTAGATAGCATCAGGATAGGTGATACGGTAAGAAGCTATGGCACAAAAACAGCAGCTCTACCAGGTTATAAAGAGCCTCAAAAAATGGTGTATAGCAGTTTATACCCAGCCAACAATGTCGAATTTGAACAACTTAAAAAATCCATCGAAAAAATCCATCTCAATGACTCTTCGTTTTCCTACACCGTAGAAAGCTCAGCAGCTCTTTCGTTTGGCTTTCGCTGCGGTTTCATGGGCATGTTGCACATGGATGTGATTCGAGAGCGTGTTGAACGTGAAAGTGATTTGCCTATCATCCAAACCGCTCCGCACGTAACTTATGAGATACTTAAAAAAGATGGCAAAATAAAATTGGTTGAAACACCCTCAGATTTACCCGACCCCAGCGTCATCGATGAGATACGAGAGCCCATCGTGCTATGTAGCGTGATCACTCCCACTGAATACATCGGCACCATTATGACCATGGCCGAGGAGCGACGCGGCAGGTATATAAAAACACACTACATGACGCCTAAACGCGTGGTGCTTGAATACCGATTGCCTTTCAATGAAGTGGTCTTCGACTTTTTCGACAAACTTAAATCTGCCACCAAAGGCTACGCTACACTCGACTATCAGTTTGTCGGCTATGAAGTTGGCGACCTTGTCAAAATGGACATCTTGGTCAATGGTGAACCTGTGGACGCACTATCTTGCATCATGCACCGCTCGCATGCCGCTTTTCGTGGTCGCGCCATCATCAAAAAAATGCGCGATAAAATTCCGCGCCATCAATTTCAAATCGCCTTACAAGCTAGTGTTGGCGCCAAGGTTGTCGCAAGAGAAAACATCTCCGCTTTGCGTAAAGATGTGACCGCAAAATGTTACGGTGGTGATATTTCACGTAAACGCAAGTTGCTTGAAAAACAGAAAGAGGGCAAGAAAAAAATGAAGAACATCGGCAATGTGTCGGTTCCCCAAGAAGCCTTCTTAGCTGTTTTAAACCTTCAAGAAGAGAAATAACTGTTGAGTGCGGTTGCGAACTATGCTTCGATGACCGCCTTCGCTCAGCTCGACTGCCAACTAGAACAATCGAGCCTGCAAATTCGCATCAAATCGGTCAACCATCGCCAACTGAAATGTCACGTCTTTTGTGGTTCGGAGCTTGAACTTGAAGCTTGGATCACACAACGACTACAAGCTGAGCTGGAACGAGGTTATATCGAACTTCACATTGACTTGCAGTCACAAAATCGCGATGAAGACGAACTATCTGATTGGATACAACGTTGTCAGGCTCAAAACCTGCCTGTGCCAACTTGGAGCGACCTCTATAACAGGCGTTTAAATGCCTCTGGCTCCAACTTATCGCTTCGCAATGCCGCCAAGTTAAAACCCCATATCGATCACTGCCTTTTAATGTTTAAGCAACGACGACTTGAAGAAGGTGAGGCTTTGGCTAAGTGTATGCTTCGAGATAGCTTAGAATTGAACGAGCTTCTTAAAAAAATACGTCTTGAATTGCCACAACACCATGAGACTCGCGCCGCAAGACTAAAACAAAAATTACAAGAATTGCTCATCACACTTGATGGCCAGACACGCGAGGATTTAACTCGAGAATGCGCTCACATGCTTGAGCGACTTGACGTTCAAGAAGAACTCGACCGACTCGAAACGCATTTAACCCGATTCAATTACGCTTTAGCAGAAGAAGCTCGCGGCGGACGTTATCTGGATTTTTTATGTCAGGAATTGCATCGAGAAATCACAACCTTGGGCAATAAAAGCCAATCGGCACAAATTAGCGAATGGGTGGTGTGTTTTAAAACACAACTTGAAAAATGTCGCGAACAATGTCAAAACTTAGAGTGAAACTTTGAATCTCGAACGGCGCTCACGTTTATTGACACGTGTTGACACGATCGAAAAACCCATTCACATTGTAGGTTTGGGTAGATTCGGTGGCAATTTGGCGCTCATTGAACATTTGGCTCAAAAAGGACATCGCTTGGTTCTTTGGGAAAGTTCTAGCGCAGCGTCACTTGAGCCTTCTTGGCAAAAATTATCGAATTGGCATGCTCAAATCGAAGTCCATTGGTCTGAACCAGAACCGTGTTTGCCACAAGACGATTGGATTTTCATCACACCAGCAATGCCTTTTCAGCACCAGAGTTTAAAAAGTATTTCTAGCTATTATCTAAGCACTGAACTAGAGTTGAGTTTGTCTTTAGCTGAATTACACCACATCCGCATCCATGCCGTTGTGGGCTCTGTCGGAAAAAGCACTTGTGCAGCACTCATGGGAACTGCACTTGAGGTGCCTGTTGTTGGAAACATAGGACTATCGCTTTTGCCACTACTTATTAACGAAGCACCAAAAGAAGTGATTCTTGAAGTGTCCTCTTTTCAATTGCATTATTTACAACCAACCCAGTGGCAACCCTCCTCATACTTGCTCACCCCCATTCGCGACCATCACAGCGACTGGCATGGCGGACTAGAAGCTTACCAAAATTGCAAGCTCGATTGGATTCAAAAGTGGAAGGATGCCTCCGTACCTGGCATTATACTCAATCAACTTGAAATTGATCAAACCTTATTTCAATCGAACCCACCAAAATTAATCGGCCAACATAACCTTCATAACTTATCAGCAGTTTGGGCTTGGCTGATAAAGTTGAATCGGGCAGATGAACCTGCCCTCAAGCGCTGTATGAATTTTAAAGGTCTACCACATCGCCTTGAGCTTTGTTTTGCAAATGATCAACTTAAAAGTTACAACGATTCCAAAGCCACAAGTCCAACCGCAGTTATTGAAGCCCTCAACGCCTTTGAACATGTTGAACTCCTCATCTTACATGGAAACCTCAAGACTATCAGTTACGACAATTTAATTCAAACCCTACTCAAAAAATGCACCACCATCTGGTTGATTGGCGGCATGAAAAACTTATGCGATGTTTCCAAATACTCTAAATTTAAAATCTATGCCACTTTAGATCATGCTTTTGAATTAGGAGAACTTCCAACTCATGGAGTCATCCTTTTTAGTCCCGCAGCTCCTAGCTATGGCGACTATGCCAACTATGAACATAGAGGTGATCATTTCAAAACGTTACTTAACAGATACTTGCTGCATTGATCCGAGTTTAAAAGTAGCCTCAAGGACTCTAGCAAAGCAGACCTTCAGATTGTCGGAAACCTTAAAACTTCTTACCTTAGCGAAGCCAGTATTTTTTGTTCGGGAACCATAAAAGTCGATCAAGCCAAAGGATTCTTAAAATTGAACGTAAGGACATCATAGGTGGTGGTGTTGCCAACCGTACTGGCATTAAATGTCAAACACTTGGCTCAGATTTTGGCGAAACGGAAATTCAATTGGGGCACCATGCACAAACTATTTGGAATAATTGGGGTGGTACACGATGACTGGAGCGTTTTTGGGCTTGCATAAGGTGAAAACCAAGCCCTCAAAAATGATATTCAGCCTTCTAAAAAAATCAAGGCACTTGCAACAA
>Ga0172372_10003338_pt1 | contig 23666 bp, 17 predicted proteins | sample LakKiv5m_2_FD_114544 | JGI IMG/M metagenome (GOLD analysis project Ga0172372, IMG submission 114544) | Freshwater microbial communities from Kabuno Bay, South-Kivu, Congo - kab_092012_9.5m | ecosystem: Environmental > Aquatic > Freshwater > Lake | place: Democratic Republic of the Congo...
CCACGTGGGGAGCGCGAGCCGGGAGGACGGTTCGTTGTCGTAGAACTCGGCCAGCTCCTCCCATTCCCCCTGCACCAGCTTGCGCGTGACCCACTCGTCGAACGCGCGCGCCCAGACGGGTGTCTCCGGCCGAAACGCGTAGCTCATGTGGTGCGGCAGGAACCCGCTACCGATCACCAGTGTTCCGGTGCTGCGGAGCGGCTCCAAAGCGCGGCCGAGCCGCGACGAGTTCCTCGGCGGCGTACGCCTCGGAACGGAAGCGTCCGGACAGATCGCGGTCGAGCCGCGACTTGTGCCCCGTCCAGTGCGTCAGCTCGTGGAGCTTCACGCCCCAGTACTGCTCTTCGCTGTCGAAGGCGTCGAGCTTCGGCATCTGGATGAAGTCGTGCATCGGCGAGAAGAACGCCTGGTCACCACCGTGCCGGACGTCGACCGCGTGCTTGGTGAAGAGCTCCTCCGCGTGCTGGTAACGCAGCTCGCGAGCTTTCTCCTCGACCTTTGCTTGTGGTTCAAGTCCCTCGCACTGCTCCGCGTTGAACACGGAGTAGGCGCGAAGGAGGGGGATGTTCTTCTCCTCCGTCTCGCCGGACTTCTCGTTGCTCTTTTGGATGCGGTGCTGCTTTCAGAAGATCACCATCGTGCTCTTCTCGCCCTTCTTCACGTGCGCGCCGAGCATCTGCGCCTGGCGGAACGTGAACCACCGCGAGTCCTCGTAGCCCTTCTTCATCGCGGTGATGAGGAGGAGCCACACGTTGACTCCGCGGTACCCTCGACCGGTGTGCCCGTTGACCGGACCACCGCCGAATCGTGCATCGAGCGTCTTCCATGGGCGACCCCACGGAGCGACTCCTCGTTCGAGCTCGGCCACGATTGCGTTCGTGACCTGCTGGTAGAGGTCTTCCTTGACCATCGTCATGCGCCTTTGGTTGCGAATCTTCGGATGAACCGGCCCCGTTGCCGACTCGCATGACTGGCTCCGCGTGACGACGGCTTGCGCCGTGTCTGCGTGGAGCGCTCGCTGATGGTTATGAGCAGGGTCTCGTTCGATGTGACCTGCGGCCTGTGGTTGTGTCGTCTTCTGCGCGTTCATGTGCCCTCCTCTGAAAGTTGCGCTCGTTTCTCAGCGCACACTGGAAGCGAGCGCAACGAGGGACAGTTGACCGGCATGTTCGTGGCGGAGGCGGCAGCGATCGGCATCGGCGAGTAGTAACCCACCTGGCCTACGCACCATTCCCCAACGCTCGCCGACGTCCTCCTCGGCGTTAGAATGCGAGTTGGTAGAAGCCCCGGGTCGGCCCCAGACAATCGTCCGACGCCGATACCACGGACCAGCCACACCGAGCGCGGCGTAGCCAGCCTCGATGGAAGGGTCATCTCACCTCCCAGTACCCTTCAGCCAGGGGTGCGGGTTGACGAGGACAGGTGGCGACGCGACACTAGAAGGGTCAGCTCCCGCCTCCCACAGCTCGCCAACGCTCACACACCTAGGCAAAGGACATCACATGCGATCCCGTCTACTCCTCGTCGGGCTGCTGCTCAGCTCTGGATGCGCGACACCGACGGCGCGCGATGCTTGGACCGAGGTTCTCTCCAAGTGCTCAGAAAGCGATACGCTTACCAAGGACGCGCTGTTCTTGGGTGTTTCAAACACTGCCGGTCCCGGGTCGCTCTGGCGCCTTGACGACCGGGGAGTATTCCGGCTTCGGGAGACGCTAGAGGGGGCCGCCGAAGAACCAACGCGGTCCTCATTGGTACAACCCGGCAGCAACGCCAACTGTAGTGGCTTGCACAATACTAGCTGGTCCATCGATGCAGGTACGGCTTTGGACACGGGCGTAGAGCCTCTTAGTGGGGATGTGAAGGTCGAGCTCAAGAGTGCGCAAAGCACGGAGGTGTCGGTCACAACATGGAGAACGGATCGGCTGAAGGAACTACCCTTTGAGAACTGGGCCAGCTCTGCCGAATCCGGAAAGTACGGCGAGGATCTCGACAACGCTAACCGGTATGTCGCTACTGAATGCGTTCGCGTGGAGGGGATGACAGCCACACTCACTTTTTCTAATGACCGCAGCGCCGCACTCAAGGCGAAGTATCAGGGCAACACTCCTCCCCTGGGTGCCCATCTGAACGCCAAGTGGACTGACGACGGACGCCTAGTCATTTCATCTACGCAGGCCTTCTACGTAGTGGCAGAGCTGTCGCTAGTGGAGAAGGGTCGCAGCCTCGGAATGCACCCTAATGGGCAACGAGTGAAAGTGCTGAAACCTAAGCAGTGCTCTGCTACAACTAGAAGCGATCGCGACGACTCTATAGCCCCCTAGCGGCCATTGCTCGCTCGCAATACCAGAACAAACCTAGCCCACGGCATAGTCAGGATGTTGCCACGTGATTGATAAATAAAGCCGCCACCGAGATATCCATCCAAGACTTCCACATTCAGGTGACTATCCACGACCGCGAATGTATCCTCGTTCAAGACCCACCCACCGCCCTCCAAAGCTTGAATATCTAGATCTAGATACTCGCCGGTGAATTCCCGTAAGAAACCGATTTGTGGCACGTCGGCCATCAGATCCACTCGTCCGGTCGGCGCCAAGACTCTGAGCGAAATGGGTCGAGGGCCCGAGCTGTCGACGGGAACCATCGCACTCACAAAGTTGTTGCGAGTCGGTTCGAATCTCATATAGGTCGATCGCGTGTCGTACATGGCGACGAGTTGGATGTCGCTCGGCGCCGTCCACCGATATGACCACCAACTAGAGGACCACGAGGAGTCGGCAGCCGAACTGGAGGTATGGGTCGAAATGGCGAGAATCTCGGTGCCCACCACCATGTCGTCGACCACTTCGTTCCCGTGCAACACTAGCTCGTCGTCGTCATTCTTGCTCAGTCCAATGGCCTGAAGGGAGATTGCGGCCAGCTTACGCTCCGCAGGATCCTGCATGCTACGCGCCAAGAGGACGAGACTGCCTGAGTCTTCATCAATTCGTATCGCGCGAAGTTCCATGCCACATCTGACCTGATACTCGAAGGGTTCGTTGAATGCTGGCCATGTAGGTGCGTCTCCAGTTGCCTCCGAATGTGGATGCACTATGCACTTTACTTGATCCACCTCAAATACAGTCGAGCTTGCTTCGTCGACGATCAACCAGGGGTCTACCTCGTCCGTGAAGTGCATTCCCGGAAGCGGACCCGTCATCTGCACCCACTTCTTGCCTACTGGAGGTGTGTCGCACTTGAATACAGCACCCTTGTCGTCGACGGCATATACTCTGTCTCCGACGGAATATACAACGGTGCCCGTGTGATCCCTTGGCAGCTCTGCGACGTACTCTACATTATTGTGCAGAGTGTCGTCCAGTTCAGTCATTATGGTCGAATGCCCACGTAGCAGTCCCCGGTCATTGTCGCTGAGCCCCTCGCTTTCGGCGGCCACGGCATAAAATGACGAGAGCCGTTGCACCATGGATGGGTGAGTTGCGGCAACGTCTGTAGGATCGTAACCTTCAAGGTGGCTGAGAATCTCAAGAAACGCCCACTCCCCCAGGTTGTACATGTACGTAACGAGCGTTGGCTTGTTCACATCGCGGCGAGACATGAAAGCGCGAGTGGCGTAGTCGTCTGCCTCATATTCCAACTGGTGCTTATCGTTCCATGAGGCATTAGGAGTATGCGCCGTTCGCAGTTGGAGCGCGGCCAGCGTTTCGCGATGAAGCGTTGCATGAGCCAATTCATGGCATAACACAAACACCAGATAGTTCTCCACCTGCCAGTCCTCAGGGCAGTCGAGGTACTTGTGCACCATCACTCCATCAAGAAAGATGGCGTCACGGTCCCTGTCATAGACTGCGCCGTATGCAGGCAAATCGAACCAGTGCTCCGGATCCCGGTCAAGCACATACACACGCACACCCGAGCCTCGGTCCGTTGCTGCAAATCTGCATTGCTGGACTGCCGACATCTCCGGCAACAGAGACTTGAGCCTGCTTTCGAGGGGAGATGAGACGTTGATCCCTGCAATGGCGCCTGAGTCGCAATAACGATTCAACGCGAGCTGTTGCGAAGACTCTTTCGGAACGGTCTGACAAGACGCAGCGATGAGCAGTAGACCGGTCAGAGACAGCCCCCTGGAGGCTACGACATCAGCGATGCGCTTCATACGGTGCCTACGCATCGCCGATGCTCCCGATACCGACGACGTAACACTTGAATCCACCTGGAGCATAAATGAGGACGGTGTCATCTGGTGCCTCTGAGAGATATGTTCCTGGCGGATGAAATAGTGGCTGAATATCGGCGTGCGCAACATCGTATAGGTATGTTGAGTCCATGAATGACACGCATACGATCCCAGCTGCCGAGCTCCCGAAGGCTGAGACGACGCTAGGGTGAATGTACCCAAGCCACTCGATGGGCTCTGCATTGAGCGGAATCTTGTCTATCGCAAGTGGGTAGGAGCACACTCGGTCCGCGGCACGTGACGTCGAAAGGCGCCAGACTTCTATCAAGTATGGGCGGACATGGCGAGCATATGGATCGAACTGTTCAGTAATGGCCAGCAGTTCAGAGCCAGTCCCCACGTATGACGGTGCTGTGTCGTTATCGCCACTGGCAGGCGCTATGTACTCCTCATAATTACACACGGACAACTCGCCGTCGAGTCTTGCGGCTGCGACACGATCGGGTCGCGACCGGCTACTGGCTATGGCCAGTAGCCCGGCCGGGGTCCATTGCAATCTGATGTCGCCGATATCGGCAGGAGCGCCCTTGCTGATCATCCCAAGGATCAACGATGACTCCGTAGTCACAGCCGAAGCCCCGGACGCGGACATGCGTTGAAAGATGCGCTCGACTGTGCGGTGATTAGCATCTAAACTGTTGGTCACGCCGATCAAGCTGCTTCCGTCACTCCTCGGAATAATATACGACCACTCACTGGAGACGCGCCATTCGCTAGCTTCACGGTCAGACAGGTCGGAAGCGGTAAAGCAAGCCATTCCGACGCCGGGCTCAAACAACACGCAATCATGATGGCCAAAGGCGAAGACTTGAGTAGCACGCGGCAGCGGCGAGATTTCAGCCGATTTTGAGCTGGTGTGTATGACGTGGGCCGAACCAGGCCGAAGCGGGAGCGCAGAGTATTCGATGGAGTACTTGTGACCGAGCGTATCGAGAATCACAATTCGGTCTAGACCTGCCACAACATGCGCGATGGGGCTGGACGTCCGCAATTCAGCACGGAGCCGCGGGCGAACGGCGTCGAGACGGTTCAGGTGTTCGCTTGCCAACCGGAGGAAGGCCGTCACGTTAGGCGACTCAGACGCTCTCATGGCGGTCGTCAGCATGCTCTGGCTTCGCTCCACGAACGACTTGTGCGATTTGTCTCGTGTGTATGGCGAATAGTCACTCGATGAAAACAGGAACGACTCCGTGAGCCTAAATACCATTGCCCCGAGCTCAGCGAGCGCCTGGTCCTTGGCAGTCATCCTTGAGGAGCTTGGCAATCGGAGCTTGCCGCCCGTGAGATCTCCTGTGCCTCGCGCGGATCGGGCGTCGCCCGTCTGACATTCTTGTATTCTGTCTAGAGCAAATTGATCAGCTTCGGACTCTATTGCCATGAGCTCCGTCGGATCACTTGAGCCTGCCCTGTACCGCTCGCGATGCAAGAGTCTGTGCCCCAGTTCGTGAAGAATAGTAAGACGGAAATAGGTTTCCGCCTCTGGAGCAAGAACCTCTCGCGAAGGCCGCGCACTTGCAAATCCGTCGGACATCATCAGTGGACGCATCAGCTCTTCGTCCACAAAGATGACGTCGAGCTGGGGATCATACTCTGCATTGGAGGCACTGCACAGCCCGAACTGAGCTTGCGTTACGTACACATTCAGAGTTCCCGAAGCAAGTGGCTGATTGACTAGGCACGGATCAGTAATTCCGGCGCACTGCGCGATCGCTGTGATTCGAGCCCTGAGTGCGGTGTCCCCGCGTACGTGCCTCGTGAATTCAGACTCCAGCAGTGTGGCGAGGCGACGCGTCCTCTCCACGTGTTCATTTACTGTGGCGCTATTACGAGCAGGGTCGACGGCGCACGCCGCAGTCTGTGCGACAAGGATGGCAGCCATCCACGCCCAGCATATGTGATGTGATCGGGGCTGCAGCATGGGGTTATCATAGCCATCCCCGGGACGACCCGCGAGAGTGTCCGTGCGCTGCAGTGTGGTGCGGGTATGAACCTGGGGCCTCTGTGCCTTTTCCGAGCGTGAGGCGTGTGGTGAGTAACTTGTGTGGGCGTGATAGTGTCGACGCGGAGGCCCGCGTGGCCTCTGGTTGTCGTACGACGCTCAACGCGTGGATGACACCATCGAGATGGGCGACAGCGCCCGAGACCCGGCTACCAACCGGTGAAAGGTGACGGAGCTAACCGCCCGTCGTGCTGTCGACCCGTAGAGCTGGATGCCTGGAGACAGGCTCGTCCAGTTCGAGGGAGGCTCGTTGGAGTAACACTCTCTCGGCGCGTTCGAGATCGAGATCAATCCCAACGTTCTATCCCATGGCGCATCGTGCGCTCGCTGCGGAAGGCGGGCGACCGAGACATGCCTTGTCTGCGCAGGTAGCGCAGACAAGGCCGGTGTGACCAAAGCCGGTGAGATCGAAGCGAAGGGAGCGCGTCTCCCCGAAGCGACGACGTAATCCGCCTGCGGGGTTCGGACCACAGCCGCTTCAAGCCGCCGTTCGGGTGGAAGGCTCGACAGGTTCGTTCAACGCATCGCCAGCGTGGGGAGCTCCGAGGTCTGCGAAGACCCGGACCGGATGCCTGACTGCATCCGGCGTCGGCGGGAAAGCCGCCGCGGTGAAGAGCTCAACCATGAGAGGGGCCCAAGCCCTTGCTGGTAACGAAGTCATGAGACGGTGCCGAACGGCGAAGAGCCTGCACCGATGGGTAAGGGTGGAGCTTCTGTGTTCTGCCCCCTGAAAGCGAAGTCGGCGCGACCGACTTCGGCAACTGCGCCCGAGCGGGAGCTCGGGACGTGCGGTGCAAGGCCCGAGGGCGACAACCCTCTAGCGACGTGACGTGACTTCGGAAGGTCACCCCTAATCGGGGAAGGTGTGTGGGTACCGGGGTGGTTCCCGGCGCTTGGCCGTGGTCGGCCAAGTACTTGAAACCCCGCACACTGGGAGAGTGCCGCAAGTAGGAGCTCCGGGGACGGAGGCCTCTCACCCTGCAAGGCAGTGGGATGGAGGTGTCGCGTGCTGACGGGTGGTGCCGGGCACGAGAGCGACGACGAAAGCGGTGACGGGTATTCACCCGTCTCGATGGTGTGCCGCGAGTCATGTGGAGGAGGGCCAAGTCCCTCCTCCACCTCGCGGTCCATGGTCTGGTTCCAAAGCGGTCAAAGGAGAACCCGCCGGGAGGCGGGCTCTCCCTTGGCAGCGCAATGACGATGGACAGCCGACGTGTATGCACACGTCGGGATCGTCCATCGCAGGTTCTGCATCGCGCTAGCTCTATGGATTGGGCAAGTCCGATCTGTGGAATACAGACGGCCGCCGCATCTGAGAGCGCGCGAGGTCAGAGGTTCGAAACAAAGGACGAGGTTCTCGGCCAAGGTTTGAAGCGAGCGCGCGTTCCTACGGCTTCCATGCGGGGCCGTCTGGGCGGAGCGGCGAGGATCCAAGATGTAGGGGCAGGCCGTACGTGCGCAGGTCGTGCACGGATGGCTGGGGCCCCCGCATCATGGACGTCGCTCCGACTCCTGGACTCGGGGAACGGCGCTTGATCGGAAGGTCATTGGCTTCGGGGCTGTGCCATCAAACAGCCCCACACTTCCGGCCGTTCCCGAGGCCAGGATGCATCGAACGCGGATCTCCCCATAACGGGGCACGGGAAAGGAGGACGCGGGTCGATGCCATACAACTGCGAAGCAGCCACGCTGGCGGGGTTCGTCCAGCAACTTGCCGTCGCGTACGTCGCGAAGGGCTACTGGTTCTATGTGACCGGTCGGATTCCCCTGCACAAGGATCCGGCGGACATCGATCGCAAGCTGATCGAGCGCTACGGCATCGAGCTTTCCGTGTGGGCACGAGCTCGACGCAAGCGCTCGGGCCATGCCTCCGTTCAGTACCTGCGGCACGAGCGCTTCTTCGTTCTCCTCGCCACGCACGGTCGCCATCCGCTCTTCGAGGCGGAGGCCACGGTTCGCGACATCCGGAGAGCGCCCGTCAAGTACGGCGGCTACGCCATCAGCCATCGCCGCTCGACCGTCACCAGACGAGGACACGCCTCAGTTCGCATCGAGCGCGAGGAGTACCTGCGGCTACGCAGCTACTTCGTCGAACTCGCTCGGCACCGTTCCGCGAACAGCCTGATCGAGCTCCTCCGCTCACTCCCCTACGAGCCCTACGCACCCGTCCGTCGCCAGCTCCTCACGATCGTGCGCGCCGTCAACCGGGAACGCGCCGCGTCCGGCTTCGAGCCGATTCCTTGGAGCTGCTTGCGGATACGACGCACGCACGTGCGCGTCTTCGATCATGGAAGTGAGTCGCTGCAGGAGGCCGCATGACGCTCGTGTTCCTCGACCTGGAGACCACCGGCCTCAATCCACGGCGGCACGAGGTGATGCAGATCGCGGCCGTGGCCGTCGACGAACACCTTCGAGTCCTCGAAGAGTACGAGGTCAAGGTCAGGGTCACCGGCCGCAACGTGCCACGCGGCATGCTCCGTCGGACCCGTTACGACCCCGAGCTGTGGCGACGCACGTCGATTTCGCCCAAGTTCGCGGCCTGCCAGCTCGCTCGCTTCTTGCGTCGGTATTCGACACGCCCGTCGATGGGCTCGCGTGCAACGCATCGCGTCGCGCAACTCGTCGCCCACAACGCGGAGTTCGACGGTCCATTCCTCGAAGCCTGGTCTCGGCGGCAGAAGGTCCACATGCCCGTCTCGTTCCGAGCGGTGTGCACAATCCAACGCGCGGAGTGGTACTTCATCGAGGCAGCCCTGCCACGCCCGCGCAGCATGACGCTGCTCGCGCTCTGCGAGCACTTCGGCGTCGACTTCCATCCGGAGGATGCACACGAGGCCCTGGCTGATGCCCAAGCCACGCTCGCGCTCTACCGTGCGCTGACTCACGCAGCACGACGTGCGGGGGTTGGTTCTCAACGAAGGCGGAGCGTGCGCGGGTGCCGAGCTTGGCAGGGAGGTGAGTCATGAACGCGGACCTCACGCCATACAGAGCTTCCTGATCCCCCTTCATGTGGACGGAAGTCGAGATCGGCATCGGCATCGTTGGTGTCGTCGGAACGGTTCTCTCGTTCTTGGAGGTTGGTCCGTCGCTCGTCGCGACGGCGGTCGTCGCCTGCTCGGCGACGCTTTACCTTGCCGGACTGTTCGTCCATTCCTCTCGACTGTCACGCACCTTCGACTTCGTCGAGGACGGCGGCTTACGCGGCGACGGATACGTTCCGTACTTCAAGCGCGCCCGCAAGAGCGTCTTCCTCACGCACGTCGACGACGATACTCCCAGCGACGAGCTGCTCGCGATCTACCGCTCGTTGCTCGACCGCGGAGTGGAGATGCGTCGCGTGATCTTCCTGCGCGAGAGCGACGAGGGAGATCGCTGGGTCGCCCGCTTCGGGGACCATCCGCGCCTCGTTCAGCGGTTCGTTCCACCATTTCAGGCTTCGGTGATGAGGTACAGCTTCGTCGTGATCGACGAAGAGGTCGTCATCCTCTCGGTTCCAGGCTCGGGCCCACTCGACGATGGGACCTACTCCAACGCTTTCCTTTTGCGACACCTGCTCGTCATCCGGGATCGCGCCGTTGCGAGGGTCTTCCTTTGGATGCACGAGGACCTCTGGTCGCAAGCGATGAGCATCGGCTCGGCTGAAGAGCTCGCGGGTCCTTCGGGCGTGCTGGCTTGGATGATCGCTCGTCTGCCGTCCTGGGAGCCGATCTCCCGCGTGTTTCAGCCCGAGGATTGAGCCACCGCCTGGAACGTGGCTTCGGTTCACCGTGATGTGGAGGAGTGCGCGCGTTCAGCAGGAAGGAAGAGCAGAAGGACCTCGTAACCTTGTAGCTGTTGGCCGTGGGAATGCTCGCGTTTCGGCGAGACACCCCACGGCTCCCTAGAACTCCAGTCGCTCGCGCAAGCTCGTGTACCGTCCACCCTCGCCCACGATGATGTGGTCGAGCATGGGAATACCGAGCATCTTCCCGACTCCGATCAATCGACGCGTCACCTCGATGTCCTCCATCGACGGCTCTGGGTCGCCGCTCGGATGGTTGTGGACGACGATGATCGCCGCTGCCGAAAGCCGGAGCTCCGGACCGAATACCTCGCGCGGGTGCACGAGTGCGCTCGTCATCGTTCCGCGCGAAATCTCCGCCATCCCGATGACCCGGTGCTTCGCGTTGAGTAGCAACACCGCGAACACCTCGACGATTTCCTGTTCGAGGACGGGCTGCATCATCTCGGCCACGCTCTTCTGGCTGTTGACGGTCTCCCCGTAGGGCCCCTCCAACGTCGGTGCTTCGCACACGACACCCTCGAACTTGGACACGACGCGACGGACTCGAAACCTCCTCGGGCTCTGGTTGGACACCATGCCGAACTCCTTGCTGTTCGCTGTCAGCACCATGCTGAAGCCCAAGGCGCCGCGTTGCGGCGTCCCAGGCTCCAGCCGATGCCTGCGAGGCAAGGAGCAGAACCAAAGAGGTCCTTCCTGCTCGGTCCGAGAGTACCCCGGTTCCGGATCCTTAGTCACGCGACCGAGGTCGACGGATGGTTGCGGTCCCGAATGCTCGTTCGGGAGACCATGAGCGTCGGAGGCCGAACTCACTCCGACGGTGTGGTGGTTACGGCGATCTCGCTCGACCCCTTGAAGGCGGCGAAGTACGTCGGGTGCTTCTCCAGGAGTAGTCGTTCGCCGCGCGCGTAGCGGCGGAACTGCCGCCAGAACCGCGCGATCGACCCGGTGATGCCCGCGCCGTCGTAGCCGTAGTCGTGCGAGACGACAGCGCTGCTGGCGTGGTCGATCGTCCAGCCTCCTTCGTTCGCCCGAAAGCAGAACTCGATGTCCTCGGCCGCTGCCTCGGGGAACGCCTCATCGAACTTGATGCACGCCGCGAGCTCAGCCGTGACGGCCAGGTTGCAGCTCGGTCCGTACAGCAGGCGTGACTCACCTTCCAGCTTCCGGCCGTTGAGCGTGCCGTTCCGTTCGTGATAGCGCCCAAGGAACGATTGGTCGACAGACCTTGTCGCACCCGACACAGCGTGCGCTCGACGATTCGCACGAAACGCTGCTACGAGCTCAGCGACCCACTCTTGGTCTGGGATGCAGTCCGCATCGGTGAACGCGATGACCTCGGCGTTGAGTTCCAAAGCGCGACGGATGCCGTGGTTCCTCGCGGCGGCCGGGCCCACGTTTCTCGGCAAGGCCAGCACCTCGGCGAGCTGTGGCATCCGCCAAGGCGGAGACCCGTCATCCACCAACAGCATGTGGCATGCGTGAGACTGCTTGCGAAGCGCCTCCACCAGCGCATTCACGCGGCGTTCTTCGACAGAGTTTCGGATGAGCGCTGGGACCACGACGATCACCTTGGCTCCATCGGACACTCGGTTGGGCGGACGTGTCCACGCGAACTGCTTCCTCGGTACCGCCTTGCTGCGCGATCGGTTGCGGAAGTAGTTGCCGATGAACGCCGTCACTTCGACTAGCTTGAGCGCGATGAACCGGTAGCGGTCGTTGTCTCCGGCGAGCTTGGCCCACCAGTAGTCGAGCGTGTCGCCGAAGGGCATTACCGACACGAAGCTCATGCGGTTCCGCCCAGGCAAGCGCAGTTCGAGCAGTACGGATGCGACTTGTGGTTCTCCGTGAACCATTGGAAGCGTCCCCCGGCCCGGATCTCTGCCAACGACTCCGTGAGGATGTTGCCGTACACGTAGGGGTTGAACATGTTGCAGGGTGTAACCGTTCCATCGAACAGAACGCAAAGCTCGCGATCGATCGCCGGACAACGTTGTCGTCCTCCGTAGGTTGCTTGAGTCCCTGCTGACTTCGTCTGCACTCCTTGGATACGGTCGGGCAGATAGCACGCCACGCCCTGCTGGCTGAAGATGACGTTGACTTCCTCGAAGTAGCGTTGCAGATCGTCGCGCCGCTCGTGAACGAGCTGCTGGAACGGCTCGATGCCTTCGTCGCGACGGACGGTGTTCACCAGGAAGTGGAGTCGGCGTTCAACACAGAAGCGCGCCATCGCCACGACATCGTCGAAGTTGGACTCCTGAAGCGTGAAGATGATGAACGGCCTACGGGCTGCGTTCCTCAGCCGATCGAGGTTGGCGACCACGCTTGAATACCTCCCCCGCTTGCGTATGGCGGCGAACCGCTCAGGGTCCGGACTATCCATCGACACGAACATCTGCACGTCGTTTTCGATGAGCGCGTCCATCACTCGCGTCGCAGTCATGGACAGGTGCGAGAAGAGGTTGATCTGCACGTCCGGGTAGCGTCCGCGCACGAGTTGGAGGATCTCGACGAACCTTGGGTGGATCGTGCTCTCGCCTCGGCCGTTGAGCCGGACGACACGCGGAGCAGGGTGCACCGCCTCCAGCACTCGCCCAACAGTCTCGACGGTCATGAACTTCTCCGGCGACACTTTCCCCCCGCCGAATCCGCACATAACGCAGGCGAGATCGCAGTTATGACTGAGTTCTAGGATCAGCTCGTTCACGGTGGTCACTGATTGCACTTGAGCACCTTGCAAGGGAGTGAGCATCGACGCATGCGCTGAAGAACTTCCTGAGCGTAGGAAGCCCGCAGCATTTCTCGAATGGAGGTCTCGCCGAGTCGCCCGAGTGGGCGCGTGCTCTCGGGAATTAGGTCCTGCTGGAAGCACGTGAACACGCTGCCATCCGGCATGATGGAGAGGTTCCTCCCAGCCGCCAGGCACGCTTGATGCTCGCTGTCGGTGGCGGGAGACCCTGCTTCGGGGGCCAGAGGCTCGACAGGGCTCCACGATCCGTCGAAGCCGTTTTGAACGTAAGGCTGGACCGAGTGGTAGATGCCGCGTTCGCGGCACCATCGGCCTACCGATTCAACGTCCTGCACCGTTTCGCGGGCAAGAACCGACTGCACGCTGAGCTGCTCCGGTCGAAGCGTGTCCTGGATGAACTGAAGGTTGGCGAAGACGCGATCGATGCTGTCCGTTCCGCGCACCCATCGCCAGCGCTCGGGGTCTACGGTGTCGATCGAGAAGACGAAATGCACGTTACGCTCCAGCAGCTTCAGCACGAAGTCGGGCGTACAGAGCAGTCCGTTGGTGACCAGCGTCGTCCGTATCGGCAGATCAGCGATGCCGGAGACGATGTCGACCACGCGCTGACGGTAGAGGAGCGGCTCGCCGCCCACGATGCACAGCTCCATCACAGAGTTCACCTCACGCACGGCCTCCACTAGCAGCGCGGTCTCCACCATGGGCGGGTGCTCCCTCACCCGCCAGTGTGAGCACTTCGTGCAGCGCTCGTTGCAGCGCAGGGATGTCAGGTAGAAGAGGTGAGTCGGCGCGTACACAGGGACCTCGGCTACTTCGAAATGGCCTCGCGTCGCTCAGTCTCTCGAACCAACGCCGTCTTGTTCGTGCCGAGCGCAACAGCCAGCTTTTCCAGGGTGGTCAGGGAAGGGTTCTTGATGCCCCGCTCCAGCTCGCTGATGTAGGTCCGGTGGACCTCGGAGCGGAACGCGAGCTCCTCCTGGGAGAGATTCAGGGCCTCGCGCCGTGCGCGGAGCGACTGGCCGAATGCCTTGAGGATGTCACCCGAGGACTTGGCTGTACCCACTCGGGATAGGTTCCCGTCCTGTAGGCAATCGCTCTACAGGCGATCGCCTACAAGATTTCCCCGTAGGCTGCCGACAGGCTGTAGGCTATTGCCTACCATGCAACCCTCGACCCCCGACCTGAATCCCGTGGTGGTTCCCCCTGCCGAGCCAGGAACCGCCGTCCTCCTCATCCACGCCCCGTATCCCGCCAAGCCGCGGTTCGATGGCCTGCCCAGCTCCCTGCTCTCCGCAAGCGCGCGGCTCGTCGAGGACCTCGTCGCCGACGGCGTCCCCGTGGGATTGCTGGACCCGGGGACCACGAGCGAGGGGTTCTACGAAGCCCTGGAGCGAGTGCTCCGGTCCGGGTCCATCCGTGTCGTGTTCATCTCGACGTCTACGGCGGCGATCGAGGAGACTGCGCGCATCGTGCATACGGTTCGGGGGCTCTGCGGCTCGTCCCCCCTGGTGGTGGTTGGCGGCCCACACGAGGACGCCTGCCGCCAGAAGGTCGCCGAGAGGGTCGACGGAGTAGACGTCTCCATCGCCGGAGACGGGGAGTTCGTCCTCCTCGCGCTCGCGCGGAACTTCCTCTCGGAAGCCAGCGAGGGTCGAGCGGTGTACCGCACCCTGCATGCGCTCGGCGAACAGAAGCCGGGCCTACATGGCCGCGGCATCGTGACGTCCCGGGAATGGGGAGCGCCTCTTTCCCGCCCGTTCGACTTCGGGGCAACCGAGGTCGAGTCCTTCCACCTGCGCTGCGAGGTGACCCGCCCGGTCCGGTTCGACGTCTTCCCGGGTGGGGTCGCCATTCCGCTGACGATCAGCAGGGGCTGCCTGTACGGCCAGTGCACCTTCTGCTCGGAGGGAGGGCCGGGCGTGAAGGCGCAGGTCGCGTCGGACTTCGCCTGGGTCGGAGCACTGAGCGCCCGCCATCCCGGCGCTCCGCTGTACTTCCAGGACAGCATCTTCCCGGCGACGCGAGGCGTCCGGCAGCACCTCCTCCCGATGTTGAGGAGCCCGGGGGTCGACTGGGGCTGCCAGGTCTACTTGCCCACCCTCTCGCGTCGACTCGTCGCCGACCTGGCGGAGCACGGCTGCACGTACCTCTACACCGGAATCGAGAGCGGTTCGAACGAGATCCTTCGAGCCATCGGGAAGACAGGGCTCACCCGCGAGCTCATCCTCGAACGCCTCGGCTGGCTCGCGGGATCCGGCGTGCGTGCCGGGCTCTCGTTGATGTTCGGAGCAATGTCGGACGATGGACAGCTCCTGGAGACGAAGGCCACGGTCGAAGAAACCGTCACCCTGGCGTGCGAGCTCCAGGAACGCCGTGTTCCCATCGCGAGCTTCTACCCAAACATCCAAACCGTGCTGCCGGGCACGGCGCTCGACCACGGCCTCGCGGCGAGCGGCCATGACCTCGACTTCTACTCGATGCCGCGAGCTCCTGAGTTCGCCGAGTTCGAGGACGGCGTCGTTGGCTACAACTTCTTGATGGTCGACGACCTGACATCCCCCGAAGGGAAACGGCTTGCACGCGCCATACTCACCGCAGCGACACGGATCGAAGCGGGTGAGATCAAGCAGCCGATGGTTGACGCCTCCGTAGGCTGTCCCCGCGGATTCGAGCCGATTGTGGGAATCTGAGGGCGTACGGATCGGGGCGGGAACACTACCTGCGCATCGCACAAATCCCGCGGGCAATGGCTGAGTGTGCTTCTCTTCGTAGAGGCCCACGTTGGGGTCTCGCGGAACCGGGGATGACGATCGCGCTCAACGGTCACCTCGCATTATGCGCTCATGTGACAACCGATAGCAGGTCCGCACTCTTCCCGTCGCAGGCCAAACGGGCCGCCTTGGCCAATAACGCGGCGCGTGCATCGAGGAACGACTGATAATCCGCGGCGATGCTTTGCTTGAAGTCTGCGGCTGATGGATCGAACGGCCCTTTTGCCAACTGGTCGAATGGGATAAGATGGCTCTTGAGCCGACGTCTCAATTCCTGTTCGCCCAATGCGCAACTATCTGCCCTTTCCTTGAGGTACTGAATTGGATCCTTGTCCGAGATGGAGCGGTTCGTGCGCCAAGTGATTAGAGCACAGTTGAGCGCCACATAAATGCGCTCTTCCGGCAAGCCGGCAGCTTCGAGAAGCGACGCGGGAAACAAGTGATGATATTCACGCGGGTGCTCTTTTGAGCGGATAGAATTTACGCTAGCAGGTATTCCGTCGGCGAGGTCGTAGGCGCCGGCCCTGAGCTGTAAGGCCAGCAATCCTCGGCCAACGATGCTACGTTTCTTCGGCCAGTCTTGTTGGTTGATTATCTCGGGCGTGGGGATGAGATAAGTATTCTCGTCAAAGACGGGCACTGCGGCGATCCCCCCTGTTCCGGCCAACACGTTCCGCATGGCGCGATAATCTTGGAGGGAGCTGGAGGCGGAGGATTGTTCATAGCGGGAAGTGAGAAAAGCACGCCAGAGATATTGACGTAGAGCAAGCCGAGCGTTGCCCAACTTGTCGGGCTGCGTGGGTAGATGCCGCCAGAGCGCCGCAATCACCGGGATGGCGGGGTAGCTAGGTAAGCGCTGGCCATCAAACACGCTCTCCTCTTCCAGCAACTCGACCAGGCCCTTGACGCTAGCGACGATTTGCGGCCACTCATCAAGCATCTTGGCATAGTCAATCCCCTTGTAGCCGGCCTGACTTGGTACACGGTCTTGGGCTAGCGCAACAACATCAAGGACGAGGCTGGCAAGGTCGCAATAGTCCTGCGCGCGGGGAACGCCCGCGGCCAATAAATCTACATGGTCATGCAACGACTGGCCCGTTTCGTCTTCTACGAGGGCCACAATGATGTCGTAGGTCGAGAGGTGTACAGAGCTGGTGTTCATCTTCACGAACACATTGAGAGCGACCTCCTTGCTGGTGGTGGCTGGAAGTGAGAGGTAGGGAAGATTGAATTCACGGACCTTGGTGCGTAGGTCAGTGATGCGATCAATCAAGGCATCCCGACTATCGGCGTCCGCTGGAACGGCGGTCTTGGCCCATGCGCGAACTTCCTGCATGATGTCCGTCGGCCGCAACAGACGAACGGGTATCAGTTCACGACGCCAGCATTCCTGGGGGCTGTCTACCCAGATGGGATAGAGGCTTCCATTCTTGCGCCAGCGGGCCTGGCCAACAACAACGGGTAGTTCAGTGTCGGGGTTATCTTCATCGGGGGTGAACCCGATCAAGTACGTGCGGTCGGGGTACTTGTCGTGCAGGGTTCGCCAAAGCGCAGTCAATCGTTGCTGACCGTCCAACAACTGCTCTGTAACACGTTCACCGGCTTGGGGCGCATCGGTCATGGCGCGACTCTTGAACTTCTCAGCGTCGCCCACTTCTAGAATTAGCGATGCCCCGGCAGGCAGCCCGCGCAATACCGTTGTCAGCAAGTCTGCCACTTCACCGTGCCCCCATGCTATAAAGCGCTGGAAGCGCGGCAATGTGATCTGGCGTGTCCGAATGCGGTCAAACCACTCTGGCAGTCGGCGGTCGTGGGCTTGCATACTGGGTCAGTTCTCCTCGGGTTCGGTGTCGCGGCCGAGGCGGTACTTGATGTCGTAGTTCAGGATGAAATCCAACTCCTCCACCGTGAACCCGTAATGCCCTGCCAGCACCGTGTCGATTTCGTCGAGGATGGGTTTGGATTCGCCGACGCGGAACTCGTCGTAAGCAATCTTGTCCCCGTCCTTCGTGTTGATGGTCTTCTTCTCAGCGTTTCGTTCGAGGTCACGCATCAGTTGTGCGCCGAGTGCTTCGAGTGTCTTGTCTTCGAGCGCGGCAGAGGGCACAGGGAAGCTCGTCGCGAGGGTATCGCTGACATGGAAGCAATCGCTGTAAGCGATGAAGAAGGAGTAAAATAGGCTGCTATGCAGAATTGCGCAGGCGATTCGCGGATGGCGTGCTTCCTTGAAGTAGAGATAGCGCCCATGAGCCGGGGCGCCGACTCGGCCATTCTTTGCATAATGGGGCAGCCCCACGGTAGCCTTCACCCAATATCGAGCCGACTCCTGGTAGAAGACGAAGTCCTTGGTTGCACGCCCGCTTGTCGACAGACCCAACAAACGATTGGAACGTGCGAAGAGCTTCGCATACGCGGCGGCTTGAAGCTGTGAAGACAACTTTGGAAATTGCCCTTGCTGAAGTTCCCCCTCGCTAACCTCTACAAACCTCGTAACGGGAAACAGATATTCCCGCACCGCTGATGCCCAGCGGCGGTAGCCCGACGACCAAAGGCGCGTGTTTTCTGCCCCTCTGCGCCGTTGCAGGAGGAAAATCGTGCTTCGGCAGTTTTGAAGGCCTTCGAACAATTTCCCGGGCCGGTCGTCGCAGGTGACGGTGGCCACGAATGACGCGCTGCGAAGAAGCAAGGCGCGAATGCTGTCCATGCGAGAGGAACTGACGATTGGGAGCTGAACAATGAAGCTCAGAAATCCACGCGGTGAGAGCATCGTCACCGAACGCTCGGTGCAAAGCGCATACAGATTACCGGTCCCTTCGGTTACATAGCCGCGAACTGTGTAGGCCTTCTTCACGGCGGAATATTCCTTCCACGGCGGATTGCCGATGATGACATCGAAGCCGCCGCCGTTGAGAATGCCGTAGAACTGAATAAACCAGTGGAATGGCTGGTGGGTCTTTACCCACTTGGTGAAAGCAACCTCGTCGCTCACTTTCACGCCGTAGTCGCCCGCGAGGTGTCGGTTGAGTTCGTCCTCCAAAGCCTTGAGCCGTTTCTGTAGCCTCAGCTTGTCGGCGGCGGGGACTGCCCCTTCATCTTCGGTCTGGATCTGGCGGAACTTGTCGAATGTTTGCTGAAGGTCCGCGGCTTTGACGGCAATTGCCTGCATCGCGTCGTCGAAGTCTAGCGTCCGACTGACGGCCCGTTTGACTTCGTTGTAGGTGGCGTAGCCGACGAGGGTGTTGCCAGCGCGGATATTGAAATCGATGTCCGGCAGCGGCTCGATGCCGAGATTGTCTTTCGTGGCGTCCGGCTCGACTTGCGCGGCGAGCTTGAGGAACAGACGCAGTTTGCAGATTTCAACCGCCTCTTCCATGATGTCCACGGCAAAGAGGTTGTTGAGAATAATGGATTTCAGAACGAAGTAGCGCCGGTTGGGGTGCGCTTCCACGCGGGCGAGGACGTTCGTGAATTTCTTGTGGTAATTTGGATGCGCCTTTTTGCCGTGCTCGCCCCACTCAGCGAGGAAGGTCTCCATGCGGTCGAGACAGGCTTCGTAGAGGGGGTCGAGGATGTTGAGCGCGGCAAAGATGAACGCGCCCGAGCCGCCGGTGGGGTCGAGGACGGTTATGGTGGTGATGGCCTGCCACAGGGCCATGAGCAGGTCCGGGCCTTCGCAGTTGTGGATGACATCCTGCGCGAACTGGCGAAGGTCTAGATTGAGTGTGATGAAGTCGTTGACCTCGCGGACTTCACCGGCGGCGAGCTTCCGCCGGACCTCCTCGTAGCGTTGGCGGCGGGCGACGACTTCGCGCCAAGTTTCGGTGGGCAGTCCGAAGTCGGCAGGCGCTGGTCTATTCCAAGGCTTGCGGCGCTCGATGAGGTTGGACTTGGCGGTGTCGAGGCCGGCGGTGACTGTGGGTGGGAGTCTTAGTCCTGTGCCGTGGCGGACGGCGGGATAGATGTAGCGGTCGGGACTCTCGCAGAGCAAGTCCCAGACGGTCGGGCCGTTGGGGTTTTCAAAAGCCACATTGCACTTGGCGCGAGCGGCGTCGAAGAGGAACGGGATGACGGTGTTCTTGCTGATGTATTCTGTGATGTCCTCCTTCGTGTAGTACGCTCCCATCTGTTTCTGGTTGATGTACTTTTCGAAGATGTAGCCCAGTACATCCGGGTTGATCTCGTTGTCATCACGAAGTGGACGTTCGTCGAGATGCCATTGGTACTGATCAAAGAAATCAAACACGCGCTCAAACGCACTGTCGGGAATCTGAATGTCGTTGCCGTAGCGTTCGGGCTTTTCGAGTTCATGTATGTCGAACAGGCCGCCGTTGAGATACGGGATATTGCCTAGCAATCGCTCTAGATCTGGTGCGCGATCCTTGCGGCGTTTGCCGAAGCCCTCCTGAAAGAGGCGAAGCAAAAAATAGCGATAGAAGGTGTAGAATCTATCCTTGCCCTGTTCTTTCTGGCAGCGGGCGAGTCGATGGCGGAGATAGTCACGGTCTCCGTCGAGGAAGCCCTTGCACTGGATAAAATACACGAACATCAGGCGGTTGAGCATGACGGACGCATACCACTCGCAGTCGGCCACCTCGGCAATGCCGTCAATAACCTTAAGGAAGGCCTTGCGATGCGTGTCAAAGTCCCGGTAGAACGCCTTTGTGACGCGTTCGATGTCGAACGCTGCGTGGACGCGCTCGGCAACAGCCACGGTGGACACACCAGACTCCGATTCTTCGAGCGAGATGTACAGTAGTTGTAGCTTCTGAAGTAGGGAGTCTCCGGACTGGTCGCGGTGATATTCATGCGTGCGAGCAGCAAGCGGTTTGCCGTGTTCCCGGCGAACCCACGTCCATGATTGATTGGAGCGGTCTCTGGATGCGAAGACGATTAGATGCTCGAAGCTGGTTTCCGAGAGCTTACGGTCGAGCTTGAGGCGGGTAGCGTGGTCGGGTAGGCCGCCGCTCGGCGATTCGCAGAGCCAGGCGGTGAAGCCTCGCTTCTCGGCGATTGCGGTGAGCGCGTAGTCGAACTGCCCGACGCGGAGAGTGAGCTTCTGGTGAGACGGTTCCCAACCAAGTTCTTCAACAAAGAGCTTGGTCAGGTCGCACTTCTGGAGGAGTGTACGGGCGCGTTGGAAGTCAAGGGACATGGGTCAGTCCTTGCGAATCCCGAGTGAACAGATGATTGTCGGCTCGCGAGCCTCGACATCGTCTTGGGGGATGCACAATCGGTCTTCCTCGTGTAGCGAGAGAACGAGTTCGACGAGCTGTTCGCGTCCAATGCCAGACTTCATCTCGCGGTTGAGGATGTCACGGGCAGCCTCGGTCAGGGGAGCGTCGTAGATGGCATCAACGGCTTGGTGGAGCGGCTTGATGTCGAAGAGCGTGTCCTTGACTTGGGCGGCGTAGTCTTTGAGCCGCTCATAAACGCGGCGGCGGGCGCTGGCGGGCTTGCCAAGCTGGCCGCCGGTAGTGACATGCTCCTTCTGAATTCCGGCGACGGCCTGATGCACCAGCGTGTGGTGGCTGGCCAGGCGCGGGAGCGCGGGGGTGGCGGGCTCGCAGGCGGCCGCACGGAGAATTTCATGCTGGCTCTCGGTGACGGTGCGACCGTGCTCATCTACCCACGCGAGCGCGTCGTTGCCGTCGGCTGTGCGGACATAGACCATGACGCCTGAGTCTGGTTTGGCTCCTCCGGCCCCGCCGGCCTTGGGGGGCACGGCGGAGAGGGCCTTGGTGGAAAAGACCACGTTGGCCATGTCGGGGATTGTTTTCTTGAGCGTCGCGTCAATGTCGCAGGCGTTCTTCCAGATTTGGTAAGCGAGCGAAGCGAGGTCCACTTCATTGTCCTCGGGGTCGTCGAGGATGCCGGATTTCTCCGTGAACAAGTCTCGGGTGAGACCATCATGCTTCTCGTCCTCGAAGAACGTCTCGTCGGTGCCGAGGACTTCTGCGTTTTCCTCAAGGCGCCTGCGGACCCGAGCTCGCAAGCGGATGAGGCGCTCGATGCCATCGGCAGGCAGGAAGGAGTAGCAGAGGATTTCCTCCGCCTTTTGGCCAATTCGGTCCACGCGACCCGCGCGCTGAATGAGGCGGATGATGGCCCATGGCAGGTCGTAGTTCACAACGATGGCTGCGTCCTGAAGGTTCTGGCCTTCGCTGAGAACATCGGTGGCTATAAGGACACGGAGTTCGTTCGAAGCGGAGACCTTCTCACGCACCTTGTTGGAGTCCGGGCTGAAACGACGGGCGAACTCGGATGGGTCTTCGGTGTCGCCAGTGACCGCGGCAAATTGTGTGAGTCCGCGCGCATGCAATTGCTCGTTGAGGTAGCTGACGGTGTCGGCAAACTGCGAGAAAAGAAGGACCTTTTCCTTTGGATGCTTCTGGGTCAGGAGCTTGTAGAGCTCGGCGAGTTTCTCGTCTTTGGCCGGGTTCCACTCGCGCGCGAGTTCAAGAATTGAAAACAGATGCTCCGCGTCTCGGCGCAGGTGCTTCGCCAGATCATCGACGAACAGGTCGGGGCGCAACCACTCGAAGTTGGCTCTGTGTTCGCGCTTCAGCAGCGCGTAGCCGCCAGCTCCCGCCCTGTCAAACTCGGTCAGCGATTGGGCGGTGATTTCCGTGGGCTCGTTGGCATGTTTCTCTTCAGAACCGAAGAGCGCGCTATCGCTGTCATGGTCGCCAGCCCGCGTGTCAAAGAGAGAAGCGTCCTGGGTTCCCACAGGTACGGGCAGCCCGTTTTCGAGCGCGTGAAGGTAGATGAAGTTGCGCAGTATGTGGCGCCGCACGGAAAGGAGGAACGAGGATCCGCTGCTTTCGAGGCGCTTGAAGAGATTCGTGCGGCAGAATCCAATGAGTCGCTTGCCAGCGCGAGAGAGATTGTCCATGACCTCGGCTTCATCGGCGGTCGGCGGAGTGTCAAGGGTGGGCTTGAGGTAGTTTGCCAATCCGTAGCGTGGCAGGTGCAGCAGTCGAACGGTATCCACAACCGTATCTGAGTAAAGCTTGGCGTATTGATCGTCGGGGTGATTGTCGCGGATGCGGAACTGGAGCGCCTTGGGTTGCCTCTTGGGGAAATGGAACCGGCTGCCGCCTTCGAGCACGAGGAACCGACGATCCGACTTGGCCTTAGCGCGAGCGCAGTTGGAACAGGAGTCTTGTGTGGCTTGCACGATGGACTGGCAAGCGGGGCACTCGGTATAAGCGTAGTTGCGCTCCACAAAGCTGCGCGTGCGACGGACCATGAACAGACGCATCATCTCGCGCCAGTCGTCGGGATGTTCACTCTTCTCAAACGCGGATAGGCAATTCAAAGGGCACTGATGGAGGCGAGTAAACTCGTCTGGGCGGCCATCACATTCGGTTCGCAGGTATTCTTCGGGCCGGATGCCGACGACGTCCTCGGGTTCGAGGAAGAGGCGCAGTTGGTTGGCGAGGTCGAGGTAGGCCTTGTTGTAGGGTGTTGCCGAAAGGAGGATGCACTTGCTCGCGTTGCGCGAAATATAGTCGCGCACCAGAGCCCAACGGCGTCCTTCGCGGTTGCGCAGGTTGTGGCTCTCGTCGATGATGACGATGCGGTAGCGACGCAGGTCAGGCAGGATGTTCTGTGCTTGGGTGACGGACACGACCTTCGCGATCAGGCGGTAACGATGTGCGTGGTCCTCCCACATGCCCACAAGGTTCTTGGGGCAAAGGATGAGTGTTTCGAGGGAACGCGGTGGATCTTGAAACACGCGGGCCAGCGCCGTCGCCATGAGGGTCTTGCCGAGGCCGACCACATCACCAAGGATGACGCCGCCGCGCTTTTCCAAATGCCTCGCGGCGATACGAACGGCTGCCGACTGGAACTCAAGCAGGACACCGCGCATGTCCGCAGGGATAGAGAACTCTGAGAGCCCTGCTCGTGCCTCCTCAGCGAGGTGGTAAGCCATCTTGACGTAAATCTGAAAGGGCGGCGGACACTCGGGCCGCGCCCAACTCTCATCGATCACCTCGATGAGTTCCTTGGTGATGTCGATGCACCACCTGTCGCCCCAACGGTCGTTGAACCACTTGGCGAGCTTCTCGGTGGCGTCGTGGTCGAGCACATCAACATTAAGTTCGCCCTGTTTGGAGAGGCCG
>Ga0172372_10003339_pt1 | contig 23661 bp, 23 predicted proteins | sample LakKiv5m_2_FD_114544 | JGI IMG/M metagenome (GOLD analysis project Ga0172372, IMG submission 114544) | Freshwater microbial communities from Kabuno Bay, South-Kivu, Congo - kab_092012_9.5m | ecosystem: Environmental > Aquatic > Freshwater > Lake | place: Democratic Republic of the Congo...
AAAGCCGCGATGAACTCCGGTCGGCAGTCCGGATAGCCCGAGTAGTCGACGGCGTTCACGCCGACCACGACGGCCTGCGCCTCCAGCACCTCCGCCCACCCGAGCGCCAACGACAGCAGCAGGGTGTTCCGCGCCGGCACATAGGTGGACGGGATGCCCTCGGTCGGGGTCTCGGGCACGGCGATCGCCGGATCGGTGAGCGCGGAACCGCCGATGCCGGCGAGGTCGACGCCCATCACGCGATGCTCGCGCGCTCCGAGCGCCGCCGCCACCCGCGCCGCCGCGGCGAGTTCGGTCGAGTGCCGCTGCCCGTAATGCACCGACAGCGCGTGGCAGTCGTAGCCCTCGGCACGCGCCCAAGCGAGCGTGGTCGCCGAGTCGAGGCCGCCCGAGAGCAGCACGACCGCCCGTTTCACCGCGCGGTGCCGGCCTGCGTGAGCAGACCGCGCGCCTGCCGCGCGGGCTCGCTGTCGGGGAATCGTTCGATGAGCTGCTGCAGCGTAGCGCTCGCCGCATCACGCCTGCCGAGCTGCAGCTCGGACTGCGCCTTGCGGAGCATCGCATCGGGCACCCGCGCCGACTCGAGCGGTCCGGCGAGCGCGGCCGTGAAGGCATCGACCGCACGCGCGTGGTCCTGCTGCAGTACGAGGCTGCGACCGAGCCAATAGCGCGCGTTGGTGGCGAGCGCATGGTCCGGATAGCGCGCGATCATGTCGTCGAAGCCGGCGATCGCCTTCGGATAGTCGGCGGCACGCAGCGCCTCGAAGGCGAGCTGGTAGCGTTGCACCGGACCGAGCGTATCGGGCTCGGTCGCGGCGGGAGCGGCCTTCGGCGCCGCGGCGACGGGGGACGCCGCGACGGCGGGTGCCGCGACGGCGCCGGGCGGCGCAGCCGGTGCCGGCGATGACGTAACCACGGCTGATGCGACAGCCACCGGTGTCGGCGCCGCAGCGAGACGTCGGTCGAGTTCGCCGGCGAGGTCGGTCAACTGCTTGCGCAGCGCGGCCTGTTCGTTGGCCTGCGTCTCGAGTTCGCCGCGCAACGCGCGCAGCTGCGACTCCAACTGGTCGATGCGGGTCGACAACTCGGCCAACGCGCTGCCCTGCAGCAGCTGCTCGGTCTGCGTGATCCGCGACTCGAGCGCGTCGAGACGCTCGCGCGTCGACTGCGCCGATGCCGCGGACGACATCACGAGCAAGGCGGAGAGCCATGCCGCTCGGCGCATCATGGTGCGACGTACACCAGCTCGACACGACGGTTGCGCGCGAGCGAGGACTCATCCGAGCCCATCACCGCGGGCTGTTCCTCGCCGTAGCTCACCGTGGAGAGGTTGCCGTCGGCGACGCCCTGCAACGCCATCGCACGGCGGACCGCTTGCGCGCGGCGCTCACCGAGGCCGATGTTGTACTCGCGCGTACCACGCTCGTCCGTGTGGCCTTCGAGACGCAAGCGGATGCGCGGGTTCGCGGTCAGGAACCTGCCATGCGCGGCGACGAGTTCGAGCTCCGCGGGCGCGAGTGTGTCGCTGTCGTAGGCGAAATAGACGACGCGCCGCGAGGCGAGTTCGGGCGGCAGGTCCACCTTGCCCTCGTTGGGCTCGGTGGCGAGACCGGCGCTCGCCACGCCATCCGCAGACAGCGGTGTCGCGACGGCAGCGGGCTCGGACGAGGGCGGCGCGACGGCGGCCGGTGCGGCGTCGCCGCCTTTCGGCTTGTTCGACGCGCAAGCGGTCAGCGTGGCCAGCATGATGGCGATGGCTGCAAGGCGCAGGGTCCGGGTCGTGATCATGGGCAACCTCCGATGTGGTGATGATTATCGCACGGGTATCGCAGCCGCCGGCGGGAACGGACCCCATGCGGGTTCGCGGACATCCGCGCCGGTGGACACCAAAGACTGCTGCACGAGACCGTCGACGCTGACCGTGGCGAGCGTGCCGCGACCACCGCCACGCGTGCCGTAGATGATCGTGCCGCCGTCCGGAGAGAACGCGGGCGATTCGTCCTGCGGACCGCGCGAGAGCATGCGCAGCCCGCCGCCCGCGGGATCCTGCACCGCGATGCGATACGCCCCGCCATCGCGCACCACCATCGCCAGCGTGCGTCCGTCGGGGCTCACACGCGGCCGTGCTGCATAGGGCACACCGAAGGTCACGCGCGTCGCCCGCTCCCCTGCCCGTGCCGCCATGCGGTAGACCTGCGGACCTCCGGCGCGGTCGGAGGTGAACAGGATGGCGCTGCCGTCGGGTGACCAGACAGGTTCAGTGTCGATGGCAGGGTCGTCCGTCAGGCGCTCGAGCGCACCGCTCGCGACATCGAGCACGAAGATATCGAGGTTGCCGCCCGCGGAAGAGAGCGTCAGCGCGAGCCGGCGACCATCCGGCGACCAGGCGGGCGCGCCGTTGACGCCGGGCCGCGCCGAGACCATGCGCCGCTCGGCCGTCGCGAGGTCCTGTATCCACACCGCTGCCGCGCGCGTCTCGAAGGACACATAGGCGAGCCATCGGCCGTCAGGCGACCACGCCGGCGACATCAACGGACGACGCGATTCCAGCACCACGCGCGCGCCGGCGCCGTCCGCATCGGCTACCACCAGACGATGGCGTCGCTGCGGCGGCGCACCTTCCACGGTGATGTAGGCGATGCGTGTCGCGAACGCGCTGCGCTGGCCGATCAGCCGCAGGTAGATGCGGTCGGCGATACGATGTGCGCCTTGACGCAGCGCGGCCGCGGACATGGTCAGGCGTTCTTTGAGCAGCACCTGGCCGGTGAGCAGATTGCGCAGCTCGAAGTCGACTGCAGCGGCACCGTCGGGCGTGCCACCGACCTGACCGGTGACCAGATAGTCCGCTGCGTTCCGCGGCTGCAGCTTGAACCTGCCGCTGCGCACGAGATCGGCGGCGATCACGGGGCTCATCTCGGCGGTCTCGCCCGCGAAGGGTTCGATGGCGATCGGGATCGGAGCGGTGACGCCCGAGGTGATGTCGATCTGCAGCTGCGCGCGCACCGGCGCGAGGCAGAACAGCGTCAGGGACAGCGCGAGCAGGACGCGCGATGCGGCGCGCGACAAGGATCGGACTTCAGACATCGGGTCGGAACCTCAGCAGGAGTTCGCGTTCGAAGAGGGCCGGGTCGGGCGGTGCCGGCAGCGGCGAGGCCCGCAGCACCGCGTCCTCGATGGACTGGCGCACCGCTTCATCGCCGTTGCAGGTCCGCACCGCGACGCGCAGCACCGTGCCGCCCGGCGCCTGCGTCACCGCCACCGTGCAATCGAGACCCGGGCGCGCCGAGTCCGGACGGATCCAGGCGCGCTCGATGCGCGCACGGATGGCAGCGCTCCACTGCGCGGCGAGACCGCTCGCGCGCAGCGCCGCCACCCGCTCTTCCTCGGCGAGCGCCGCCTGCAAGTCCGCCTCCGCGGCGGCGCGCGCGGGGTCGACAGCCGGCACCACGGGTGTGCGCTCCACGGGCTTGGCCGGCTCCGCAGGTTTCGTGGACGAAGGAGGCTTGGACGGGCGCGGCGTCGGCCGCGGCTTGACCTCGACCGGGCGCACCGGGGTCGGTGCCGGGGCCGGGGCAGGTTGCTGTACCGCGGGCGGCGGCGGAGCCGGCTGCTGCGGGGCCGGCTGTGGCGCTGCAGGCCGCGGCTGAGGTTGCGGGGCGACGCTGCGCTGCAGCGCGGCGAGCGTCGCGGCATCGACCACCACCGCCTCGAGCGCGAGTGCGGTGTCGGTCGGCGGCTGCATGCGGGTCAGCACCACGCCACCGGCGAGCATCACCAGCAGCACGCCGTGCAGGCCGGTGGACAGCGCCCAAGGGGACCACCCGTCCGTCGCGCGGCGCGCCATGCGTCAGCGACCCTCGGTCGGCGCGACGGGCTCCGTCAGGAAGCCGACCTTGGAGGCACCGGCACGCTGCAGCAGGGTCATCGCCTCGACGACACGACCGTATGGCACCGCACGGTCGCCCTTGACGAACACGGGCACACCCGGCGTGCGGCGCAGCAGCGCGGCGACACGCGCTTCCATCATCGCATCGTCGAGCGGCGAGTCCGGGGACACGCCCTGGCTCAGGAACAGGCGGCCCTCGCGGTCGATGGACAGCACGATGGGCGGCTTGTCCTGCAGATCCTTCGGGTCGATGGCCTCGGCCGCGGCCCGCGGAAGGTCGACCTTCACGCCCTGCGTGAGCAGCGGCGCGGTGACCATGAAGATGATGAGCAGCACCAGCATCACGTCGATGTAGGGCACGACGTTGATCTCGCTCATCGGTCGCCGGCGACGGCTGCCGACCGCCATCGCGCGACCTCAGCCGCCCGCGCGCGGCGCGCGCCGCTGCAGGATGGTGGAGAACTCCTCGATGAACGCGTCGTAGCGCGACTCGAGCCGCCAGACCTGATCGGAGAAACGGTTGTAGAAGATCACCGCCGGGATGGCGGCGACGAGACCCATCGCGGTGGCGATGAGCGCCTCGGCGATGCCGGGCGCGACCGTGGCGAGCGTCGCCTGCTGCACGGACCCGAGACCCACGAAGGCATGCATGATGCCCCACACCGTCCCGAAGAGACCGACATAGGGGCTCGTCGAGCCGACCGTGGCCAGCGTCGACAGATGCTGCTCCAGGTGTTCGACCTCCTTGATCTGCTGCGCCTTCATGGCGCGACGGGCGCCCTCGAGCAGCATGTCGGGCGCTTCCTCGCCCTGCTGGCGCAGCCGCGCGAACTCGCGCAGACCCGCCTGGAAGACGGCTTCGATGCCGTCGGCGTCGCCGCGGGACTCGATGGTGCGGTATTGCTTGGCGAGGTCGTCGCCCGCCGCCGACTCGCGCTCGAAGCGCGCGAGCGTCGCCTTCGCACCGCGCAGCACCGCGCGCTTGCGGAACACGATCACCCAGGCGTACACAGACGCCGCGAGCAGCAGCAGCATGACGAGCTGCACGACGATGGTGGCTTCGGCGATCAGACGCAGCAGCGACAGGTCGTTCACGAGATGTACTCCGCGATGCGACGCGGACGCAAGGTCTTCGCGTCCACGCATACCGCCCTGACCTCGGCCTCCACGAGAAGTTCCCGCCGCCCACCCGGGGTCGCCGGCTCGCGCCAGATGCGCTGCGCGAAGACCGCGGTGGTGCGCGTATCCGGCCGCATCTCGCAGGTGATGGCCAACAGGTCGTCGAGCCGCGCCGCCGCCTTGTACTCGACCACGACGCGCAGCACCATGAACTGCACGCCCTTCTCGAGCGCGAGCTGCTGCTGCATCACGCCGCGCGCTCGTAGCCACTCGGTGCGAGCGCGCTCGAGGAAGCGCAGGTAGTTGGCGTAGTACACGACGCCACCGGCATCGGTGTCCTCCCAATACACCCGCGCGGCCCAGGTGAACGGCGGACCGACCTCCGTGCCGCGTGCCGCCTCGTTCACCGTTGCCCCCCCGCGCCATCGCCGCCCAGCCCCTCGAGCGGCAGCGTCTCGCCGGTTCGCGCGGGCGGCGTGAGCCCGAGGTGCAGCCACGCGCTACGGGTGGCGACGCGGCCGCGCGCGGTGCGCGCGAGGTAACCCTGCTGGATCAGGAACGGTTCGATGACATCTTCCAGGGTACCGCGCTCCTCGCCGATCGCGGCGGCCAAGCTGTCGATGCCGACCGGACCGCCGTCGAAGCGCTGGGTGATGACGGAGAGCAGCCGACGGTCGAGGGCGTCGAAGCCCGCTGGGTCGATGTCGAGCAGGTCGAGCGCTGCCACCGCGAGCGCGGCGTCGATGCTGCCGTCGCCGCGGACCTGCGCGTAATCGCGCACCCGGCGCAGCAGGCGGTTGGCGATGCGCGGCGTGCCGCGGGCGCGACCGGCGATCTGCGCAGCCGCGGCGTCGTCGATCGGTGCGCCGAGGATACCCGCCGAGCGCCGCACGATGTGGGTGAGCTCGTCGGTGCCGTAGAACTCGAGCCGCTGCACGATGCCGAAGCGGTCGCGCAGCGGCGAGGTGAGCAGGCCCGCACGGGTGGTCGCGCCGACCAGCGTGAACGGCGCCAGCGCGAGCTTGATCGAGCGCGCCGCAGGCCCCTCGCCCACCATGATGTCGAGCTGGTAGTCCTCCATCGCCGGATAGAGCGCCTCCTCGACGATCGGCGAGAGCCGGTGGATCTCGTCGACGAACAGCACATCGCGCGGCTGCAGGTTGGTGAGGATCGCGGCGAGGTCGCCCGGCCGCTCCAGCACCGGCCCCGAGGTCTGGCGCAGGTTCACGCCGAGCTCGGCGGCCAATATGTTGGCGAGCGTGGTCTTGCCGAGGCCCGGCGGTCCGAAGATGAGCACATGGTCCAGCGCTTCGCTGCGCGCGCGCGCCGCGTCGACGAAGATGCCGAGCTGTTCTTTGACGGGGCGCTGGCCGACATAATCGGCGAAGCGTTTGGGACGGATCGCGCGGTCGAGCGCCTCCTCCTCGCGCCCGCCGGCGGCGCTGATGATGCGATCGCCCGAGGACGGACCGCTCATGCCCCGCCTGCCCGCGCCGCGGACTGCAGCGCACGCCGGATGAGGTCTTCGGTGCTGGCACCCGCACCCTCGCCCGCCCCCGCGGACTCGGCGGTCTCGATGAGGCGGCTCGCCTCGGCCGGTCGGTAACCGAGCGCGACGAGGGCTGCGAGCGCCTCGGCGCGCGGACCACCGCCCGCGACATCGACACCCGTACCGAGTCCCGTGTCGTCGGCGGCGAGACGGTCGCGCAGCTCGACGACGAGGCGCTCGGCCGTCTTCTTGCCGACGCCCGGGATGCGGGTGAGCGTGGCGACATCACGCGCGGCGACGCAGCCGGCGAACGCCTCGACGCTGCTGCCCGAGAGGATGGCCAGCGCGATCTTGGGACCGACGCCCGACACCTTGAGCAGCATGCGGAACAGCCGCCGCTCGTCCTCGCGCGCGAAACCGTAGAGCACATGCGCGTCCTCGCGCACCACGAGATGCGTGAGCAGCCGCACCTCCGCGCCGACCGCCGGCAGGTCGTAGAAGGTCGACATCGGCGCCTCGAGTTCATAGCCCACGCCGCCCACCTCCAACAACAGTTGGGGCGGCGACTTGGCGGCCAGACGACCGCGCAGCGAGCCGATCATCCGATGCTCCGCGCCTGCAGCACACCGGCGAGCCGCCGGTGCTGGGCATGGCAGAGCGCGACCGCAAGCGCGTCCGCGGCGTCGGCGGTGAGGCGACCCTCGACCTTCAAAAGTGCGCGCATCATGTGCGCCACCTGCAGCTTCTCGGCGCCGCCGAACCCGGTGGTGGCGAGCTTCACGGCGCGCGGCGCGTATTCGGCGACCTCGAGGACACCGATCGCGGCGAGCGCGGCGCCACGGGCCTGTCCGACCTTGAGCGCGCTGTCGACGTTGCGACCGACGAACACGCGCTCCACGGCGGCCTCGGTCGGCTGCCAGAGCGCGATGATGTCGCGCAGCTCCGCGTGGATGCGTGCGAGCCGCTGCGCGACCGGCAGGCTGCCGACCTCGATGCGGCCGTGCGCGAGACAGCGGCAATCGGCGCCGTCGGCCTCGATGACACCCCAGCCGGTGAGCCGCGAACCGGGGTCGAGACCGAGGATGCGGCAGGACTCCTGACGCGGTCGCGAGGCCTCGCGGAGCGAGGCGCTCGGGACAGCCGGCGCCGCCTCCGACACCGACGCGCTCGCCCCGGAGGATCCCGGTCGGAAGTCACGCCAAGCTTTCGATCGGTACCGTGGCATTTTGCCCCGGTATCATAGCCCGATTCCCTTGGTGTCACAGGGCCGGGAGACGGGCTTGGAGGTCGTCGACAAGCTGTCGGAGGACGTCGCCGGAGCGCTCGCCGCGAGCGCGGACGCGCTGCGTTCGGCAGGTGCACCGGCGCCGACCGTAGCCCGTGGTCTCGCCGCGGCGCGGCTCACCGCGGCGCTCACCGACGACCTGACGCTCGCGGTCGGCGTGATGCTGCACGAGGTGCAGCACAGCGCCGCCGCGCAGGCGTTCGGCGAACGCAGCCTCGCGGTCGCGGCGGAACTCGGACGCTTGGGCGAGTTCGGCGGCGCCGCTCGCTGGTCCGGCGACGGCGGACTGCAGGGCAACCAGGCCGAAGTGCTGCGCAAGATGCTGCTGGCGATCGTCGCCGATCCGCGGCTGGTGGTCGCGCGCATCGCCATCCAGCTGGCACGGTTGCGCGCCGCGCGCGATGCGCCGGTGGAGGAGCGCCGTCGGCTCGCGCAGGAGGCGCGCGCCGTGTTCGCGCCGCTCGCCAACCGCTTGGGCGTATGGCAGGTGAAATGGGAGCTCGAGGACCTCGCCTTCCGGCACCTCGAGCCGCAGGAGTACAAGCGCATCGCCGCCGCGCTGGCCGAGCGGCGCGCCGACCGCGAGCGCTACATCACCGACTTCTGCGCCGACCTGCAGGCCGCGCTCGCGGCGGCGGGCATCGACGCCGAGGTGCAGGGCCGCGCCAAGCACATCTACAGCATCCACCGGAAGATGCAGCGCAAGGCGCTCGATTTCGACCGGCTCTCCGACATCCGCGCGGTGCGCGTCATCGTCGCCGACCTGCCCGCCTGCTACGCGGCGCTCGGCGTGGTGCACGGTCGATGGCATTACCTCCCCGGCGAGTTCGACGACTACATCGCCACGCCCAAGGACAACTTCTACCGCTCCATCCACACCGCCGTCATCGGCCCGGCCGACCGCACCGTCGAGGTGCAGATCCGCACCCGCGACATGCATCGTCAGGCCGAGCTCGGTGTCGCGGCGCACTGGCGCTACAAGGAAGGCGGCTCGCGCGATGACGGCTACGCGCGCAAGGTCGAGTGGGTGCGAAGGCTTCTGGAACCCGGCGAGGACGGGCGCGCCGCCGAGTCGGACTTCATCGACCGCGTCCGCACCGAGCTCTTCGAGGACCGTGTCTACGCGCTCACCCCGCGCGGCGAGGTCGTCGACCTGCCGCGCGGCGCGACGCCGCTCGATTTCGCCTATCAGGTGCACACCTCGCTCGGCCACCGCTGCCGCGGCGCCAAGATCAACGGTCGCATCGTGCCGCTGACCCAACCGCTCGCCAACGGCGAGGTCGTCGACATCATCACCGGCAAGCAGGAATCGCCGAGCCGCGACTGGCTGGTGCAGGAGGGCTATCTCGTCTCGCCGCGCAGCCGCGCCAAGCTGCGCGCGTGGTTCCGGCGCGCGGACGCCGGCGAGAACGAGGCCGCCGGCCGCGGCATCGCCGAGCGCGAGTGCATGCGGCTCGGCATCGGTCTCGACCTGCTGCCGGCGCTGGCGCACGAGTTGAAGGCCACCGATGTCGCGCAGCTGCACCGTTGGCTCGGCGAGGGCGAAGTCAGCGTCACCCAGTTCGTGCAGGCGGCGACGCGCCTCGCCGCGCCGCGCAACGCGACGCCTCCCGCGGTGCCCGTACGACGCAGGACCGGCGGCAGCCGCAAAAAGAGGACGGGCGGCGGTCCGGTGATGATCGAGGGCGTCGGCGATCTGCCGATCACCTTGGCGCGCTGCTGCGCGCCGATCCGGCCGGAGCCCGTGGCGGGCTATGTGACGCTCGGCCGCGGCGTGACGGTGCATGCGGCGCGCTGCGCGAGCCTCGCGCGCATGCGTGCGAGCCATCCCGACCGGGTGCTGCGGGTCGATTGGCGTGACGACGACGGCGACGGCATGCCGGTGGGGCTGCGCATCGAAGCCTGGGACAGACGGGGTCTGGTGCGCGACATCTCGGAGATCGTCGCGGGTGCCGGGCTCGGCATCGGGTCGCTGACGACGACCACGGACCGCGCCGCCGGCACGGCCACCACGGAGCTGCGCACCGCGGTGCGCGATCTCGGTCAGCTGTCGCAGGTGCTCGGCGCACTCGCGCGCGTGCCGAACGTCATCAGCGCGCGGCGCGCCGACTGAAGGTACCGGGCGCCGCCCGGCGCCCTCCGTCAGCGGTTCGGCATGTCGATGGCGCGCTTGTCGGCGGCGAGCGCCGCCTCGTGCAGCGCTTCCGACAGCGTCGGGTGCGCATGCACCGTGCGCTGCAGATCCTCGCTGCTCGCCGAGTACTCCATCGCTAGCACGGCCTCGGCGATCAACTCGCCCGCCATCGGCCCGATGATGTGCACGCCGAGGATGCGGTCGTCGTCCTTGGCGGCGATGACCTTGGCGAAGCCCTGCCCCGACTCCATCGCACGGGCGCGGCCGCTCGCGAGGAACGGGAAGCTGCCGACCTTGTAGGCGACGCCGCTCGCCTTGACCTGCTCCTCGGTCTTGCCGACCCAGGCGATCTCGGGCGCGGTGTAGATGACCGAGGGGATCGCGTCGTAGTTCACATGCGAATAGAGCCCGGCGATGCGGTCGGCCACCGCGACGCCCTCCTCCTTCGCCTTGTGCGCGAGCATCGGCCCGCGCACGCAGTCGCCCACCGCCCAGACGCCCTCGGTGCCGGTGCTGCAGTGGTCGTCCACCACGATGAAGCCGCGCTCGTCGACCTTGACGCCCGTGCCCTCGGCGAGCAGACCTTCCGTATACGGTCGACGGCCGATGCAGACGACCAGCTTGTCGACGCCGAGCGACTGCGCCGCGCCGGCCGCATCGGTGTAGTCGACCTTCACGCCGTCCTTGCCGGCGGTCGCCGCAGTGACCTTGGCACCGAGCCGGATGTCGAGGCCCAGCTTCTTGAAGTGCTTCAGCGCTTCCTTGGCGAGCTGCTGGTCGGCGATGGCGAGGAACTCCGGCATCGCCTCGAGCACGACGACATCGGCACCGAGCCGACGCCACACGCTGCCGAGCTCGAGCCCGATCACGCCCGCGCCGATGATGCCGAGCCGCTTCGGCACGGCGTCGAACTCGAGCGCACCCCAGCTGTCGACGATCCGCGTGCCGTCGAAGGGCGCGGTGCGCAGCGGCGTGGGCGTGGAGCCGGAAGCGAGCACCACATGCTTGGCGGCGAGCGTGCGCTTGGTGCCGTCATGCGCCGTGAACTCGACCTGGCGTCCCGGCAGCAGACGGCCGTGGCCCTGCAGCGCGGTGACGCCCGCGGCCTTCAGCAACTGCACGATGCCGCCCGTCATGCCCTTGACGATGCCGGCCTTGCGCTTCTGCATGGCCGCGAGGTCGAACTCGATGCCGCCGGTGCGGATGCCGTGCGCCGCGAACTCCGACTGCGCGCGGTGCAAGAGCTCCGAGGACTCGAGCAGCGCCTTGGAGGGGATGCAGCCGGCGTTGAGGCAGGTGCCGCCGAAGGTGGCGCTGCCGTCGTAGTTCTTCCAGCCGTCGATGCAGGCGACCTTGAGGCCGTTCTGTCCGGCGCGGATCGCCGCCGGGTAACCCGCCGGGCCGCCGCCGATGACGATGACGTCGAATCGATCGCTCATGACTCAGACCCCGAGCAGCATGCGACCCGGATCCTCGAGGGCATCCTTGATCGCAACCAGGAACTGCACCGCCTCACGGCCATCGATGATGCGATGGTCGTAGGAGACGGCGAGGTACATCATCGGCCGCACCACGACCTGGCCGCCGACCACCACCGCGCGGTCCTGGATCTTGTGCATGCCGAGGATGGCGCTCTGCGGCGCGTTGAGGATCGGTGTCGAGAGCATCGAACCGAACACGCCGCCGTTGGTGATGGTGAAGGTACCGCCCTGCAGCTCCTCGAGCGCGAGGCCGCCGGCGCGGGCGCGGGTGCCGTAGTCCGCGATGCGCTTCTCGATCTGGGCGAAGCCCATCGCCTGCGCGTCGCGCAGCACCGGCACCACGAGACCGCGGTCCGTGGAGACGGCGACGCCGATGTCGTAGTACTCGTGATAGATGATGTCCGTGCCGTCGACGGCGGCGTTCATCACCGGGAACTTGCGCAGCGCCTCGATGCTGGCCTTCACGAAGAACGACATGAAGCCGAGCTTCACGCCGTGCTCCTTCTCGAAGCGGTCCTTGTGGCGGGCGCGCAGTTCACCCACCGCCGAGAGGTCCACCTCGTTGAAGGTGGTGAGCAGCGCGGCGGTGCGCTGCGCCTGCACCAGACGCTCCGCGATGCGCTGACGGAGACGCGTCATCGGCACGCGCTGCTCGGCGCGCGGACCACCCACCGTAGCCGTCGGAGCTGATGCGACCGGCGCAGGCGCCGACGCGGCGGCGGCCGGAGCCGCGGGCGCTGCGCCCTGCTTCGCCACATGCGCCTCGACATCACCCTTGGTCACGCGGCCATCACGACCGCTGCCCGCGACCGTCGAGGGATCGACGCCGTGCTCCTCGACCACGCGGCGCGCCGCTGGGCCGAGCTTGGCGGCCTCCTTGGCCGGCTCCTTCGCCGCGGCCTTGGCGGTTTCCTTGGCGGCGGGCTTGGACGCCTTCGACGGCGTGGCCGCCGCGGCGCCGGCCTCGAAGATCGCGATCAGATCGCCGCTCTTGACCGTGGCGCCGGCCTGCACGCGCAGTTCTTTGAGCACGCCGACCGAGGGCGCCGGCACCTCGAGGACGACCTTGTCGGTCTCGAGGTCGGCGAGGTTCTCGTCGCGGGAGACGGTCTCACCCGGCTGCTTCCGCCAGGCGACGAGCGTGGCGTCGGCGACGGATTCGGGGAGCTGCGGGACTCGGATCTCTATTGTCATCGAAGGAGGTTCCTTGCAAAGATCTCTTGGGAAGGTCAGGCGTTGGCGAGCCGCGGGGTATCCCGCTGCCCCACCTCACGCGCGGTGGCGCTGAGGGCCGCGCGGACGATCGCGGCCTGTTCGGCGTCATGCACCTTGGCGATGCCGGTCGCCGGTGCGGCGGCGGGCGCGCGACCGGAGTACAGCAGCTCTCGCTTGCCGGCGAGCGGCCGCTCGAGCTGGTGGCGGATCTGGTACCACGCGCCCTGGTTCTGCGGCTCTTCCTGGCACCACACGACCTCACGGGCCTGCGGGTAGCGCGAGAGCAGCGCCGCGTATTCCTCTTCCGGGAACGGATAGAGCTGCTCGAGACGCACCAATGCGACATCGTTCTGGCCCGCCGCACGACGCGCCTTGAGGAGGTCGAAGTAGACCTTGCCGCTCGAGAGCACCACGCGCCGCGCGGTCGCCGGATCGACGGCGTCGATCTCGTCGATGAGATGCTGGAAGCCGCCTGACTGCAGCTCGGCGAGGCTCGACACCGACAGCTCGTGGCGCAGCAGGCTCTTCGGCGTCATCACGATGAGCGGCTTGCGGAAGCTGCGCAGCATCTGCCGGCGCAGCATGTGGAACATCTGCGCGGGCGTCGAGGGCACGCAGACCGACATGTTGAGCTCCGCGCAGAGCTGCAGGAAGCGCTCGAGCCGCGCGGACGAGTGCTCCGGACCCTGGCCCTCGTAGCCGTGGGGCAGGAACAGCGTGAGACCCGAGTAACGACCCCACTTGGATTCGCCCGAGACGATGAACTGGTCGATGATCACCTGTGCGCCGTTGGCGAAGTCGCCGAACTGGCCCTCCCAGATGACGAGCACGCCGGGGTCGGCCGAGGAATAGCCGTACTCGAAGCCCATCACGGCCTCCTCGGAGAGCACGGAGTCGATCACCTGGAAGCGCGGCTGGCGCTCCGCGATGTGCTGCAGCGGGATGTGGGTCTCGCCGGTCTGCTGGTGGTGCCACACGGCATGGCGATGGAAGAAGGTGCCGCGGCCGCAGTCCTGGCCCGACAGGCGCACGGCATAGCCGTCCTCGAGAAGGCTCGCGTAGGCCAGCGTCTCGGCGCAGCCCCAATCGAGCGGCATCTCGCCGGCGAGCATCCTCTGGCGGTTGGCGACGACCTGCTGCACGCGCGGGTGCAGCGGGAAGCCCTCGGGCACCGCGGTGATGCGCGCACCGAGCGCCGCGAGACGCTTGGCGTCGAGGCCGGTGCGCAGTTTCCGCGCCCAGTCGATCTCGGTGTACGGGCTCCAATCGACGGTGTACTTGTTGCCGATCATGCCGAGCGAGGCGCGGGCCTGCGGACGACCCTCGTCGAGTCCGGCGCGGTACTCCTCGACGAGACCGTCGGCCTCGAACGAGGTCATCGCGCCATCGGCGACCAGACGGTCGGCGTAGAGCTTGCGCGCGGTCGGATGCTTGCGGATCGTCGCGTACATCACCGGCTGCGTGGCCGCCGGTTCATCGGCCTCGTTGTGGCCGAGACGGCGGTAGCAGACGAGGTCGATGACGACGTCCTTGTGGAACTTCATGCGGTAGCGCATCGCGAGGCGGGTGACGAACACCACCGCCTCCGGGTCATCCGCGTTCACATGGAAGATGGGCGCCTCGAGCATCTTGGCGATGTCCGAGCAGTACATCGTCGAGCGCGCGTCCTCGGGACGCGAGGTGGTGAAACCGACCTGGTTGTTGACCACCAGATGCAGCGTCCCGCCCGTGCTGTAGCCGCGGGCCTGCGAGAGCTGCAGCGTCTCCATTACGACGCCCTGCCCCGCGAACGCCGCATCGCCGTGGATGAGGATGGGCACCACGCGCACGCCCTTGGCGTCGTCGCGACGCTCCTGGCGTGCGCGCACGGAGCCTTCGACCACCGCGTTCACCACCTCGAGGTGCGAGGGGTTGAAGGCGAGCGCGACATGGACATTGCCGCCCTGCGTGCGCAGGTCCGCCGAGAAGCCCTTGTGGTACTTCACGTCGCCGGAACCCTTGAGATGGGTCGTGTCGTACTTGCCCTCGAACTCCGAGAACAGCACCGACGGCGCCTTGCCGAGCACGTTGACGAGCACGTTGAGACGCCCGCGGTGCGCCATGCCGATCACGAACTCTTCGGCGCCGAGCGCGCCGCCCGTCTGGATCGCGTCGTCGAGCAGCGGGATCAGCGCATCGCCGCCCTCGAGCGAGAACCGCTTCTGGCCCACATACTTGGTGTGCAGGTAACGCTCGAGACCCTCGGCCGCGGTGAGCTGCCAGAGGATGTTGCGGCGCTCCTCGACGGAGAACCGATGGTCGATGCGACCGGTCTGGAACTCGTCCTGCAGCCACAACCGCTCTTCGGTGTCCGAGACATGTGCGAACTCGGCGCCCACCGTGCCGCAGTAGACATGCTCGAGCATCGCGATGATGTCGCGCAGCGTCGCACGCGGCGGCACACCCGGGGTGCGGCTGCCCGTGACGAAGGTCAGATCGAGGTCGGCCTCGGTCAGCCCGAAATACTCGAGATCGAGCACCCGCGGACGCTCGCGGCGCTGGAGACCGAGGGGGTCGAGGCGCGCGATGAGGTGGCCGCGGTTGGCGTAGATCTGGACGAGCCGCGATACCGCGCCCTGCTTGGCGCTGAGGTCGGCATCACCGGCGACCGGGACCACCGCCCCGCCCGCCTCGCGGGCCGTGCGGGCGCGCTGGGCGATGGCGGTCTGGATGCCGCGGTGCGAGGGCTCCGGCCCGACCGGCCGGGGCAGCGCAGCGAAGTACTCCCGCCAATGGGGATCGACGCTGGCCGGGTCGGCCAGGAACTGTTCGAAGAGGGATTCGACGTAGTCGGCGTTGCCGCCGTAAAGAGCCGAGGTGGCGAGTTGTTCGCCGCGCGAGGCGCCCATGTCAGGAAATGACTCCAGATGACCCTGTTTCAGGGGCGCGTAGTCTAACGGAATTGCGCCCGAGGGATGGCGCTGGAGGTACTGGCGCCCCCGGCCGGAGTTGAACCGACGACCATGGAGTGCGACGCGCAGCGGAGCCGCTGGAGGTACTGGCGCCCCCGGCCGGAGTTGAACCGACGACCTACCGCTTAGGAGGCGGTCGCTCTATCCACTGAGCTACGGGGGCGATGACGCAACCGGTGCCGGGAGGGAAAAAATGGTGGAGCGGAAGGGGATCGAACCCTCGACCTTCGCATTGCGAACGCGACGCTCTCCCAGCTGAGCTACCGCCCCACGCGAGGGCGGCGATTCTAGCACCGACCCCGACCGAAGACAGGACTTCCGCTATCGAGGGCTGTATGGATGGACAGCCTCAGTAGCGCAGCTCGGTGGTCGAGGGCGGTCCGAACCGGGTCACGGTGACGATGAAGATCCGATCGAACTCGTCATCTGCGATGGCGATGGTCTGTTTGCCGCGGGTCAAGGCGGAGACGATGTCGGGCACGGTGTTGGAGTGACCGACCACGACGACGGTGCGACCGACATGATGGTCGCCGATGTCGTCGATCAGGCCGCGGACATCCTTCGCGGCGCGCACAGTGACCGGTGATCGATGCCGTGCCGCGAGCGGCGCGGCGGTCTGCTGTGCGCGCTGTGTATCGCTCGCGTAGACCGCGGACAGCGGCGCGGCGGCGAGCAGCGCGGCGAGCCGCTCTGCGCGCGCGAGGCCGATCGGGCTCAACGGCGGATCGTCACCGGCATCGGTCGCTTTCTCCGCATGACGCAACACGATCACCGTGGTCGTGTCGGCCGCGAACGCGATGGTGGCACGGCCCACGAGATAGACCACGAGCAGCAACAGCATCGCCGCCAACCCCGCGACCCAGAAAGGCGCCAGGAACGGCGCTCGCCGGCGGACGATGCCGGGCGCTTTCATGCGATGCCCCGCCGGTCGCGGGACGACCGTGTGACTTTCGGCAGGTTGTCCGAAGCGCGCATGCATGAAAGTTTAGAGGTCATGCAGTCACTGGACAACGCTATCACCGCGCCCCACGAGGCGGGTCGCGGCTCTGCAGCGCACCACGACGATGCAGCGCAGACACCCGCAGCGGCGGACCTGCTCGTCCTGCCTCCCGACCTCGGTCATATGCTGCTGCGCGCAGCACGACCCGAGATCGACGGGGCCTCCGACGGCATCATCGTGCGCTTCGACCCCGTCGCCGTGACCTGCCATGCCCTGCTCCTGCTCGGTGCGGCGCGGGCCCGTGACCCGCTGCTACGGCGGCTCCTCCGTCCGGGCCTGCACGCCGCGACCGATGAGTCGGCCCGGAAAGCGATCGCGGAACTCCCGCTGTTCCTGCACGCGCCCGGCGCGCCCGACCCCGCCGCGCCCGACCTGCATGCCATGCAGTCGGCCGACATCGTCGCCCGCGCCGTTTCGCGCCTCACACTGGTGTTGGCCGGCGAGGACGCCGTACTCGTCGAGCGGCGCGACCTCCGTGTCTCCGCCGACCGCGCCTGCGGGTTCATGGTCATGAACATCGCCAAGCCGCTCGCGCTGGAGGACCTCGTGCAGTTCACCGGCGCTTCGTCACGCTCGCTCCAGTACGCGTTCCAAGCGCGGTTCGGCATGAGCCCGATGCGCTGGCTGCGCGAGCAGCGCTTGCGGCGGCTGCATGCGGCGCTGCAGCGTGCCGCGGACGACGAGAGCGTCACCGAACTCGCCGTCCGCCTCGGCTTCACCCACCTCGGCCGTCTCGGCCAGGTCTTCGAACAACGTTTCGGCTTGCTGCCGCGCCATCTGCTGCGCCGCGCACGGCGCGGGTGACAGCCGCGCGCGTCCTGTGTTCGAATCGGGTCCGACATGAACCCGATGCTCTACGCCATCCCGGTCTTCATGGCCTCCATCGTCATCGAGGCCTTGATCGCGCGCCGACGCGCACCCGGTGCCTATGACATCCCGGACGCGCTCACCAGCCTGCACTTCGGCATCCTGAGCCAGGTCTGGGGCGCGTTCACGCGGGTCATCGGCTTCGGTGTCTACTTGCTCGCTTTCGAGCACCTGCGCGTGACGACGCTGCCCGCGGACAGCGTGTGGGTGTGGGTGTTCGCCCTGCTCTTCTACGACTTCTGCTACTACTGGGCGCATCGCGCCGGCCACGAGGTCAACCTCTTCTGGGCCTCGCACCAGGTCCACCACTCCTCCGAGTACTACAACCTGACGACCGCGCTGCGCCAGACCGCGACCGGCGGCTTCACGAGCTGGCCGTTCTACATCGCCATGGCGGTCGCCGGCGTGCCGCCGATGGTGTTCGCGGTGGTGGGCCTCATCGACCTGCTCTACCAGTACTGGGTGCACACCGAGCTCGTCGGCAAGCTCGGCTGGCTCGACCGCGTGCTCGTCACGCCCTCGAACCACCGCGTGCACCACGGCCAGAACGACTACTGCATCGACCGCAACTACGGCGGCATCCTGATCCTCTGGGACCGCCTGTTCGGCACCTTCGTCGAGGAGCGCGACGACGAGCGCATCGTCTACGGCGTGCGCAAGCCGCTCGCCAGCTACAACGCGGCCTGGGGCAACCTCAACGTCTGGAGCGACCTGCTGCGCGCCTCCCTCGCGGCGCCGACGCCGCTCGCAGCGCTGCGCGTGTGGTTCGACCCGCCGCAGGGACGCGGCGTCGCGCTCGCGCACCTCGACACCTCGAAGGTCCGCCGCTACGACACCGGCACACGCCGGGCGGTGCGCCGCTATGCGCTCGCGCAGTACCTGCTGCTCGCGCCCATGGTGATGCACTTCCTGCTCGTCATCGAATCGGTCAGCGCGGCCGTCGGCATCGCCTACGCGCTCGTGATCACGGCCACGGCGGTCGGCGTCGGCTGGGCGCTCGAAGAGCGGCCCTTCGCGCGCCGCATCGAGATGCTGCGCGTCGGAGCGATCGCGGCCGCCCTGCTGCTGCTGCCCGACCTGATCGGCTGGAGCTGGTTCGGTTGGGAGGCACCGCTGTGGGCGAGAGCGACGCTCGCGGCGGCGGCGCTCGCGAGCCTCGCGCTGCTGCCCGCGTCGCCGTTTCGCAGCGCGACAGCCAGCGCAGGCTGATCGCGCCCTATCGGTCGAAGCCGCCGCTCGCGCGGGATGTCAGCGCGCGGCGACCTCGGCGTCCGGCTGCGCCTCGGGTGCCGCGGCACGGAACGCGGGCAGCTCGAGACAACGCTGCTCGATGACGGCGAGGCGCGGATACGCCGCCACATCGACCCCGAACCGCCGCGACGCGTAGCACTGCGGTACGAGACAAAGATCCGCGAGCGTCGGCGAATCGCCGTGGCAGAACCGACCGGTGGCGGGATCGTCGAGCGCCTGCTCGACCGCCGCCATGCCGCGCCCGATCCAATGCCGCAGCCAGGCGGCGGTCTGCTCCGAGGCCCAATGCGCCTCGTCGCGCAGATAGTTCGTGACCGAGATGTTCTGCAGCGGCTGGATGTCCGAGACGATCAGTTGCGCGATGCCGCGCACCCGTGCGCGGCCGATGGCATCCGCAGGCAGCAGCGGCGTCTCCCGGTGCGTCTCTTCCAACCACTCGAGGATGGCCATCGACTGGTAGATGGCCTGCCCGCCCACCTCGAGCGTCGGCACACGACCGCCGGGATTGAGCCGCTTGTAGTCAGGCGAGTGCTGCTGACCGCCGTCGCGGACCAGATGCACCGGGATGCACTCGTAGGCGATGCCCTTCAAGCCGAGCGCGATGCGCACACGGTAGGCCGCGGAGCTGCGCCAGTAGCTGTAGAGACGCATATCAGAACCCTCGCTGGCCTCGGAGCATAAAAATCTCCGCGCATTATCCCAGAGCCCTCAGCCCAACGGCGCCGCCAGACGCTCGATGAGCGCTCGGGAAGGCCAGGCCGACAAGAGGGGTTCCGGGTGATGGCGTAGCGCTGCTAGCATCCAGTTCCTTTCCCGCCCAGCCCACGACGGACGGACCCGCCATGTCGAACACCCCCGCCCCGACCGACCCGACGCCGGACCGCTTGGCAGCGCCGCGCGGCTGGTTCGCCCGCAGCCTCGATGCCGTGGAGCGGCTGGGCAACCGCCTGCCCGACCCGGCGGTGCTGTTCGTGCTGCTGATGGTGCTCGCCTGGGTGGTCAGCGCGCTGCTCTCGACCATGACCTTCGCGGAGATCGATCCGCGCAGCGGTAAGCCGATCGAGATCCGCAACCTGCTCGCCGGCGAGTCGCTCACCGCGTTCATGGCGACGATGGTCTCGACCTTCACGAGCTTCCCGCCGCTCGGCGTGGTGCTCGTGGCGATGCTGGGCCTCGGCGTCGCCGAACACACCGGCTTCATCAACGCCGCACTGCGTGCGGCGATGGCCGTCACGCCGCGCATGCTGCTCACGCCGGCGCTGATCGCGGTCGGCATCCTGAGCCATGTCGCGGTCGACGCCGGCTATGTGCTCGTCATCCCGCTCGGCGCGGTGATCTTCTACGCTGCCGGTCGCCATCCGCTCGCCGGCATCGCGGCTGCGTTCGCAGGCGTCTCCGGCGGCTTCAGCGCCACGATGGGCGTGCCGTCGAGCCTCGATCCGCTGCTCGCGGGCCTCACGCAGACCGCGGCGCAGCTCGTCGACCCCACGGTCGTCATCAACCCCCTCAACAATTTCTACTTCACCACCGTCTCGTCGGTGGTGATCGTCCTGCTCGGCTGGGCGCTCACCGATCTCGTCATCGAGCCGCGGTTGCGCACGACCGCCGTCGACGGCGATCCCGCGACGCTGCCCACCCAGGAACCGCTGCAGGCCGCCGAGCGACGTGGTCTGCGGGCGGCGCTCGTCTCCGCAGTCGTCGCGGGCGCCCTGTTCGCGTGGTCGCTGACCGGCGAGTCGGCCTGGGCGGCGCCTCCGGACGCGGACGGCGTGCGCAAGCTGCTCGACTCCGGCGCGCCGCTCATGAAGTCGATCGTGCCGCTGATCTTCATCGGGTTCCTGGTGCCCGGCATCGCGTACGGCGTCGTCGCCGGCAGCATCAAGACGCATCGCGATGTGGTCGCCGGCATGACCAAGGCCATGTCGGGCATGGGCTACTACATCGTCATGGCGTTCTTCTGCGCGCAGTTCATCTACGCCTTCGGCCAGTCGAACCTCGGCGCGTTGCTCGCGCTCAAGGGCGCGAACGCGCTGCGCGACGCCGCGCTGCCGCTCGGCGTGACGCTCACCGGCATCGTCCTGCTCACCGCCATGGTGAACCTGTTGATCGGCTCGGCCTCGGCGAAGTGGGCGCTCATCGGCGCCATCATGGTGCCGATGCTGATGCAGCTCGGCGTCTCGCCCGACCTCACGCAGGCGGCCTACCGCGTCGGTGACAGCTCGACCAACATCATCACGCCCCTGCTGCCCTACTTCCCCCTCATCGTGGTGTTCTGCCGGCGCTATGTGCAACGCGCGGGCATCGGCACGCTCGTCGCCCTCATGCTGCCGTACTCGATCACCTTCCTCGTAGGCTGGACGCTGTTCCTGATCCTGTACTGGAGCCTCGGCCTGCCGCTCGGCATCGGATCGAACTACACCTACACGCCCGCGACGCCCTGACCGCACGCCGCACTTAAGATTTTAGGCTGCCACCGGTCGGGCGTTGAGGGGCCGCCCGCGCAGGCATGGCCTGCGGTAAACCCGTAGTGAATGCGCGCCAGCGCGCTGCCACCATCCGTGGGATGCCCTGGCGCCTGCTGTCGACCCTGTTCCTGCCCTTTTTGGGCTACTGCGTCGGTTTCGCAGCGGCGACGGTGGCCCTCGATGCGGTGCTGCACGCCGCCGGTCTCGGTTGGGTCGGTCGATACCTCGGCATCCCGGGCACGCTGCTGATCCTGCTGTCGCTAACCTACTCGCTGCGCAAGCGCGGCAGGATCCACTGGGGGAGTACGCGGACGCTGCTCGCATTCCACCAGTGGGCAGGCTGGGCCGGGGCGTCGCTTGTCCTCGTGCATGCAGGGGTGCATTTCGAAGCGGCGTTGCCGTGGGTCGCGACGACGGCGATGTGCATCAATGTGCTGAGCGGACTCACCGGCAAGTTCCTGCTCGTCCGCACCCGCGAGGACATCGGCGGACGGCGGCGCGCACTCGCCGCCCAAGGACTCGCACCCGCCGAGATCGAGGAGCGGCTGCGCGATGATCTGGCCGCGATGCGGCTCATCAACCATTGGCGCACGGTCCATATCCCGATCTTCCTCACCTTCGCGGTGACCGCACTCGGGCACATCGTCAGCATCCTGCTGTTCTGGAACTGGCGATGAGCCGCCGTACGCTACTGGTCGTGATCGCTGCGCTGGCGCTGATCGGTGGACTGACTTTCACCGCAGCAGAGCTTTGGGTGGCGCCCGGCCATCCGACGCCCGGGCATCAGGCGATCGCCGGCGACTGCTTCGCCTGTCACCAACCGTTCCGCGGCACGCCGGTCGAGCGCTGCACCGCCTGTCACGCCTTCGACCGCGATGGGGTCGTCGACGGGCGCCAGTCCGTCCCCGCCAACGGCAAGATCACGCCGGGTTCACCCTTCTTCGCGTTGCACCGCGATGCCTCCGGCCGCACGTGCACGAACTGCCATACCGGGCACCTGACCCGTGAGATGCCCTCGGCGACGACCTTCGACCACAGCGCCTGGTTCCCGCTCGCCCCGCCGCACGACGCCGCCTGCACCACCTGCCATGTGAGCGGCGACTACGCACGCTACACCTGCACGAACTGCCATGAGCATTCGCCTGACCGGCTCGCCCGCGAGCACGCCGAGGAAGGCATCACGGACCTGCGCGACTGCGTCCGCTGTCATCGCAGCGGACGTGAGCATGGGGAAGGACACGGCGACCGACGCGAGCGTGAGGACTGACCGTCCCGATCTTCGATAGAGTGGCGACCGACGCCATGCCACCCACCCTGCAAGCCCTGCTCGACGCCCATCTCCCGGCGGACGCCGCCGAGGCGCACAGCTTCACCGAGATGCGCCGCCTGCTGCCGCGTCTCGCGCAGCCGTTCTCGCGGCATCAGCCCGAGGCGCACTTCACCGCGAGCGCATTGGTGGTCGATGTCGAGGCGGGCAAGATCGCGCTGCTGCACCACGCCAAGCTGCGCCGCTGGCTGCAACCCGGCGGACATGCCGAACCGGATGATGGCGGCCTCATGCATGTGACCGCGCTGCGTGAAGCGCGTGAGGAGACAGGCTGCGAGGTGCGTCTCCACGACCCGGCGCCGACGCTGCTGGATGTGGATGTCCATCTCATCCCGGCGCGGGGCGATGAGCCCGCTCACCATCACCTCGATCTGCGGTTCTTGATGGTGGCGGAGGATCCGCGGCGCCTCACCTTGAACGCGGACGAATCCTCGGCGGTCGGCTGGTTCGGTTTCGATGAGGCCATCGCGCTCGTCGACGACGAGGCGTTGCGGCGGTTGATCGGGAAGGCCGAAAGGCTGCTCGTGCGCCGCGGCTAGTGCTTGATGGCGGAGAGGGTGAGATCGACTCGGGCCATCCATGGCCCTCGCCCCTCGCTCCCGCTCGGGGCGCGCTGCGCGCGTCCGATCCGGCTGTCCTGTCGGATCGTCGAACTCGGCAAGTTCGTCCACAGACCCTGCTCACACCGATGAAATGAAAAAGGGAGCACAAAGCTCCCTTTTTTTCATTGCGGACCTGCTGCCGCGCGACGACGCCCGACAATACATCGCAGGTCTGATCCTGCTCGGCGCAGCGCCGTGCACCGCGATGGTCTTAGTCTGGTCACAGGTGACCAAGGGCGACCCGGCGTACACCCCGGTGCAGGTCTCGGTGAACGATCCCGTCATGATCGCCGCTTTCGCCCCGATCGTCGCGCTGCTGGTGGGCGTCACCGATATCGTCGTCCCGTGGGAGACCTTGGCCCTGTCGGTGGCGCTCTATGTGGTGATCCCGCTGCTCGCCGGCGCGCTCACCCGTCGCCGCCTGATCGCCGTTCACGGCTTAAGTATCCCCTGCAATTGGTACCACGAGCGCACGCGCTCCAACATGGTGGCATCCAGCGAGATCTGGGAGTGCGTGTAGCCAGGATAGACGATCAGCGCGTGGGCGACTTTGTTCGTATCCAGCAGACGCGCGAGATCCTGGTCCAGC
>Ga0172372_10003342_pt1 | contig 23649 bp, 20 predicted proteins | sample LakKiv5m_2_FD_114544 | JGI IMG/M metagenome (GOLD analysis project Ga0172372, IMG submission 114544) | Freshwater microbial communities from Kabuno Bay, South-Kivu, Congo - kab_092012_9.5m | ecosystem: Environmental > Aquatic > Freshwater > Lake | place: Democratic Republic of the Congo...
AGGCATACCGCAAGGCCTTCCGCGACATGCGCAATGACCCGCAATACAAAGCCGGTCTGGAGAGCGCGCTGGGAGGTTACGAGCAGGTGACAGATGCCGGCGCCGATGCTCTGTACCGACTCGGGACCACCATTCCCGACTACGCCCGCGACTGGGTGCGTTTCCAGTTGACGAAGAACTACAACGTGGCGTTCTGACGCCCGTTCAGCCAACACGCTGTTTTGCCAGCCCACCGGTGCGACGCTTTTCGCACCGGCAGGGGTTTGGTCGCCCGATTTTCTGCGCCTGGCGCAATCCTTCCCCGAAAAACTGCTGAGGTCCCCATGCTGGAATCCATGCAAACCGCCTTTGTGGGCCTGATGAGCTTCCAGCATCTGGGCTTCATGTTGCTGGGCATCGTGATTGGTCTGGTCGTCGGCATCCTGCCGGGCCTGGGTGGCATCGCAGGCATGTCATTGCTCATGCCCTTCATCTATGGCATGGATCCGGTGTCCGCCATCGCCATGCTGATCGGCATGGTGGCTGTCATTCCCACCGGCGATACCTTCACCTCGGTGCTCATGGGCATTCCGGGGTCCAGTGCCAGCCAGGCCACGGTGCTCGATGGGTACCCCCTGGCCAAAAAGGGGCAGGCGGCGCGTGCACTGAGCGCCGCGTTTTCCGCTTCGCTGCTCGGGGGCGTCTTTGGCGCTGTGCTGCTGACGGGCTTTGTGGTGGTGGCCAAGCCGATCATCCTCATGTTCTCGACTGCGGAGTTGTTCATGTTTGCCGTGCTAGGCCTTTCGGTGGTGGGCATTCTGGCGGGCAACAGCATGGTCCGTGGCCTGGCCGCCTGCGGCCTGGGCATTGTGGTCGGTGCCATCGGTGCCGCTCCAGCCACCGGAGAAACACGCATCGACATGGGCTTTGATTACCTGATGGACGGTGTTCCGCTGGTCATTGTGGGTCTGGGGCTGTTTGCAATACCGGAGTTGTCCGATCTGATGCGTCGCCACACGTCCATCGCTTCGGGCTCCACGCTGGGTGCCGGCTGGTTGCAGGGCGTCAAAGACACTTTCAGGCACTGGTTCCTGGTATTGCGCTCGGCCACTCTGGGCACTGTTTGCGGCGCGATTCCCGGTCTGGGCGGTGGCGTGGTCGACTGGCTCGCCTACGGTCATGCCGTTCAATCGAGCAAGGACAAGAGCCAGTACGGCAAGGGCGATATCAAGGGCGTGATCGCGCCGGAGTCGGCCAACAATGCCTTGCAGGGCGGTGCGTTGATGCCCACCTTGCTGTTTGGTATTCCCGGCTCGGGGTCCATGGCGGTGTTTCTGGCCGGCATGGTGCTGTTGGGCCTGCAGCCGGGACCCAGCATGGTCACGTCCAATCTGCACCTGACCTACACCATCGCCTGGACCCTGGCCATGGCCAGCATCATCGGGGCGTTCATCTGCTTCTTGCTGGCCTCCCCGATCTCGCGCCTGACCTTCATTCCCTTCAACCTGGTGGCGCCGGCCATGATCATGCTGATCTGTTTCGCCGCCTTCCAGGCCCGGCGAGACATCGCCGACCTGTTCCTGCTGTTTGCAGTCGGCATTTTGGGCGTTTTCCTGCGCCGCTTCGGCTGGCCACGTCCGGCTTTCCTGATCGGTTTTGTGCTCTCGCCGCAGGTCGAGAACTACCTGTACCAGGCGGTGCAGTTCTATGGTGTGGGCTTTTTGCAGCGCCCGGGTGTGCTCATCATCGGTGCGCTGGCCGTCATCACCATCGCCATGTCGGTGCGCAGCCGGGTGTCCGAAGACGGTGCCGTGGCCAACCACAGCACCGTCGAGACCGGTGCCGCGTCGGTTGCCAAGCCCGTGCTGGGCGGCACCTCGCTGAGTGAGCGCCTGCCGCAACTGGTGTTTGCAGGTTTTGTGCTGGGGGTGTTTGTCTACGCCGCTGTTAGCAGCTACGCCCTGTCTTTCCTGGGAGCGGTGTTCCCGCTGTCGACGGCTCTGCTGATGTTGCTGGCCACAGCCTACATCGTCTGGAACATTGCCAAAGGGCCGGACGGCCATGGCACGCATTACGACCAGGAGCTGGCGGCCAAGGCCAGCGGGGAACACGATGGCAGCAGTGTATGGCCCTCGCTGGCCTGGTTTGCCCTGCTCTTTGGTGCCACGGCCCTGATCGGTTTCATCCTGGCACTGGTGCTGTTCATCACCGCCTATCTGGTGCTGCGCACCTCGCTGGGCTGGATCCGCAGCCTCATCTACACCGGGTTGTGTGTCGGTTTCATGGTCACGTTGGGCCACTACCTGACCCTGAACTTCCCGGCCGGCCTGCTGCAGCGCATGGTTGAGCTGCCCTGGCCGCTGAAGTGAGCCACAGGCCCACGACGACCGAGATTCTCTGGAATTCGACATGAGCAATACCCACACCGACCCGACCGCTTGGATTGGCCGCCAGGAAGTCCTGCACGACAGCATTGGCGCCACGCCGGTCAAGGCCTTGAACGCGACCCTGGACCGCGCGGCCATGGACGTGCAGACCGGCACCGCCCTGCCGCCGCTGTGGCACTGGCTGTATTTCCTGCCCTTGCACCGGCAAAGCGAGATCGGGGCCGACGGCCACGCCAAACGCGGTGGCTTTTTGCCGCCGGTGAGCTTGCCGCGCCGCATGTGGGCGGGGAGCCAGTTCGAGTTCCGCTCGCCGGTGCGGGTGGGTGATGCGGTCGAGCGCACGTCGACGATTGCCAACGTCACCGAGAAGGAAGGCCGCACCGGCAAGCTGGTGTTCGTGAAGGTGCGCCATGAGCTGCGCTGCAACGGTGCAGCCGACCCGGCCATCGTCGAGTTCCACGACATCGTCTACCGAGAGGCCAAGCAGCCCGGTGATGTCGAGCCGCCGCCGCAGGCGGCGCCGGCCGGCGCCGCCTGGCAGCGCGAGATCGTGCCCGACGATGTGCTGCTGTTCCGCTACAGCGCGCTGACCTTCAACGGCCACCGCATCCACTACGACCGCCAGTACGTGACCGAGGTCGAGGGCTACCCCGGCCTGATCGTGCACGGCCCGCTGATCGCCACCTTGCTGATGGATCTGGTGCGCCGCGAGATGCCCGGTGCCGAGGTGACCAGTTTCAGCTTCAAGGCGGTGCGTCCGACCTTCGATCTGCACCCGTTCAGGGTCAACGGCGCGCCGCAGCTCGATGGCAAGACCATCAAGCTCTGGGCCCAGGACCATGACGGCTGGCTGACCATGGACGCCGTGGCGACCGTGCGCTGAAAGGACTGAGGCATGCAACCCTTGAAAGGCATCACCGTTGTCACGCTGGAGCACGCCATCGCAGCGCCGTTTGCGACCCGCCAGCTGGCCGATCTGGGCGCGCGGGTCATCAAGGTCGAGCGACCCGGTGTGGGCGACTTTGCGCGCGGTTACGACACACGCGTGCGCGGCATCGCTTCGCACTTTGTCTGGACCAACCGCAGCAAAGAAAGCCTGACGCTCGATGTGAAACACCCCGAGGCGCAGCACATTCTGCAGACCATCATCGCCGAGCAGGCCGACGTGGTGGTGCAGAACCTGGCGCCGGGCGCGGCCGCGCGGCTGGGGCTGTCCTACGCCGACCTCAAGGCGGTCAAGCCCGACATCATCGTCTGCGACATCTCCGGCTATGGCAGCGACGGTCCCTACCGCGACAAGAAGGCGTACGACCTGCTGATCCAGAGCGAGGCCGGCTTTGTCTCGGTCACTGGCACCGAAGAGACCCCATCCAAGGCCGGGCCGTCGATCGCCGACATCGCCGCCGGCATGTATGCCTACACCAATATCCTGGCCGCGCTGCTGCACCGCCAGCAGACCGGTGAAGGCCAGCACATCGACATCTCCATGCTCGAAGCGCTGACCGAGTGGATGGGTTACCCCCTTTACTACAGCCTCGATGGCGCCGAGCCGCCCAAGCGCACCGGCGCCAGCCACGCCACCATCTATCCTTATGGCCCGTTCCCGGCGGGCGACGGCAAGACCGTCATGCTGGGCCTGCAGAACGAGCGCGAATGGAAGGCCTTCTGCGCCCAGGTGCTGCTGCAGCCCGAACTGGCCGAGGACCCGCGCTTCGCCAGCAACCCCAAGCGGGTGGCGGCGCGCGCCGAGCTTTACCGCACCATCACCGACGCCTTTGCCAGCCTGACGGCGGCCGAGGTGGTGCAGCGGCTGGAAACAGCCCAGATCGCCAACGCCCAGGTCAACACCATGGCCGAGGTCTGGGCCCATCCGCAACTGCAGGCGCGCGGGCGCTGGACCACGGTCGAGACTTCGGTCGGCACCGTGCCCGCGCTCACGCCGCCGGGCTCCTGGAGCCTGGCGCCGCCGCGCATGCTGCCGGTGCCGGCGCTCGGCGAACACACCGGCGCCATCCTGCGCGAACTCGGCTACAGCGAGGAAGCGGTGACCAGCCTGCGCGAGCAGGGGGTGGTGTGACACCGCTGACCTACCTGTTTGTACCCGGCAACCGGCCCGAGCGGTTTGCCAAAGCGCTGGCGAGTGCCGCCGACCGGATCATTCTGGATCTGGAGGACGCGGTGGCGCCGTCGGACAAGCGCGGCGCCCGTGACGCCATCGGTGTCTGGCTGGCGTCGATCGAACAGCCCGCTCGCCAGAGGGTGCTGGTGCGCATCAATGACGCGAACAGTCCCTGGCACGCCGATGACCTGGCCTGGCTCAGCGGCCAGCCGCTGACCGAAGTCATGCTCGCCAAATGCGAAACCCCGGCACAGGTGGCCACCGTGCTGGCGCAGATGCCAGCCGGCGCACGCGTGCTTGCGCTGATGGAAACGGTGCGGGGTGTGCACGGCGCCGCGGCGGTGGCGGCGGCACCCGGAGTGTCGCGTCTGGCCTTCGGCTCTATCGATTACCAGCTCGACCTGGATGTGCCCAGCGGCAGTCCTGCGCTCGAACAGGCCGCCATTGCCCTGGTGGTGGCTTCGCGGCTGGCCGATCTGCCCGCCCCGGTGGCCGGGGTCACGCCCGAGCTGGATGTCGCCACCGTGGCGGCCGACGCCGAGTGCGCCCACCGCCTGGGCTTCGGCGCCAAGCTGTGCATCCACCCCCAGCAGCTGGCGGCGGCGCACCAGGCCTTCGTGCCCGGCTCCCAGGCGCAGGCCTGGGCCCGCCAGGTTGTCGAAGCCTGGGAACACAGCCCGCACGCCGGTGCGGTGCAGGTTGACGCCCGCATGGTCGACAAACCGGTTTATCTGCGTGCACAGCGCATCCTGGCGCAGTCATCCGACCCCGTCTAACCCCCCCACAAGAGGAACCCCATGGCAGCCACCATCATCGACTCCCGCATCTTTGGCGACATCTTCAGCGACGCGCGCATGCGCCAAGTCTGGTCTGATGAGAACCGCACCGCCAAATACCTCGACATTGAACGCGCACTGGCCAAGGTGCAGGGCGAGCTCGGTCTCATTCCGCAGGAAGCGGCCGACGAGATCGTCAAGAACTGCGAGTTGTCCATGATCGACTGGGACAAGCTCAAGGCCAAGACCGAGCAGATCGGCTACCCCATCATTGCGGTGGTCAACCAGATCAACGCCAACTGCCGCGACCGCCTCGGCGAATACTGCCACTGGGGCGCCACCACCCAGGACATCACGGACACCGCGATGATCCTGCAGATGCGCGAGGGTCTGGCCCTGGTCGAGCAGGATCTGGCCGACATCTCCGACGCCCTGGCCGTGCTGGCCGAGAAGTACCGCGACACGCCCATCATCGGCCGCTCCAACCTGCAGCAGGCCACGCCGATCACCTTCGGCTACAAGATGGCCAGCATCCTCGCGGGCATCGAGCGCCACCGCGAGCGCCTGCAGCAGCTCAAGCCCCGTGTGCTCACGGGCGAGTTCGGGGGCGCCTCCGGCACCCTCTCGTCGCTCGAGAGCGGTGCGATGGAAACCCAGGCTGCATTGATGAATGAGCTGGGCTTGGCGCAGCCGCTGATTTCCTGGCACACGGTCCGGGACACGGTGGCCGAAGTGGGGGCCTTCCTGGGACTGGTGGGCGGCTCGCTCGGCAAGATCGCCATGGACGTGAAACTGCTGATGCAGACCGAGGTGGCCGAGGTGTTCGAGCCGTTTGCGCCCGGCCGCGGCTCCTCGTCCACCATGCCGCAAAAGCGCAACCCGATTTCCTGCCTCTACATCCACGCGAACATTTCGGTGGCGCGGCAGCACGCCGCCGCGTTGATGGATGCCATGGTGGCCGACCATGAACGCTCCACCGGCCCCTGGGAGATCGAATGGGTGTCGGTGCCCGAGATCTTCTGCCTGATCTCGGGTGCGCTGAAACAGACCAAGTTTGTGCTGCAGGGCCTGGAGGTCGATGCCGAGCGCATGCGCGCCAACATGGACATGACCAACGGCCTGGTGATGTCCGAGGCGGTGATGATGGGCCTGGGCCCCTACCTGGGCCGCGAATACGCCCACGACCTGGTCTACGACCTGTGCCGCCAGGCCCTGAAGGAAAACCGTCCGTTGATCGACATCCTCGAAGCACACCCGGAAATCAAGCGCCACGTGGATCGCGCCCAGCTCGAATACCTGTGCAACCCCGTGCACCACGTCGGTCAGGCGGGTGTGATGGTGGACCGGGTGCTGGCTGCGCGAAAGGGGGCCTGAGCCATGGTCGATCTCCTGGTGATTGGGGGCGGGAACGCGGCGCTGTGTGCCGCCCTGACCGCCCGCGAGGCCGGCGCCACGGTGATGGTGCTGGAAGCGGCGCCCAAGCTCTGGCGTGGTGGCAATTCGGCCCACACCCGCAACCTGCGCTGCATGCACGAGGCGCCGCAGGACGTTCTGGTCGACGCCTACCCCGAGGAAGAATTCTGGCAGGACCTGCTCAAGGTCACCGGCGGGCTGACCAACGAACGGCTGGCCCGGCTGGTGATCCGGGACTCCAGCGTCTGCCGGCCGTGGATGCGCAGCCATGGCGTGCATTTCCAGCCCTCGCTCTCGGGTGCCCTGCACACTGCACGCACCAACGCCTTCTTCATGGGCGGCGGCAAGGCGCTGATCAACGCCTACTACCGCAGCGCCGAGCGTCTGGGCATCCAGATCCGCTATGAATCGCCGGTGGACCGGCTCGAACTCGACAACGGCCACTTCGTCGCGGCCTACGTGGGCACGGAGCGCATCACCGCACGCAGCTGTGTGCTGGCCGCGGGCGGCTTCGAGTCCAACCGCGACTGGCTGCGCGAAGCCTGGGGCGTCAACGAGCGCGGGGAAAGCCCGTCCGACAACTTCCTGATCCGCGGGACCCGCTTCAATCAGGGCGTGCTGCTGCGCCACCTGCTGCAGGACCATGGCGCCGACGCCATCGGAGACCCGACCCAGGCCCACATGGTGGCGATCGATGCCCGCGCGCCGCTCTATGACGGGGGCATCTGCACCCGCATCGACTGCGTGTCGCTCGGTGTCGTGGTCAACCGCGAAGCGCGGCGTTTCTATGACGAGGGCGAGGACTTCTGGCCCAAGCGCTACGCCATCTGGGGGCGGCTGGTGGCCCAGCAGCCCGGCCAGATCGGCTATTCCATCATCGACGCCAAGGCCATTGGGCGCTTCATGCCGCCGGTGTTTCCCGGCGTCAAAGCCAACACCTTGCCCGACCTTGCCCAGCAACTGGGACTGGACATTCCCACTTTCATGCAGACCCTCAACGACTACAACCAGGCCTGCCGCCCCGGGACCTTCGACCACACCGCGCTTGATGACTGCCACACCGAGGGTGTGAGCCCCGCCAAGACCCATTGGGCGCGCCCGATCGACACCGCCCCCTTCTATGCCTATGCGCTGCGCCCAGGCGTGACCTTCACCTACCTCGGCCTCAAGACCGACGAAACCGCCGCGGTGCATTTCGGCGGTCGGCCCAGCGGCAACCTGTTTGTGGCCGGCGAAATGATGGCGGGCAACGTGCTCGGCAAGGGCTACACCGCCGGGGTCGGCATGTCGATCGGCACCACCTTCGGCCGCATCGCCGGCCGCGAAGCCGCCCGTTCGCTGCAACTGCAGGAGGCTGCCCATGGCCGCGCTTGACGCCCTGGTGAACGACGCACGCGCCCTGGCCGCCGGTGAGGTGGTTCCCGGGCCAGAGGCCGAAGTGGCACGCCAGCTGGCGATCTGCAACGCCTGCCGCTACTGCGAAGGTTTCTGTGCGGTGTTCCCCGCCATGACCCGCCGGCTTGAATTTCCGCTCGCCGACGTGCACTACCTGGCCAATCTGTGCCACAACTGCGGTGCCTGTCTGCACGCCTGCCAGTACGCGCCACCGCACGAGTTCGCGGTCAACGTGCCCAAGGCGATGGCCGAGGTGCGGCGCGAAACCTACACCAGCTACGCCTGGCCGCAGCCGCTGGGCGCGCTCTACAAGCGCAACGGCCTGGCGGTCTCGCTGGCCCTGGCCGCCGGCCTGAGCTTGTTTCTCGTGCTGGCGCTGGCCTTCAACGGCACGCTCTGGGGCGGCGATCTGCAAGGCGACTTCTACCGGCTGTTTCCGCACAACTTCCTGGTCGCGATGTTCCTGCCGGTGTTTGCCTGGGCGGTGCTGGCGCTGGGCCTGGGCGTCACCCGTTTCCTGCGCGATGTCGGCCCGGCCACCAGTGCCCAGTCCGCCACGCCAGGCGATCTCTCGGGCGCGGCGCACAACGTGCTGACGCTCAAGTACCTCGATGGCGGACACGGTGACGGTTGCCACAACGAAGATGATGCCTACACCCAGAGCCGGCGTCGCGCCCACCACCTGACCTTCTACGGTTTCCTGCTGTGTTTTGCCGCGACCAGCCTGGGCACGGTCTACCACTATGTGTTCGGGTGGGTTGCGCCTTATGACCTGCCCAGCCTGCCCAAGGTGCTCGGTGCGGTCGGGGGCGTCAGCCTGCTGCTGGGCACCGCCGGCCTGTTCCGCCTGAAATGGCGGCGCCACCCGCTGCACGGCGACGCGGCCCAGGCGCCGATGGACTACGGCTTCATCGCCCTGCTGTTCCTCACCAGCCTGACCGGCCTGCTGCTGTGGTGGCTGCGCGGCACCGACGCGCTGGCCCTGATGCTGGCCCTGCACCTGGGTGTGGTGATGGCCCTGTTTGCCACCTTGCCCTACGGCAAGTTTGCCCATGGCGTGTTCCGCAGCGCGGCGCTGTTGCGCTACGCGGTGGAGCGGCGCCAGCCCAACCCGATCGGTATCGGTGATGACTGACCTTCTGATGAAAGACGCGCTGTGAGCCTGTCCATTCCCTGTGTGTTGATGCGGGCCGGTACCTCCCGCGGCCCCTTCTTTTTGAGCGACTGGCTGCCGCAGGACGAGGCCGACCGCAACCAGGCCCTGATCGGTGCCATCGGCGCGAGCGATCCGCTGCAGCTCGATGGCCTGGGCGGCGGCAGCACACTCAACAGCAAGGTCGCCATCGTGTCGCGCTCGCGGCTGCCCGACTGCGATCTGGACTACCTGTTTGCCCAGGTGGGCGTGGGTCACCAGTCCGTCGACACCCGGCCCAACTGCGGCAACATGCTGGCCGGCGTGGCGCCGTTCGCGATCGACCAGGGGCTGATACCGGCGCAGGATGGCACCACCACCGTGCGCATCCACAACGTCAACACCGGCGCCAAGGTCGAGGCCACGGTCTGCACACCCGGGGCCAGACTGACCTTCGATGGCACGGCCCGAATCGACGGCGTGGCCGGTACCGCCGCGCCGGTGCTGCTCAACTTCCTGGACGCCTGGGGCGCGGTCACCGGTCAGTTGTTCCCGACCGGCCAGCGTATCGACGAGATCCAGGGCGTGCCGGTGACCTGCATCGATGCGGCCATGCCACTGATGGTGCTGCGCGCCAGTGACCTGGGCCTCAGCGGCCGTGAGCGCCCGGCCGAACTCGACGCCAACACCGCGCTGCTGGCCCGCATCGAGGCGATGCGCCTCGAAGCCGGTCGACGCATGGGCCTGGGCGATGTCAGCGGCAGTGTGGTGCCCAAACCGGTGCTGGTCAGTGCGGGCGATACGCCCAACAGCATCACTTCGCGCTACTTCACGCCGCACAAGTGCCATGCCTCGCACGCGGTGACCGGGGCCATCGGGGTGAGTACCGCCTTTGCCCTGCCGGGCACGGTGGCCAGTGGCATGGAGCGGGCGCCGGGCCGCCACCCGCTGACCGTGCTGCACCCGGCCGGTCAGATCGATGTCGAGGTGCTGCTGCAAGGGCAGGGCAACGCCTGTGAAGTGGTCAGCGCCGCCCTGGTGCGCACCGCACGCAAGATCATGCAGGGTGTGTTGCACCTGCCGGGCTATGTGTTTCCGCCCAAGACGGTCGACGGGCGCGACACCGCTGGAGTGGGTGTCCACGCCGGATCGGTGTTTCCGTCCCGTGCAATCACCATCATCGTGCCCACCAGCGCCGGCGGTGGCAACGACACCATGGCCCGGGCCCTGACCCGCCAGCTCGGCCAGCGGCTGGGCCAGCCGGTGGTGGTGGACAACCGCGCCGGTGCCAATGGCTCCATCGCCAGCGAATACGTGGCCGCTGCCCGGCCCGACGGTCACACCCTGCTGTTCGGCTACATCGCGACCCACGGCACCCATCCCGCCTTGCAGAAGTTGCGTTACGACCCGCAGACCGACTTCTCGCCGATCGGCCTCATCGGTGATTCGCCGACGTTGCTGGTGGTGCCGGCCGAGCTGCCGGTGGACGATGTGGCGGGTCTGGTCCGTCTCCTGCGCGGGGCTGCACCACACCTGTCTTATGCCTCGGCCGGCGAAGGCACGGTGCCGCACTTCGCGGCCGAGCTGTTCCAGTTGCAGACCGGTACCCGGCTCAACCGGCTTGAGTTCGCGGGCGCGGCCCCTGCCATTGCCGAGGTGGCCAACGGCGCTGTGCAACTCATGTTTCCCAGTGCCTTCACGGCCTTGCCTTACTTGCGTTCGGGCAAGCTCAAGGCCCTGGCGGTCGCCGGACCGCAGCGCTTGTCCTTTTTGCCCGAGGTGCCGACCTTGGTGGAGGCCGGCGTGCCCGGTGTTGAGATGAGCCAGTGGTATGCCCTGTTTGCGCCGGCCAAGACACCGGCCGCTGTGGTGCGTCAGCTCAACGCCGCGCTCAACGAGACGCTGCGCGATCCGGAGATCACCGCTCGCATGGAGGCCGCTGGCGCCCACATCCGGCCGTCCACGCCAGGTGCGCTGCACGATCTGCTGATGGCCGAATCGGAGCGCTGGCAGCGGGTGGTCCTGCAGGCCGGGTTGCAGCCTGCTGCGCTGATGGAGTGAACGGATGGGCCAGACGATGATGGATCAGGGCTTGGCTGCCGCGGTACGGCCGGCCTGCTCGCCGCCCCGCAGCCTGCGGGAGCTGTTCTGGGCCTTCAGCATGTTGTCGCTCCAGGGTTTTGGCGGGGTCATGGCTGTCACACAGCGTGAACTCATCGACCGACGGCAGTGGATGCCGCGCGAGGAGTTTCTGGAAGATTGGGCTGTGGCGCAGGTGTTACCGGGGCCCAATGTGGCCAACCTCGGCGTCATCATCGGTGACCGCTATTTCGGTACACGCGGCGCTCTGATGTGTCTGCTGGGCCTGTTCCTGTTTCCGCTCTTCATTGTCGGCTTGCTGGCTGTTGCGTTCACGAGCTTTCAGCATCTGCCGGTGGTGCAGGGTGCCTTGAAGGGCATGGGGCTGGTGGTGGTGGCGCTGATCCTGACCACAGGGGTCAAGCTGGCGACGGCTCTTCGCACCCATGTGGGCGGGGTGCTGTTCTGTTGGCTGGCGGGGATTGCCACTTTTGTCGCGATTGCGGTGCTGCGGTTGCCGCTGGTCTGGGTGCTGCTGGTCTTCGGCAGTCTGGCGTGTGGCTGGACCTATCTGCGCATCGTGCGCGCACCGGTGCCGGAAAGGGCCGGCCCATGACGACATTGACCGCCAGCGACTGGCTGGGCCTGTGGCTGCACTTCAGCGTGCTGTCGCTGCTGTCGGTGGGGGGCGGCATCAGCGTGGTGCCCGATATGCACCGTTATCTGGTGGCCGAGCAAGGCTGGCTCACACACCAGCAGTTCACATCTTCGGTAGCGCTGGCCCAGGTCGCGCCCGGACCCAACGTGCTGTTTGTTGCGCTCATGGGCTGGAACGTGGGTGCCAACGCGGGCAGTGCGTACCTGGGGGCGCTGGGCGCAACGCTGTGCCTGCTGGGTCTTGTGCTGCCCAGCTCGCTGCTGACCCTGCTGGCCACCCGCTGGGCCCAGCGCAACCGAACGCACCCCGGTGTGCGAGCCTTCAAGGCCGGCCTCACGCCGCTGGTGGTGGCCTTGCTCGGAGCCACCGCATGGCTGCTGCTGGCGCCCAGCCTCGCCAGCGATGGCGCACTGGCCGCCGGCCTGCTGGTGCTGGTCGCCACCGGGGTTCTGTGGCGGACCTCGATCCACCTGTTGTGGGTACTCGCCGCAGGCGCGGTGATCGGCGCCATGGGCTGGGTGTGATCTGGTGGCCGAACCGGCTCACGCTCTAGCTTGACCAAGTTGTCCCAGGAGTCCAACGCATGACCACTGTTCGTCCCGCTTCTTCCATCGGTCACAGCGACCTGCTGACCAGCCGCCCGTTTCTCAGCGACGGTGTTCTGCACTTCCCGGTCAGCTACATGCGCGGCGGCACCTCCACCGGGGTGCTGCTGTGGGGCCCGCACCTGGCGCCCTTCGGCGCCTTGCGCGAAGAAGTCATCCGCAAGATCATGGGGGTTCCCGATGACGGCGAACTCAAGGGCAACAAACAGATCACGGGTCTGGGGCGCGGACCAGCCACCAGCAACAAGGTGTTCATCGTCGAGCCGGGGGACGGTGTTCAGGCCGACTTCCACAGCACGCTGGCCCAGCTGGCCGCTGAAAAATCCGCCATCGACTGGAGCGTGAACTGCGGCAACATGTCGGCAGCCATCCCGATGTTTCTGCTGCACAACGGCCTGTTGCGTGTAGGCGACCCGAGCACGGAGGTCCGCATCTTCAACACCAATACGTCGGTTGTCACCGACTGCCGGGTGCGTACGCCCGGTGGTCTGCCGGTGATCCCGGCCGATACCGAGATCCCGGGCGTGTACGGTGCCTTTCCGGGGGTGGAACTGAGCCTGCGTCATCCGGTCGGTGCCAAGACCGGTCAGCTGTTGCCCACCGGCCAGGTGCGCGACGTGTTCGACGGCATCGCGGTCAGCTGTGTCGACGTGGCGGTCCCGATGGTGATCCTGCGCGCCGATGCGCTGGGCCTGCGAGGCGACGAGCCGGTCACCCAGCTGAACGCCGACGAGTCACTCAAATCCCGTCTGCGCTCGATCTGGGTGCAGGCCGGTCTGGCCATGCAGCTCAAGCGCAAGGGGGTGCCCATGACCGCCGACGAGCTGGCCGCCAGCGAGACCGTGCCGAAGGTGTGTCTGGTGTCCGCGCCGACCCAGGGGGGGCACATTTCGGCCCGCTACTTCACGCCGCAGGAGTCGCACGCCTCACTGGCGGTGACCGGTGGATGTTGCCTGGCCTCCGCCTGCCTGATCCCGGGCACCACAGCCCATGAAGTCGCCGTGGGTCTGGCGCCACTGGGCGCGCAAGACAGCGAGCGCGTCGTGGCGATGGAGAACCCTGCCGGCATCCTGCGGGCGCGCGTCTTCGGGCGCCACACGGGTGATGCGCAGTTTGTTTTCCCCTGGGTTGCCTACGAGCGCAATGCACAGCTCTACCTGGATGGCTTCTTCCGCATCCACCGGCCGTCAGCAGCCCTTTTGGAGGCCGCCCGCGCACCCGGTTGGTGAGCCGGCTCGGTTCCGCTTCTCAGTGCACCACCGGAGACATCACCATGAAAATCGCCATACTGGAAGACTATCAGGACGCCGTTCGCCGGCTGCCCTGTTTTTCCCTGCTCGACGGCCACGAAGCGGACGTGTTCACCGAGCCGATGGATGACGACGCGATGGCGCGACACCTGGCCGAGCATGAAGCGCTGGTGCTGATCCGCGAGCGCACCCATGTCTCGGCTGCCTTGCTGGACCGTCTGCCGCGGTTGCGGCTGATTTCCCAGACCGGCAAGGTCAGTGGCAATGTGGACATGGCGGCCGCAGCGCAGCGCGGCGTCACCGTCATGGAAGGGATCGGCGACCCCACCGCGCCGGCCGAGCTGAGCTGGGCCTTGCTCATGGCCGCCTACAGGCGCATACCGCAATATGTGTCCCAGCTGCAGGCCGGCAGCTGGCAGCAAGTGACGGGCGATCCGGCCCACAACACCATCGGTCGTGCGCTCAAGGGCGATGTACTGGGCATCTGGGGTTACGGAAAGATCGGGCAGTGCATGGCACGTTATGCCCGCGCGTTCGAGATGGACGTGCTGGTCTGGGGGCGTGAGCCCAGCCGGGACAAGGCGCTGGCCGATGGCCACCGCGTGGCTGCGTCAAAGGCTGCCTTTTTTGCCGAGTCCGATGTCGTGAGCCTGCACCTGAGGCTCAACGACGCCACCCGTGGCATCGTCACCGACGGCGATCTGGCGCTGATGAAACCGAACGCCCTCTTGCTCAACACCAGCCGCGCCGAGTTGATTGGAGCTGGCGCCTTGCTAGAAGCGCTGCGAAAAGGACGGCCAGGGTATGCGGCGGTCGATGTGTTCGAGCAGGAGCCCCTGCCGGCGTTCGATCCCTTGCTGCAGATGGTCAATGTGGTTGCCACGCCCCACCTCGGATATGTGGAGCAAAAGGGCTACGAACTGTACTTCTCGGCGGCACTGAGCAATGTGCTCGCTTACGCATCGCAGGCCCAGGGCTGAATGTCATGGCGCCAAGCTTGTGCGTGCGCATGGCTACCGCTGGCGATCTGCCGGCCATCGTCGCCCTGCTGGCAGACGATGCGCGGGGGGCTGAGCGCGAGCGCGCGATCGATCCGTTGCCTACCCGCTACCGCGCGGCGTTTGAGGCGATCGCAGCCGACCCGAACAACGAGCTGGCGGTGGCCGAAGACCCGGATGGTCGGCCGATTGCCGTGCTGCAGTTGACCTACACGCCGCATATCTCGCACCAGGGCGGGTGGCGCGCCACCATTGAAAATGTTCGGGTTGCGAGTCATCTTCGGGGGAAAGGCCTGGGGCGGCAGTTTCTCGCCTGGGCGATCGACCGCGCCCGGCAGCGCCACTGCCACATGGTGCAGCTGACCACCGACTGTCAACGCCTGCAGGCCCGACGCTTCTACGAATCCCTGGGATTTGTTGCCAGCCACATCGGCATGAAGCAGCCACTGATGCTCGACCCCGCGGCGCTGGGCTGAGCGCAGACGACCGGTTTGTACCTTGGGCATAGGGCCCCAGGGGGGCTCATCGGTTTTCAGCGCGCCGGCGGGACCAGGATGGTCGGCTTGGCCTCTGGCAACAGGTCCGGATAGTCGCGGCTGAAGTGCAGGCCGCGGCTTTCGTGGCGCAGCATCGCGCTCATGACGATCAGGTCGGCGACCTGCACCAGGTTGCGCAGTTCCAGCAGGTCGCGCGTCACGTGGAACTGTGAGTAGAACTCGTGGATTTCGCGCTGCAGCAGCGTGATGCGGTGAGCGGCGCGTTCCAGGCGCTTGTTGGTGCGCACGATGCCCACGTAGTCCCACATGAAGCGGCGCAGCTCGTCCCAGTTGTGCGAGATCACGACCTGTTCGTCGGCGTCGGTCACGCGGCTTTCGTCCCACAGCGGGATCTGCGGGCGCTGCGCCACCTCGGCGGTGGCGATCGCCTTGACCGCCGCCTGTGCGAACACCATGCATTCCACCAGCGAGTTGCTGGCCAGCCGGTTGGCGCCGTGCAGGCCAGTGCAGGTGGTCTCGCCCACGGCGTACAGCCCGGCGATGTCGGTGCGGCCTTCCAGGTCGGTCACCAGGCCACCGCAGGTGTAGTGCGCGGCCGGCACCACCGGGATCGGTTCCTTGGTGATGTCGATGCCCAGCTCGGCGCAGCGCGCGAGGATGTTGGGAAAGTGTTCGCGCAGGAACGCAGGGCTCTGGTGCGAGATGTCCAGGTGCACGCAGTCCAGGCCGTGCTTCTTCATCTCGTGGTCGATGGCGCGGGCCACGATATCGCGCGGCGCCAGTTCGGCGCGCGGGTCGTGGTCGGGCATGAAGCGGTGGCCGCCCAGATGAGGGGGCAGCTTGAGTTGGCCGCCTTCGCCGCGCACGGCTTCGGTGATGAGGAAGTTCTTGACGTTGGGGTGGTACAGGCAGGTGGGGTGGAACTGGATGAACTCCATGTTGCCCACCCGGCACCCGGCGCGCCAGCCAGCGGCAATGCCGTCGCCGGTGGCGGTGTCGGGGTTGGTGGTGTAGAGGTACACCTTGCCGGCACCGCCGGTGGCCAGGATGGTGTGGCTGGCGCTGAAGGTTTCGACTTCGTCCCGGTCCACGTCAAGCACATAGGCGCCGTAGCAGCGGGGCGTGCCCTCGGCTACCGGATGGCCGGGCAGCTGACGCTCGGTGATCAGGTCCACCAGCATGTGGTTTTCGAAGAAGGTGATGCCGGGGGTGGCGCGTGCCTCGCGGCTGAGGGTGGCCTGCACGGCGGCGCCGGTGGCGTCGGTGGCGTGCACGATGCGGCGGTGGGTGTGACCGCCTTCGCGCGTGAGGTGCAGTTCACCGTTTTCGGTCGAGAAGGGCACGCCCAGCTCCTGCAGCCAGGCGATGGCGGCGGGTGCGTTCTCCACCGTGAACTTGGTGGCCTCCAGGTCGCACAGGCCGGCGCCGGCCACCAGGGTGTCGTCCACGTGCGAGGCGTAGCTGTCGCCTTCGGCCAGCACCGCGGCAATGCCGCCCTGCGCCCAGTTGCTGGAGCCGTCGGAAATGCCGCGCTTGGTGACCACGGCCACCCGGTGCGTGGGGGCCAGCTTGAGGGCAGCGGTCAGACCGGCCAGGCCGCTGCCGATGATGAGAACGTCGAAGTGGTGGGTGGTCATGGTGAACACCCGCGGTGCAGGCGCGGGTGTAGAGAGATCAGTTTGGGGTGTACGCCAGGCGCACGTAGATGGGGGCGAAAGCCTCGGCCTGGGTCAGCTCGATCAGGGTTTCCTTGGCCAGTTCCAGCATGGCGATGAAGGTGACCACCAGTACCTGCTGTCCGCGGCTGGGGTCGAACAGGTCGCCGAATTCGACGAAGCGCTGGCCCTGGAGCTTGCGCAGCACGATGCTCATGTGTTCGCGCACCGAGAGTTCTTCGCGGCTGATCTTGTGGTGCTGCACCAGGTTGGCGCGTTTGAGGATGTCGCGCCAGGCGCTTTGCAGGTCGAGCACGTGCACATCGGGAAAACGTGGCACCAGAGCTTGCTCGACAAAGACCTGGGCCTTGAGGAAGTCGCGCCCGTACTGCGGCAGCTCGGCCAAGCGCTGCGAGGCCAGCTTCATCTGCTCGTATTCGAGCAGGCGGCGCACCAGCTCGGCGCGCGGGTCTTCGGCTTCTTCGCCTTCGGCCGTTTTCTTGGGCGGCAGCAGCATGCGCGACTTGATCTCGATCAGCATGGCCGCCATGAGCAGGTATTCGGCCGCCAGCTCCAGGTTGCTGGCGCGGATCTCGTCGACGTAGCTCAGGTACTGGCGGGTGACCGCCGCCATCGGGATGTCGAGGATGTTGAAGTTCTGCTTGCGGATCAGGTAGAGCAGCAGGTCCAGCGGGCCTTCGAAGGCTTCGAGGAAAACCTGCAGCGCATCGGGCGGGATGTACAGGTCGCGCGGCAGGTCGAACAGCGGTTCGCCATAGAGCCGCGCCAGCGCCACCTGGTCCACCACGGTGGGCAGCACCTCGTCGAGACCGTCGGGGGCCTGGTCGAGCGTGGGCAGGTCCTGGCTCATCGACGGGGGCCGGCTGTCCGCGGGGCTCAGTGCGGGTCGGGCTGGGTCTGGTAGACGTAGGCGCCCTGGGGCACCCGGGCCGCTTCGGCCTGGCGCTGGAAGTCGCGGTCCACCGCTTGGTCCCACAGCAGGGCGCGGCCCTCGCGCTGCTCGGCTTCCAGCTGGGGGCGCTCGGCCTTGAGCTGGTCAATGAACTGGGTCGTGTCAGACGCGTAGTGCGGGCGGGCAAAGAACGGCATGGGGATCCAGGGGTTGGGGCAAACCCCGGGATTTTACCGATGGCAGCCCCGCTGTGCTCACAGCAGCTCCAGCGCCCGCTGATGCCAGTTGAGCACCGAATCGCGCACGCTCATCTTCGGGCCCAGGTCGGCGAACTCGCGCCGGATCACCTCGGCCGCGAAACGGGCCAGAAAACGCGACTTCAGCGCGGCGCGGGCCCGGTCCACGCCCACGTCCTCGTAGGGCACCGACGACATGAGCAGGAAGCCGTCATCGGGGATGCGGCCGGCGCGCATATTGGCCCGGATGATGCCGGCCGCCTGGCGGATCGGGTGGTCCAGGTCGGGGCTGTAGGGGCCGATGATCAGGGCCTGGTTGGGCAGGTGCAGCCAGTCGAAGCCGCGGCCCACGAAGATGATCCATTCGCGGTGCTCGATGGCGAGGCTGCGCTCGGTCTGGCGCAGCGCGGCGATGTGGGCCGCGTTGCCTTCCAGCAGGGGCAGCAGGTCGCGCCGCACCGGGGTGGGCATGTCCGGAAACAGCTGCACCAGCCGGGCCGGCAGGCCGGGCAGGTCGGCCGGCTGGACCTGTGCCATGTCCAGCACCTGGCCGTCGGTGCCGTGCAGCACCAGGGCTTCCTCGTCGGTCTCGAAGCCGCAGACCAGCGGGTACACCGTCTGGTGCAGGCTGCCGAACAGGGCGCTGAACTCGTCGCGCAACCCGAAGGTGTGGGCGCGGGCATCGTCGGTGCGGTAGTGAAAGCCGGCACAACCGCGCCGGGGGTCACCCCGGGAGAAGTGGTAGGTGATCATCATCAGCACCTGCCGGCCCTGGCGAACCTCTTTGTCCACCGCGCCCTGGATGATCTCGCCCAGATGCGGCCAGCCCAGGTGGAACATGCCGCCCAGGTTGCGAAAGGGCTGGATGATGCCGCGCGGCGTACCGGTGGCGATCGGAATGTTGATGCGCCCGTCCATGCACTTCATGACCATCAGCGCCGTGGGATGGCAGGCCCGGTAGCGTTCACGCGCCAGCCAGTCCTCGGGCGAGGCGTAGGCCAGGCTGTGCTGGCGGGCGAGCCGGAACAGCCCGTCGATGCGCTCGGCGATCGGGGCGGCGGGTGAGGTGGCGGCGCTCATGGGCGGTTACTGGCAGGTGTGCAGCCGCTGGGCAAAGCCGGTGCGCTCGATCAGCGAGCGTGGCTGCTCGTTGAGTCCGACCATGCCCAGATGGCCGCCGCGCTTGTCCAGCGCTTTGTGCAGCTGTTCCAGCGCATCCAGGCCGGTGGTGTCCAGCGAGATCAGCTGGGTGGCGTCGAGCATGACGTTGACCGGCTGTGGCGACTGTTCCACTGCCGCCACGATGGGATCGATCTTGGCGACGGCGCCAAAGAACAGCGAACCGTAGAGCCGGTAGGTCAGCTGGTGTTCGGTCGCGGCCACCGGTTCGGCGCGGAAGATGTCGCTCTGGCGACGCACGAACAGCACCACCGCCAGCACCAGACCTAGCTCGACCGCCACGGTGAGGTCGAACACGATGGTGACCAGGAAGGTCGAGACCATCATCAGGCGGTAATGGTTGCTGAACTGGCGCAGCCGGCCGAATTCGCGCCACTCGCCCATGTTCCAGGCCACGAACAGCAGCACGCCGGCCAGCACCGCCAGCGGGATGTGCTGCGCCAGCGGCGCGGCGATCAGCACCACCGCCGCCAGCGTGGCCGCGTGCACGATGCCCGCCACCGGCGAGACGGCGCCCGAGCGGATGTTGGTGACCGTGCGCGCGATGGTGCCGGTGGCCGGCATACCGCCGAAGAAGGGCACGGTGAAATTGGCCACGCCCTGCGCCATCAGCTCCTGGTTGGGGTCGTGCTTGGGTGTGTCGCTGAGCTGGTCGGCCACGCGTGCGCACAGCAGCGACTCGATGGCGCCCAGCAGGGCAATGGTCAGCGTGGGCGTGACCAGCAGCTTGACCGTTTCCCAGGAGAAGTCGGGCAGTGCGAACGCGGGCACCGATTGCGGAATGCCCCCAAAGCGGCTGCCGATGGTTTCCACCGGCAGGCTCAGGATCCAGGCCAGCAGCGAGAGCGTCACCAGCGCCACCACCGGCGCCGGCAGGCGCGAAGTGGCCTTGAGCGCGCTGACGGTCTCGTACTGGTCCAGCTGGCGGCGGAACTGCGAGTCGACCGCCCACAGCCGCGGCCAGATGAACAGGCCGATGACGCAGACCAGGCCCAGCGCAAAGGCCCAGGGGTTGAAGCTGCCGATGTGCTGGGTGATGGTGTGGATCTGGCTGAAGAAGTCGGCCGGCATCTTGGCGATGTCCAGGCCCAGCCAGTCGCGCAGCTGCGAGAGCGCGATCAGCACCGCAATGCCATTGGTGAAGCCGATCACCACGCTGACCGGGACGTAGCGCACCAGCGTGCCGAGCCGGAACAGCCCGAGCAGGAACAGCAGCACGCCCGCACTGGCGGTGGCGATCAGCAGGTTGGCCAGGCCGTAGCGCTCGACGATGCCATAGACGATGACGATGAAGGCGCCCGCCGGGCCGCCGATCTGCACCGAGGTGCCACCCAGGGCAGAAATGATGAAGCCCGCGATGATCGCGGTCCACAGCCCGGCTTCCGGTTTGAGGCCGCTGGCGATGGCAAAAGCCATGGCCAGTGGCAGGGCCACGATGCCCACCGTGGCGCCGGCGCCCACGTCGCGGGCCAGCTTGTCGCTGCTGTAGCCCTTGAGATCCTGAAGCAGCCGAGGCCTGAACGGCGCGAGTGGGGGCAGTTTGGACAGCATGGGCAAATGTTACCGGTCGCAACCGCGCACCGGACTGACAGGATGCCCGGCTGGGCATGGGGGTTTACACTGATTTCGCGCGATCTGGCGCGGGCGAGGGGAACTGCACATGAACACGCGTTTGCACCGTTGGGCCTCGGTGGTACTGGCACTGGGCTTGGCCATGGGGTTGGCAGCCTGTGACCAGCAGGCGATCACCGAGCTGGAGGAGGGGGTCTCCACCGAAGCCGATGTGCGCGAGCGCTTCGGTGCCCCCGAAGCGGTGTGGGACGGACCCGATGGCGCCCAGATCTACGAGTACAACCGCCAGCCGGCGGGCCACCAGAACTACCAGATCACCATCGGTCCCGACGGCAAGATGCTGGCCTTGCGTCAGGTGCTCAACGAGCGCACGTTTGCGCAGATCACGCCCGGCATGCCGATGGAGGCCGTGCGGCGCCTGCTGGGCAAACCGATGAAGATCACCCCCTTTGCCCTCAAGCAGGAAACCCATTACGACTGGCGCTGGCGCAATGGGCCCAACGAGAGCGACAGCCAGGTGTTCACCGTGATCTTCAACCCGGACCTGCGGGTGGTCTCGACGCTGTCCGTGCGCGACCCCGACCTGGACCGCAACCGCTGAAGCGCTTCAGGATGGGCGCAGCTGCCGCCAGTCGTCCAGCAAGGGGCGCAGCACCAGCAGCAGGGCCAGCGCCAGCGGCAGGGTGCTGATGTAGCCCAGGTGTTTGAAGCCCAGGGCGCCGGCCACGCCCCCCACCAGGAAGCTGATCACGAGTTGCGCATGCACGCGCAGGCGCTCGCGGTCGGCGCGCACCGGCGGCCTGTCGGGGTGCCGGTTCACGTAGAGCAGCTTGCCCAGTTCGATGCCCAGATCGGTGATCAGGCCCGTGACGTGGGTGGTGCGGATGCGGGCCTGCGAAATCTTGGTGATGACCGCGTTCTGCAGGCCCATGATGTAGCAGAGCAGCACCACGGTGACCGGCAGGATGACGGTGTGCCACAGGCTCATGGCCGCGCCGAACAGGCCGAACACCAGCAGCAGTGCCGCTTCCAGCAGCAGCGGCAGGCCATAGGCGCTGCGCAGCCGCAGGCGCATGCCCCAGTTGACGATCCAGGCCGTGCTCATGGCGCCGAACAGGAAGGCCAGCACCGATGCGATACCCGCACCCACCAGCACGAACTGGCCGAGCACCAGGTTGTCGGCCAGCGCCGAGAACATGCCCGTCATGTGCGAGGTGTACTGGCCCACGGCCAGGAAGCCGCCCGCATTGGCGGCGCCGGCCACGAAGGCCAGCACCGTGCCGAGCTTCAGGTCCGCCTGCGGCGTGCGCTGCAGGGCGGTGAAGCCTCGGATGGGGGCGAACACGGGCGTTGGCCGGTCAGTGGATGCGCATGCCCGGCTGTGCGCCCGGCCAGGGCTGCAGCACGTAAATGCCGGGCTGCGCCTTCTCGTCGGCGTGGCTGGCGGCGAGCACCATGCCCTCGCTGACGCCGAACTTCATCTTGCGTGGCGCCAGGTTGGCCACCATCACCGTCAGCTTGCCTTCGAGGTCCTCGGGCTTGTACATGCTGGCGATGCCGCTGAAGACGTTGCGCGTCTTGCCCTCACCCACGTCCAGCGTGAGGCGCAGCAGCTTGCTCGAACCTTCGACCGCCTCGCACTTGACGATCTGGGCGATGCGCAGGTCGACCTTGGCGAAGTCGTCGATGGAGATGGTCGGGGCGATTTCTTCGCCGCCGGGCACCATCTTCGGTTCTTCAGGTGCTGGAGGGGGTTCAAAGAGAGCGTCGAGCTGCTTCACATCCACGCGCTGCATCAGATGTTGGTAGGGCTGGATGGCCGCCACGTCGGCTGCGTTGTGCCAGTCCTTCAGGTCGGCGCCGGTGAGGGCCTGGACCTGGCCGGCCAGCTGTGGCAGCACCGGGGCCAGGTAGCGGGCCAGCGCGGTGAAGGCGTTGACCAGCACCGAGCAGACCTGCTGCAGGCGGGCGTCGTTGGCGGCGTCCTTGGCCAGGTCCCAGGGCTTGTGCTGGTCCACGTAGGCGTTCACACGGTCGGCCAGCGCCATGATCTCGCGCATCGCCTTGCCGTATTCGCGCTCGTTGTACTGCGTCGCGATGCCGCCCGCCGCCGCGCGGATGTCGGCCAGCAGGGCGCTGCCCTGCTCGTCGAAGGTCTGCGTCAGCTCGCCGCCGAAGCGCTTGGTGATGAAGCCGGCCGAGCGCGAGACGATGTTGACGAACTTGCCCACCAGGTCGCTGTTGACGCGCAGCATGAAGTCTTCGGCGTTGAAGTCCACGTCCTCGTTCTTGCCGCTGAGCTTGGCCGCCAGGTAGTAGCGCAGCCATTCGGGGTTCATGCCCAGTTCCAGGTACCTCAGGGGCGAGAGGCCGGTGCCCCGGCTCTTGCTCATCTTCTCGCCGTTGTTGATGGTCAGGAAGCCGTGCACGAACACCGCGTTGGGCACCTTGCGGCCGCTGAAATGCAGCATGGCCGGCCAGAACAGGGTGTGGAAGGTGATGATGTCCTTGCCGATGAAGTGGTACTGCTCGGTGGACGGGTCGGCCATGAAGGCGTCGTAGTCACGACCGGTCTTGCCGAAGTGGTTCTTCAGCGAGGCCAGGTAGCCGATGGGCGCGTCCAGCCAGACGTAGAAGTACTTGCCCGGCGCGTCCGGGATCTCGATGCCGAAGTACGGCGCGTCGCGGCTGATGTCCCAGTCGCCCATCTTGGGCTTGCCGTCTTCTCCGGGCGCGATCCATTCGGTGATCTTGTTGAGCACCTCCGGCTGCACCGCGCCGCTGGTGGTCCATTGCTTGAGGAAAT
>Ga0172372_10003344_pt1 | contig 23640 bp, 20 predicted proteins | sample LakKiv5m_2_FD_114544 | JGI IMG/M metagenome (GOLD analysis project Ga0172372, IMG submission 114544) | Freshwater microbial communities from Kabuno Bay, South-Kivu, Congo - kab_092012_9.5m | ecosystem: Environmental > Aquatic > Freshwater > Lake | place: Democratic Republic of the Congo...
CAGAGCGCGGCTGCGCATTCATGGCAACAGATTTCATGTCAGATTCTACTTCGGAACGGCGGGCTGATTCATTCAGCTCGTCCGTCCGCCCTTAAATTCAAAGAGCGAGGTCACCGACGAATTGCTGTGAATTCGCTTGATGGCTTCGCCCAACAATCCCGCCACGGACAGGGTCTTGATGGCCACCCGGTCCAGGGCAGGGCGGAGGACGGTATCAGTCGTGATAAGTTCGTCAATCTTTGAATTTCGCAGTCGGTCTATCCCCATCGGATTGAGGATCGCGTGCGAAACGCAGGCGTAAATCTTCTTGGCCCCCTTGCGTTTCAGGAGCTTCGCCGCCGAGGTCAGCGTGCCCGCCGTCTCGGTCAGGTCGTCCACGAGCAGGATGTTCCGCCCCCGGATTTCGCCGATGACCGCCATGGACTCGACTTCGGTCGCGCTCTTGCGCCGCTTGGCGACGATGGCCAGCCCGCCACCGAGCACCTCGGAGTAGGCGTGCGCCATCTTCAACCCGCCCACGTCCGGGCTGACCACCACCAAGTCGGCCAGGCCGAGGGACTTGATGTAGTCATACATGACCGGCGCGGCGTAGAGGTGGTCCACCGGGATGTCGAAGAAGCCCTGAATCTGCTGCGCGTGGAGGTCCATCGTGAGCAGGCGGTTCGCGCCGGCGGCCACGATGAGGTTGGCGACGAGCTTGGCCGTGATGGGCACGCGGGGCTGGTCCTTGCGGTCCTGGCGCGCGTAGCCGTAGAAGGGCATGACGGCCGTGATGCGCTTGGCGCTGGCCCGGCGCAGCGCGTCAATCATGATGAACATCTCCATCAAATTGTGGTTCGTCGGCGGGCTGGTGGACTGGACCACGAACACGTCCTCGCCGCGCACGTTCTCGTCAATCTTCACGAACGTCTCGCCGTCGGGGAAGGCGTCCACCGTGCATGCGCCCAGCGGCATGTTGATGGAGTCGCAGATCGCCTGCGCGAGGGGCCGGTTGGAGGTGCCGCTGAAAATTTTCACAAGTGCGCGGTGCCGGTTCGGGTTTGGTGGAACAAAAAACCGCCCTGCCGGCGGCTGAAATGTGCGCGGACTGTAACAACGAAGTCACGACTGGCAAGCCGGAAGCCGCGCGCCCGATGCGGCGCGGCTTTTCCCCTACCGCAACTGCCCGCGCAGCCAGCCGGGCCGGTCGGTGGTGATGCCGTCCGCCCCGGCGGCCAGCAGCTTGCGCGCGACCTCCGCGTCGTTGACGGTCCACACGTAGAACTTCAGGCCGGCCGCGTGCGCCTGCTTCACGAACGCGGCGTCCAGCGGCCCCTTGTAACTGAGGTTGATGCCGTCCAGCCCGGCGGACTTCGCCTTTTGAATCAACTCCTCGGCCGTCGGCGACCACGCGCCGCTGGCCTTGTCCTGCTTGAAGCTGGAGAGATACAGCACGGGGATTTTCGGGAAGAGCTTCTTGGCCTCCGCGCACACGTCGTGTTTGAAGCTGATGATGACCAACTGCGCGTCGGGCTTGCCGGCGGCCTTCAGGTCGCGCGCCAGCGCGGGGAGGATTTCCACGCCGGCCTTGACCTCGATGACCAGCCGCCGGCCGGCGGGGATGGCGGCGAGCGCCTCGGCCAGCGTCGGAAGCTTCTCGCCCCGCCACTTCGCGTCCTTCCAAGTGCCCGCGTCCAGCGTGCGCAGCTCCGCCAGCGTGCTCTCGGCGACCTTCTTTGCCACGCCGGTGGTGCGCTTCGTGTCGGTGTCGTGCAGGCAGACGACCTTGCCGTCCTTGGTCAGCCAGATGTCCAGCTCGACCCCGTCCGCGCCCTGCTCCCAGCCGAGCTTGAAGGCGGCCAGCGTGTTCTCCGGCGCGTCGTGCGACGCGCCGCGATGCGCGATGATGTCCACGGCGGAAGTCTGTGCCGCCAGACCGAGCAGAAGCAAAAGCAAAGCGAGCGGTTTCATGCTGATCAACCCGGCCAGCCTAGCCGGAACCCTCCGCCGCCGCGAGCCTTCTTTGGCCCGACGCGCGCGTCACTTCAGGTGCGTGCGGAACAGGCCGTAAGCCTTCTCGCGCATCGCGTCGGGGAAATCATGGTCGCAGTCGGGATGCTCGACCATCAGGTTGCCCGGCTTGCCGTGCAGCTTGTAAACCGGTGCCGCCGCCGCCGCCACGCGGTCCACGCTGTCCCACTTGAAGTTCGAGTCCTTCAGCGGCGCGTTGATGAAGCACACGCGCGGCGCGAGCGCGCCCACCAGCTCGTGGAAGTCGAACGGAATCTCCTCCAGCCGGCCGCGATAGCCCGCCAGCTTGAGCATGTAACGCGTCTGGCACCAGCCCTTCTCCGGCTCCCAGACCTTCGGGTTGCCGCCGTAGTAATCGAGATACGAGTCCAGCCCGCAGCTCGACACGATCACCTTGATGCGCTGGTCAAACACGGCGGTATAGACCGAATTGTGCCCGCCGAGCGAATGGCCGATCGCGCCGAAGCCCGCCTTCGCGTTCACGAACGGCAGCGACTCCAGCAGGTCGAGGCCGCGCATATTGTCCCACACGGCCTTCAGCGTGCCGCTCTCCCAGCCCAGTGCCTTGAGGTCCGGCTGGTAGTTCGCCAGCAGCGGATACGCCGGCGCGAGCGTCACGAAGCCCCGCTCCGCCAGCTCGGCGGCGTATTGGCGGTTGGGCCGGCCGCCGAGACCGACGACGACCTTGTGCCCAATCGTGTTGTCCGTCGGGTGCGGGCAGACGATGCCGGGCACCTTCTGCTTCCCGCTCAAGGCGGCTTTGGGGACGAGCAGGTAAGCCGGCACGCGCCCGCCCGGCTCGCTGGAGTAAGTGATGAGCTGCCGCACGTAACTCCCGCAATCCGTCTCCTCCTCGATCTTCATCTCCAGCGGACAACGCTTGGCCGCGCCGGGCAGCGCGCCCATCACGCGCTCCATGCCGCGCACGATCTCGGCCCGGCGGCGCTCCCAATCCTTCACGGACTTCACGGGCAGCGCGTTCCCCGCCACATCGCGGAACACGAGCAGGTTGGTGCGCTCCAGGCGCGGCAGCCCGACGGGCGGCAGGTATTCGGCGGCGACGAGCGGCAACGCGACGCACAGGGCGGCAAGCAGGCGGATCATGGAGTCGTTTCTACCGGGCGGACACGGCGGCGGCAAGCGGACAGGCAACAAATCCAAGGAAGCACGCCGGAGCTGCAAAAGGCCGCTGTTAAGCGCGCCAGCGTCTTGGAGTGCGGCAGTCCTCTGCCGCTGTCGGGCGCGTCCGAAAGCGCCAGGGGACTGGCGCACTCGAAAACCTCGCGGACTTTTCCGCCGGCCTTCAGTCTCGTCACGCTGCGGGGCACGAGAAGGCGGCGGGCGGCGGCGCCTACAATTTGTCCGGCAGTTTCCGATTGTCCCGCCTCCACGGCACTCGCAGACTTCAGCCCGTTCAACCCAAGCCCGCCTGCCATGCGCATCCAGACTGAAGGTGTCACCAAAAAGTTCCTCGGCACGCCCGCGCTGGTGGCCGCCCCCTCATTCGGTCTCCGGCCACCGTTGCTCCCCCTCGCTCCGCAAAGGGAGCAGCGATGCTACGGCTACGGAACGGCCGGCCTTGGGGCCTCTTTGTGGCCTTGCTCCCGCCAGTAGGCCGGCAGGTTCGGCTTGGTGTCGCGGAGGATTTCGAGCAGGGCGCGGCGAGTGTCGGGCTCGATGCGCGCGAACTCGGGCGAGTTGTCCTGGCCGGTGAGAATCTCGTGCAACCGTTGCAGGATGTGCTCGCGCATCGGCTTGGGCAGCAGGTCGAACGCCTCCGAGTAGATCAGGAAACTGCACGGGTATTTGAACAGGCGCGTCTCCAAGTCGAGCTGCCGCAGTGACCGGCCCCGCTGGTCCTTCGGGCCGAGCGCGGCGAAGTGTTCCGCGAAGCCGGACGTGCCCTTGACGCGCGCCTTGAGCGGGGTTTCCTCGGTGAAGAGCAGGTATTTCAGGAAGCCCTCGCTCATGCTGCGCAGGTAGCGGATGTGCTGGTAGCGGCTCAGGGCCATCGTCGTCTCGTAGTGCAGGCGCGTGAGGAAGTTGTGCAGGTGCGCCTCGTGCTCCAGCACCATCAGCGCGACGATGTCGCTGTGCGGCGAGGCGAAGCCGTCGAGGTCCACGAGCTTCTTGAGCGAGGTGAGGTTGCCGAGGTAGTTCGGCTTTTCCTCGGCCTTCAGGTAGGCGGCCTTGCCGAAGAGATTTCCGCGATGCGTGACCTTCCCGTGCGTGCCGGTGACATACCAGCCGCCCCAGCGGTCTTCGAGCGGCGTGCGGTGGTTCACTTCGGAGACGCCGGTGATGAGGTCAATGATGCCCTGCTCGTCGGTCTTGAACGAGCGGATGAGATGGCCGGGCACGCCCATGGTCTTCGCGGACGCGTGGCATTCGAGGCACTGGTTGTTGCGGACGAACTGCGGCCGGTCGCTCGCGGTCTGCTCCAGCGTGTAGAAGACGCCGCCGAGCTTCGGGTCCACCTCGCTGATTTCCATGACCGGCGCGTGGGGAATCCAGCCGATATAAACGTCGTCGCTGAAGAACACCGCGCGCGGCGTCTGCGGCGAGATGCGCTCGCGCTGGAGGGAAGTCTTCGAGAAGAGCAGCGTCTGCGATTTGGGCGAAATCTCCAACGCGGCCAGCAACGAGTCGCGCCAACCGCCGGCGGCGGGGTCGAACTTGAGCTTCACCTCGCCCCGGTTGATGCGGTTTTGCAGGCGCACGATGGGCCCGGTGGACGGCGTCTTGTTGTAGCTGATCGTGTCCTCCTCGAACGGCACCATGTGCGTCGCGCCTTGGAAGTCGGACTGCGCGGCGGCGGGCAGCGCGGCAACGGCGAGCAGGCTGGCGGCGAAGGCGGGAACCCAAAGATTTGGGAAAGACAAAGATGGGGAGGGATTGAGCTGAGATCCAAGGTCCGTGAGCCAACGCCAAAGTGTTCCGACGGAAGAACAGACGGCGGGAGACAGACAAGTCGCTGGACACAGTTCAATTCCGGACCAGCCGTTCGCTTTGGAGAACCACTTGCACCCTTCCCCCTCACCCCGGCCCTCTCCCTCCGGGAGAGGGAGAAACGCAGTCCGCACTCGGCTGACAGGAATGCCACAGCAGTTCGAGCACTGGCTGACTTTCCCCGTCTCCCGGAGGGAGAGGGCCGGGGTGAGGGGGAAGGGCGTGTCCATGCACAACATGTGACTGTCTCGCCTGAGGGCATTGCCATTTGCTCCCGCAGTTTCGATTTCAGCCTCAATCTTTGTCTTCCCCAAATCTTTGGGTTCTCTCCCCGTGCGGTCGGTGGGGAGGCGGCCTCGTCCCGTGGTTGGGCTGGATACGAGAAGAGTCAGCGTCTTCGTTTGCGGGAAGCCAGCGGCGTTCATGCGTTTAATAGACCTCACGCCGGCCCGGCGGGATTCGCCGAACTTGGCGCAGGCTGGACAGGACTTGGCCGGCGGTTCCGCCAGCCGTGGCGCAGCACCAGCCAGCCGGTCAGCGCCACGCACGTCCAGCCGAGCCAGTTGCCGTGCCGCTGGTAGAACGTCAGCTCGCGCGGGCCGGCGGGCACGGCGAGCTTCACCACACGGAAGCCGGTGCCGTAAACGTCCGCCGCGTCGCCCACGCCGAGGTCGTGCATGAAGCCGGTTTCATCCACGTAGCAGGTCAGGCCGTTGTTGGTGCAGCGGATGACTGGCCGGCGGTTTTCCACCGCGCGGAACACGCTGTGCGCCGCGTGCTGGAACTGCTGCGCGCCCGCGCCGAACCAGCCGTCGTTGGTGAGGTTCAGCAGGAAGTCCGCGTCCGTCGCGCTCTCCCGCGTGACGGACGCGATGGCGTCCTCGAAGCAAATCAACATCCCGGCGCGCAGCTTGGGCGCGGGTGACGCCTCGCGCTTTTCACCCGACGGCCGGTCCCGCACAACGGCACCCATTTCGAACGCCACCGGCTCCTTCCCCGCCGTGAAGCCGCCTTGAATCGGCGTGAACCACTTGAGGAACGGCAGCCAGTCCGCGAGCGGGATGTATTCCCCGAAGATGACCAGGTGCCGCTTGCGGTAGGTGGAGACGACTTTCCCTTCGGGCGAGAGGAGGAAGGCGGCGTTGAAGAACTGGTAGTCTGCCGGCTGCGTCGAGTCGCGCGGCGCACCGGGCTTGAGCGCGTAATCGTCCGCGCCGAAGACCATCCAGACCTGATGCCGCGCGACGAGGTTGGTGATGGCGCGGAAGCTCTCCTCGCTCAACTCCGGCAGCGCGGCCTCGGGCCAGACCAGCACGTCGGGCTGGGTGGCCAGCGCGAGTTCGGAGAGCTGCATGAGCTTGGCGAAGCGGTTGGTCTTCTCCGCCGGGTTCCAGATCATCGTCTGCGGGATGCTGGGCTGGACGAGGGCGAGGGTGAGTTGGCGGACTGCGGGGGCCGGCCCAAATCGCCGCGGCCCCATCATCTCACCAAGTCCTAAAGACGCCGCGACCATGCTGGCACAGACGGGCAGCAAGCAAGGCAATCGCCACCACGACAGAGTGGTGGGTTCACGCCGCAGTGACTGTGCGTCAGCCATCAGCGTAACCGCGAACCAGACGGGCAGGAACGAGATCATTGCCACACCTCCAACGGACGCGAGTTGGGCAATCGCCAGCACTTTTGCTTGGGAAACGCCCAAGCCGAGCCACGGAAACCCGGTGAGGAAGCAGCCAAGAATTGTCTCAAGCGCCACCCACAGCACCGCGCACTTCAGCGCCCACGCCGCGCGCTGCCCGTAGCGCAGGCTGGCAGCCTGCTGTTTCGCCGACTGGCAGTCGGCGGGCGCTGCGTCCGACTGCGGGCTGCCAGCCCGCGACACGGCAGACTGCCAGTCTGCGCTACCCGGCGCGAGCCGCCAGCACAGCCACACCCACAGCCCCGGATACACCGCCGCATACGCGCTCAACGCCAGCCAGCCCAGAATCGGAAAGCCGGTGACGGGAATGAACAGCAGCCAGTGCAGCGCCGCGAGGTTGAAGGCCAGCCCGCCCAGCCACCCGAGCCGGAACGCGACCTTCGCCGGCTGTCCGGCCGCGCTGAACAACAGCAGCCCCGGCGCGACCCACGCCAGCCCCGCGATGCCCAGCTTCGGAAACGCCGCCGCGAGCAACAGCCCCGCGACCACGGCGAGCGCGTGGCGCAGGGCGGTTTCGTGGCGTTGGAGGAAGTCAGTCAACGCGCGCAGCTTGGCCGCACCGGGCGCGGGCAGGCAACCACGCAAAGCGGCTGACTGCGACCGGCCGCACCTGCGACACGAACAGAACAGGCAGGAAGATTTCTTCTCTCATTTTCCTGCCCCAAATCTTCCTGCCAAAATTCCGAGTCAACCCGTTCGGCCGGGGGTGCGGGGCTGGCCTAATTGGCGCAAGTGGCCGCTCCCCTCATCCGGCCTGCGGCCACCTTCTCCCCTCGCTGCGCGAAGGGAGAAGGGTTGTCCCAGCTCACTCCACCACATTCACCGTGATCTTCTTCGAGATCACCGGCGGGTCGTGCGGCACGTGCGCGTGGTCGGCGAAAACGAGCTGCAGCGTGTGCTTGCCGGGCGCGAGGTCGAGCATTGCCTCGGTCTGGCCCTTGCCGAAGTGCATGATGCGCGTGGGCTGGTCGGGCGCGAGGTGGGTGTCGAACGGCGGCAACTGGTCCACGTCCACCAGCAGGTGGTGGTGGCCGGTGTCAGGCAGCGGCTTGCCGTCGGCGGCGAGGATGCCGGCGGGGCAGATGCCCATGCCGGTGACGCCGAAGATGACCTTGAACTTGCGCTTCACCGTCGCGCCGTCGGCGGGGCTGACGATGTAGGACGCCGCGCCCTTGGGCGAGGGCGTGCGCTTGGGCTTGTCGTGGTGGTCGGCGGCGCGCAGGAGCGGCAGCGCGGCGAACGCGGCGAGGGCGAGGGCGGCGGCGGGGAGCAGGAGCTTTTTCATGCGGTGAACGGAATGTGTGTTTGAACGGACTTGGGTTTCGGGCGGGCGCAATCTGCCATCCCGCCCCGTGCCCGCAAGGGCTATTTCCGCGGACGGCGGTGCGCCGGCGGAAAAGCTGACAGAAAAAAGGGGCGGAAAGAATGGGAGCAGGCTGCGGGGAAGCGGGAAGTCGGTGAGCAGGACAGGAACCACTGACCGGCACTAATCCGAGACCCTCCAGTTTGAGGCCAAACGACAACCAATGACACTTGCCCGATTAAAACAAACTCGACTGCCTCCCGCCCGCCGGCTTCAGCCCGAGTTTCTTGAAGCTTAACTCGGTGGCCACGCGGCCTTGCGGGGTGCGTTGGAGGTAGCCTTCCATGATGAGGTAAGGCTCATAGACTTCCTCGATGGTGTCCGGCTCCTCGCCCACGGCGACGGCGAGGGAACTCACGCCCACCGGCCCGCCGCCGAACTTGGCGATGACGGTTTCGAGGATGCGCTTGTCCATCTCGTCGAGACCGTTCTGGTCAATCTCCAGCATCGCCAGCGCCTTGTCGGCGACCAGTTCGGTGATGCGGCCGTCGTGGCGGACTTGGGCGTAGTCGCGCACGCGGCGGAGCAGGTTGTTGGAAATGCGCGGCGTGCCGCGGCTGCGGCGGGCGATTTCGTGCGCGCCCGTCTCGTCAATCTCCACGTTCAGCAGACGCGCGGAGCGGACGACGATTTTTTGGAGCTGCGCGGCATCGTAGTAGTCCAGCCGCTCGCGCATCCCGAAGCGCGTGAGCAGCGGCGCGGAGAGCAGGCCGCTGCGGGTGGTCGCGCCGATGAGCGTGAAGCGCGGGAGGTTCAGCCGCACGCTGCGGGCGTTCGGCCCCTGGTCAATGATGATGTCCAGCTTGAAGTCCTCCATCGCCGGATAGAGATACTCCTCGATGGTCTTTTGCAGCCGGTGGATTTCATCAATGAAGAGCACGTCGCCCTCCTCGAGATTCGTGAGCAGGCCCGCGAGGTCGGCGGCCTTCTCGATGGTCGGGCCGCTGGTGGCCTTCACGTTCGCGCCCATCGCCTTCGCGAGGATGTTCGCGATGGTCGTCTTGCCGAGGCCGGGCGGGCCGCTGAGGAGAATGTGGTCGAGCGCCTCGCCGCGCTGCTTGGCGGCGGTGACGGAGATTTCGAGCCGCTCCTTGACCTTGGCCTGCCCGGTGAAGTCCGCGAAGACCGACGGACGCAGCGTCGTTTCGAGCGCCGTGTCGGGTTTGTTGAGGGTGGCAAGCGGTCGGTCGGCCATCGCGCGAGAGGATGCGAGAGCCGCCGCGCGAGCGGCAAGGGGAAAGGCTCGCGCCCGTCCACCGCCGTCATTTCTGGGCCGACTTCGGGCCAGGTGTTTCCGCGCGGGCCTTGAGCGTCACGCCGTCGGGCCACGCCGCGCCTTCGGTGATCCATTGCGCGATGAGCGCGATCTCGGCGGCGGTCAGCGGGTCTTTGCGACGCACGGGCGGCATCAGCTCGTCGTGGATGTCGCGGTCGGGCCGCATGGAGATGCGGTGGTAGAGCGAGCTGTTGGGCGGGCTGCCGGGCACGATGGCGGGGCCATAGACCTTGCCGCCCTTGAACGCCGCCGCGCGCGTGTCCACGCGGAAGCCCATGCGCTGCTTCTCCGGCCCGTGGCAGCTCACGCAATGCGTTTCGAGCACGGGCTTGATGTGCTTCACGAAGTCCACCTTGCCGACGATGGCGGGCTTGGCGGGTCCGTTGGGTTTCACGGACGCAACGGCTTTTGCCTTCGGTGCGACGGGTGGCGGCGTGGGTTGCGCGGCGGGTTGCAGAGGCGGTGAGGCGGGTTTTTCCAAAGCCGGCTTCACTGCGGCAGCCATGTCGGTCGCCCGCTCCGGGAAGTGCGCTCCGTGTTGAATCCAGCGGATGATGGCCATGACTTCCTCGGGCGTGAGCGAGCCTTTGCCCGTCGGCGGCATCACGTCGTCGTGGTCCGGCGGCAGCAGGATGAGGCGCACGAGATGGCTGTCGAGCGGGCTGCCGGCCTTGACGGCGGTTTTCTCACTGTCACCGCCCTTGAGCGCGGCGGCCTTCTGGTCGAGGCGATAGGCTCCCTTTTGCTTCTCCGGCCCGTGACAGGCGAGGCACTTGGTGTCGAAGACGGGCTTCACCTTTTCGAGGAAGAACCGCTCCTCCTCGCTCGCGCCGGCCAGCGCCAGCTCCGGTTCCGGCTCATCCTCCACGAGCACCTTCACAAACTCCGGCGCGTGCTTGGTGAAGTAGTTCGAGCCGTGCGTGAGGTTGCCGCCCTGATGGCCGGCGATGACCAGCAGCACGATGCTGCCGAGCAGCAGCGCGCGGTAGCCGCCGCGCACGAGGCGGTTCGGCGCGGCCTCGGTGCCGGGCCGGTAGCCGAGCCATTGCAGCAGGAGCGTGACGACGGTGAGCGCGCCGACGGCGACGCCGTAGTTGCGGTGCGAGTCGAGCACCCGCGCGTCGTATTCCGCGCCGCCCGCGCGCAGCAGGCCCAGCGCGATGGTGAGCAGCGTGGTCGCGACGCTCAGGCCGAGCATCAGCGTGATGACCTGCTGCACCTCGGGCTTGCGCCGCCAGAGGTAATACAAGTCCACGAGGAAGGCCATCGTCACGAAGCCGATGGGGAAATGCAGCAGCACGGAATGAAACGGCCCGAGGAAGGGCCGCCATTGGAAAATGCCTTCGCCCTCCGCCGCCAGCGCGGACGGGAGCAGCCCGCCGCACCCGGCGAAAACCGCCAGCCACAACCCGGCGCGCAACCCGAAAAGATTCGTTCTCATGCGATGGTCGTCCGGGCCGGCACCACGCCGGCGCCACGGAGCTTCACGGCGAGAATTGACCACACGCGCGCCCGCTGAACCCCTCCGATCTTGGCCGAGTCACCGTCAAGATTGGCGCGTGCGCCGACGCGCCGGAGCGCGGGCTGCCAGCCCGCTTTGCGCTGCCCCGCCCACCACAGTGAGGTCAGTCGGTTGCTCCCTCCGACACGCAAAGCGGCCCGGCGGGCCGCGCTCCGGGGGCAGCAGATGCGCCCGCGCGGGTGCGCGCGGCAACTGCCCGCTTGAGCGGCGCGGCCCCGTTCGCCTACGCTGCGGGCACGCATTCATGAGCCACCCGCGCGACGACGACCCGCTGCCGAGCACGATCTTCATCCGCAGAACCGGGCCGGAGGGGAAGGCGGAGAAGTTTATCCCCGCTCCGGCGCTCAAGCCCGAGGCCACGACGCTCAAGGAACTTTCCCCCGAGCAGCGCAAGTCCGGCCTCGCCGCGTGGCTGGGCTGGCTCTTCGACGGGCTGGACATGCATCTCTACGGCTTAGTGGCCGCGCCGTTTGTCGCCTACCTGCTCCATCGCGAAGGACTCATCCCGGACGCTTCAAACGTGGCGCACGATCTGGTCAAGGAACGCAGCGGCTGGATTCAAGGCTCCTTTCTCGTCGGCTGGGCGCTGGGCGGCGCGTTCTTCGGGCGGCTGGGCGACATCCTCGGCCGCAGCCGCTCGCTCGCGCTCACGATCCTGACTTACGCGGCTTTCACCGGGCTGTCCTTCTTCGCGCAAACGTGGTGGCAGCTCATGATTTTCCGCTTTCTCGCCGCGCTGGGCATCGGCGGCGAATGGGCCGTCGGCTCGTCGCTCTTGTCGGAGACGTGGCCGAAGAAGTGGCGGCCGTGGGTCGCCGCCGTGCTGCAAACCGGCGTGAACCTCGGCGTGTTGCTCGCGTGCCTCACGACGTATCTCGCGGCCCTGCACCCTGACTATCATCCCAAGTGGGTCTTCCTCGTGGGCGTGCTGCCGGCGCTGATGGTGTTCTGGATTCGCCGCCATGTGCCCGAGCCGGAGGAATGGCGCGCGGCCAAGCAGGCGTCGCTCACCGCGCAGCCGGGCATCGCGGACCTGTTTCGCGGCGCGGTGCGGCGCACCACCATCCTGACCATCATCGTCTGCGCGTGCGGCCTGACGGCGTGGTGGGCGTTTCAATTCTGGCACGCGCAGCATCTGCGGAACCTGCCGGACCTCGACACGGCGGCGAAGGCCGAGTTCGCCAAGCTCGCGCCCGGCGGCGACGAGGCGAAATGGGTTGCCTCCTACAAGCAGAAGATTGTCAGCCTCGCCTTCTTCGTCGTCATCAGCGCGAGCATCGCGGGGAACTTCGCGGCGGCGGCGCTGGCGCGGTTCTTTGGCTACCGGCGGTCCATCGCGGCCTGTTACCTCGGCTTTTTCCTCGCGATGGGGGCGACCTTCATCCAGCCGCGCGGCTGGGAATCGCTCGTGTGGTTCTGGTTCCCGCTGGTCGGCTTCTTCTCCGGCGTCTTCGGCCTGTTCACCATGTATCTGCCGCCGCTGTTCCCCACGCTGCTGCGCACCACGGGCGCGGGCTTCTGCTACAACATCGGGCGCATCGCCTCGGCCACGGGCGTGATCTTCTCCGGCTCGCTGGCCAGCGGCGGCGACTTCAAGCGGACGCTGCTCTTCGCCGCGTGCCTGTTTGTGCCCGGGATGCTGGTCGCCCTCGCGCTGCCCGAACCGAAAGACCTCGGCGGCCACGCGACGGAGACGGAACTTGCCGCTGTGGAATGAGAACGAACGCGAGCCGGCTGGTGGTTTTCCTGAAGGCTCCCCGCGCCGGCGCGGTGAAGACCCGGCTCGCGGAGGCGTTCGGCCCGGACGCCGCCTGCGCCGCCTACCGGCAGCTCGTCGAGGCGTTGCTCAGAAATCTCACCCCGCTGCCCAAGGCCGAGCTGTGCTTCGCGCCCGTGGAAGCCGCCGCCGAGATCAAACCCTGGCTCCGCCCCGGCTGGACTTCCTGTCCGCAGGTCGGCGGCGACCTCGGCGAGCGCCTGCACGCCGCGTTCGACGGGCACTTCGAGTCCGACGCGCAGCACGTCGTCATCATCGGCTCGGATTGCCCCGACGTGACGGCGCAGGACATCGAAGACGCGTGGCTGGCGCTGGAAGGCCACGACGTGGTGCTCGGCCCCGCGCTGGACGGCGGCTACTGGCTCATCGGCCTGCGCGCGCCGCAGCCCGCGCTGTTCAGCGCGATGCCGTGGAGCACCGACCGCGTGTTCGGCGAGACGATGCGCCGCGCCCGCGAGAACGACCTGCGCGTGGCGGTGCTCCGCGAACTGGGCGACGTGGATACGGCGGCGGATTGGGAGCGGTGGTTGCGCCGGGCCAAAGTTGACGCGCCCAGCAAGGGTTCGTAGCTTCCACCCATGTCGGTCACCACCCAACCACGCGGTTACTTCAGCGCGCCCTGGCGCAAGGCGCGTATCTGCGCGCGGGTGCTGCTGCGGCCGGCCTTTCAGCGCCGTGCCCGCTACGTCCAGCTCGTGCGTGGTTTCGCCGCCGACGGCAGCGTGAGCAACCGGCTGATCGAACAGGCGCTGGCCCACCTCCGCGCCCGTCAGCGTGACCGTGCAAACTCCCCCACCTGAGTCGGCGAGCGGGGTGGCAGCTCGTGAACAGACGGTTTTTCTTTGCGTCCCCCGCGCCCTTTCGCCGCTAATCCTCCCATGCTCAACCTCGCCCTCGTCGGACTCGGCTTCATGGCCGCCACCCATATCAAGGCGCTCCGCCAGGTGCCCGGCGCGCGCGTCGCCGCGCTCTGCAACCCCAGCGGCCGGCACCTCGACGGCGACTTCACTGGAGTCGCGGGCAACGTGGGCGACAACGCGCCGGTGAAGCTGGAGCCGGGCAGCTTCAAGGCCTTCCGCGACTACGCCGCGCTGCTCGCCGACCCCGACATCCACGCCGTGGACATCTGCGCGCCGACGCTCGCGCACCACGACCTCGCCGTCGCCGCGTTGCGCGCGGGCAAGCACGTGCTCTGCGAAAAGCCGCTCGCCCGCACCGTCGCGCAGGCGCGCGAGATGGCGGCGGTCGCGACGGAGACGGGCCGCATCCTCATGCCGGCGATGTGCCTGCGCTTCCTGCCCGAGTGGGTCTGGGTGCGCGCGGCCATCGCGGATGGGCGCTTCGGCAAGGTGCTGTCCGCGCAATTTCGGCGCGTGGCCGAGCCGCCGGGCTGGGGGCAGGCCAATTTCCTCGACGGCGCGAAGTCCGGCGGTGCGCTGCTGGACCTGCACATCCACGACACGGACTTTGTGCAGTTCTGCTTCGGCCGGCCGCGCGCGGTGCGTTCGACGGGCTACTCTAAAATCAGCGGCGCGATTGACCACGTCGTGACCGAATACGAGGTCGCCGGCGGCGCGCTGGTTCATGCGGAAGGCGCGTGGTGCTTCACGCCGGGCTTCGGCTTCATCATGAGCTACACGGTGAACTTCGAGCGCGCGACCGTGGACTACGATCTCGCGCGCGGCGCGGACGCGCTCAAGCTCTGCGAAGCCGGCCAGCCCGCGCAGGTGCTCAAGCTCGGCCAGCCCGACGGCTACGTCGGCGAGCTGCGGCACTTCGTGGAGTGCTGCGCGGCTGGCACGCCGCCGACCGTGGTGACGGCGGCGGACGGGGTGAGCGCGATGGAGATTTGCGAGGCGGAGGAGCAGTCCGTGCGCACGGCGCAACGCGTCGCGCTGGCGTGAACGCCCGCCGCCGCCTTTGCGTTGAAACTCCCGCCGGTCCTGCGGTTTAATCCCGCCGCCACTCATGTGCGCCATCACCGGCATCGTCCACTTCGACCGTCGCCCCGTCGCGGAGTCCGAGCTGGTCACGATGCGCGACGTGATGGTCAACCGCGGCCCCGAGCACGGCGGCCAGTGGCTCGGCGGCCACGCGGCGCTCGGCCACCGGCGGCTCCGCATCATTGACCTCTCCCCGCTCGGCAACCAGCCGATGACCAACGAGGACTCGACCGTCTGGGTCACGTTCAACGGCGAGATTTATAACTTCCAGCCGCTGCGGAAGGAGCTCGAAGCCAAGGGCCATAAATTCCGCTCCCACTCCGACACCGAGGTCATCGTCCACGGCTACGAGGAATGGGGCGAAGGCGTCGTCGCGCGCATGGACGGCATGTTCGCCATCGGCATCTGGGACACACGGAAGGAGACGCTGCTGCTGGCCGTGGATCGCTTCGGGAAGAAGCCGCTGTTCTACTCGCACCACGGCGCGACCGTGCGCTTTGCCTCCGACAGCAAGGCTTTTTGGTCGCTGCCCGGTGCGTCGCTCACGGTGAACCACGCGGCGATTGACTGCTACCTGCACCACCTCGCCGTCACCACGGACCACACCATCTGGAACGAGGTCAGCAAGCTTCCACCTGCGCACTACAAAGTCTTCGAGCGCGAGGCGTCCGGCGCGGTGCGCACGCGCGAGGCTCGTTACTGGAAGCCGAACTTCCGCGACAAACTTGCGCTCACCGAGACCGAAGCGCTCGAACGCATTGACGCATCGCTCAAGGAAGCCGTCCGCAAACGCATGATCGCCGACGTGCCGCTCGGCGCGTTCCTCAGCGGCGGTGTGGACAGCAGCCTGGTCGTCGCGATGATGAGCCAGCTTTCCAGCAAGCCGGTGAAGACCTTCAGCATCGGCTTCGAGGAACAGGACTTCTCCGAGCTGGAATACTCCGACGCCGTCGCGAAGCGTTACCAGACCGAGCACCAGCAAATCCGCCTGAAGCCCGACGTGCTCGAAATCCTCCCCTCGCTCGTGTGGGAATACGGCGAACCGTTCGCCGACTCCTCGGCCATCCCGACCTACTACGTGTCCAAGGCCGCGAAGGAGTTCGTCACCGTCGCGCTCACGGGTGACGGCGGCGATGAACTTTTCGGCGGCTACGACATTGCCCGCGCCTCCTTCCACGCGATGCGCTACGACGCACTGATGCCGGGCTTCCTCCGCGGACCGTTGGAGGACTGGCTCTTCGCCGCCGAGCGCATGGGCTTCGCGCAGAAACTGAAAACATTGGCCACGCACGCCAGCCCCGACCCCGCGCGTCGGCACGGCTACTCGATGGCGTTCAACCAACGGCAGCGCGAGGCGCTCTACACCGACAGCTTCCGCGCAAGCCTCGGCGCGCACCGCCCGTGGCACATCTACGAGCGGCACGCGGCGGAGATGGCGGGCCTGAGCATCCTCGACCAAAACCTCTATCACGTCCTCATGGCGCGGCTCTCGAACGACTACCTTGTGAAGGTGGACGTGGCCTCGATGAAGGTCGCCCTTGAACTGCGCAGCCCATTCCTCGACACCGACCTCTGCGCGCTCTCCAGCTCCCTCGACCCGCTGCTCAAGGTGAAGGGCGGCGTGCAAAAATATCTGCCCAAGAAACTCGCCGAGCGTTACCTGCCCTGGGAAGTCATCTACCGCCCGAAGAAAGGTTTTAGCCTCCCGCTGAAACACTGGCTCCGCACCGACTTCGCCCCGCTGCTGAACCGCCTGCTCCCGGATGGCAACCTCGTGAAAGCCGGCTGGTTTCAGAAGCCAGAAATCCAACGCCTCATCGCCGAGCACACGCACGGCGCACGCGAGCACACGCACCGCCTCTGGTCCCTCCTCTGGCTGGAACTCTGGCACCGCATCTTCATCGAACGCTCGATGACAGGCCGGGAAAGCCTCGCGAAGTAAGGTTTCATGGCTGACCCGCTGGCGATCCAACCCACCCGCGCTGAATGAAGCCAACGCTCTATTTGGAGACAACGATTCCGAGCTACCTGACCGCTTGGCCGAGCAAAGTCCCGCTTCGCGCGGTGCATCAGGCCATCACGAAGGAATGGTGGGCCAGACGGCGGAAAGACTTCCAACTGTTCGTTTCTCCCATCGTGCTCGCGGAATCAGCGTTGGGGGATCGCGCGGCTGCTTCGGAACGGCTGCGGCTGCTCGCCGACGTGCCGCGCCTTGAGGTGACGCCGGATGCCGAACAACTCGCCCGCGCTCTGGTCGGCCCCAAGGGCATTCCTCCGAAGGCCGAACGGGACGCCTTCCACGTTGCCATCGCGGCCGTCAACCGCCTCCATTTCCTGCTGACTTGGAACTGTCGCCACCTGGCCAACGAGGACATACTCGACGAAGTTCGCGAGCGGTGCCGCGCCGCCGGATTTGCCTGTCCCGTGGTTTGCACGCCGGAAACACTTATGGGACTATGACCGCGTTATGAGAGACCCCGTTGTCGAAGAAGTGCGGCGCATCAAGGAAAAGCTGGCCGCCAAGTTCAACTACGACATCCACGCCATCGCGGAGGATGCGCGTCAGCATCAATGGGATTGGGGCGGCAAGGTCGTCCGCTGGGATGCCAAGCGAGAACGCTTCGTCGAGGTCAAGAAGCCGGCGGCACCGGGGCGGAGGAAGGCGCTCGCGGGCAAGTGAGCATGAGCCACATGTGCTGGGCTTACCGCCGTCAGAGCGCGATTCTTGGGGCTGGCAGGAAGATTGGAAAATGGCTGTGTTGAATTGCCTCGCTGAGGTTCAATTTGCCAACAAATCTGCGCAAAGATTATTTTCGCCATGAGTATCGTGATCTCCGCCCAAGCCACATGATCGCCACCCATCAGGAACGTGGTGCCGCTGGCCGCATTCAGGCGGCACACCATTCCAGTGGCCACGCTCCGCCTCTCGCCTTCGGGCCTCTGCTTTGGACGGCGGCAGACCGGTTGCGAGGGCACTTGGATGCGGCCGAATACAAGCATGTGGTTCTGGGCCTCATTTTCCTCCGGTTTCTCTCCACCGATGATGGCACACCGATGCGACAGATGGCGTTCGTGTTGAGGGAGGATGCGCCCCCAATCGGTCGCAAGAATGGGCATCGCGGTGGTCGGTCGGCTGGGCTAGCGAGTTTCGTTGTGCCGGAGGAAGCAACATGGCAGTTCGTGTGCGGAAAGGCTCACACGGCTTCCGTTGGCCGGGTCTTGGACAGAGCAATGGAAGCTTTGGAGCAGGCGAATCCTCTTTTAAACGGCGCACTGCCGAAGATTTTTTCACGGACAGGCCTTGTCGGCTCAAAGCTCGGCGAACTCATCGGCGTCATCAGTGAGATAGACTTCACGGATTACAACGGCACTTCGCGAGCGGATTTGCTGGGCCGCGTGTATGAGTATTTTCTTGGTCGCTTCGCATCAGCCGAAGGAAAGCGGGGCGGGGAGTTTTACACGCCACCATCAATCGTGAGGTTGCTTGTCGAGATGCTCGAACCGTTCGCCGGAACAGTTTACGACCCGTGTTGTGGCTCTGGCGGTTTGTTCGTTCAGTCGCAGCGTTTCCTTGACGAGCATGGCGGAAATCCTAGCGAGTTGCGGCTGTTCGGTCAGGAATCAAATCCGGCCACTTGGCGGCTGGCGCGGATGAACATGGCGATTCACGGCTTGAAAGTGAATCTCGGTTCAAAGCCCGCTGACACATTCGCAGAGAATCTTCATTCTGATCTCCGCGCGGATTTCATTCTCGCCAATCCCCCGTTCAACATGAGCGATTGGATTAGCGAATTGATGTTGAGCGATTCGCGCTGGACGTTCGGCAAGCCAAACTCCGGCAACGCAAACTTCGCTTGGATTCAGCACATGATTCACCACCTCAGCCCGCGTGGTCGTGCTGGGTTCGTGATGGCAAACGGTTCGCTTTCGGTGCAGTCCGGTTCTGACAGTGAGATTCGCCGCGCCATCATCGAGGCGGACTTGGTGGATTGCGTTGTCTCGCTTCCCAACCAACTCTTCTTCAACACTTCGATTCCGGTTTCACTCTGGTTCTTGGCGCGCGACAAATCTGACGGTGGATACCGCGACAGGCGTGGGCGCACGCTATTCATTGATGCACGCCATCTCGGAACAATGGTCGACCGGATTCATCGGGACCTAACGGGCGATGATGTGCAGTTAATTGCAAAGACGTATCTCGATTGGTGTCATCTTGGAGGCAAACCTTCCCGTGCGATTGAGCCGGGGCTGTCAGCAGAAGCGACCATCGCGGAGATTCGCCAGCATCGTTACGCGCTCGTGCCGGGCCGATACGTGGGCTTTGCTCCGCGTGAGACGGTGCGATGGAATCCGAAGGCGTTGCGGAAGGAACTGAATGAAATCGAACAGCAACTCGCGGGGATAGACACGGCTTCTCGCTCCGCGCTCGTTTTGCTTCGGGAGTTGTTGCATGGCTGATTCCTACCTTCCAATTCCGAAAAGCTGGTTTCGTTCGACGCTCGCGCCGGACGCCGAGGCCGGGCTGATTCTGAAAGTCGAAACCGGCAGCACGCCAGCGACGACCCGCGACGAGTTCTGGGACGGTGACATTCCGTGGCTGACTCCGAAAGAGGTGACAGACTTCGGCGACAACCTTTTCGTCTCCCGAACTGAGCGAACGTTGACCAAGGCAGGATTGGCCGAGGTTGGTGGGAAACTTTTGCCAGTCGGCACGGTTTTGCTCACAAAACGAGCGCCCGTCGGCTGCGTCGTGATGAACGCAATCCCGATGGTCACAAACCAGGGATTTTTGTCTTTCACTTGTGGGCCGCGTTTGCGCCCGGTCTATCTGGCGCATTGGCTGCGGGCCAATCGTCCGTATCTCGACAAAGTTGCCAATGGTTCGACCTATCCCGAACTCTACGCAGGCGACCTTTTCGAGTTTGAAATCGCTGTGCCAGACTTGCCGACTCAAGACCGCATCATCGAAGTGATTTCCTCGCTCCAGTTTTTGACGGCGCTCGGGCATCCGTTGGAGCAATCAGTTTATTCGCCAGAAGCGTTGATGGCGCGGCAGGAGCAGACGCGGCGGCTGCGCGGCCTGCGTGATTCAGTCCTTCCGCTGTTGCTCGGTGGAGAACTGGACGCAGCCCATCTCAAGAACGGATTTTTTGCTACCACATGAGCGCACCACTGAACCTGCCTGCCCTTTGCGGCGTTGATGGCTGTCGGCGTCTGCAAGGACATCGCGGCGATCACGACAAATATCCAACTGAGGCATGGGGATTTCTCGCCGATAAGGACAAAGACAAGCTGACCAAAGCGGGATTTGCGACGCCGCGCGGCGGCGCGAAAGGCGCGTATCAAAACCATGTCGCCAGAAACAACAAAGTCATCATCCCGTATGAATGGTTGAACGAAGTGAAGTTGGAGAACTACCCCGACGGCTATGTGGTTCGCTTGCTACCCGACCAGTTCTTCGCGTCACCAAAGAAACCGCGACCTGAATTCTTGAAAAAGAACCCGCCCGTGGCCGTGGGCAAAGACGCGTTCGTGCTCTATCGCACCTACGATGACCTCGACAAATTCCCCCCAATGCCGGGTTGGGAAGTTCGCCACCTTGTCCGCGAAGGAAAGAAGGTTGAAGACCGAGACGAAGGCGTTGAAGACCACGGGCACTATGTGCTGCGGGTTGCGGCAATCACGAAGGCGAGGCCGAAGCGGCACGATGGGCCGCCACAAGGAATTTTTGCTCCTGAATATGCAGATCGAGAAACAAATTACCTGTGTAAGTGTGTGCTGGCGTGGCTGACGATTCAGACACGCCACAGTCCATACACCACGCTCCAAGCTGGGCATCTTCGCGCAATCCTTCATGCGGCCAAACTGCTCGACGCCGCAGGCTACGAGCGCCGGAATTCTCTGCGGCACGGAATCACTTGCTGCCCGCTCTGCCTGCGGACACTCAACTACGAGCAACTTCATTCCACCATCGCATTTGAAGATGAGGCCGGGCTAGGCAATGCAGCAGCGCAGATTGAAGGCGCGACCCGTTCGACAACTGTGAACCTGTTTCACTTGATTCCGCTCGTCTATTCTTCGCTTGAACACACACCGCAGCAAATCGCTTGGGGACATGCCATCTGCAACACACGTCTCGGACAACGGCGCTGCTACTCGCTTGCAGAATTGAAGGAGCGTGATTTGAAAGTTGGTGTCATTCGCGAGGAGGGCATCGAAACCTTTGGATGGATCAGTGAGGACTTCCAAATGATCCGTTCACCCTACGGCGCAGTTTGGATTCAGTTGAACGGAGACACTTTGACCGAAGAAGACTTGAAACCACCGGAGACAAACCAGCCATGACCCCTCTCACCTTCCCCTTCACCGAAGCCCAGGTCCGCGCGCTCAAAGTCGGCGACGAGGTGGCCATCTCGGGTGTCGTCTTCACCGGGCGCGACGCGGTGCACAAGTATCTGCACGAGGGCGGCGCGCTGCCGCCGGGCGTCTCACTGCGCGACGGCATCATCTACCATTGCGGCCCGGTGATGATGAAGCAGGCCGACGGCTCCTACAAATGCACCGCCGCCGGTCCCACCACGTCCATCCGCGAGGAGCCGTATCAGTGGCAGATCATCCGTGACTTCGGCGTGCGCGGCGTCATCGGCAAGGGCGGCATGGGCGAGAAGACGCTCGCCGCCTGCCGGGAGCACGGCTGCGTTTATCTGCACGCCATCGGCGGCGCGGCGCAGGTGCTGGCCGAGTGCGTGAAGCGGGTCCGCAACGTGTATTTCGCCGAGGAGTTCGGCTCGCCCGAGGCCATCTGGGAATTGGAAATCGAAAACTTCCCGGCCGTCGTCACGATTGATTCCCACGGCAACTCGCTGCACAAGGAAGTCATGGCCGCCAGCAGCGCCGAACTTGCCAAGCATCTCACCGCCGCCCACTAAAAGCCGTTCAACCCATCCCACCACCATGAAACGCCGCGCCTTCTTGAAAACCTCCCTCGCCGCCTCCGCCGCCACGGCCGCCACGGCTGCCTCTGCCGCCGCCAAGCCCGGCCCTGAGTATTACGAGCTGCGCACCTGGTCGCTTAAGGCCGCCAAGCAGCCGCTCCTCGACGCCTACCTCAGCCGCGCGTTTCTCCCCGCGCTCAAGCGCCTCGGCCTCGGGCCGGTGGGCGTGTTCACGGAGACGCTGACGAACGGCGATTTGAAAGTCGTCGCGCTCATCACCTATTCCGCGCCCGAGCAGTTCGCCACGCTGGCCGCGCGCCTCGCCGCCGACGCCGAGCATCAAAAGGCCGGCGCGGAGTATCTCAACGCCAAGGCCGCCGACCCTGTTTACACGCGCATCGAAAGCGCCTTCTTCGTCGCCATCGAAGGCCTGCCCAAGCTCGCGCGGCCGGACGCGACGAAGCCGCGCCTGTTCAACCTGCGCATCTACGAGAGCCACAACGAGCGCGCGGGCAAAAAGAAGATCGAGATGTTCAACCGCGGCGAGTTGGACATCTTCAAGCGCGTCGGCCTCACGCCCGTGATGTTCGGCGAGGCGCTCGCCGGCGCGGCCATGCCGAACCTCACCTACCTGCTGGTCTTCCCCGGCGAGGACGGCCGCAAGCAGGCCTGGGACAAGTTCCGCGCCGACCCCGCGTGGCTCAAGCTCAAGGCCATCCCGGAATACGCGGACAAGGAAATCGTCTCGCGCATCACCAACCGCCTGCTCACACCCGCGCCGTATTCGGAGCTGTAAGGCAGCCAAGGCAACTTTCCGCGTGCGCGCGTGACGGCGGCGGCTACCCTCGCCGTCAATTCACGCACGCAATGAACGCCACTGCCGCCCGCACCAAGCCGGTTTGTCAAACGAATGGGGACAATCGAATGCCCGTTTCCCCATTCGCTTGTCCCCATTCGCTTGCCATCCTCTTCGCTTGCCTCCTCGCCCTCCCGCTCCACGCCGCCGACACCTCGGCGATGACCACGGCGAAACCCCTCACCCCCGCCCAAGCCCTCGCCTCGCTGCAAGTCGAGGCCGGCCTGCGCGTCGAACTGGCCGCCGCCGAGCCGCTCACCGCGTCGCCCGTCGCGGTCGCGTGGGATGAACGCGGGCGGATGTTCGTCGCCGAGAATCGCGGCTATCCCACCGGCCCCGGCACAAACAAACCGCCCGCCGGCGTCATCGCCATGCTGGAGGACACCAACGGCGATGGGCGCATGGACAAGCGCACCGAGTTCGCCACCGGCCTCACCTTCCCGAACGGCCTCATGTGCTGGCGCGGCGGCCTCATCGTCACCTGCGCGCCGGACATCTTTTACCTCAAGGACACCGACGGCGACGGCCGGGCTGACGTGAAGCGCGTCCTGCTCACCAGCTTTGGCACCACCAGCACCACGCAGCTCCGCGTGAGCCATCCCACGCTCGGCCTCGACGGCTATGTCCACGTCACCAGCGGCCTCGTCGCCAGCAAGGTTTCGTGTCCCGAACATCCCGAGCGCGGCGAGGTTTCGCTGCCGCGCGGCGACGCCCGCTTTCATCCCGACACGTTGGAAATCGAGCCGTGGCCAGGCGTCGGGCAGTTCGGCCTCGCCTTCGATGACTTCGGGCGCAAGTTCACCTGCTCGAACCGCAACCCCCTCCAGCACGTCGTCCTGCACCCGCGTTACCTCAAGCGCAACCCGCACCTCGCCTTCTCCGACACCGTGCAGGACGTCGCCCCGCCCGGCGACGCCGCGAAGGTCTGGCCCCTGAGCGCGGACCACACCACGGCGGCGTTCATCCCCAGCCTGATGAGCACGCCGCACGCGGGCACGTTCACCAGCGCGTGCGGCATCAGCCTGTGGCGCGGCGGCGCGTTGCCGGCGGCCTTCGCGAACAGCGCCTTCATCTGCGAACCCGCGCAAAACCTCGTCCAGCGCCAGGTGCTCACGCCAGACGGCCCGACCTTCAAGTCCGCGCCCGCCACGCCCGGCCGCGAATTCCTCGCCACGCGCGACACCTGGTTTCGGCCCGTCTTCAGCGCCACCGGCCCGGACGGCGCGCTCTACATCTGCGACATGTATCGCAAGGTGATTGACCACCCGCAGTATCTCCCCGAGCACATCCGCGGCACGCTCGACTACGAGGCG
>Ga0172372_10003345_pt1 | contig 23637 bp, 22 predicted proteins | sample LakKiv5m_2_FD_114544 | JGI IMG/M metagenome (GOLD analysis project Ga0172372, IMG submission 114544) | Freshwater microbial communities from Kabuno Bay, South-Kivu, Congo - kab_092012_9.5m | ecosystem: Environmental > Aquatic > Freshwater > Lake | place: Democratic Republic of the Congo...
CAAGTTGATGCTTGGCATACCCCTGGAGATCCGACTGCTTGCGGTCCTCAGGCGTGCAGGACGACTGGGCATCCACCGCAATCTTGCGAAAGCACTGCTCTGGCCCGAGGAAATTCGAATCTTTTTTGCGCTCGACGGACGCTTGTCCAAGCTGATCGAAAGGCTCAGGGATTTTCATGGATTCAAAGTGACCTCCGACAAGGATTGCTTTTTCCTGGATCCTTCGGAGTCTTCGCGGATTGGTGTCGAAACCACCCCTCGTGTCCCCGAGTTCCTTCTCGAGAGGGCCGGGCGTGAATTCGGTTGGGAAGAACTGGCTCGTCATTACAGCATCGGGGCCACGCAGGCGCGTGCCATGTTGAGGAGCTGGATCGCTTCGGGCCGGATCAGGAAAGTGGGATCAGGGCGCTTCACTCGCTATCTGATCGAAACCGCACGCTGAGTTCACTCCGTTTTTTCCGGGCTTTGAGGAGGGGGGGGCGCTGCCGGAGGCGCCCCGCCGTCGGCGGTCGTTTCTGTGGCGGCCGGGGCTCGGGGCAGATCCTGCGGTGAGGCTGGGGCCTGGGGCATGGGAATCATCGTGGCATCTTTTTTGAGAATGCGGATGACCACCCGGCGGTTTTTGCTCAGGGCTTCGTCATTCCATTCGCCTTCGTCCGTCCGTTCAAAGTATTCCGGCCGGGTGTCGCCATAGCCAATAGATATCATATCGCCGGAGCGGAACCCGTTCTCGAGAAAACTGCGGACGACCCGGGATGCGCGGGCGCCCGAAAGCTCCCAGTTCGAGGGAAATACCCCGCCGATCACCGGACGGCCGTCCGTGTGACCTTCGATCACGATTCGGAACTTGGTCTGTTCCATTTCCTCGCGCTTCCGGATGGCACCGATCAGCTTGTTCAGGATCTCCAGGCCCTCCGGCCGGATCTCCGCACTCAAACTGTCGAAAAAGAGCCGCGAGCGAAAAACAATCGAGAGTCCGACGGCCTCAGCGCGGACTTCGGCTTCTTTTTTCAGTCCCTCGATTTCGATGAACTGGGTCATGAAGCGGGCACCCTCCTGCGCCGGAGAGTGGAATTCGCCCCCGAACTGTTTTGACAAGGCTTCGCGGACTCGCTCGTACTGGGGCTCGTCGAGCTTGGCCATGCTGAAGAGCATGATGAAAAACCCGCAAAGCAGCGTCATCATGTCGGCGTAGGAGACGAGCCAGTTGGACTCGTCATGCCCGCCTTCACCTTCGGTGTGCTCCTCGGCGTGGTGCACGGGGTGGTGCTGCTCGTGGTCCAGCTCGGGCGAGTGTTTCCGAAGGTTCATGACCGGGCTCCTCCCTGCAGTTTCACTTCAATCAGGCCGCCGCCTGCTCCGCGGAACCACCGGACGAAGCCTTCCGCTGGATGCGATCCTTGGGCAGAAGGTAAGAGTTCAAACTCTCCCTCATCGCCATGGGGTTGGTCTGGAGTCGCAGCAGCACGGCACCTTCCACGATCAGTTGGCGCAGATTCATCTCCTCGTGGGTCCGCTCGGTGAGGTTTTCCGCGATGGGGATGAACACGAGGTTGGCCAGTGCAATCCCGTAGAGAGTCCCGATCAGCCCGATGGACATGGCCGGTCCGATCAGTTTCTGGCTGTCCGGCTGACCGATCTTCTGGAGCACGGCGATCATGCCGAGCGTCGTGGCGAGCAGTCCGAATGCCGGCGGGAATCGCCCGATGATCCGGAACATGTTCGCCTCGTTCATATATCTTTTCTCGATCGTCTTGACCCTGGCCTCGAGGACCGTGCGGATTTCCCGATCGTTGAGAACGCCAGCGGCCACCAGCGACACCGCCTCGCGGAGAAACTCGTGCTTGAGCTGTGGAATCGTCTCCTGCATCGCGCTCAGCCCGATGGATGCCTTTTTGTTGAGCTCCAGGAGCTGGGCGATTGTCCCCTGAAAGTCGACCTTGTTCTTGCCGAGCACGCGGAGCAGGAAAACCTTCGTCAGCGAGAGCACTTTCATGATCGGAAAACTGATGCTTGCCGCGGCCAGCGTTCCACCGAAAACGATCAGGATGCCGTGGGGATCCAGGAAAAAAGAGAGGTTGTCCGTGGTGTGCGAGAGCGCCGCCCACATGACCGCCATACCGAGCAGGAGTCCGATGAGGGATGAAAAATTCATGGTCAGGCCGCCTTTCCTTTTTCGCCGCCGGAAGCGTGCGAGAAGCGATCCGTGCTCGGATTCGCATCCCCTTTGATCGCCGTCTTCCAAAGCTGATATTGCGAAATCACATAGTTCTCGTCGAGTTCTCGCAGACGCTTCACCAGGTCCTTGATGCAGTTTTCGTGGAACTTGTTTTTCATGCCCGGATTGGAGTCCAGAAGCGCCATGAAGCGGTCCTTGGAGACATGAAGGAGTCTCGACGGCAGCAGTGCCCGTACCGTCGCCGAACGGGGATGCTCGTCGATGAGGGACATCTCGCCGAAGAACCCTCCCGCCCCGATCTGTCCGACATCATATACTTCGCCGCTCAAGGCGTTGTTCTTGAGGATTCCGACCACCCCGTCGAGGATGATATAAAGGCCCCAGGACAGTTCGCCCTCGATCACGATATTGGCGTGCGACTCGCGTTCGACGATCTCGCCCTGCTTGAGGACGGCCTGCAGCTCGGGCTCCGAAAAAGCCTGGAAGAGCCTCACGTTCCGGATCAACTCGATGGTCGGTGTTTCGATGGATGTTCCGTGCATGACTTCTCCCTCTGCTTACCAGCCGGCGACTTTCTTGATGGTGCTCGTGGTCTTGGTTCCTTCGAGCGGCGAACCCGCCTTGAACTCCGGATGTCCGCCCCCCAGGGTGATCAGCATCCGCTCGTTGACGTCGACCAGATTGATCTGGCCGTCGTTGACCATGATCTTGATCCGGTTGAGCACCTTGCGTTCGATCCCGAGATACGCGTCGCGACTGAGGGCCTGCGTGGTTTCGAGCTCCTCTTCGATATCGGCCACAAGGTCCTTCGGCGACTTGGCGTAGATCGTGTTCCGCACTTCGGGCGGTGCGCCCTTGAGGAAGGTCAGGAGCTCGTCGTGCTTGAGACTGAGCACCACTTCGAGCAGGTGGCTGTCCTTGAGGTATTGGAGCGTGTCCAAGGTCACGAGCCGACCCTTGATCATTCGCGCGATATCGGGGTTGGAAGACTCGAGGTTCTTGACCACGTTCCGTGCCATTTCGGACTCGGATTTTTCGAGCAACGTGAGCAGCACGTCGGAGCCCGGGAGCGCCTCGGTGTTCAGGCGGGGGTTCTCGCGGCGCTTGCGCTTGAGGGCTGCAGCCACATTGTGGATGTAATCCTTGGGCAGATAGTCGATGCGCGAGAGCTCGTCGAGCAGCTTCATGCGCGACGCCTCGTCAAGCTGGGCGAAGATCATCGAACGTTTTTGCAGGTCGCATTGGGTCATCACGATGGCTTTCACCGTGATCGACTCATTGCGAAGCATTTCCATGATCTGCTGACCGTCCATGTCAGTCAGGAATTCGAAGAGATGGGTGGACCGGCTGCCCATGACGAACAGTTTTCCGGCAACGGCCTTGTTGTGCAGTTTCTTGAGCAGGTCGAGCTTGTCCTCGTCGCTGATATCAGTGGGGTTCTTGGCGTGGAATTCCATCAGCTCCGCCATGTCGGACTGAAGGCTCGGGTCGCGCAGCATCTCGAGCACCACACTCTCGCCGAAGATATGGATGTAGGCGGAGGTGGTTTCGACGCCGTCCTCCGTGAGGACCCGGGAGAACACATGGCGCGCCACTTTGGGCTGCTCGGCAAAAAGGTTGGTCAGCTCGTCCTTGAGGCGTTCGATCTCGAAACGACGGGCCACGAGCGCGGCTTTTTCATCCCCCGTCAGGGCGCCGGGATCGATGCCGCCGGAGGACATTCCTTTCCAGGTTGACGGAGCGGCCGAAGATACAGGATCCGAGACCAGGCTTTGGATGACGCGCTGGACGCTATGCGAGCCGCCGGTGCCCGGACGCAGGCTCGTCATGGAGATGAACACGAGCAGTCCGATGATGGCGCAGGCGAAGACGAGACCGTAAACCTTGAATTTCTGGAGCTCCTGCTGAACGGCATCACCATTTTCCACACGCTCGATCTTTTCGATCCGCTCGAAACGCTCCTGCCGCGCATTGGTTTCGTTGGAAGTATTGGATGCGTTGGTGACGGTCTTGGACTCCGACTTCGAATCGTTCTGATTGCTCGTGGTCTGATTCGTTTGGGAGTTGTTCTCCGAGCTGGTGGAGTCCACGCTGCCGGCCGGTGACCGCCCCATGCCATTGCCCAGTCGTGCTCCGTTCTTTGCGATGGTTTCCGGACGGGGAAATTTCATCGGCTTGAGGCTCAGGTCGACATTCTTGAAAGTGTTGGTCCGCAGCTTGGCCATCTCAAGGATGTTCTGCTGCTCGGCCGGGGTGAGGGTGTCGTCGACGAGGATTTTTCCGGAAAGGTTCCGGATCCTCACTGCGACGCCGGCATCTTCCACGAATTCGCCGGCGTCTCCGTACTGGGACTCTTCGGAGTTGACGGCCTCGGTGGTGAGCGAGAAGTCCGCAAGCAGACAGTGTTCGGGACAGAACTGCCGGAAGAGGTCCTCAAGCGTACCTTTGAATTGCTTGGAGATGCGATCCCGCATATCAGCGATTTTTCCGGCTGAACTCACCGGCTGCGGGAAATGCGCGATCTGGGTTTCCACTTTGACCGGGAAGTCGAGCGTGTCCAGGAACTGCTGTGTGAGCTCGAGGAGCTTGGTCCGGGAGACGGGACCGATCTTGTCGTCGATCAGGAGTTTGATCCGGGCCGAGGATGCTTCGATATCATTCAGCGAGGCGCTCTGTTCGTCGCTGAAGCCGGGGGAGAGTTCGTCCTGGACGGCGAGGTCGACCTCGGTCGTGACACTCATCAGCTTGCACTGGTCGGGACAGTATTTTTCCAGGACCGGTTCGAGCAGGTTGCGGATTCGGAGCTCCGTCAGGCGCTGGACGGATTGGATGGCGGTGTTTCGTCCTGCGTGCGCCTGGTTTGCATCGAGAATGCCCGCACTTGATATCAGAAAGGGCGCGATGAACATGGAAATGAGAATGTGCCGTTTCATGGCTTCACTCCTTCGGTCGGCGTCATGCCGGGAGAGCTGGGTGTGGTTTCACTGACAGGGGGCGGGGTGGAGGCGGGCAGGCGCGTGCCCAGGGTTCGGACGGCGCGGCGCCGATCCACGAATTTTTTCAGGCCCATGTTTGAGGGATCAAGTTCGATTGCTTCCGCCCAGGACCGCATGGCGAGGTCGGGTTGTCCCGTGCGGTCGAGCAGGGTTCCCCGCATCTGATGCAGTCTCGGATCCGTGGGGTAGAGTGTCAGGAGTTCGTCCACTTGGGTGAGCGCATTCTCGTAACGGCCGTTTCTGAAAAGGCGCTTCACATGATCGAGGGCTGCAAGGTAGCTCGATTCCCGTATCGGTTGGGGACTTTCCGGAGGCAGAACACCCAGTTCGTCCTCGAGATCCCGCCGCTGTCCGGACGCCGCCGGCCCTTTTGGAAAGCTGGACGTGATTTCCCGGTCGCTGTAGGTCGGTTTGATATCTCTCCAGTTGCCCATGGCCTCGTCGGAAAGGCTTTCGCCGCGGCTGCGCAACGGGTGGCCATCCGAGAATGCAGGAGAAACCGGAACGACAAAATCGCTGAAGGCGCCGGGATCGCCCGGGAATTCGACTTCGACCGCGCGATCGCCCTTTTTGGTCCTGAGCACGACCGAGTCCTTCCCGATATTACGGCCCTCGTAACCCCATTCGATCGGAAACGGATTGGCGATCGGGTGCCTGACCGTGTATTTGGGTCCGCTTGAACAGGCGGAATGGAGGAGTGCCGCGAGACAGCCCGCTAACAGGCCGGTTCGGCACCAGGGGTTGAAAAAAATTCTGCCGGGTGATCGCTGATCCATGCGTTTCACTCCTATATCCTCCAATGAACCTCTCGGCTGTTCAGAACAGGTAGTTGACCCCTAAACCCGCTTCTATTCCGGAAATTGTCCGGGAAGTGCCAGTCGTCCCGATAAAAACTGCCGAGGGGGGGCGATATCCCAAGGAACCCGAGACAGCCCAATGACGCCCGAGGCGGAATTCGTAGCCCGCTCGGACCAGTCCTCCGAGGTAGCTCGATGCGTAGGTGCCGCCGACAGCCGTGAAGAAACTTCCGCGGATGGAATTGAAGTTCTCCTCGGGCCCTATGAAGTTCCAGGCGTGCACGAAGAGCAGCGTGAGATTGAAGCCGCTCCACAGCGACTGCGTGGTCGTGGTCGTCGTCGTCGTGGTTCCCCCGGCAATCATGGAGGAGCCGAAGAAGGAGTCGAGCTCGAAGCCCACCTCCTTGCGGCGGTTGTCGTAACGTTCCATCAGACGGAACGCGGCACCCACGCAGCCCGCTGTCGCGCTGATATCCTGCTGGAGGGTGTACATCGTGGCCAGTCGGTACTGCAGGGTGGGACGGTACTCGGCCGCACGACGAGCGTCATCGATCTGGCTGAAGTCCACCCCTCGCCGGAATGCCGCCGTTCGCGAGGTTTCCGAGTTGTAGGAGCGTGACCAGACCACGGAACCCGTGTCCGGATCGCTTGTGGTCATGGAAAGAACCATGCCCCCCGGCTGGTAGGTGAATGCGATATCCATGAAGTTGGAGATGCCCGCCGTTTTTGCGATCCGTGCCAGCTCCACGGGATTGGAGTCCGGCGAGGTCACGAGGACTTGGTCGCCATTGACTTGGGTTTTCCGGGAACGGCAGGCGAGGCATTGAACCACCTTGGCCTGGGAGGTGCGCAGGATCCGTTCGGTGATCACCAGCTCGATGTGACTGCGGAAGGATGGCGGCACGTTTTCGCTCAGGGCGATATTTCGAACCGATACATCTTTCAGGCCGCGCACGTCCCCGTTCTTGAGGTCGTATTCGAAGTCGGCGAGCAGATCTTCCAGCACTTCGTAAAAGTTTCGCTGATCATCGGTGGCCGCCCGGTCCGGGGGGGCGACTCGGGGCGCGGGCGGCAACGCCACCGGAGCCGCGCTCTGTCCTCCCGTCGCGGCGGTCTCGGCACTCCTTGCGATCCCGGGGGCGGATGTCAAAAACCCGATGCCCAGGAGAAGTGCAGATATCATCCTTGCCTGTGTTGCCTTATTGACGCCGTTTTCAGCCATGAAAAAGGCTCCTTCCTTTCCATGCGCATCGGATTTGGCTACACTGAACTTAATGGAGAAGGTTGAATCAATGCGTGAATTAAAGGCTCGTCGTGGCGATATCGTGCTCGCAACGGTCATCTCCTTGTCGCTTGCGGCGGGAGGCTGTGCTTCCGCGCCTCTGGAGTCGGCGCCTCCACCGCCCCCGAAGCCGCCCGAGTGGACCGCCGTGCCTCATCCGGCCGGCCTGGATCTGGGTGATATAGAAGCCATCTTCTCCTCGTCTTCGGCCGCCGCTGCCAAGGCCCCGACCCGGCAGGAAGTCGCTGATTGCGATCGTCCGTTCCGGACCCTCAAGGATAAGACGGTCAGCCGCGAGGAGCTGGCTCTCGGAATGCGGGAGCTCGTGCGGAGCGAGCCTGCCACGCAGCACTGGTGTTTTTACGGGAAACTTCTGGAACTCGAGCAGAAGCTCAAGCAACCCACGCTTGTGATCCGCGAGCGGCAGGATCTGGTGCTGCGTTACTTCGAGCATCTGGCGCCGCTCTCCAAAGCTTTTCACGTCGAGCTCAATGATTCCCGTTACTGGAGGATGGCGATTCACCGTTATCGTCTGATGAGCGAGCGGGTTTTCTTCCAGCGCGTCGAGCCGAGCCCGGAGACCACTTCCGTCCTGGTGACTGCGACGAATCCGTTTTCCTGGGTTCGTCCCTCCGCGGATACCGATGTTGCGGTACTCAAGAAATACGGCATCGCTCAGCCTTCCGCAGTGGCTGCGCCGGTGACTCCGCCGGTACCGGTCGCACCTTCCGGTGCGGCGGACGATTCGGCGGCGGGGAGTGATATTATTCCGGCGCCGGTGGTTCCGGATTCCGCTCTGGTGCCCGAGCCCGCCCCCGCGGTTGAGGCACCGGGCGAAGAGACTCCGCCTCCCGTCGAGGACGATCCGTCTTTCAAGAAAGTGGAGTGATTCCGGCTTGCATCAAGCGGCCTTGTCGCCTTGATCGGAGTCCTGATCCGGAGCAGGGGGTTGCATCCTGATCGGCGTGGGCGCAATCAGCGTGCGCAGTTCCGCGATTCGTTCCCGCGTCGAAGGGTGAGCCCCATGCGCCACTCCCGGATTGCGGCCGTTGAGTTCGTCCAGACGCTCCAATGCTGATATCATCGCGGCCGCGTCCGCTCCATATTCGATCACGGCATTCAGATCGGCTTCGATCTCCTGCTTGCGGATCATGCCGTTCACGCTCGCAAAAGGGGCGGCGATGACAGCGACCGTGAGGATCAGCTGGACGAGTTCGGCTGTTCCGGCCGGTAGCTGCGTGGCGGCGAGCGCCCAGAGCGCTCCTCCAAGCAGCACCGAAAGCGGGAGCAGCATGCAGGTGCGCATGAGTCTTTTGCGAAGGTGATTCAGGCGGGCATGGCTTACTTCGTGGAAGATCATGGCATTGAGTTCCGCGTCAGTGAATGTGTCCTGCCCGGGGGTCCGCGGTTTCACCATGCCTTCGAACACGAATACCGCGGGTTTGAATACACCCCGTCCTCCCGGGAAGCCGGCGATCATGATGTTATGGGAGGCGACCTCCTGGGTCTTGACTATATAGATATCGGGTCCCGTCATTCCGGCCTTCTTGAATGCGCTCTCGATCATGGTGCGCAGGCGGCCGGGATTCATGCCCTCCACGGGCAGGACCCTGCGGAGCGTGAATGGCGCGAGTGCGTAGACCAGTGTCAGGCCGATCAGGATGCCTCCCAGCGCGCCGAATCCGCCGGCGAGCGCGACAAGCCCTTTTTCCGCGCCCAGGGCATGAAAAATCGAGGCGGCACTCAGGGCCACGATGGCGGTGAGGGTGAGGTATCCGGTAATCATGCTGGCGAGCCAGAGGGAGGAGCTGAATTCCTTGGAGAGCCTATCCGTCTCGGGGTCCTTGCCCACGCCGACCGGGCTGATTCGCCGTGCCGCCCGCGCCTGAAGGACGGATTGGACAATGACGGCGGCAACAAAGCAGAGAACTGCGCCGAGCGGGCTCTCCACTCGATAGGGTCGGGTGGCGAAAAAGACGATGGCCAGAGCCAAAGCGGTCGTGATTCCAGCCGCATTCAGGAGCTGCAGGTCCGGACCATGCTCGTAGTCCCGGGAGGCCCTGTTCTCTTCCACCCGGTTTTCAAAGTAATCCAGCCACAACGCGAACGTTGCGACGGGAATCGCATTCAGGATCGCCAGGGCCACCAGACTCAGTTGTGCTTCCGCCGGAACTTGGGTTGGGTCCATCTCAGGGGTCTTTTCGACACACCCCGGGCAAACCTGAGGGAAATCTTGTCCAGCCACCCCTTGGCAATCCGGAGGGCTTGGGTCTACTAAGTGGGAATGCTTTCGAATCCCACTGAATTGGTTCAAGCCATGCTCTCTGGTCACCGCCTCGCTTTGGCGCGTTTGATTTCCAAAGTGGAGAACCGGGATCGGGATCTGGCTGAAATCATGCGGATCCTCTACCAGCACACGGGGCATGCCCAGGTGATCGGGATCACCGGGCCTCCGGGGGCGGGCAAGTCCACGTTGGTCGATCGATTTGCATATCACTATAGAGCGCTCGGCAAAAAAGTGGCGATCGTGGCGGTGGACCCTTCGAGCCCCTTTTCCGGAGGGGCGATTCTCGGAGATCGTATCCGTATGCAGCAGCACTCCGGCGATCCGGGAGTTTTCATCCGTTCGCTCGGGACGCGCGGCAAGCACGGGGGCCTTTCCCATGCGAGCAAGGAAGTCGTCATGGTTCTGGATGCGGCCGGTTTTGATATCATCCTGGTGGAAACGGCCGGGGTGGGGCAGACCGAACTCGATGTGCTCAGGCTTGCGCAGTCGGTGATCGTGGTTTTGGTGCCCGAAAGCGGCGACTCCATTCAGGTCATGAAGGCCGGCCTGATGGAAATCGCGGATCTGTTTGTCGTCAACAAAAGTGACCGGCCCGAAGCGGACAAGCTCGTGCGGGAGCTCGTGACGATGGTTTCGATGAGCCCTCATGATGAGCACACCTGGATGAACCCAGTCGTCAAGACCGAGGCGGTTCGTGACGCGGGCGTGGCGGAGCTCGTGTCGGCGGTGGGTGCGCATCAGGAGTACTTGACACGCACAGGGCGGCGGACCGTCAAGCTCCGCGAGTTTCTCAAGAATGAAGTGTTTGATATCCTTGTCGAGCGTCTCCAGCACTCCGTCGAAGGGATGTTCCAGACCAGCTCGGGAGAAGATATTCTTTCTCGCCTCATCAAGCGCGAGATGGATCCCTACGAAGCCGCTCGATGGATGTCGGGCAGCTGAGGGGCATCGTCGATATTCCCCGTACACTTCGTTCTCGGTCCTCTCGCTCCCGCGCCGTACTTCTATGTACGGCTTGGTCGGTCGCGTCCCTGCGGCCTTGTTTACGGGGAATCTTGACGGATGCACGGGCGTTATTGAAGGAATACGAACTGAATTCCATAACGCATTGCGTCTAATCTTTTTGTCAAAAAAATGACCGAAGTGTCTAAAGTTTGACGAATACCCGACCGAAAGAATCTGTGAGCAGGTTGCAGTGGAAATCCGGAGAACCGAGAGGGGACCCGGATCAAGCTTCTCCCGCTCGCAGGGGTACAGCAAATTCCTGCAAAAACTAAAACCATGAACCCGCATTCATGGCACGGGGCGGACTTAGTGTGTCCGCATACAGCACCCGGGCGATGGCTGCGGTTTTGAATTGAGGAGATGGGTATGGGTATTCGGATTAATACCAACACGAATTCGTTGGCAGCGCAGCGCAACTTGGGCAGCACTTCAGCCGCTCAAACCAAATCGCTCGAGAAACTTTCTTCGGGAACGAGGATCAATCACGCCGCGGATGATGCGGCAGGACTGGCGATCTCGGAAAAAATGCGGGCCTCCGTCCGGTCGCTTGCGCAGGATATGCGCAATGCGAACGACGGAATCTCGATGATTCAAACTGCCGAAGGCGCGATGAACGAAGTCGGCAATATCCTGGTTCGTTTTCGCGAACTGTCGATCCAAGCGTCTTCGGACACGATCAGTGATACTGAGCGCGGTTTCATCGACAAGGAAGTCAAGCAGATGCACGACGAGATCAATCGGATTGCATCCGCTACCGAGTACAACGGCAATCACCTCCTGAGCGGAGAAGGCGGACAATTCGAGATCCAGGTGGGACTCAATAATAACGCCGAGCAGGATCGTTTTTACTACGACTCTGCAAAGACCAATGTGAAGGCTTCCGCGCTCGGAGTGGAAGGTATCACGGTTGCGACTCGTACCGACGCGCAGGAGAATCTGGGTAAAATCGATGGCGCCATCAAGACGCTCTCCGAAAACCGCGCGGAACTAGGCGCACTTCAGAATCGTCTGCAGTCCACGGTATCCAACATCCAAGTGTACAGTGAGAACCTGTCTTCCGCCCGGAGCCGCATCGCCGATGTGGATATGGCCTCGGAAACGGCCGAAATGACTCGGTCCAACATTCTCACTCAAAGCGGTGCCTCGGTCCTCAGTCAAGCCAACCAAAACAGCATGATCGCTCTCAAGCTCCTGGGCTGAGCCGCGATTCCTGAATCAGCATAAAAAAAACACCAGCCCACCGGGCGTCTGGCGCTGAGCCAGACGCCCGGTATTTTTTAAGTGGTCGGATCTGCAGTACTTTTCTTTAAAAGTTAAGATATTTAACCGTTTCTCAGGTTTTTACGCGGTGCGCCGATAGGGTGTATGTCAGCGGCGAGCATGGGGCTCGTCGAACACCACTGACAACGTCTGCACCGTGTCTTGCTGTAGCATGGGCAGGCTCCCACGTTGGTGATATCAAGCGGGTCTCCTCACCCGCGGGATGTCCACCAGGCGGTAGTCCTGAACCTGCATCCCCCGATGACGGCAGTTGAACGTCCGGGAGGATTCTTCCTCAACTCAGACGCAAAAATTGGTGAAACCAACTCGGCTCCTTGCAGTCGTGTAGGGGATCTTTTTCGATATCATGGTGATATCGATATCCGGAATCGTCCGGGGTTCCTTCCATGGTGGCAGGGGTGTTTCGGGCCGGCTTGTGTTCGGCAGGATCCGGGAGCGGGCACGCTCGCCTCCGGCATCGTGCGGGCACAGGTGCGACTCTTGATGGAGGAACGTATCATGGGCTTGAGAATATCGACCAACATGGCTTCTTTGGCAGCCAACCGCACGCTGCAGAACAGCAATGCTCAGCAGACCAAAAGCTACCAACGGTTGTCTTCCGGTAACCGCATCATCAGCGCGGGCGACGATGCAGCCGGCCTCTCGATCAGCGAAAACCTGAAGGCGCAGATCCGATCGATTGGCCAGGCGGAACGAAACGCCAACGACGGAGTGTCGTTCATCCAGGTGGCGGAAGGCGGCATCACCGAGATCGGCAACATGTTGATCCGGATGCGCGAACTCGCCGTGCAGGCTGCTTCCGATACGGTAGGGGACAAGGAGCGGGGCTTCATCAACAACGAAGTCCAGTCTCTGACTTCAGAGATCGATCGGATCGCCAACGTCACCAATTTCAACGGCACCAACCTCCTCAATGGGCAGTCCGACAAGTCGGAACTGCAGTTCCAAGTCGGAATTCGCAAGGAGGCCAACGATTCCGACCGGATCGTGTTCACTCCATCGGATTACGACGTAAGATCGGGATCCTTGGGAATCGAAGGCGTGGACTATTCCTCGATCGACGGCGCGCGTGATGCTCTGGATCAGGTGGATACCGCGATATCAAAGGCCTTTGAGACGCGTGCCAAGCTCGGCGCCGCGCAGAACAAGCTCCACGCCACGGTGAACAACCTGGCGATCACCAAGGAGAACCTGGCAGGTGCAAGATCCCGGATCGCCGACGCAGATATCGCAGCGGAGACTTCGGAGCTGATCCGGGGCGGGATCCTGCAACAGGCCGGTATCTCGGTTTTGGCTCAGGCCAACACCTCGCCGCAGTCCGCGCTCAAGCTCCTGTGATTGATCTGAATTCGTAAAGTGTGCGCCAGGGTTTTCCAGGCAATTGTGCCTGCAAAGCCTTCAAGCCCGCCCCCGGAGGTGCCGAGCCTCCGGGGGTATTTTCATTCAAGACCCAGCCTTTTCGCGGCTTGGATCGTCCAGACCGGCTCGGCTCCGATTCCCCTCAGGATCTCGCGCCTGCGCCTCTCCGGCAGTTCGTGCCATCTCTCCACGGGCAGCGCGATTCCGCTCGATATCACACCCCCGACTTCCCGGAAGTAATCCTCGAGTTCGAAGCGGCTCGAAATTTTCGCTTCGAGGATTTCGTCCCCGAATTCGTGCAGGATTTCGGAGACGTTTTCGACGGACTTCCGCTCCTGCAGCTCCGGGAGCAGTCGCGCGGGAATCCAGCAGTAATCCTGATCGCGGATCAAAGGAGTGTTCATCGTCAGGTAGACGGGCTCCTCGCCGGACGCCTTGACGAGGGGGATTTCACCGGTCGGATTGGGAATGACGAAGATTCCGAATCTGCGGGCCCCCTCCCGGATATAGGGAATGAGTTCGGTGGTGAAGTGGCTGATGGGCTGATCCGGGTGGGCAAGGTTCTTCAGGGTTTCGTTGAAATGATCCCGAACCCCGCAAGCCCCCGGGTAGCGAATGAGCAGACGAGGAGCGTCCCGAGCTGTGATCGGTGCGCCAAGTCCGAGGAGCTCCGGAGCGATAACTTTTGCTTGAGTGTCGGGAGCGGGCGGAGGGATCATGAACCCATGGTAGCGACTTGGAATGAAATCAGCAGCGGTATTTTTGCGGCACTATCCGCCATGAGCGGGGTGGAAGTCGTCGGAACGTTGACATCATTCGTTTCGGTCGTCCTCACTCTTCGAGCCAGGATCGAGTCGTGGCCGGTTGGGATCGTTTCCTGTGTCGCCTTCCTGCTCCTGTTTTATGATATCAAGCTTTACGCCGATGCCGGGCTGCAGGTTTTTTTCATCCTCACGGGCTTCTGGGGGTGGTGGGTTTGGCTCCGCGGAGGCAAGGACCAGGGGCCTGTGCGGATCGGATTCCTCGGGCCCCGCCAGCGAATGGCGGTTGTGGCGGTCGGACTGTCTTCCATCTTTGTCTGTGGCCGTCTGTTTTCGGAATACACGGATGCCCATCTGCCTTACTGGGACTCGGCGATAGCGGGCTTGAGCGTCACCGCGCAGTTGCTTCTGGCCGGAAAAAAACTCGAGAATTGGTTTTTCTGGATAGCGGTCGACGTGCTCTCGATCGGGGTCTATTTTCACAAGAAGATCTATCTGACATCCTTGCTCTATGTTTTCTTTCTGGTGCTTGCGACCCGGGGGTACTTTGAATGGCGGAACATTCTCAAAGCACAGACGACCGATCCGGAAGGTCTTGCGGGCGGCTCGAGCCCCGCATCTCCCATGGTCTGATTGTCGGAAAATTCCGACCTCCGCATCTCGGACACATCCACCTGATCCGATCGGCGGCCGCCCATTGTGATCGCTTGACGGTCGGATGCTTTGATCATCCTTCCGTAAATCTCCCGCTTTCCGAGCGGATCGCCATCTTTCGCGAAGAGTTCCCCGAAGCCGATTTTCCGCAGATCCGATGGAGCTGGGCCCCGGACCAGCACCCGATCGATTACGAGAGCGATGCGGTGTGGAGGAGTCACGTGGCTGTGTTTCGTGCAGCGGTGAATGAGTCGCTGGCCTCGGAGGGGCTGGATTGGAGCAGGTGTCCGGTAGCTGCCCTGTTCACATCGGAAAGCTACGGTGACGAGCTCGCCGAGCGTCTCGGAATTCCCGTTCATGTGCGTCTCGATCAGCAGCGGGAGTGGATATCGATATCTGCGACGGAGGTTCGGAAGGATCCGGCTTCGGTATGGGAGTTTCTGCCTGCTGGAACCCGCGCGCGCCTTGCCATCCGGGTGGTCGTCGTCGGGGCCGAGTCCACGGGGACCACCACCCTGAGTCAGGATCTCGCCCTTGCGCTGCGGGCGCGGGGCGGCGTCTGGTCCCGCACCGAGTGGGTGCCGGAATTCGGGCGGGCCCACTCCATGGTCAAACTCTCTCTGGAGACCGCCTACCGGCAGGGCCCGGTGCGCATGGAGGAGCTCCGCTGGAGCGAAACGGACTTTGTGCATATCGCGCGCAATCAGCTGCGGATGGAGAATGAGGCGGCCGCGCGGGGCGGTCCGATCCTGATCTGCGACACGGATTCCTGGGCGACGACTGTCTGGCAGGAGCGATATCAGGGTTTGGTCGCCCCTGCGGTCCGCGCCGTAGCCGACTCACTCCCGGTCCGCGGGCTCCATATCCTGACGGATGAAAAGAGTGTTCCTTTTGTGCAAGATGGATATCGGGACGGCGAAAGACTGCGCGCCTGGATGAATGATCGATTTGCCGGACTGCTCGATGAACGCGGGGTGCGCTGGTACCGCGCGGAAGGCAGTCGTGAAGAGCGGGTACGGCGTGCGCTGCACGAGCTGGATGCGATTCTGGCGCAAGGATGGGAGGATTGATGGCGACGAGGCGGAACTTCTTCAACGGTGTTTTTGGAAACCGGTGCCCCTCGTGCTGGGAGGGAGCCGTGTTTCGCGGCTTTTACAGTATGAACGAGCGGTGTCCCAGCTGTGGTTTCGAATTCGTACGGGAGAACGGGTATTTTCTCGGTGCCATGGTGATCTCCTACTTTGTCGCGGGCTTCTCGGCGGTGCCCACGCTCGTGATATTACTCTTTGTTTCCCGATGGGAAGTGATGTCCGCAACGGCAATGAGTTGCCTGCAGATCGTCCTGCTCAATCCACCGCTGTTTCACTTTGCGCGTCTCGCCTGGCTGCATATGGACCGGGAGGTTGCTCGAGTTGCTTTTGAGAAAGACAAGCAGGGCAAATCCACCGATGGGCGCGAGGGACTTTGACCCCATGAATCGGTCATTCGCCGGATGGGTCCTGGGAGATATCTTTTTGGTCTGGGTGCTTCTGGCTCCCGCGAACGCCATCTCCGATGCGGGAAAGCGGATTGCGATCGATCCCGGCTCGGTCCACTCGGTGATCGCGGAGGTGCTCAGGTGGAAAGACCCGGGGCTCGCGAGTTTCTCCAGTGAGAACCGCAAGGATCAGGAGCTTGATCAGGTTCTGGAGCGGATGGGGGTTCCGGCCACGCAGAGACCGCTCCTCCTGGATGAAAGGGCTTCGCGTGCGGAAGTGCTCAAGGCGCTGGATCTGGCGGTTGTGCGTGCGTGCGCCGCAGGGAAGCACGCTGCTTTTCTATTACGCGGGACACGGGCTCCGCAGGGACAAGGTTTTTTTTGCGACTCATGATATCTCCATCAAGGATCCCTCGAAGACGGGCCTCTCCATGGCGGATATCTCGACCCGACTGGCACGCTTCAAGGGGGCACGGGTTCTGCTTCTTGCGGATTGTTGCTACTCCGGCGATCTTTCGGAGGTTGCTGCAAATTCAAGTCCGCTTGCTTTCCGGTTGACCGCGCTGAGCTCGGCCTCGTCTTCCAATATCTCGACCGGAAATTGGACTTTCACGCAAAACGTGATTGATGCCCTGCGGGGACGGGCTATTTTTGATCTGGATTACGACGGACGGATCACGCTGGCGGAACTTCGCGACGAGGTCAGGGATGCGATGAAATACCGGGAGGGGCAGCGTTCGGGCTGGGGGGATCCGGGTGGGAATGCGGAGTTGATTCTTGCGGTGGTCGCGCCGGAAGCCAAGAGCGCCGCTCGCAAGACTGCGGAGCGCGGGGTGGTCGCTCCTCATCCCAAAACCCGGAGAAAAGTGCCGCCCCGCTCCACCGAGCAGCAGCCTTGCAGGACCTGGCCTGTATCATCGCTCCTCAAGGTTCGGTGGAACAAAGATATATACTCTGCCAGAGTGACCCATGTGGATGACGGTTTCATGCAAATCACCTACCCGGGCTGGGACGCTGTCTGGGACGAATGGATCACGGCGGAACGCGTGCTCGGACCTGCATCGGCCCCGGTTGCTCAGTCCCCGCTTGTCCCGCGGAAACTCTCCGTCCGGGGGAAAGGAAAATGGTATGAGGCCGAACTCCTCCGCATGGAGGGGAAGAAACACTGCGTTCATTATGCAGGGTTTGATGCGCGCTGGGATGAGTGTGTGGCTGCGGACCGAGTGAAGCCGATCCAGTGAATGGAGGGTGTCGGGGGTTCCGACGATCGATTCTGATTTCATGTTTCGCGGGCCTTCTGCCGATCAGTGGGTCGAAGGAGACCGTGTCATGAAAGTTCAGGGCTTGACGGATTTGATCCGGTCCATGCAGAGGCTCAACGGGGGCGCTGCGGCCGACAAGGACAAGGATGGACAGGGCAACGAGTATTCGCGCCAAAAAAGGGGTCAGAAGGACTCGGAATCGGGACAGAAGCAGCGCCCGGCGGAAGCGGAGCAGGACGAATTCAAGCGCCTGCTCGAATTGCGGCAGAAGATTGACGCCGAGATCGAACGCTTTGCCCGGGAGGCCCTCTCGCAGACCAATGGAATTCGCGCTCAGCGCGAGGGCGAGGGACCAGGGCTGAAGGTCTGCCTCAAGGATGCAGGGGGCGCGGTGATCCGCCGAATGTCCGGCGAGGAGTTCCTGCAGATTCGAGCCCAGGGTTCGACTCCGGTGATGGGCGGGCGGGGACGTTTGCTCGACCGCAAGCTCTGACTTGAACGCGCGCAGGGCGGCGGGGTACATCGTTAGAGGATGGAAAAACCTCAGCCTTTCCGCGTGGACCGGGAACTCTGGATCGCTTCCGACCTGCATCTGGCCTCGGACTCCGACGATATTGCGCGCGCTTGGATCGACTTTCTCGAGCATTCGGTTTCACCGGGCGACGTCCTCGTGCTCGCGGGTGATATTTTCGATGCTTTCGCCGGCTACAAAAAAGTCTTTCTGAATCGCTTTGCCGCCGTTCTGCGGGCGGTTCATGGCGCTTGCGCGCGGGGGGCGGTCATTCATGTGCTCGAGGGCAATCATGATATATATTTGCAGGCCTGGGTGGCCTCCCTTCCCGGGGCCACGCTTCATGGTCGCGGCGTGCAGTTGGAGTGGGGACAGCGGCGGGTCTGGATCGAGCACGGAGACCAGGTAAACGCGACCGACTATGGCTACCGCGCGCTCCGGCTGCTTTTCCGAAGCCCGCTCATGCGGGGCTGGGTTGCGTATTCTCCTTATCGTGCTTTTGATGCATTTGCTCCACTTGCAAGCCGTTCCAGCAGAGGGGCTCACCCCTGGTTGCCCGAGCAACTACCGGCAACCGAGCTTGCCTCTCTGCGGAGAATCTACCGCGAGGCTGCGGCACAAAGGCTTCTCCACGACGCGGACTGCGTGGTCTACGGACATTGCCACGATCTGGACGAAGTGCGGTTCACGGCCGGTGATCGACCAGTTCAGTATATCAACATGGGGTACCCCGCCGTCCACGGAGCCATTCTGCGTGGCCGGGTGTCAGGCGAGTTTCTCGAACGCCATGCCATCTTCGGGCGGGGAGCAGTGGCATGAAGTGGCTCTGGGTGATCCAGCACGCGCCTCATGAGCACCCGGGCGTGATCGGCGAGCTCTTGCGGGCGCATGGGGTCGAGTTCCGGCTCGCACGGCCTTTCCTCGGGGAGTCCCTGCCGGACTCGCGGCAGGTTTCGGGATTGATATCTTTGGGCGGCCCCATGAGCTCCAATGACGAGGGCGGGCACCCTTGGATTCGTGCGGAGCTGGATCTGATCCGCGGAGTCATCGGGGGAGAGTTGCCTTTTCTGGGTATTTGCCTCGGTGCGCAGCTTGCGTGCCGGGCCCTCGGTGGCAAGGTCGTACGGCTGCCTGATCCTGAAATCGGCTGGCACGGTGTGGAGAAAACCACCGAGGGCGCGAGCGATCCTCTGCTGGCGGGGCTCGATGGGGAGTTCACGGTCTATCAGTGGCATTATGAAAGCTTTGATATGCCAAGGGACGGTGTGCGCCTGCTCCGATCCGGCACCTGTCTCAATCAGGCGTGGCGGCTCGGTACGCGAGCCTACGGGTGCCAGTTCCACCCCGAGGTCGATGGAAGGCTGCTTGAGGAGTGGCTTCTGGCCCCCGGATCGGAAGATGAATTGTCGCAAGCCCGCAAAAAGCACGGAGAAACGCACGTGCAGTCGGCGTTGGAACAGCGGATTGCCGCGGGAGTCGGTGTTCCATCGAATCGGAGGGTGGCCGAGGCCTTGGTGCGACTTTTTGTCGCAGAATCCAGGGGCGCGGCTCGACAGCGTGATGGAACACACGATTAGTCATCTTTCTCTTTTCTTCTGGTCGCCGGATTTGGCAGACTTGTTGATATGGAGCGTCTCAAGTCCAAGTTGATATGGATATGCTTTTCCACTGCCCTCATTTTGATTTTCGCGAGCGGCTGCAATAGTGAGGCGGTTCGTTCGCTCAAGCAGGCGTGTTCGGATTTTCACCCCTCGGGGCCGGAACTGACCGCCTGCAAGAAAGGTGTTGATATCGGTTTTTCTCACTGGCGCTGGGGGCTCGATCCGAGTGCGGTTCAAAAAGCGGACGTGGAATCCGCTTTCAAGGAGTCACTGGATCAGTGCCATGACGTCTATCGGGGCGGGGCGAGTGCGATGGCCGTGCGAGCGGCCTGCGAGCGCGGAGTACGACTCGTGCGGGAGTATGCGCTCGGCTACCTCAAGCTGACCGAAGGCAAGGCCCCCCGCGTAGGCGGCAAAAACAATGGTGGAGGTAAAGACTCCGTCACCGATGTGCCGGCCAAAGGGACCGTTTACGACAGGGACAAGTTCAATCAATTCCAGGATTACTTTAAGAACAAAAAGGGCGATGCCACCCAGACGGATCCGGGGCAGTGAAGTTTCGCTCCCTCACTCCACTGCCATTTCCAGCAGTTCGGCTGCGTTCTCGAGGCTCTTCTTGGTGAGCTGCGGACCGCCGAGCATGCGCGCGACCTCCTGCTTGCGCTCGGTTGCGTTGAGCGGCACCACTTGAGTCACGGTGCGCTTGCCGCTCACCATCTTGCGCACGGTCAGGTGGTGGTCCGCAAAGGATGCCACCTGCGGAATGTGGGTGATGCAGATGACTTGGTTGAAACGAGCCACCGACTTGAGTTTGCGCCCCACTTCAAAGGCAGTCTGGCCGCCGACCCCGCTGTCCACTTCGTCGAACAGATACACGCCGATCCCGCCCTTGTCCGAGATCACGCGGCGGATGGCCAGCATGAGCCGGGAGAGTTCGCCGCCGGAAGCCACTTTGCCGATGGCGCGCGCGGTCTCGCCGCGATTGGTGCGCACTTGATATTGAATGAGATCGGGGCCCCCCGCCGTCCATTCGCTGATATCGGTACGAGGCGAAAGATCGATCGCAAATTGGGCCTCGCCCATCTTGAGGTCCGAGAGCTCCCCCGTCACCGAATCGGAAAAGATCCTGGCAGCTTTGGTGCGCGCCAGGGAGAGCGAGGATCCGAGGTCGCGGACCTGGTCGCGGAAGCGATCCACCTGGGAGGCGAGTTCCTCGAGCCGTTCGCCCGTGCGCGAGATCGAATCGCTTTCGCTTTCCAGTTTCTGCAAGGTCAAGAGCATATCATCCACGCTTGCGCCGTACTTGCGCCGCAGGTCGGCCAGCAGCGAGAGCCGCTCCTGGACTTGGGCCAGGCGTGAGGGATCCAGATCGTTGGAGTTCAGATAGCGATTGAGCGAGAGGCTGACTTCTTCGGCTTCGGCAATCGCGCGCTCGAGTCCTTCTCTCATGGGGAGGGCGCGCTCATCGAGGCTCGCCAGATTGCGCATGCGGTTCACGGCGACCCGGAGTCCCTCGAGAGTTCCGGAGTCTTCGTCCTCGAGCGTGCGTCGGATGGTTTCGGCTGTTTGCACCCGGCTTTCGGCCGACTGCAGGAGAGTCTTTTCCTGTGCGAGCGCCTCATCCTCGCCCGGCTGCAGAGTCGCTTCCCGAAGCTCCTTGATCTGAAACTCCAAAAAGGCGGCACGCTTCTGGCGCTCATTTTCTTCCTGCTCCAAGCGTTCAAGCTCCTCGCGGGCACTTTGCCAGCCCGCAAAGGCCTCACGGTAGGCACCGGCTTCGAGACTCAGTCCCCCGTAGCGATCCAGCAGCTCGAGCTGGGTGGTGGACTTGAGGAGGGATTGGTGCTCGTGCTGCCCGCAGAGGTCGACCAAGCCATCGCAGACTTCCTGGAGCGTGCTCAGGTTGGCCATGGTGCCGTTGATCCAGATGCGGTGGCGGCCGCTGCGGTGGATGGTGCGCTTGATCAGGAGTTCGTCCGTATCACTCGGGATGCCGAAATGATCGAGTCGCCCGCGGATCCAGTCGATGGAGCTGATATCAAACAAGCCCTCGACGGAAGCCTCTTCGCACTCGGAGCGGATGAGTTCGATATTGGCCCGGCTGCCGAGGATGAGGGCGATGGCTTCGAGGACGATGGATTTTCCGGCCCCGGTTTCGCCGGAGAGGATGTTGAGTCCGCTTTTAAAAGGGATTTCGGCCTGGTCGATGACTGCAATATTCCGGATGATGAGATTCTCGAGCATGGCGCGTCTCTCCTGGGTGAAAGTTCCTGCAGGCGGGCGATTCCCGGTCAAACTGTCCTGAATTCGGACGGTGGCGGGAGAGCGCACAACCTGCTCGTTGCCCGAGAGAAGACCCCGGGTCGGGCCTGAAATCAAGGGTTTCGACAGAGAGCGGGACTCAGGGGAACAAGGATTTTTGAGGTTCATGACCTCGGTGAGAGGCAAGCGACGGGCCAAACGGGCATCGCACGGGCCCTCTCAGTCCCGGGCGCCAAACTGCAGCTTTTCGCGCAAGAGCCCGAAATAGTCCCGGCCACGGGCCGATACGAGTTTAAGGCTGTGTTTGCGGTAGCGCCGGACAGTGACCTCATCCTCTTCCTTGAGGTCCACGGCATCCTGGCCATCCAAGGTCAGGAGCACATGACCCGGACGGTGAGTGAGCCGCAGTCGGATCTCTGAATTGTCTGCGATGACGAGCGGGCGCTGGGTAAGCGAGTGAGGACAGATGGGAGCGAGGATTAATGCGGGGACCGATGGCTCGATGATGGGGCCGCCCGCTGCGAGCGAGTAGGCGGTTGAACCGGTGGGGGTGCTCACGATCAGCCCGTCGGCCCGGAGCGTATTGACGAACCTGCCGTCGATTTCGATTTCGATGCCGATGATCCGGGCGATGGCCCCCTTGGAGATCACGGCGTCGTTGACGACGGGGCCTTGGAATATGGTCTTGCCCTTGCGCTTGAGAGTCACTTCGAGGAGCGAACGTTCGCTGATGACGGGCTGTTGGCCTGATATCAACGCTTGCAGCGTCGAGATGGCTTCCTCGCGCTTGATCTCGGTCAGAAATCCCAGGGTCCCCATGTTGATCCCCATGACGGGCACGCTGCGGCGGCGCATGAGACGCGCGATACTGAGATAGGTGCCGTCTCCCCCAAGCACGATGATGATATCGGTGGCATCCACGAGCCGGGGTTTTTCAACGATCTGAATACGGCGTTTCGGGTTCTTGATCAGGGACTCGAGCGCCACGGCCGTGGTTTTACTTTCCGTTGCAAAGACCACTTTGCTGCCAGCGGGGCCGTGCTCGAGGATGTGTTGTGCAATTTCCAGCGCCAAGGCGGAGGCCTCCGGCTGGTGGTGCTTGATGACGAGGCCCACGCGTTTGAAGGAAAGTTTTTTCATTCCCTTCAACTATCGCAGGAAAGGCGCGCTTCAGCAAGGCGGCCGGCCGAACTGCGCGGAGTCCCTCCCTCAGCGCCCGTGGCAGGCGATCTCGACTTCTTGTTCAAAGGTACGGATGCGAGTTGCCAGATCGGCATATCCTTGGCGCCGCAGTTCCCGGCCCCAGGTGCGGGTCAGCCAGTCCGGTGCCCACGGGCACTGTGCGAACTCGGGAAATGCACGCTCCGAGTCGAGTTCTCCGGCCCGGCTGAAATCGGACAGGATCCGGACTATATCGCTTTCCTTCAGGCGACCGCGGAGAAGGAGTTCCAGTCCGATATCGACAGCCGAATGAAACCCCAGCTGCCCATCGAGCGGTGAGTTCTCGTGGAGGACTTCTCTGATATATACTCCTCCGACCAGTTCCGGGAACTCCTGCGAGATCGTCCGGTAAACGAGTGGATCCTTCTGCGTGTCATCACCGATCAAGTGGACTTCGGACTCGCGCGCTTTCAGGCCGCGCAGCACTTGGCGGATGGTGCGGACTTTGAAGTCGTACGTGCCGGCCCAATTGCCGAGCCCCCGGGTGAACAAGCTCCAAAGGGAATAACCGTTCAAGGTCAGGAAATCCTCGATTGCGCCCTCGAAGAGGGCCGGAGAGCCGGAGACAAAAATCAGATCGGAGGGGTGGGTCCGAACGAGAGGCTCGCCATCGCTGAGGCGGATGGCGTTGTAGAGTGGCGCCATGCCCGAAAAGCCGGTCCGATTGAACAGGGCGTTCCCGAGTGCATCGGATTTGTCATC
>Ga0172372_10003349_pt1 | contig 23611 bp, 18 predicted proteins | sample LakKiv5m_2_FD_114544 | JGI IMG/M metagenome (GOLD analysis project Ga0172372, IMG submission 114544) | Freshwater microbial communities from Kabuno Bay, South-Kivu, Congo - kab_092012_9.5m | ecosystem: Environmental > Aquatic > Freshwater > Lake | place: Democratic Republic of the Congo...
ATACGCTTCCAGTCCTTGGCGCGTGTCCGCATAGTGGTTGACCAAGGCCAAGCCCACATTGCGCCACGCCACCGCATTATGGGGCGCATGAATCAGCGAGTGTTGCCAGTATTCAATGGCGCTGTCGGGCATTTTGTGGGCATACCAAAAATTGCCCAGCAAGTAGGCGGCCACCCCGTCGTGCGGATTGTGACTGAGCGCCTGCCTGAGTACAACGACGTGCTCGAGACGATGTGGGAAGCACCAGTCGAGTGTCAGTTGTTGGGCCATTTGGAGTGCCTGCATGGTTGCCGCTTGATCGCCACGCGCCGTGTGGATGCTGGCTTGTAGATAGGCGATGAGCGGCGTGGGCGTGGCAACGTGCGCACAGAGTTGTAGTGCCATGTCGGTATCACCACCCGCCAAGTAGTCGTGCGCCAGTGTTTCACAGAGGTGCGCGTCCCATGTGAGCGCCGCAAAAACCTGACGGTCGCCGCCGAGGTGGGCCAATTCCCAGGCTGCACCTGGCTCCATGGCGTCGAGCGTCAGTGCGGTGACACAGGCAGCATGGGCTGCGCTAGGTCGGCCAAGGCGGCGGAGCAGGCTGATTTCGAGCAGACGCGCCCGTTGATGGCTCCAATTACGGCGGAGCGCCTGTTGTGCCAAATCGAGGGCCTCTGCGAGTCGGCCTTGGGTAGCGGCGATGCGCGCGAGCTCAAAGTAGCTTGCGTCTTGCCATGCCGCATTCCAAACCGCCTTGTAAAACGCCGTAAACGCGTCATCGAGACGCCCTTGGTAGCGCAACGATTGCCCCAAGTTGTAGTAGGCCTCGCCGTCGTACGGGTTCGGGTTGCGCTCGGTGAGCCGCGAGATGGCACGTCTGAAGAAGTGCTCGGCAGCCTGGAAATCACCGCGACGGAGCACGAGGAGCCCCATGGCGTTGTTGCAACGACTGTCGTGCGGATCGCGGCGAATCGCCTCGAGGTAGTAGTCGTCGGGGCGGTACGTGACATGGCGATATTGCTCGAGGTGGAGCCCATTCAAAAACAGCTGGTCGTTGCTGGGGATGTCACGTGGCGCCGCTGCTGGGGTGGCGGCTACCGGCATCTCGACCACTTCTGGTTTCAGCGGCGCAAAGCGGATGAGTTCACGGTGTTGCGCACGGTCGTAGACCACCAACGTCAATTCGTGCTCTTTGGTGTCGGCGGGCACGGGTACCGCTTCGACCAGTGTGCTGGTCGGGCTGAGCGGGCGCTCGCGTTGCCACAACAAATTGCCCCGGTACAACAGCACCGCCCGGCAATCGCTAGGGCTCGTGACATACACCCCGATGTGCGCCGTTGCGTGCTCGACGTGCAGGTGCACCACCGCCGCCGTGTTGGCGTTGCTGGCGGGGCCGATGTTTTTGTATGGAAAAAAGTGCTGCTGGAAGCGTTTTTCTTCCCCTGGCATCAACCAGGCGAAGTCGGGCTGGTTGTCGGTAAAGGCCCCACACATCAATTCAATGTACGGGCCGTCTGCGTCGGTTAATTGACGATCCCACATCTGCCCGAAATCACTGTTGCCCCACGTCCATTGCTTTTTGCCGGGAACCAAGTGGTGATTGGCCACGTGCATCATGCCCGCTTGGCGCCCATGGTCGTAGTTGCCAATAAAGTCGAAATCGGAGTGATGCGCCATGTACGAGGTTGGCACTGGGATGTTTTTGTAGCGTGAAATATCGGTGCCTGGCGCGTAATTGACCTTGTAGTAGGTCCCCCGTGCAATCGGGAACTCGCTGACGTCGCGTTTGCCATGATCCATGACCGCCCGCACATCCGGCGGGAAGACCGATTGATAGTCGTCGTTGACGTGGACCGCTGGGTTGGCCCACCACAAAAACGTCTGCGGGGTGTCGGTGCGGTTGTGGAGTTGGACGTCGATGTGCAATACTGCGCGGTCGGGGTGGAGCGTGAATCCGTGCATGCCCTTGGTGAAAAACATGCGCTCGACTTCGCTACACCACACGGTCACACTGCCGTCGTCGTGGTTGACAATCCGCCAATCGACGGCATCAAATGTGCTGGGGCGATGATGTTGCGGCCAGTTGAACTCAATCCCCCCCGAAATCCACGGTCCGGCCAATCCCACGAGCGCCGGTTTGATGACTCGGTTGTAGTAGACGAAGTGGTAGTCGTTCGTCTTGTCGAGAGCCATTTGGACACGCCCGCCCAACTCCGGCAAGATGAGGATTTTTAGATAGCGGTTCTCCAAAAAAACCGCCGTGTACGCCCGTGGCTCTGCGGTGTCGCCCACGCTGTCAATCACCGGGTACGGGTATACCACCCCACTACTCCCTTGGTAGACACGCCGGTTGAGAAACAACGGTTGTTTCAACGGCTGTCCCACCGGGTAGGTTGGGATTTCCAGCATCTCACTCCATGCACGCACTTGATCTGTCATGGTGACCATCACTCCATCGTGTATTGATGTGCGGGCGTGTGCCCCACTGATTTAATGAGTTGAATTGTGTAGAAACAGCGTGTCTGACGCAATTCTATCATGTATCAGCCAATCAAACAACGTGGAATGCAGCGGATCGTGTCCTCACTCATTTAATCAGTTCGTACCCGGGGTACGGCAACGGTACTTCGGTCACGAACGGCAGATAAATCGAGATGGTGGTGCCACTGCCAAGGGTCGATTCGGCCGTGATGTTGCCTCCTTGGGCGCGCATCAGCTCGCGAGCAATGGTCAGTCCGAGTCCGCTGCCAGCGGTTGCATCGGATGTGCCACGATAAAAACGGTCGAAGATGAACGGGAGCTCGGCGACTGGGATGCCGTGGCCGGTGTCCTTTACCATGGCAACGATGAAACTACCTTCGATGCGACAACTAATCGTGATGGTGCCGTTGTTCGGGGTGTGCTTGACCGCGTTGTGAATCACATTAGTGAATACCTGCATAAAGCGATCTGGGTCTACCCACAACAGACTGTTTTCTTGGCCACAGAGGAGCCCATAATGAAAGGAATGCGTGCCGAAATAGGGGATGGTGATGTCGCGTACACGCACTGCGACGTCACTCAAGCGTACATACCGCTGCTGAATCGGGAAGTTTTTGATGTCGAGGAGCGAGAGAGTGCGCAGGTCGGTGATAATCCTGTTGAGCGTCACGATTTCTTGCTGGATGATTTCGAGGCGTGTGCGTGTGACCGGGATGACCTCGTCGATCATACCCTCAATGTAGCCGTTGATGGTGTTGAGCGGATTGCGGAGTTCGTGGGCAATCTCTGCGTTGAGTTGGTGCCTTTTTTCGATGTGTTTGAGGATTTCGTTGTTGCGGCGGTCGATGAACCGTGCCAGTGCCACAAATTCACTTGGGGTAAATGTGGGCAGCTGGGCGACAATGCTCGATTCACTTGAGCTGACTGGATCCGCAGATTGAGTGATGTAGAGCAGAGGATTCACGATGCGTTTGATGAGCCAACGTGCCAAGATAATCACAAGTACGGTGGAAATCAACACGGATGCGACCACGGCCATGATGAAATACGAGATGTAGGTACGAATTAACGGAATCGCGTTTGGATCGCTGGGGTTGATAATGTAGAGTACATGATTTTGCTTGATAGGAATGGCACGTCTGAGCGCAAATTCGCTCGGAATGACCCACTCGCCCACCCGATCTGGTGGGTACAACACAAGTCCGTCGGAAGTGGTCACTAAGGGCGCAGAAAAGTAATCGGCGTAGGCCGATGCCATCAGGCGATTGAGGCGGGCGGGCAATGTGGCGTCACTGCCGCCACTGTGGTAATGAGAAGTAATCTCTTGGTTGACGATGTGGGCAGAAATCGGGAAGTAAATGGCGGTTGACACAAGATGAATGCCCAAGAGTAATGTCAGCGCATTCTGTATTGTGGTAACAAGCACCAAGCCAACACACAACAGAACAATGCCTCGTTTGATACTGCGCATCGGCGTGCTTTCTCTGTCAACATGGACTGCATTGCTACTTATTGGGCAACGTATACCGGTATCCGTTCCCGTACACCGTGGTGATATAGGTCGGTTCGTTGGGGTCTGGCTCAATTTTAAGGCGTAAATTGCGAATGTGCACATCAATGGAACGACTCATGTTGGGACGGTCAATCCCGTAAATGACGTCGCTGATTTCTTGGCGACTCAGTACCGTGTTCGCCCGTGTGTACAGGAGTTCAAGGATTTTGAACTCAATGTTCGTTAACATAATCTCGCGCTGATTTACCAGCACGCTGCGACTTTGCATGTTGAGCACAAAATGCGGGGAGCTGGTTGCTCCACCACCACTGCTCGTGCGGCGCATGATGGCGTGGATGCGGGCAGCCACCGAGCGCATACTGACCGGCTTGGTGACGTATTCGTCGGCTCCCAAGTCGAGCGCGTTGACGATGTCGTTTTCGTCGATTTTGGCCGAAATCACCAACACGGGCACGTTGGATTTGGTGCGCAAAATGGTCAGAAACTCGATACCGTCCATGGTCGGCATCATTAAATCGAGGAGCACACAATCAAACGTGTGTTGCTCGATGATGCGCAGTGCCTCGAGCCCATTGTCGGCTACCGACACCCGAAAACTGCTCTTGAGATAGTCGGCCATCATCGTGCGGACGCTGACACGATCCTCTACGATTAGGATATGCTTGGTTTCTGGCATATGTGCACGTTTCATTGGGCATGATTCATGACAATTATAGACGACATGCGCACCTATTTGCGCACTGCGATGCGCAATATTCGGCTTCTATGCAGTCAAATTTCGCTTGCATGTGTAAATTGTATGGGGATTGTTAGCCCAGTCAGTCGCGTATCGCGACTGACTGGGCACGCACGACTTAGCTGAGGCAGGATCCTGCAATGGCTTCAAGCGCATCATCGATGTACGCATCGCTGGTGGCTTTGCCCATGTGCCCGACACGGATAATCCGGCCGGCTAGCGGCCCCATGCCACCGGTTGCCAAAAACCCGTAGCGATCTCGTAAGCTGGCAATGATGCTGGGAGCGTCGATGTGAGCCGGCACAAGCACTGGCGTGACTTGTGGGGTAGCCTCTGCATCGGGCACCAAGTAGTCGATGCCTAGGCTACGCAGTCCAGAACGGAAACGGTTGGCGGCTCGGTAGTGCTGAGCCACATACTCGGCCTTGCCGATGGCCATGACCTGTTGCAAGCGCAGGTTGACCGCGGTCATCAGGCCGGTGGGCATGGTGGCTGGCTGTGGGTGACCGCCGTGGTCGGCTTGCGCCGCTTTGCGCCACGTGCGCACATCGAGAATCCAGCCGCGGTGGCCGACCGGGTTGGCATCCATGTACTGCCAGCCCTTGGGACTGACCGCCACGAAGGCTAGCCCAGCAGGGGCTGCCAAGGCCTTTTGGGAAGCACTCACACACACGTCGATGCCCCAGGCGTCCAGCTCAAGCGGCGTGCCAGCAAATCCCGTAATGGCATCCACCAAAATGGGCATGCCGAGTTCGTGTGCGAGTGCGGCTAATTCGGGCAACGGATTCAGCGCACCGGTCGACGTCTCCGCGTATACGACTCCAAGGACGTCAAACGGGCCATTGGCGATGAGCGCTTGGCGCACCGTGTCAACGGTGATGGCTCGTCCCCACTCACCGCTAATGTCAAAGACGTGGACGCCGTAGGCTTGCGCAATGGTGGCCATGCGATCGCCGAAATAGCCGTTGCGCACCACGGCTATGCGCTTGCCCGTGGCCACAAAACTGGCAATCATGGCGTCGAGGCCGGTGCTCCCTGACCCCACGATGGGGTAGACGTCACCGTTCGTGCCAAATAAATGCTTTAAATTGCTGACAACTTCGTGGTACAGCGTCGCCCACGCTGGTCCGTAGTGGGGGACTGTGGGGCTCGCGAGCGCTTGGAGTACAGCGTCGTCGATATCGACTGGTCCGGGGATCAACAGGCGCCGCGTCGGATTGGTAACCATGCGAGTTTTCTCCATCAAAAACAAGGGCGGATGCACGACCGTGGCGTTAGTATAGCATAGCCGTGCACCCTGCACGTTTAGAGCGATTTGAGGCGATCGGCTCCCGCAAATTCAATGAACGACTGCTTGAGATGGGTGGGCGGATCGCGATAAAACTCCTCGGCACTCACGTTGAGGTGGGCACGTCGGCTCGGTGGTTGTACGTGCGGTTTGCTGGCGGCAAATTGGCGGATTACCTCGGCATGCGGTTTGAGGGTGCCATCGGGGCGCACCATGCCAAAGAAGCGCTCGTGCCAAGCTTCGTCGCAGGGCGGTTGTTGCCACAAATCAGAGCTGTAGTCGGCCCAGCACCACAGCATGGCACCGGTGGCGCCAACTTCGACCAGTTTGGGCAGGACGGCCACAAAGTAGTCGGCTAGGTCTTGTTCGGAGGCCATGAACTGACTGCGGGGTTTGCCGTAGGCGGTCCACTGCCATACCTGCGAAGGCGCTCCTGGAGGTGCGGTGCACCCGCCGAATTCTTCCATTAAGGTGGGTTTACCGGTCAAGGTGGTCACTAGGGCACAGGTAAAGGGCACGTAGTCGGGATCGAGCGGATTTTTCATCCACGACACGTACATCGGGTACGAGTGCATGACGGCCACGTCGGTTTCCGCATACACGTCGTGGACGCGCAAGTGGTTGTTGCGAAACAGGCTGTCAGCGTGGAGCCCACAGGTGACGGGGTGGTGGGCATCGATCGACTTGATGAGTTGTGTCATGTCGTGCACCCACGCACGGCCGTGCGCCGCATCACGTGGCCACGCAAACAAATCGGGTTCGTTGCCCAGATTCCACATGCCGATGCCGGGGTGGTCTTTGAGGGAGCTGACCACGGTGCTGATGAGCAGACGTGCGGCTACGAGGGCCACCGGGTCATGGTACGGGTTGCGGTAGGGGCGGTCGACCGTTTTGCCGTGACTGACCACCGAGAGCTGATGCGCGTTGGTGGCATCCTGTGGGTCGCCGAGCAACCAACCCGGGCACCAGTTTGGTCCGCTCATGTGCCCCGTAAAAAACGTCACGTCGAGGGTCAATCCGTTGCGTGCCGCAATATCGGCCACGGTGTGCAGGGCCTGGAGCCGCGGCGCATCCACGCTATCGGGTGTGGGTTGGAAATCTTCCCAGAGCAAAAAAATACGCACCACTGACATGCCCAGTGTGGCAATTTGGGCAAAATCAGCGTGGACCTCGCCAGCGTCGAAGTCTTTCCACCAGGTCATCGCTTTGCGCCGTGGCCAGTAATTTACCCCGAGCACAAACGGTGTCGTCATGACTGCCTCCTCATTGGGTTGCTCACGATGTCTCAGCACTACTATACCAGAGCTCCTTGCGTTTATAATGGGCGTATCCGCAACACACAAGGACACACCAGCCATGTCAGTGCAGACACCCACGCCCATTCCACTTTGGCCCGCGCACACCATCGAGGTGCCCGCTACCGCCTTGCCCGAACGCGAAAGCACGGGGTATTCACAGGTGGGCACCGCTTTTTCACAGGTACGCAACGTGAGCGTCCCCACCATCATCCCCTATTTGCCCGATCCAGCAATTGCCACCGGTGTCGCGGTGGTGGTTTGCCCGGGCGGTGCCTACCACATTCTGGCCATCGAGCACGAAGGACACGCAGTGGCGCGCTGGCTGAATGCGCGTGGTATTGCGGTGATTGTGCTCAAATACCGCCTCGTGCCAACGCCGGACGATGATGCACAACACGAGGCAGAGCTCGGTGCCAAACTCGCAGACCCGGCCACCATGCGCGCCATTTCCTTTGCTCACGACCCCGTCATGCGCGCTGATGTGCTTGAGGCCATCCGGGTGACCCGACACAACGCGGATGCATGGGGATTGCATCCACAAAAAATCGGCGTGATGGGCTTTTCGGCGGGCGGGCATGTGACGATAAGTGCCATGCTCCACTACACGGATGCGCTGACGCGACCCAACTTTGCGGCTCCCATTTACCCGGTGTGGTTTGCCGACATTGTGCCGCCGATCGACGCACCACCGGTGTTCATGGCATTGGCCAACGACGATGAATTCGGCGCAATTATTCTCGATACCGTGGCGCGCGTGACCGCCGCATGGCAACACGCTGGTGTGCCCATTGAGGTGCACGCGTATGCGCAGGGTGGCCACGGTTTTGGCATGATGACGCGCAATATGCCGTGTGACCGTTGGATTGACCGCTTCCACGAGTGGTTGACCACCACGGCACTGCGCTAGGGAGAGAGAGCGGAATGCGTCGGCGCATACTTTTGCAAGGATTCGTGGCGGGCTTCCTGCACGCCTGTGGGCTCCGCCCGGCGCCGGCGATGCCCACAGCGACGGTTGCACCCGTGCCCCAACTCAGCATGACGGTAGTCAACGCAGCACCCGTGACCACGCACCAACTCGTTGAGGTGGTAGCCACGGTGGCACCGGCTCCGCCAGATCGCTTCGATGTGGCTGGCAACGATCTATGGGTGCAGGCCGTGCATGCGCAACAAACGCTCCGGGTGCCCCTCTTTTGGTATCAGGCTGGTGCTGATGGCGCCACTGCGCCCCCCGGTGAATGGCGTGGCCGCGTGCAACTGGCGCTCCCGGGCACCTGGCAACTGACCGTCCACCACGGTGCGCGTGTCAGCACGGCGCATACGCTGACCGTGGCCGCACATGCGACGGCCCGCGGTGTCATCCGCACCGTGGCACGTGGGTTCGCCTACGCCGACGACACCCCCTTTCTCCCCATCGGGCTCAACCTCGGCTGGTCGACCCAGCGCGGGACAGCGGTGCTCGACGATTATGCGCGCTGGTTTGCGCGCCTCGCTGCCAATGGGGGCAATGTGGCGCGCATCTGGATGGCGTCGTGGGCCTTTGGCATCGAATGGGACGACACGCCACTCGGTGACTACACGGCGCGCTTGCCACAGGCCTGGTTGCTCGACGAGGTGTTGCGCCTCGCTGAGCAACACGGGGTGATGATCATGCTCTGTTTCATCAATCACGGCGCATTCAGTCAGACCACCAATGCGGAATGGGACGCGAACCCGTACAATCAGGCCAATGGCGGCCCGTTGCGTACCCCGGGTGCATTCGTTACTGACCCGACGGCGCGCGCTTTGTTTGCACGGCGAGTGCGCTATATTGGGGCCCGTTATGCGGCGTTCCCCGCATTGTGGTGCTGGGAATGGTGGAACGAAGTCAACTGGACGCCCATCGTTGACACGGATCTCGCCCCTTGGTTGAGTGAAATGCGGGATGTGTTGGCCAGCGTGGATCCCTACCAACACGCGGTAACGAGTAGTTGGGCCAACATGGGTGCTACCACGTTGTGGCAAACCGCCCCGCTTGATTTCGTGCAACATCACACCTACCAAAACGACGACCTCGTGCGCACGCTCAATGCGGCGCGCATCCCCGTGAAGGTGGTGCTCAAAACCAAACCGCTCCTCGTCAGCGAGGTCGGCCTCGACACGGGCGGTGTCAACGTGCCCAGCGCCGTGGAATTCGTGCATCTCTACAACGCCGTCTGGGCGCCGATTTTTTTGGGCATGGCGGGGAGCGGTCTGTACTGGTGGTGGGATACGTGGGTCGACCCAACCAACCAGTGGGGGGTCTTTGCGGGCATTCGTGCGTGTCTGCGTGACCACGACTACCGCACCATGCGTCCGTTTACGGCGACGCTGGCTCATGCTGTCGTCCTTGGTTTGAAAAACGACGCCACCGTGCTGGTGTGGATTCGGCACGCCGATTACACGGCACGGGCGGCCATGCAGGCGGGAGCGCAATTGACCACCCTGCCCGCCGATTGGCGCCACCAGTGCGTCATGGCCGAGTGGCAGACGGTGACGTTGCGCGGTCTGAGCGATGCCACGTATGCGGTGACCATCGTTGATACGCTGACCGCAACCATCACCGCAACCAGTGATTGCCAGGTCAGCGCCGGACAGGTCACACTCCCCGTGCCACCCTTCGTAAATGCGGTGGCGTTCCAACTTGTTCGCAAGTAAACGGGCCGATGCGGTAGAATGATGGTGATGTGGTGAGCGAGGGGTTAAAAGGAGGCGTGCGATGGCGATGCATGATCATACGGCGAAAGCGCAGTACATTGCGGAATTTGAGCAACGACTCGGGGTCACATTCAAGGCAATCTCTATTTTCAGTGAAGACGGCTACGACGAACAAAACTGCACGGTGACCGCACGTGGCGAAGTCCATGCCCTGCAGGGCAACGAACTCCGGCGCAACACGCAGATCAATGTCACCGTCTATGACGATGAGCAACGTGTGGTCGGTACGAGTAGTACCACGGTCAACGCCGACGAGTTTTATGGCTTCGACGCCTTCGAAATCAGCGTCACAGTGCCTCTGCCCGTCACACAAGTCGCCACCATCAAAATATACCCGCGCAAGTGGTAACGGGGAGCGAGAGGAGTCTGGCATGGAGTGGGTTGTGTTGAACGAATACGCCATCATTGCGCTGGGAATTGCCACCGGTGTCGCCTTGAGTGCGGTCGCTGGGGTGCGCATTTTCTTGCCGTTTTTGGTGGCCGGCATTTCGGCCAAGCTCGGCGTCATCCAGGTCGCCAACGATTTTGCCTGGATTAGCAGTTGGCCGGCGTTGGCCGTCTTTGCGACGGCGGCTGTCACCGAGGTGTTGGCCTACTACATCCCCGTCATCGACCACGCCCTCGATGTGCTCGGGTCGCCGGCCGCCATCGTCGCTGGCTCGCTGCTGACCGCCTCCATGGTGGTCGGCATGGACGAGTGGTTGCGTTGGTCGTTGGCCATCATCGCCGGCGGTGGCATTGCGGGCACGCTCCATATCGGCAAAACCTTGGTGCGTGGCACCTCGACCGCTACGACCGGTGGGTTGGCGAATCCGTTGCTGGCCACCGGTGAAATGCTCGGATCGACGGTGGCTGCGGTAGCAGCGGTCTGGATACCGGTGGTGGTGGTCTGTGTCGCCGTGATTTTGTTGCTGGTCATGCTCCGCGCGGTGGTGCGCCGGCGCCGCCCATTGGTACGCTAAAGGGAGACCCGACCAGATGCCGACCCTGCGCACGTATTTGAGCGACATGTGCATGTACACCACCACGGCCACGGTGGTGGCGGTGGCGGATGGTGCCTTTACCACCGACAAAAGCCCCTTTTTTGTGGGTGGTGGCGGTCAGCCCGCTGACACGGGCACGGTCAACGGGGTGCCGCTGACCCGCATCCACTACGATCACGGGCACGACGCGGTGTGGCACACTGCCGACCTCGCACTAGCGGCGGGCGACGCGGTGCAACTAGCGGTGGATGTGGGCCAGCGCCAGCTGGTTTCACGTTTCCACACGGCGCTCCACATCCTCAACACGTTGGCCCTGACGCACTACCAGGCGTGGTTGACCGGTGCCGCCATTGCCAGCGAATATGCGCGTATTGACATCAAAGTGGACGTGCTCGACCCGGCCATGATTGCGGATCTCGAGGCGCGCATGAACACCACCATTGCCGCCAATCACGCCATTCGCACCTGGTCGATTCCTGAGGCAGAATTCGCGCAGCGGCCTGATTTGCTCCGCACCATCAACGTGGCGCCCCCCGCCTACCACGGGCAGATTCGGGTGGTCGAAATCGTCGGTTTCGATGCGCAGGCCTGTGGGGGCACGCATGTGCTCCAGACTGCCGACATCGGTCCTTGTGAAATTTTTAAGAGTGAAAACAAAGGCCGGCAAAACAAACGCCTCTATGTGCGCTTTGTTGCAGACCAATAGGGTCGCGCTGAATGTTGAACATGCACATATTGACGCGGAAATGATGTAATTTTAGCAAAGAGCCCTATTTACTTAACATTGGACATGTACAAACATAAGTGTGAGTGGTGCGAGCTTTTGTAGAGGAGGTATTCTGACATGCCTATGCACAGTCGTCGGCAGTTTTTGCGCTTGGCCGCAACCTTTGGTGTTGCCGGGTTGTATACCGCCTGTGGTGTGACACCTGCCCCCGAGGGTAATTCAGACTCAAATACGCAAAGTCGTGGTACGTTACGCTTGGTACATACGTTGGAATGGGCTGGAAAAGAAGTGCTTGATCCCGCATCCCCAGTGCGCTTTTTCCCAACCATTGAATTGTTGTATAACCGCCTGGTGCGCATGAACGAAGCGGGTGAACTACAACCCGAATTAGCAGAATCGTGGCAGGCGAATGCTGCTGCGACTGAGTGGACCTTCACGCTTCGCCAAGGGGTTCGCTTTCATAATGGGGCAGCGTTTACTGCCAAAGATGTGTTGTATACCCTCAAAAACGTGATGAACCCAGCTCTTGAGTCACCTGGCGCTGCAGTGCTATCGATTGTGAAAGCCGATGAAGTACAGGCTCCCGATGATTTTACGGTCGTGTTTCCTCTAAGCCAGCCACATGCGGATTTTCCCTTGTTGCTGTTGCATTACTCTATGTACATCATTCCCGATGGGATTGGTGAGGCCATCAATACGACGGGTGTCGGCACTGGCCCGTTCGTTCTCAAACAATTCGCACCCGAAGGAGTTACTACCGTAGTCGCACATGCAGAATATTGGGATGGCACGCCTGGGGTGGCACAGGTGGACATTGTTGGTATTGCTGACTCTGAAGGGCGAATTTCAGCACTATTGGCTGATCAAGTCGATTATCTAGAAGATGCCAGTCCAGAGAGTATTGCGCTGATTCAGCAAAAACCTGACTACGCGCTCATTAATTTGCCGTCGGGAAGTTGGCCCGTGTTCGTTATGAACACAACGACTGCGCCGTTTGATGATGTACGTGTGCGTATGGCGATGAAGTTGGTCGTTGATCGTGCTGCCATGGTGCAGTCGGTATTGGGTGGATACGGCAAAGTGGCCGGTGATCATCCGGTATGGCCTGGCGATCAATACTACAAGGAAGTGCCACGTCCACGCGATATCGCCAAAGCGAAATCACTGCTTGCCGAGGCGGGGTTCGCCGACGGTCTTGAAGTGACGTTGTATACTTCAGACATTGATGTCAATATGATTCCCATGACCGTTTTGTACAAAGAAATGGCTGCTGAAGCCGGCATTATTGTCAATATTCAGCAGGAATCAGCAGACGGTTATTGGAACGATATTTGGATGCAGAAGCCGTTTTGTTGTTCGTCGTGGGGAGAGCGTACTGCTGACCAAGTGCTCAACGAAGTATACCGATCTGGTGCTAGCTGGAACGAAACCTTTTGGAGCAATGCAGAGTTCGATGGGTTGCTTGATCAGGCGCGTCAGCAGTTGGATTATGCACAACGCAAGGCGTTGTACCAGCAGGCACAGCAGTTGTTGGCGGACGATGGTGGCGCGATTATTCCCTTCTTCACCGATATCTTGTCGGTGGCGCATACACGTGTCAAAAACATCAACACTCGTTACTTCGACTATGCCAAGGTAACCATCGAGGCATAACGTAGCACTAGGACGACACATGGTTTGGTACATGGCACAGCGGATTTTCTCGTCATTGGTCACACTGTTTGTGGTGGCAGCAATCATTTTTGTTGCAACCGAGGTGTTGCCCGGTGACGTGGCTACAGCACTGCTTGGGCGTGAAGCAACGCCCAAGCGGTTGGCCGCGGTGCGTGCACAACTGCAACTTGATCGCCCTGCACATGAGCGCTACTGGGATTGGTTGTACACGTTTGTTCACGGTGATTGGGGGAACTCACTGGCGCGCCCACAGCAGGCGATTTATCCGCTGATACGTGAGCGTTTGCGCAATACGCTCTGGTTGAGCGGGCTAGCGGCTACTGTAGGGATTGCTATTTCTTTGGTGCTCGGTGTTTTGGCTGGTCTACGACGAAATCAGTGGTTCGACATACTCGTGTCAGTTGTCTCATTAATCGGCATGAGTCTGCCAGAGTTTGTCATTGGTTCACTGCTCATGCTCTTGTTTGGAGTGGTATGGGCGCTTTTGCCAGCCGTGACGATTGTCAACCCACAAGCTTCCTTCAATGATATGCTCCCGAGCATGATTTTGCCGGCAATTACGCTGGTCATTGTGATGGTGGCATATATTTTGCGCATGGTACGAAGCAGTGTTATTGATGTTGCACAGAGTGAATACGTGCACATGGCCTATCTCAAGGGTGTTCCTTCCCAGCGTGTGGTGTGGTACCACATCCTGCCCAATGCCCTTATTCCCACCATTAATGCAATTGCGTTGACGGTTGCGTGGCTGATAGGTGGTGTGGTAGTGGTTGAAACAGTCTTTAATTTTCCTGGGATTGGGCGCTTATTGACTTCTGCTGTGAGTGATCGTGATTTGCCATTGGTGCAGGCGGTAGGACTCGTTGGCGCGTTTTTTTATATTGCAATCAACATTTGTGCGGATGTGGCCACACTCTGGCTGACGCCACGGTTGCGGACACGTTATTGGCAGGTGTCGGATGCAAGCTGACACTCCGTTGCGTGCCACTTATCCGAAGTGGAAACATCGTTTCTCCCTCTCGGCGTGGGCTGGGATTGTCTTGTTGTTGCTCCATCTCCTCATGGCCCTGTGTGCACCATGGTTGGCGCCGTATTCTCCGACTGCCATTGACCCAGATGGTGCCTATCAATCCCCCTCGTTTACTCACGTATTTGGCACCGATCGTTACGGGCGTGACATTTTTTCACGTGTGATGTACGGAGGCCAAGTGGCTCTTGTGATCAGTGTGATAAGTGCAGTGTTATCGGTGCTGATTGGTGGTGCACTTGGTATTGGTGTGGCCTTTGTGGGCGGATTTATTGATGAAACAATCATGCGTGTCATTGATGCAATGATTTCTATTCCTAGTATTTTGTTGTTGTTGGTCATCGTAACAGGTCTCGGCACGGGTACGGCAGTCATCATTTTTGCGATGGTACTTAGTTATATGCCGGGCGTAGTCCGCGTGATTCGTGCGACTGCGCTTGAGTACGTGCCGCGCGATTTTGTGTTGGCGGCACGTATGCGTGGTGAGCGCGCACGTCATATCGTGTGGGTTGAACTTTGGCCGAATGTGCTCGAAGTCGTGTTGGTGGAATTTGCCATGCGCGCTTCGTGGATTGTGCTTGCGGTCAGTGGATTGTCGTTTTTGGGCTTTGGTGTTAATCCGCCCACCCCTGATTGGGGGCTCATGGTTAACGAAAATCGTGCGGTGTTGGTGCTTTCCCCTTGGGGCACGATTTTTCCCATGATAGCTGTCGCCACACTGGTGGTGTCGTTGAACGTTGTATCAGATGAGATTGCTAGAATGTTTGGGGTTGATCGTGGTGTGCGCCGATGAACAAATCACTGCTTACGGTTGACAACTTGACGATTGGGTTCCCGAACACGCATCAAACCTTGACACATGTCGTACGGAATGTGAGTATGCAGGTACAGGCTGGTGCGCGTATCGGTATTGTTGGTGAATCTGGCTGTGGAAAAAGCACCCTCGCCCAGGCTTTGTTGGGTGCGATTCGCGGATCTGGGGTACGAGTCGATGGTACGGTCACATATGCTGGTGAATCAATTTTTGCGCTACCAGCGGATCGGTTACAACGGCTCCGTGGGGCCGAAATCGCTCTCGTGCCGCAAAATGCCGGGCAATCGCTTGCGCCACATCACACGGTGTTTCAACAAATTGCAGAAGTCCTCGACATTCATTTACGCGTCCGTGGTGATGAAGCTTGGCGTCGTACCGTGGCACTCCTTACTGAGATGCGCGTGCACAACCCTGAACATGTGGCACGACGCTATCCCCATCAACTTTCTGGGGGGCAACAACAACGTGTGGCCTTGGCAATGGCGCTGGCTGGACAACCCAAAGTGCTGGTACTGGATGAACCAACGACAGGCCTTGATGTTACAACACAGGCTGCGTTGCTGGCACTGTTGAATGATTTGACGCATGACGCACGTATGGCAATGGTGCTAGTCAGTCACGACTTGGGCATTATTGCCCATACCTGTCAGCACATTGTGGTGATGTATGCTGGCGAAATTGTGGAAACAGGACATACGGAACAGGTGTTTCGCCAGCCGCATCATCCCTACACCCAAGGCCTCATAGCAGCGATGCCCCAAATAACGACCGCTCGTCTGCCCCATGCAATGCCTGGTCAAGTATGGAGTGGTGCGTCGAGTCAGCAGTGTGCATTCAGAGAGCGTTGTGCGTGGGCACAACCGATGTGCGCAACAGCGCCGGTGCTTGAATTTGTTGAGACGACTCACGCAGTGCGGTGCCATCGCTGGCAAGACGTGTTGACTGCTCGTGCGGAGTGTGATCAAGCAGAGGAATCTCATCAAGCACATCTGACACCGAAGCAAGATGATGCGATTCCTGTCCTTGAGTTGCGCCAAGTGTCAGCGAGTTATCAGCAGCCTGCTTGGCGTTGGTGGGTACGAACTCCCGCGAAACTGGTAGTAACGCAGGTTGATATTGCGGTGCATCGTGGCCAGACCTGTGCGGTGGTTGGTGAAAGTGGCAGTGGGAAATCCACGCTGGCGCGTGTCGTGACCGGGTTGCACCAACCCCTCCACGGAGGCGTATATCTGGCCCAAGACCTGCTATCGACCGAGGTTTCCCGCCGCCACCAAGCAGAGCGGCGACGTATTCAATTGGTATTTCAAAATCCTGATTTGTCGCTGAACCCTCAGCATACGGTCTCTGAGATCCTCTACCGACCACAAGCGGTGTTTTTTGGGCGGACCCGCGCCGAAGCACACCCCCATACCGTAGCAATGTTGCAACATATGCGCCTCGATGAAAGCTACCTTGCTCGGCTCCCACGGCAATTATCCGGTGGTGAAAAGCAACGGGTTGCCATTGCGCGCGCGTTTTTGGCAGATCCGGAAGTGGTTGTCTGCGATGAGGTTGTTTCGGCACTCGACGTGTCCGTTCAGGCTGCCCTGTTGCGCTTACTCGTTGAGATTCAACAGCTCCGTGGCACCGCCTATCTGTTCATTTCGCATGATTTAGCCGTCGTACGTGCAATTGCGCATACCGTGGTCGTGTTGTTTGCTGGGCAGGTGTGTGAACAAGGTCCAACAGAATCGGTGTTTGCTCGGCCAAGCCACCCATACACCATGATGCTTCTCAGTGCCGTGCTGACCGTGCCACAGCGGGATTTTCAAAGTCCGCTGGTTCATCACTTGGATGCGGGTGCTGTGAGTGCAGGCGGATGCCCACTACGACAGCGTTGCCCAATTGCATTGCCTCAAAAGTGCGCAGATGTTGAACCACCTTGGCAACAAAGCGCTGAGGGGCATGTGTTTCGTTGCCATCATTCCCCGCAAGTCCTTGCGGAGTATCGTAATCAACTATTTTTACCAGCCACAGAAAGGAGCATGCCATGAGCGAGGCGGTACGCATGGGGGTCTCATTGCCATCAACACAACTGCCCAATTTTCGTGACTGGATTGTGGCAGATCAACGCGACCTCGAAATCGACGATCCGTTCTATTCCGATATGTTAGACACCGATTTGAGCGCCCGTGTCAGTGATATTCGCACAAATTTGGCGGCATACACCGGTCGACTAGGGATACACGGACCAACCGAGGGGCTCCCCATTTTGTGTGATGATGCACGAGTGACACAAGTCGTACAAGACCGTTTACGGCAGGCTCTCGCATTTGCAACTGCGATAGGCGCAACTCAGATGGTGCTCCATAGCCCATTCGGGTGTTTTGGTCACCCTCAGACTGCACATACGTATCGTACCCACCTCCACAAAGAAATCAGTGCGGTGCACAAACTTTTGGACCCCATCATGGCTCAGGCTGAGTCGCAGGGGTGCCAAATTGTCTTGGAGGTGTGTAGTGATGTCCATACACGCCCACTGACCGAATTGGTGCGGTCGTTTGCATCGCCGTGGTTGCGCTTGAGTGTGGATGTGGGGCATGCCTTTGTGATGCAACAATTTGGTGGACCATCGCCAGATCAGTGGATTTTTGATGCCAACGATCTGCTAGCACACGTGCACCTACAAGATACCGATGGCTTGTACGATCATCACTGGGCTCCTGGAGACGGCTCACTCTGTTGGTATGCGGTGTTTCAGGCGTTACAATCGCTTTCACATATGCCACGGCTCATCTTAGAGGTTGATGCAAGCACGGTGATGCGTGGTTTTCGACATCTTGAACAACGAAGGTTTGTCGTCTAGCCTGCGAGTGTTACTTGCAGTGCTCAGCGGTATCTTCTCCTACAAATCGTTCTTGATATCCGGGCACATGGAGCAAGCAGTGCGGGCTCACACCGAACCAGCGGTAGCGGTGGTGTGCCACCCAGGCGTAGAGTGCGTCGCGCCAGCCACGAGGCACGATGCGCAGAGCGTGAGCCCAGCACCACGGCCAGCACAGGTGTCTGCTCAACGCAAGCGCCGCGTCGCTCCCTTGGTACGCCTGCTGGTCGACTATGACCACAATGCTGTCCAACCGGTGTGCGTCAATGCCGTGGTGCGCCGCAAGGCGTTGCCCGGCCGGGCTCTGTAGTGCCGCAAAGCGCACATTGCCCGCCGGGTTGCGTGGCAACACCCAGCGCACAACGCCACTACACAGATTGCAGACGCCATCAAACAACACAATCACCGCCATGACGCGACCTCCTCGTGTTGAGCATACCACAGGCGTGCCAAAGCGTGCGATAATGGGGCTATTCCCGCCTTGTTCCCACGAAACGAAAGCGAGTACCGCACATGGCCTGGATCCGTATGATTCCCGAGCACGAAGCCGAAGGCGAGTTGGCACGCGAGTACGCCAAAGCCATGGAGCCGTGGGGCGGGGTTGACAACATCATGAAGATTCACAGTCTCAACGTGAATTCTCTCAAGGCCCATGCGTTGTTGTATATCACCATGATGCGTGGCGAATCCGAGCTCAGCCGAGCCCAACGCGAGATGATTGCGGTGGTGGTGTCGAGCGCCAATCATTGCGTCTACTGAATGACCCATCATGGACGGGGTCTCCGTCGTCTCACCCAAAATCCGGCGCTGGTGCGCCAACTCACCCATGACTGGCGCCGGGCCGACATTACGGCTGCTGAGCACGCCATGTTGCGCTACGCCGAAAAGCTGACGCTGACGCCGTGGGACATGGCCAAATTCGATGTGCTCGCACTGCGCGCAGCCGGCTTTAGCGACAGCGCCATCCTCGACATCAACCAAGTTACCGGGTATTTCGCTTACGTGAACCGCCTCGCCGACGGCCTCGGCGTGCCCCTCGAGGATTTCTGGCACGATGTCGTCGCCGACGAGGACATGTAGACCGTACGTGTCACCCCCCGTAGAACGATGCATGCGCATTGTCCTGCGGGGGGTGTTTGCTGGTGTTTTATGCTGTGGTCAAGAGGATGCGCACGCCGCCCAGCAATGCGTCAGGCAATGTGCCGATGGATGCGTCGGCCCACTCTTGCGTGCCGAGTACCGTGTCGATGACCGCAGCCACAATCTGGGCTTCGCTGTAGCCTGCAATGGCCTGCAAGGCTGCGATGATGTCTTCGCTGAGTCCAGCTTGGCGCAAGTGTGCAAATGTGGGCGTCGTTTTGCCGATGAGCTTCTTCGCTTGGCGGGCCATGGCGGTGTATGCACTGTCGTCATGCGTGTCCGCCATTACGGGTTCCACATCGTTGACATCATTCTGCGGTGCTCGAGGGCGAGCCGGAGGTGGGGAGGCGTTGTGCATACCCTGCGACTGATGCGACTGAAATGTTCGTAGCGATGTCGGCGCACTCGTGTTCATACGATAGGCGATGCCGGCACTGAAGACTGATGCGGGACTCCGCATCGGCCAACCACGGCCATACCCGTATGCCATTTCTTGCATGACGATCGCTTTGACGGCTTGCCCCTTGACTTTGGCATCTGCTTCATGTGCTGCGATGGCCACGAGTGCGGTGTCGGGTGCAACCAACTGATGTTTCACCGCCCACTTGGTCTGACTCTCGCCGGCCATGCTGTTGATGCGTTTGGCTGCCAGCGTACGCACAAAATCCTCCGTCAGCGCTGCTGGCACGGGCACCGATGGCAGCGTTTGTTCGTAGTCATCGGCGCGGAAGGATGCGTCTGCGGCACGATCCGTCACCGTCACCACGAGACTGGTGTCGCCGCTATAGGTGGGCACATAGCCATCTTCCCAGGCCACCACCGCGTTGCCAAAGCTGAGTGCCACCTGTTGGGCCGTCTGAGACTGCAAGCGCCGTGCAATCCGCTCCATGGCCTCGTCGATGCGCTCGTTGGGAGTCACCGTCTCGCAAAATCCCCCGGTTTGTTTCGCCAATAGCTGCAAATCACCATCCGACGGTGTGTAGCCGATGACCACGGGGAAGACCCGGTGCCCAGATGCTTTGGCCGCCGTAGCAACTTCGCGGATGCCCCAGGCTTCGCCGTCGGTCAGCACCACGATGTCACAGGGCTGATTGTGCGTGGGCATCGCAAGGACGTACTGGATAGCACGTGCAATCTCGGTGCCACCGAGGTCAGCTTCAATCGTCTTGGCCCAGTTGTTCATCTGCTTGCGTACGGGCGCCCCCACCTTCATCAGACCCGGGGTGACATCGACCACGTTGTTGCCGAAGCGTGTCACCGCAATCGAGTCACCATCGCGCAACATGCCGAGCACGCGCATTACGGCTTGGCGTGCCTGTGCAATCGATGTGCCATCCATTGAGCCGGAACAGTCAATCAACAGCTTGATTTGCATAGGCGGTGCGACCGGAGCATCGTCCTTGTGGGGAATGGTCAGGTAGGTGCCGTGCCAGTGTTGGTCTTGGTGGTAGGCGGTCATGTTGACACAATACGCTTCGTACCCCCGTACCTGCACTACTACGTCACGATCCATGCTGACATTCTCGATGGCTACTGCCACGCCGTTGTCAAGCGGTGCGATGTGGGCCACATGGCTGGGCACGCTGACCTGGCTAAGCGCACACTCGTGGATATGCAAGGCGTAGCTAAAAGGATACGTGACCGTCAGACTCGTGACGGGAACTTGGTCGGGGCTAAGCTCGGCCGGCGGTGTCCCGTAGCGTGGTGCAATCGTGGTCGGCAAACTGATGCGTACTACGTCGTCGTTGGGCGTCAACCACTCACCGTAGCGGATGTGAATAATGACATCTTCGCCGGCAGGAACGTTGCCGAGACGCATCGTATAAAAATCTGCATCGTGAGTAATCAAAATCGCTGTATCACCGGTTTCGATGGAAGCATCGTAGCGGGCGCGTGCACTCGGGGTCTCACTCACCTGTGATTGAAATACCTGGTCGCGGATGTGGATTTCAGCCGCCAAAAGCACCGCAGCCTGTGGCAGTGGAAAGGAATAGGTAACTTCGAGCGGATGATCGGTCGGATTGTGGAAGTGCTGGCGTATTGACATGCGCAAAAATACCCCCGCCAGATCTCCGGTTGCCGTTACTCTCTGCAATGGGATAATCTCGCCTGATTTGCTTTCAATGCGTGCTTCGCTCACCGGAGTGCTCCTTTGTATGTGTTCATGATGAGGGGAAATTTTACTCTATCTTCAATAAAATTTAGTATAACGTGTTTGTGATATTTGTCAAGAATGAATATGGGTTGATTGCTACATCAACATAATTACACAACCAATACCGATTACTTGTTATGCGTAACAGTGCTTTCTAATCACGCATAGTGGTAAGAATCAGTAGTGCAACGAAGGACGCTATTTTTGCTACAGCCATATCTTTTTTTGCTACATAAAAATATATGCAATAATTACGTGATAGTGATATTATATATCATGTACATTCTGTGTGTACATGATATATGACCGCAAATGAAGGAGCGAGCGCGATGACTACTCTACTTCCTAGCACTTGGAGCCACGCCGATGTACAAGCGTTACGGATTCGCTATGACACCAACGACGGCCATGTGTTGTACTACCATGACACACCGGTGACCACGCCGGATGGTCATCGTATCGGGCATAGACGGCGTGCCATTGTGCATGCAGTGTTGTGTGAGGCGTGGCTCAACGGTGGTCTTGACGTCACCAGCGGCCAGTATTTTTCGTTGTTTGCCACGCAACATGATCTACTTGCAGACGGGTTTGCACATTTTGTAGCGCAAATGCCTCATCTGTTGGTGGCGCACGAAGTGACGACACAAATGTCACCTGGCCCCGAGCAAGTCGACCAGCGCTGGGCGTGGCGCTCGGTAGAAGCGTGGCTCAACGAGCATGGGCTCACCCTACTCACAGTCGGGTTGCGCGTTGATGAGCGCGTCGTTGCGTTGGTATCCGAAACGTTGTTGGCGTTGCATCCAGCCCAACAAAGTGCCGTGATGACGCTCTACTTTCGCCACCGCATGAGCGTGCTCTTGGGGTTGATGGTGGTGTGGGGGCGGTGTACGGCGGACGAATACGTGCTAGGTGCCTTGGTGAATACCACCGCATACCCACCCAACGGTTTGGATGACGATGCCATTGCGGTGTATGCGGACACAGCTCTGCAGTGGGCCCGCGAGGTGCAAGTGGCCTGTGATTATTGCACCATCATGATGCGCACGGAATAACAACACGAGACGCACGAGGAGCGCCGCACGACCATGCGACGCTCCCACCAACACAAAGACCCTCCCATAAAAAACAATCCCGCCGTGGCGGCTGCCACGGCGGTCTGATTGGCTCCCCGACCTGGATTCGAACCAGGAACCTACTGATTAACAGTCAGCCGCTCTACCGTTGAGCTATCGAGGATCATCTACACAACGCTCAGTAGTATAGCATGTGTGATAGCATGCGTCAAATCGAATTTTGCGATCGTGGTCTGGGGCTGTGCAGGCAAAGCCATTCGATTATAATGAACGGGAGAGCAGTGCATGGTGGCATCCATGTCGGGGAGAAATGTATGGCAGATGTAGCCCAACAAATAGCGGAACTCCGCGAACGCATCCGCGCGTATTCGTATGCCTACTACGTGCTCGGCGAGCCCACCATCAGCGACCCCGAGTTTGATGCACTCATGCTTCAGCTCGTTGCGCTCGAGCAGGCACACCCAGAGTTATACGCCCCCGATTCTCCTACGCAACGTATCATCGACGGGTTCGACAATCAGTTCTCTAAAATCCGACATACCAAACCCATGCTCTCGCTCGCGAACGCTTTCGACGAAGCCGGGGTCCGCGCCTGGCGCGATCGTGTCAACAAAGATCTCGACGGTGCACCGGTCATGTGGACGGCTGAGCCCAAAATCGACGGGTTGGCGATTTCGTTGCTCTACGAAAACGGCGTCCTGCGTCGAGCGGCGACACGAGGTGACGGCGAAGTCGGTGAAGACGTGACTGCCAATATTCGTACCATCAAGACCGTCCCGCACCGCCTCGCACTTGCCGGGCTTCCCGCCATGCCGTCTACTCTCGAGGTACGTGGCGAAGTCTACATGCGTTCCGACGAATTCGCGCTCCTCAACCAAGAGCTCATAGCACGCGGTGAAAAGCCAGCCGCCAACCCGCGCAATGCGGCGGCTGGTTCGCTCCGACAAAAAGACGCCCGTGTGACCGCACAACGCCCGTTGCGTTTTTTTGCGTATGCGGCAGGTCTCGTAGAGGGACCGTGGGTTGCGAGTCAGTGGCAGGTGTTGACCACGCTCCGCGCCATGGGCTTTGCGACGAACGACGACGCGCGTTGTTTCGACGACTTCGAGGGGCTCCTCGCCTAT
>Ga0172372_10003351_pt1 | contig 23605 bp, 28 predicted proteins | sample LakKiv5m_2_FD_114544 | JGI IMG/M metagenome (GOLD analysis project Ga0172372, IMG submission 114544) | Freshwater microbial communities from Kabuno Bay, South-Kivu, Congo - kab_092012_9.5m | ecosystem: Environmental > Aquatic > Freshwater > Lake | place: Democratic Republic of the Congo...
ATGTCCATGGTGATCACCTCTTTTGCTCCTGCTAAAAAATTCAGCAGTCGCGTGATACACCCTGGTCAGTTTTGAAGCGGCACTCCCGCCTTCAGATGGTCAGTTTTCGGTCGGCGTCAACACCTGATCGGCAAAATCGGCAAGCAGACGGCTCTTGCCGGTGGATGTCATGCCCAGAACTGAAAGACTCACAGCATCGTCCGCAGCGACGAAGCTGCTCAGAGTCTGCAAGGCCTCGCGTTGATGTCCGGTCAGCGGGGTGCGCGCCTGGGCTGTATCCTGACGCGAATGAATATCGCGAACCTGTGGGCGACTGGATGTCCATTCAATCGGCTGAACGCCCAGCCTGCGGACGATCTCCAGCGCTTCGTCGCGAGCAATCCTCAACTCAGGTGACGACAGGCCATCGAGCATGACGGCGCAGTTGGCCAAATCCGTCGGGTAGAACCAGGAGCGAACCTTGGATGGAAGTTCCAACTGATCCGTGATCCCACCCGAGAAGATGACACCGGCAGAGATATGACCCAGGTTGCGCCCGGACAGTAGCGCCTTGGATTGCAGCCAATCCAACACGGAGAACTTGTTGTCACGCAGTTGCTGGTAGGGGTTGGCCTTCCGGCCGCCCTTCACTATCAAGCCATCGGCTTGCCAAGGCCCATTCTCGGTGCCGGTCAGTGTGCCGCCATAGCTCTTGAAGTCGGCCACGATGATTGCGGACTGCAGGATGCAGACCAAGTCGATTTCGGCACCGTTCCACATCGCGTTTGCAACGGCAACAATCCAGTCGGTGCTGCCTGACCAGCGATCTTCCAGCCGCTCCAGAAAGACTTGGAGCATCTGGTTTTCGTGAGTCCGTCCGGCTTTTTCGCCGTAGACGAGGATTGTCATTGCTTGCCGCCCCCTAAAGGTTCCAAATCTATCTTGTTGCCTTAGGATACATGCGAGCGGAACCGCCTCGCGGCGAGTAAGTAGTCCCTTTTGTGACCGGTTACTGACTAATCGAGGCCAGTCCGCATTTGACCCCGAGCAGCAGAACCCAGCCTTGAACCGACCTTCGCTTCGTTGACGTGATGCGGACTGCTTCATCGGGCTCTTCTGAATGCCACATCGGTGGCACTGACGGTCCAGATGATATTGAACCGTGGGCCACCAATCGCCCCCGTTTGCATTGCCACGAAAAGTGCCCAAAGGTCGTAAACAACGCCCTGCGCTAGGTGCGTGTCTACGATGGGCTAGAAATGGGCTACGGTTGGGCTAAAACAAAAAAACCCACCTATTGGTGGGCTTTGATGCCAAGCTAAGTGCTTGATTTTGTTGGTTGCGGAGGCAAGATTTGAACTTGCGACCTTTGGGTTATGAGCCCAACGAGCTACCAGGCTGCTCCACTCCGCGACAAGCTTTAAATTATATCACGCTTTGTCAGCGTCTGCAGCCGGAGCGGAGGCTTCTTCTGCACGATCCACCAGCTCGACCAGGGCCATGGGGGCGTTATCACCCACGCGGAAGCCCATTTTCAGGATGCGGGTGTAGCCGCCCGGGCGGGCCTTGAAACGAGGGCCCAGTTCATTGAAAAGCTTCACCACCACGTCGCGGTCGCGCAGGCGGTCAAAAGCAAGTCGGCGATTGGCCACCGTGGGCACTTTGGCGAGGGTGATCATCGGCTCGACGACGCGGCGCAGCTCTTTGGCTTTGGGAAGCGTCGTCTTGATGACCTCATGCGTCAGCAGCGAGTTCATCATGTTGCGCAGCATCGCCTGGCGGTGCTCGCTGGTGCGGTTGAGTTTGCGAAGTCCGTGTCCGTGACGCATGGTTGATTTCCTTTCAGTGTTTTGCCCCCAGCCGTATCAGGTACTGGAGGTTCGTCAGACGTTTGGTGCCTGGATTCAGTGTTTGTCGAGACCAGCGGGCGGCCAGTTTTCGAGCTTCATGCCCAAGGTCAGGCCGCGGGAGGCGAGCACTTCCTTGATTTCGTTGAGCGACTTGCGACCCAGGTTGGGGGTCTTGAGCAGCTCGTTCTCGGTGCGCTGGATCAGGTCACCGATGTAATAGATGTTCTCCGCCTTGAGGCAGTTGGCCGACCGGACGGTGAGCTCAAGCTCGTCCACCGGACGCAGCAGGATCGGATCGAACTGCTGCGAGCTGCGCTGGGCCGGCGCATCAAAGGCCGACAACTCGACACCCTCGAGCTGAGCGAACACAGCGAGTTGTTCCACCAGGATCTTTGCCGATGCGCGAACCGCCTCTTCCGGACCGATGGATCCATTGGTCTCGATCTCCAGCACCAGCTTGTCCAGATCGGTACGCTGCTCGACGCGGGCGCTTTCGACGGTGTAGCTGACACGCTTGATCGGGGAGAAGGAAGCATCCAGCACGATGCGGCCGAGCGAACGGGACATGTCATCGTTGCGACGCAGGCTGCCCGGAACGTAACCACGACCCTTTTCAACCTTAATCTGCATGTCCAGCTTGGCACCGGCAGACAATGTGGCAATCGGGTGCCCGGGGTTCACGATCTCGACGTCGTGTGGGGTCTGGATGTCGGCTGCGGTCACCACGCCTTCACCGTCCTTGCGCAGGCTCAGCGTGACCTCATCCCGGTTGTGGAGCTTGAACACCACACCTTTGAGGTTCAGCAGCATGTTGACGACGTCTTCCTGCACACCGTCGATCGACGAGTACTCGTGCACGACGCCAGCAATGGTCACTTCGGTCGGAGCGTGCCCCACCATGGACGACAGCAGGACGCGGCGCAGCGCGTTGCCCAGGGTGTGACCATACCCACGCTCGAAAGGCTCCAGCGTGACCTTGGCACGGTTGGTCGACAGTTGCTCGACGTTGATGGTTTTGGGCTTGAGCAAATTGTTCAGCATTCAGACTTCCTTCAGTACCCTCGGCTCGTTACACCGATAAGGCAGACGGAGCATGGCCCGGCACGGCCAGCAGGCTGTGCCGGGAACGAAATTAACGGGAATACAGTTCGACGATCAGCGATTCGTTGATGTCGGAACCGAACTCATCGCGGTCCGGCGACTTCTTGAACACGCCCTCGGCCTTGTCAGCCGCCACTTCAACCCAGGCGGGGAAGCCGATCTGCTTGGCCAGCTCCAGCGCCTCGATCACGCGTGCTTGCTTCTTCGACTTCTCACGCACAGCCACCACGTCACCAGCCTTGACCGAGTAGGACGGGATGTTGACGGATTGACCGTTCACCGTGATCGCCTTGTGCGACACCATCTGACGGGCTTCGGCGCGCGTCGAGGCAAAGCCCATGCGGAACACGACGTTGTCCAGGCGCGCTTCGAGCAGGAACAGCAGGTTGGCGCCGGTGTTGCCACGACGGCGGTCGGCCTCGGCAAAGTAGCGGCGGAACTGGCGCTCCAGGACACCATAGGTGCGCTTGACTTTTTGCTTCTCGCGCAGCTGCAGGCCGTAGTCGGACGTGCGCTGACCGGAGGTGCGACCGTGCTGACCGGGCTTGGAATCGAATTTTGCCTTGTCGCTGATGGAGCGGCGAGCGCTCTTGAGCAGCAGGTCGGCGCCTTCACGGCGGGAAAGTTTGGCCTTGGGGCCGAGGTAACGTGCCACGTTGATGTCCTTGTGATGTCTACCGCAACCGAAGCCCGCCTGGGTCGTCATTGCGGGAGCCAACCCTGAATGGGTTAGCAGTGGGCTTAGCAAAAATGCCACCGCAGGTGACTGCGGTGGCGCTCAAAAAGCTTTCGATTGTACCGCGAGCGCGGCACAGGCCTGAAAAGGCTTAGATGCGGCGACGCTTTTGCGGGCGGCAGCCGTTGTGCGGAACGGGCGTCACGTCGGCAATGGACGTGATGCGGATGCCCAGGGCACCTAGCGCACGCACGGACGATTCGCGACCCGGACCGGGGCCCTTGATCTCGACGTCGAGGTTCTTGATACCCTGTTCGATCGCGGCACGACCGGCGACTTCGGACGCCACCTGGGCGGCAAAGGGCGTCGACTTGCGTGAACCCTTGAAGCCCTGACCACCCGAAGACGCCCAAGACAGCGCGTTGCCTTGGCGGTCGGTGATGGTGATGATCGTGTTGTTGAACGACGCGTGCACGTGTGCAATGCCGTCGGCAATGTTCTTGCGGACCTTCTTGCGGACGCGTGCGGCAGCGCTGGACTGTTGCTTGGCCATGGGATTCCTTTAACCGATTTATTTCTTGAGCGACTGCGCTGCCTTGCGCGGACCCTTGCGGGTGCGGGCGTTGGTCTTGGTGCGCTGACCACGAACCGGCAGGCCGCGGCGATGACGGAAACCACGGTAGCAGCCGATGTCCATCAGGCGCTTGATGTTCATCGTGGTCTCGCGGCGCAGGTCACCCTCGATGGTGAAAGTGCCGACCTGGTCGCGCACCTTTTCGAGTTCCGCGTCACTCAGATCCTTGATCTTCTTGGCATAGTCGATACCACACGCTTCGCAGATCTGACGAGCGCGGGTGCGGCCAATGCCAAAGATTGCCGTCAAGCCGATTTCTGCGTGCTTGTGGGGCGGGATGTTGATACCTGCAATACGAGCCATGTTGCTTCCTCTGAACTTCCGAATCAGCCTTGACGCTGTTTGTGGCGCGGGTCGGTGCAGATAACTCGCACGACGCCCTTGCGCTTGATGACTTTACAGTTGCGGCACATTTTTTTGACCGACGCCGAAACTCTCATAGTTTTCTCCTAGATATTCCAAAACCACTCAACCACTGACTTGTCACTTCGCACGGAACACAATCCGCGCCCGGGTCAAGTCGTAGGGCGTGAGCTCCACCTTGACCTTGTCGCCCGGCAGGATACGGATGTAGTGCATCCGCATCTTGCCGGAAATGTGGCCCAACACCACATGTCCGTTCTCAAGCTTGACCCTGAAGGTCGCGTTCGGGAGGTTTTCCATCACCTCCCCCTGCATCTCGATCACATCGTCTTTGGCCATACCACAGACAACTTGTTCAGGATTTGAAGCTTGCCTTTTTCAGCAGTGATTCGTACTGCTGGGACATGAGGTAATTCTGAACCTGGGCCATGAAATCAATGGTCACCACCACAATGATCAGAAGCGATGTACCGCCGAAATAGAACGGCACGTTGTACTTCAGGATCAGGAACTCCGGCAGCAGACACACCGCCGTGATGTAGATCGCTCCCGCCAGCGTCAGACGCAGCAGGATCTTGTCGATGTAGCGAGCCGTCTGGTCACCGGGGCGAATGCCCGGGATGAAAGCACCGCTCTTCTTCAGGTTATCAGCAGTCTCGCGGCTGTTGAACACGAGCGCCGTATAGAAGAAGCAGAAGAAAACAATGGCCGCGGCGTACAACGCCACATAGATCGGCTGACCCGGTGACAGGGCCGAGGCGATGTCACGCAACCAACGTGTGGAATCACCAGTGCTGACCCAGCTCACGGCCGTGGTCGGCAGCAGGATGATCGACGACGCGAAGATCGGCGGGATCACACCGGCCATGTTCAGCTTGAGCGGCAGGTGCGAGGACTGACCACCGTACACCTTATTGCCCACCTGACGGCGCGCGTAGTTCACCAGGATCTTGCGCTGACCCCGCTCAACGAACACCACGAAGTAGGTCACCAGGATGACCAGCGCGATGATAAAGAGCGACACCAAGATGTTCATGGCGCCGGTGCGAACCAGCTCCAACAGACCACCGATGGCCGACGGGAGACCCGCCGCGATGCCCGCAAAGATCAGGATCGAGATGCCGTTGCCCAGACCACGCTCGGTGATTTGCTCACCCAGCCACATCAGGAACATGGTGCCTGCAACCAGGCTCACCATGGTGGTGACACGGAAGGCCATGCCCGGATCGATCACCAGACCGGTCTGACCTTCCAGGGCCAGAGCGATGCCCAGCGACTGGAAGATGGCCAGCGCCAACGTGCCATAACGGGTATACGCAGTGATCTTGCGACGACCGGCCTCGCCCTCCTTCTTCAGCTGCTCGAACGTGGGCACCACGTAGGTCATGAGCTGCATGATGATGGAGGCCGAGATGTACGGCATGATGCCCAGGGTGAACACCGCGAACCGGGACAGCGAGCCGCCCGAGAACATGTTCAGCAGGCCGAGCATGCCGCCCTGCTGTTCGTTCATCATGCGCGCCAGAAAGTCCGGGTCGATGCCCGGCACCGGAATGTGCGCACCGATTCGGTAGACCACCAAGGCCAGCAACAAAAAGACGAGCCGGCGACGCAGGTCGCCGAACTTGCCTGTTTTGGCCAAAGTCGTAGAGCCAGTAGCCACAGTGAGCCTTTAGCGTGGGCCTGCGATCAGGCCAGCGAGCCGCCAGCGGCTTCGATGGCTGCCTTGGCACCAGCGGTGGCGCCGATGTCCTTGAGCATGACAGCCCGGGTGATTTCACCGGTCTTGACAACCTTCACGCGCTTGGCCAGCTGGGCCACGAGGCCGGCTTGCTTGAGCACCAGGATGTCGATCTCGGCGGCGTCCACCGTGTTCAGGTCGGCCAGCGTGACTTCGGCGTTGAACTGCAGCTGAGCGGACTTGAAGCCACGCTTGGGCAGACGGCGCTGCAGCGGCATCTGGCCGCCTTCGAAGCCGACCTTGTGGTAACCACCGGAGCGCGACTTCTGGCCCTTGTGACCGCGACCGGCGGTCTTGCCCAGGCCGGAGCCGATGCCACGACCGACGCGACGCTTGGCGTGCTTGGCGCCCGCTGCGGGTTGAATGGTGTTGAGTTCCATGACGAATGAGTCCTCTTCGGTCGGGTGCTTACAGCACCTTCACCAGGTAGGCGATCTTGTTGATCATGCCGCGCACGGCGGGCGTGTCCTGCAGTTCGCTCACGCTGTTGAGCTTGCGCAGGCCCAGGCCGCGCACGGTGTCGCGGTGCGATTGCTTGGTGCCGATCGGGCTGCGCACCAGTTGAACCTTGACGGTGTTTTGAGTGGTCATGATCGTTCCCATCAGCCCAGGATCTCTTCGACCGACTTGCCACGCTTGGCGGCAACATCGGCGGGAGTCGTGGAGTTCTTCAGTGCGTCCAGCGTGGCACGCACCAGGTTGTAGGGGTTGCTCGAGCCATGGCTCTTGGCCACCACGTCGGTGATGCCCAGCACTTCGAAGACGGCACGCATCGGGCCGCCAGCAATGATGCCGGTACCTTTGGAGGCCGGCAGCATCATGACATTGGAGGCGCCGTGCTCGCCGTGCACCGCGTGGTGCAGCGAACCGTTCTTGAGCGACACCTTGATCATGTTGCGACGGGCCTGCTCCATGGCCTTCTGCACGGCCACGGGCACTTCGCGAGCCTTGCCCTTGCCCATGCCGACGCGTCCATCGCCGTCACCGACCACGGTCAGCGCTGCGAAACCGAGGATACGACCACCCTTGACCACCTTGGTCACGCGGTTGATCGCGATCATCTTTTCGCGCAGGCCGTCGTCGTTCGCTTCGTTCTTTACATTAGCCGTAAATTTAGCCATTTTGTGTATCCCGCTTGATCAGAACTGCAGACCGGCTTCACGAGCCGCATCGGCGAGGGCTTTCACACGGCCGTGGTAGGCAAAACCGGAACGGTCGAAAGCCACCTTCTCGATACCGGCAGCCTTGGCCTTCTCGGCGATGCGCTTGCCGATCAGGGCAGCGGCAGCGGTGTTGCCACCCTTGCCAGCACCACCGATCTGGGCGCGCACTTCGGCTTCGGCCGTGGAGGCAGAGGCCAGCACCTTGGTGCCGTCGTCGGAGATGACGTTGGCGTAGATGTGCAGGTTGGTGCGGTACACGGTCAGGCGCACGGCGCCTTGTTGCGCAATGCGGATGCGCGTCTGACGGGCGCGGCGCAGGCGTTGCTCTTTTTTGGTCAACATGATCCTGGTCCTTACTTCTTCTTGGTTTCCTTGATCACGACCTTCTCATCCGCATAGCGGATGCCCTTGCCCTTGTAAGGCTCGGGCGGGCGCACGGCGCGCACTTCGGAAGCAATCTGGCCCACGCGCTGACGGTCAGCGCCCTTGATGACGATCTCGGTCGGCGTCGGCGTTTCCACCTTGATGCCGGCAGGCATCTCGAACTCCACCGGGTGCGAGAAGCCCACGTTGAGGTTGAGCTTGGCGCCCTGCGCCTGGGCCTTGTAACCCACGCCGATCAGGGACAGCTTCTTCTCGAAGCCCTTGCTCACACCTTGCACCATGTTGTTCACCAGCTGGCGCATGGTGCCCGACATGGCGTTGGCTTCGCGGGAATCGTTCACCGGGGTGAACGACAGCGTGCCAGCGTTGTTTTCTACCTTCACCAGCGCGCTTTGCGCCAGCGCCAGGGCCCCGAGGGTGCCCTTGACGTTGATCAGGTCGTCTTTCACAGCCACTTCGACCCCAGCGGGGACGGCGACCGGTTGCTTACCAATACGTGACATTTCAGTTGCTCCTCAATGCCCGCATCAGGCGACGTAGCACAGCACTTCACCACCGACACCGGTAGCACGCGCCTTGCGATCGGTCATCACGCCCTTGGGGGTGGTGACGATGGCCACACCGAGGCCGTTCTGGACCTGGGGCAGGGCGTCACGGCCGCGGTAGATGCGCAGGCCAGGCTTGCTCACGCGCTCAATGCGCTCGATGACGGGACGACCAGCGTAGTACTTCAGGGCAATCTGCAGTTCGCTCTTGCCGCTTTCGTTGGTCACCTTGAAACCGTCGATGTAGCCTTCGTCCTTCAGGACTTGGGCGATCGCGGTCTTGACTTTGGATGCCGGCATCGACACGGTGGACTTTTCGACCATCTGCGCGTTGCGGATGCGGGTCAACATGTCGGCGATAGGATCACTCATGCTCATTTGTGGTTCTCCTAGGGCTTACCAGCTGGCTTTGGTCACGCCGGGGATTTCGCCGGCGAAGGCCATTTCGCGGACCTTGGCACGGGCCAGGCCGAAGTAGGCGAAGGTCCCACGCGGACGACCGGTGATCTCGCAGCGGTTGCGCTGACGGGTCGGGTTGGCGTTGCGGGGCAGCTTCTGCAGGGCCAGACGGGCAGCATCGCGCGCTTCGTCGCTTTGCTTGGCGTCGTTGGCCGTCGCCTTCAGCTCGGTGTATTTCTTGGCGAACTTGGCGGCGAGTTTCTCGCGCTTGATTTCGCGTTGGAGTAGTGCTTGTTTAGCCACGCGCCACCTCAGTTCTTGAACGGGAAACGGAAACCAGCCAGGAGAGCCTTGCACTCTTCGTCAGACTTGGCGGTTGTCGTGATGCTGATGTTCAGGCCACGCAGTGCGTCAACCTTGTCGTACTCGATCTCGGGGAAGATGATCTGCTCTTTGACGCCGATGTTGTAGTTGCCACGGCCGTCAAAAGCCTTGCCCGAGATACCACGGAAGTCACGCACACGGGGCAGGGCCACGGTGACGAAACGGTCCAGGAATTCGTACATGCGGGCGCCACGCAGGGTCACCATGCAGCCGATGGGCTGCTGCTCGCGGATCTTGAAGCCCGCGATGGCCTTCTTGGCCTTGGTCACCACCGGCTTCTGGCCAGCGATCTTGGTCAGGTCGCCCACGGCGTTGTCCATGATCTTCTTGTCGGCCACCGCCTCGCTCACACCCATGTTGAGCGTGATCTTGGTGATGCGCGGCACTTGCATCGGCGACGTGTAACCGAACTTCTGGATCAGTTCGGGCGCGACCTTGTCGCGGTAGATTTCAGCAAAGCGTGTCATGTTCAGGCCACCTTGATTTCTTCGCCGCTGGACTTGTAGACGCGCACTTTGTTGCCGTCGGCCAGGAGCTTGACACCCACGCGATCAGCCTTGCCCGTGGCGCCATTGAAGATGGCGACGTTGGACTGGTGGATAGGCATGGTCTTTTCCACGATGCCGCCGGTCACACCCTTCATGGGGTTGGGCTTGGCGTGCTTCTTGACGATGTTGACGCCCTCAACGACCAGCTTGCTGTCGTCGGCACGGCTGAGCACCTTGCCACGCTTGCCCTTGTCGCGACCGGCGATCACGATGACTTCGTCACCTGTACGAATCTTGTTCATGATGAATCCTCAGAGAACCTCGGGGGCCAGGGACACGATCTTCATGAACTTCTCGGTACGCAGTTCACGCGTGACCGGGCCGAAGATGCGGGTGCCGATGGGCTCCAGCTTGGCGTTGAGCAGCACGGCGGCATTGCCGTCGAACTTGATGAGGGCGCCGTCCTGGCGACGAATGCCCTTGGCGGTGCGAACCACCACAGCGTTGTACACCTCGCCTTTTTTGACGCGGCCACGGGGCGCTGCTTCCTTGATGCTGACTTTGATGACATCGCCCACGCTGGCGTAGCGACGCTTGGAGCCGCCCAGCACCTTGATGCACATCACGGACTTGGCGCCCGTGTTGTCAGCAACATCGAGTCGAGATTGCGTTTGGATCATTTGATTTAAGTCCCAACTTGAATCCGCCCCGCCACCACGGCCGGGAGTGATCAGTCTTGGGCCCGTCGTAGCCAGATGAAGAATCTTTCGACTCCTCACCCCGCGTCGGTTGGGCAGATAGCTTCGCCTTTTAAAGCGAAGCCGCCGATTATTGCACCACTCGAATCGCTTGTCAACACCCGCCTGCTTCACCGGCCGACAAGAGTGGCAAGTAGTGGCGACACAGGTGCACAAACGCGGGCAACGCTGGATCGGACACCCCTTCGCTGCGCAGGATGTCGGCCACGGCGGGCGCGAGGTCGGCGGCGCGCCGGGCATCCAGGAACAGGGCCCGCCAGCGCCGGGCCAGCACGTCTTCGACCGTGTGGGCGTGCTCATGCCGCACGGCGAAGCGGACCATGGCCTCGGTCAGGCCGAGCCCGAGCGCGCGGCGGGCACCCGGACAGGCCATGACCTGCGCCCCTTCGGCACCATAGAGGTGCAGGCCCGGTTCGCGGTGCAGGGGCGTGTTGTGGGCCGCTTCGGCCGGCGCACCCACCAGGCGGTGGGTTTCGGTCAACCCGCCGGCCCGGGGCGGCAGCAGGCCGCGGGCAAAGCAGCGCGCGAGCACGTCGCCAGCCATGGCGCGGTAGGTGGTCCACTTGCCACCGGTGACGGAGAGCAGGCCGTTGGCGTCGATGACGATGGTGTGTTCGCGCGACAGGCGCTGGGTGCCGCCCTCGGCCGTCGATGGGGGTGCCACCAGCGGTCGCAGCCCCACCCAGACGCTGCGGATGTCTTGCCGGCGCACCGGGCGGCGGAGCACACGCCCCGCTTCGCTCAGGATGAAATGCAGCTCCTCGTCAAAGGCCATGGGCTCGCGCGGCAGGTCCAGGCGCGGCGTGTCGGTGGTGCCCAGGATCAGCTTGCCCAGCCAGGGCACCGCGAACAGCACGCGACCGTCCCGCGTCCTGGGCAGCAGCAGGGCGTGGTGGCCGGGCATGAAGTCGCGGTCGACCACCACGTGCACGCCCTGGCTCGGGCTGACCATGCGGGCGGGCGCCGGGCCCTGCCCCGGGCGGTGGGCGCTGGTGCGCAGCGCGTCGACCCAGACCCCGGTGGCGTTGACCACGCAGCGCGACCGCAGGTGGTGCACCTCGCCGCTGAGGCGATCGCGCACCTGCAGCGCGGTCAACCCGCCCTGCCCGGCCGGGGCCGGGTCCAGGCCGGTGACTTCTGCGTAGTTCAGCACGAGGGCGCCCGCGCGCTCGGCACTGCGGGCCAGCGCCAGCGCCAGGCGGGCGTCGTCGAACTGGCCATCCCAGTAGCGCACGCCGCCTCGCAAACCATCCGGGCTGGCGCCGGGCAAGGCGGCCATGGTTTCGGCCCGGGACAGCAGGGCGGTGCGCCCCAGCCCGGCGCGGCCTGCCATCAGGTCGTAGAGCTTCAAGCCGATGCCATAGAACGGGGTCTGCCACCAGGCATAGGACGGCATGACAAAAGGCAGCGGCTGCGCCAGATGCGGTGCGTTGCGCAAGACGGTAGCCCGTTCGGCCAGTGCTTCGCGGACCAGGGCCACGTTGCCCTGCGCCAGGTAACGCACGCCACCGTGCAGCAGTTTGGTCGAGCGCGACGAGGTGCCGCCCGCAAAGTCGTGCGACTCGAACAAGGCGACGGAAAAGCCGCGCAACGCCGCATCCAAAGCAACCCCCAGACCGGTGGCACCACCCCCCACCACGGCCAGGTCCACCGGGCTGGCGGCCGTCAGGCGGGACCATGCGTTTTGGCGAGCCGCCTGCGCGGGCTGCGGGGGCGGTTCAGCCGGGCTCATCGGCCACGCTCACGCCACCCAGCCGCGCGAGCGGCTCACCGCCTGCGACCAGCGGGCGCGCTGCGCCTGCCGCTGGTCATCGCCCCAGACGGGCTCGAACACGCGGTCTTGCTGCCAGAGGGCCGACAGTTCGTCCGGCCCCTGCCAGACGCCCACCGCCAGCCCGGCCAGGCAGGCGGCGCCGAGCGCGGTGGTTTCGGTGATGCGCGGGCGCACCACGGGCACGCCCAGCACGTCGGCCTGCAACTGCATGAGCAGGTTGTTGGCGCTGGCGCCACCATCCACCCGCAGCTCGGTCAGCGGCAGGCCGGCGTCGGCCGACATGGCGTCGAACACCTCGGCGCTCTGCAGGGCGATGGCGTCCAGCGCGGCGCGGGCGATGTGGGCGCGGGTGGTGCCGCGCGTCATGCCCAGCAGGGCGGCGCGGGCGTGGCCGTCCCAGTGCGGCGCGCCCAGGCCGGTGAAGGCCGGCACCAGGTACACGTCGCCGCTGTCGGGCACGCTGGCGGCCAGGGCCTCGACCTCGGCCGCGTGCCGGATGATCTGCAGGCCGTCGCGCAGCCACTGCACCGTGGCGCCGGCCATGAACACCGAGCCCTCCAGGCAATACACCGGCGCCTGCGCGCCCAGTGCCCAGCCGGCGGTGGTGAGCAGGCGGTGGCGCGAGGCCACCGGCGTGCGACCGGCGTTCATCAGCATGAAACAGCCGGTGCCGTAGGTGTTCTTGGCCATGCCCTCGCGGAAGCAGGCCTGGCCGAAGGTGGCGGCCTGCTGGTCGCCGGCGACGCCGGCAATCGGGATCGCGGCGCCCAGCAGGGCCGGATAGGTGGTGCCGAAGTCGCCGCTGCTGGGCCGGACCTCGGGCAGCACCGCCCGAGGGATGTTGAACAGGGCGAGCAGTTCGTCGTCCCAGGCCCGGGTGTGCAGGTTGAACAGCAGGGTGCGGCTGGCGTTGCTGGGGTCGGTGGCGTGCAGGCGACCGCCGGTGAGCTGCCAGACCAGCCAGCTGTCGATGGTGCCGAAGGCCAGCTCGCCGCGCTCGGCGCGCGCACGGGCACCGGGCAGGTGGTCGAGGAGCCAGGCCAGCTTGGTGCCCGAGAAATAGGCATCGAGCACCAGGCCGGTCCTGTGCTGGACCAGGGCCTCGTGCCCCGCGGCGCGCAGCGCGTCGCAGGCGGCGGCGGTGCGGCGGTCCTGCCAGACGATGGCCGGCGCCAGCGGCTGGCCGGTGGCGCGGTCCCAGAGCACGGTGGTCTCGCGCTGGTTGGTGATGCCGATGGCCTGCACGTCGGCACCACCGAGCCCCTGCTGGCGCAGCACGTCCTGCGCCACGGCCCGCTGGGTGGCCCAGATCTCGTTGGGGTCGTGCTCGACCCAGCCCGGCTGCGGGAAGTGCTGGGCAAACTCGCGCTGGGCGACCGCCAGCGGGCGCCCCTGCCGGTCGAACAGGATGGCGCGCGAACTGGTGGTGCCCTGGTCCAGCGCCAGCAGCACGGGGGCTTTGGTCATTCTGCGAAGATACCGCAGGGGCGTGACAGCACGCCACCGGCCCCATCCCCGAACGCGACATCCCACCCATGCCACAACATCCCCTCATCACCTTCATCGGCGGCGGCAACATGGCCAGCGCCATCATCGGCGGCCTGATCGGGCAAGGCCACCCGGCCAGCCGCCTGCAGGTGGTCGAGCCCTGGGACGAGCAGCGCGCGAAGCTGGCGCAGCAGTTCCCGGGCATGACCGTGCTGCCGGCAGCCAGCGTAGAACTGAAACCGTCCGACCTGGTGGTCTGGGCCGTGAAGCCACAGACCTTCAAAGAGGCGGCTGCGGCCACCCGGGCCTTTGTCAGCGGAGCGCTGCACCTGAGCGTGGCAGCGGGCATCACCAGCGAAAGCATCGCCACCTGGCTGGGCAGCGAGCGGATTGTGCGCGCCATGCCCAACACGCCGGCCCTGGTGGGCCTGGGCATGACCGGCCTGATGGCGCGCGCCGGCGTGTCGGCCCACGACAAGGCACTGGTCGAGCGCGTGGTGCGCACCACCGGCGAGCTGGTCTGGGTAAACGTTGAAGCCGACCTGGACGCCGTGACCGCACTGTCCGGCTCCGGCCCGGCCTACGTGTTCTATTTCCTCGAAGCCATGCGCGACGCGGGCGCCAGGATGGGGCTGGACCCCGCCGTGGCGCAGCAACTGGCCATCGGCACCTTCGTCGGCGCGGCTACGCTGGCCCAGCGCTCGAGCGACCCGCTGCAGACGCTGCGCGAGCGCGTCACCTCCAAAGGCGGCACGACCTATGCAGCCCTCACCACCATGGAGGCCGCCGGGATCAAGCCCCGGTTCGAGCAGGCGCTGTTCGCAGCGCAACAACGCGCCGCAGAACTCGGACGGGAATTCGGCACCTGACCCGGCGCCGCCACGCTTTTTCCATGGTGCACCGCACCGCCAACACAGGAGTACACCCTTGTTCAGTCACGTCATGTTCGGCACGAACGATATCGAACGGTCCAAGCGTTTTTATGACGCGGTTCTCAAGGTTCTCGGCGCGGGCGACGCCATCGAGAACACCAACCAGACGGGGCAGCGCCGCCTGTTTTACCGCCACGACGGCGTCGCGTTCGGCGTGAGCGAACCGATCGACGGCCAGCCCGCCACGGTCAGCAACGGCAGTACGATCGGTTTCAAGTGCCAGTCACCGGAACAGGTGCGCCAGTTCCACGACGTGGCCGTCGCCCACGGTGGCACCTCGATCGAGGCGCCGCCGGGCCCGCGCACCGGCCCGTCGGGTGTGCTGCACCTGGCCTACGTGCGCGACCCCGATGGCCACAAGCTGTGTGCGCTGTACCGCCCGTGAAGTTCCGCTTCGGCGGCGGCGCCCGCTGCGGGCTCAGACCAGTCCGAGCACGACCCCGGCGAACACCGTGAAACCCAGCCAGTGGTTCAGGCGGAAGGCCTTGAAGCAGCCCTCGCGTGTGCGGTCCTGGATCAGGCGCCAGTGCCAGGCCACCTGGGCCAGGGCGACCACCAGCATGACCAGCCAGACGGCGGGGTTCAGCTGCGACCACAGCAGCGCGGTCCAGCTGCCCAGATAGACCAGGTAGAAGCCGACGATGGCGGGTACGTCGGCGTCGCCCAGCGTGATGGCCGAGGTCTTCATGCCGATCTTCAGGTCGTCGTCGCGATCGACCATGGCGTATTCGGTGTCGTAGGCCAGCACCCAGAACAGATTGCCCGCCATCAGCGCCCAGGCCTGCCAGGGCACGGCCTCGGTGACGGCCGCAAAGGCCATGGGAATACCGAAGCTGAACGCCACGCCCAATACCGCCTGCGGCATGGAGACATGGCGCTTGGCGTAGGGATAGAGCAGCGTGATCACCAGGCCGAAAACCGACCAGGCGATGGTGGCAGTGTTGGTGGTGAGCACCAGCAAAAAGGCGCAGAAGGCCAGCACGCCACCGACCGCCAGTGCCTCCTTGACGCCAACCTGGCCGCTGGTGACCGGACGCTGCGCGGTGCGTTTGACATGGCGGTCGAACTCGCGGTCGGCCACGTCGTTGACGCAGCAGCCGGCACTGCGCATGAGCACCGTGCCGGCAACGAACACCGCCAGCAGGTGCCAGCCGGGGAAGCCACCGGCCGCCACCCACAGCGCCGCCAGCGACGGCCAGAGCAGCAGCAGCCAGCCCGCCGGGCGGTTCCAGCGGATCAGGTCGAGGTAGAGGGAAAGGCGCGAAGGCGCGGGAGAGGCGGAAGTCAGCATGTGCGGGGCCGGAGCGCGGGGTCTTTAACCAGTGGCACCGCGGAACTGGCTCCGCCAGGCCGCAGGTGCCGCCCCCTTGAGGGGGTGACGCGCCGCAGGCGCGGCGCGGGGGTGGATCATTCCTCCAGCAGCGAGCGCAGCATCCACGCGGTCTGCTCGTGCACCGTCAGGCGCTGGGTCAGCAGGTCGGCGGTGGGCTCGTCGCTGGCCTTGTCGACCAGCGGGAACAGCTCGCGCGCGGTGCGGGCCACGGCCTCGTGCCCCTTGACCAGGATGGCCACCATCTCCAGCGCCTTGGGTGGCTGGGCCGGCGCGTCGGGCACGGTGCTGAGCTTGCCGAACTGGGCGTAGCTGCCGGGCGCCACATGGCCCAGGGAGCGGATGCGCTCGGCGATCGGGTCCACCGCGTTCCACAGTTCGGTGTACTGGGCCATGAACATCGCGTGCAGCGAATTGAACATGGGCCCGGTCACGTTCCAGTGGAAGTTGTGGGTGGTCAGGTACAGGGTGTAGGTGTCGGCCAGCAGCCTGGACAGGCCCGCCGCGATGGCGGCGCGGTCTTTGTCACTGATACCGATCTGGATGGCGGCAGCGGGTGACGACTTGCGGGCGTTTTTGGCCATGAGGGCTCTCCGGTTCGTTGCAAAGGGCCAGTGTAGGCCGCGCTTCAGGACAGGCGTTTGACACCCGGCAACTCACACGCATAGATCGCGTTGCGCAGTTCGGCGATCGCTTCGTAGCGGGTGAAGCTGCGGCGCCAGGCCAGCACCACACGGCGGGTGGGCGGGTCGCCGTCGAACGGCAGGTAGTGCACGAAGGCGGCGTCGCCCAGGTCCTGCGAGTTGTCGGCCGTGCCGTCCAGCGCCGAGCGCGGCACCGACAGGCGCGGCACCAGGGTCACGCCCATGCCGGCGGCCACCATGTGCTTGATGGTTTCCAGCGACGAGCCTTCGAAGCTCTTGCGGATGCCCTCGGTGTCGTTGGAAAAGCGCGCAAACTCGGGGCAGACCTCCAGCACGTGGTCGCGGAAGCAGTGCCCCGTGCCCAGCAGCAGCATGGTCTCGCTTTTGATCTCTTCGGTGGTGATGGATTTGCGCTGGGCCAGCGGGTGGTTGGCCGGCACGGCGGCCATGAAGGGCTCGTCGTACAGCGGCGCGATCGCCAGGTTGGTGTCGGGAAAGGGCTCGGCCAGGATGGCGCAGTCGATCTCGCCCAGGCGCAGCTGTTCCAGCAGCTTGGCGGTGAAGTTCTCCTGCAGCATCAGCGGCATCTGCGGCGTGCGCTCGATCACCTGGCGCACCAGGTTGGGCAGCAGGTAGGGGCTGATGGTGTAGATCACGCCGAGCTTGAGCGGGCCGGCCAGCGGGTCCTTGCCGCGCTTGGCGATCTCCTTGATGGCCGCGGCCTGCTCCAGCACGGTCTGGGCCTGGCGCACGATTTCTTCGCCCAGTGGCGTGACGGCGATCTCGCTGGCGTTGCGCTCGAAGATCTTGAGTTCGAGCTCTTCTTCAAGCTTCTTGATCGCCACGGACAGCGTGGGCTGCGAGACGAAGCAGGCTTCGGCCGCCTTGCCAAAGTGCCGCTCCCGCGCCACGGCCACGATGTATTTGAGTTCCGTTAGGGTCATGGCGCTATTTTGCGCCCGATGTCGATAGCCTGCCTATTCAGGCTTTCAGGTACTCGGCCTTGGTGCCCAGCCAGCGGGCCACATGCCGCTCGGCGGCTTCAGGAAAGCGGGCCAGCATCTCGTCCGCAGCGGCCCGTGCCCACGCCAGCAGGTGGGTGTCGGTGGCCAGGTCGGCAAAACGCAGCAGGGCCGCACCCGACTGGCGCGCCCCGAGGAACTCGCCCGGCCCACGTATCTCCAGATCGCGCCGGGCGATCTCGAAACCGTCGTTGGTCTCGGCCATGGCCTTGAGGCGTTCGCGCGCCACCTCGCCCAGGCGCCCGCTTTCGTTGGGCACGTACATCAGCACGCAGGCCGAGGCGGCGGCGCCGCGCCCCACGCGGCCACGCAACTGGTGCAGCTGAGACAGACCGAAGCGCTCGGCGTGCTCGATCACCATCAGCGAGGCGTTGGGCACGTCCACCCCCACTTCGATCACCGTGGTCGAGACCAGCACGCCCATCTGGCCGCCGCTGAACAGGCTCATCACGGCCTTTTTTTCGGCCACCGGCATGCGCGAATGCAGCAGGCCGACGAGCACAGGAGCACCCCCCTGCGCCGCTGACGCGGCTTCCCCCCTCTCTGGCGCGCCTTCGGCGCTGGGAGGGGGGACGCGCCCTTGGGCCGGCGGAGCCGGACCCTCGGGTGCCTGGGACAGGGGCACGTCTGTTCCGAAGGGCTTGTGGGCGCTGTTGAGCGCCGCGCTGAGTTCCGCGTGGGTGGCCGTGGCGTTCGACAGGTCGATCGCCTCGCTCTCCTCGATCAGCGGGCAGACCCAGTAGACCTGCCGGCCCTCGGCCACCTGCACCCGGATGCGCTCGATCACCTCGTGCCGGCGGCTGTTGGACACCACCTTGGTGACGATGGGGGTGCGGCCGGGCGGCAACTCGTCGATGGTCGACACGTCCAGGTCGGCGTAGTAGCTCATGGCCAGGGTGCGCGGGATGGGGGTCGCCGACATCATCAATAGGTGTGGCTCCTGTGCCAGGGCTTCGACAGGCTCAGCCCGAACGGCGCTGTCTCCCGTTCGGGCTGAACCTGTCGATGCCCCACCCATCTTGCCCCTGAGCGCCAGCCGCTGCGCCACACCGAAGCGGTGCTGCTCGTCGATGATGGCCAGGGCCAGGTTCTTGAACTGCACCTGGTCCTGGATCACGGCGTGGGTGCCCACCACCAGGGCCGCTTCGCCGCTGGCAATCAGCGCCAGCATTTCGGTGCGCTGCTTCTTCTTCTGGCTGCCGGTCAGCCAGGCCACGCGCTGCCCCCGTGGCGCCAGCAGCGGCTCCAGCCAGCCGATGAGCTTGGCGAAGTGCTGTTCGGCCAGGATTTCGGTCGGTGCCATCAGCGCGCACTGCCAGCCGCTGTCGATGGCAATCGCCGCGGCCAGCGCGGCCACCACCGTCTTGCCCGAGCCCACGTCGCCCTGCAGCAGGCGGTGCATGGGCACCTGGCGCGCCAGGTCGCGCGCGATCTCGTCGCCCACGCGGCGCTGGGCCGCCGTGAGCGCGAACGGCAGCGCGGCCAACAGCTGTTCGTGCAGACCGCCGGGCTGCGTCTGCAGCGCCGGTGCCCGCAGCGCGTCGCGCTCGCGTTTGGCCTGCAGCTGCGAGAGCTGCTGGGCCAGCAGCTCTTCGGCCTTCAGGCGCTGCCAGGCCGGGTGGCTGCGGTCTTCCAGCGCCGCCAGCGACACGTCCGGCCCCGGGTGGTGCAGGTATTCCAGCGCCTGGCGCAGCGGCATGAGCGGCGCGCGCAGGCCGCGCAGGACGTGCTGCAGCGAGGTCAGCACCGGCTGCGGCAGGGTCTCGCTCAGGTCGGCCCGCTGCAGACCGCCCGCCACCGCCTTGCGCAGGTAGGCCTGCGGCAGCTGGGCACTGGTGGGGTAGACGGGTGTGAGCGCGTCGGGCAGTTCACCGCCGGCGGCGTGAAAGGCCGGGTGCATCAGCGTTTTGCCCATGAAGCCGCCGCGCACCTCGCCGCGCACCCGCACCCGGGCGCCCACGGCCAGCGCCTTCTGGTGCGAGGGGTAGAAGCTGAAGAAGCGCAGGGTGCAGGTGTCGGTGCCGTCGTCCAGCGTGACCAGCAGCTGGCGGCGCGGGCGCAGGGTGACCTCCTGGTGGGTGACGGTGCCTTCGACCTGCACCACTTCGCCATCGCGCGCATCGCGCAGGCGCACGACGCGGGTTTCGTCCTCGTAGCGCAGCGGCAGGTGCAGGGCCAGGTCGATGGCGCGCACCAGGCCGAGCTTGTGCAGCGCTTTCTGGGGGGCCGACAGGGCCTTGGCCGGCGAGGCTGACGAGGGGTTGACGGGCTCGCGGGCGGACATCCCGGCATTGTGGCCCAGCCACTCAAGCCACCCGCCGGCGGGCCGATAACAGGCCTATTGTTTGCTTGATGCCTTTGATGAACACCCCCCGCCTGCACGCCGACACCTTTTTGCCCTACATGCGCGACGTGGCGCGCTGTGAGCGCTCACTGCAGGACCTGGGCACGGCCTGGCGGCTGATCGAGGCCTCGGCCAAGCTCAACTGCCCGACCGAGGCGCAGAGCATCCTGCCCATCATGAGCGCCACCCAGGCGGGTTTTGCGCGGCTCGAGCGCGAGCTGGTGCACAGCCTGGTGCAGGAAAAGGTGGGCAACGTGCTGGCCCTGCTGGGCACCAAGGCACGCTTTGTGATCGACATCGTGGTGCGCAACCTGTTCGAACGCACGGCCGACGTGGGCTTTCTGGCCACCGACCGCGAACTCTGCGCCTTCGTGGCCGGGCAGACGCACGACGCCGAAGCGATCGGCCAGCGCCTGCGCGAGTACCGCAGCAAGTACACGGTCTACAACGACGTGCTGCTGCTCGACGCCCGGGGCCGGGTGCTGGCGCAGATCGACACCGCATCGCCCGTGGCGCAAAGCCAGGACCCGCTGATCGCGCAGACCCTCAAGACCGATGGCTATGTCGAGACCTTCCGCGCCACCGACCTGCGGCCCACCCAGCGCCAGGCGCTGCTGTATTCGCAGCGCCTGCAGCACCCGGACACGGGGGCCGTGGTGGGCGTGCTGTGCCTGAGCTTCGATTTCGAACCGGAGATGGCGGGCATCTTTCGCGCGCACCGTGACCGTGACGGGCGCAGCAACCTGCTGCTGATCGACGGCGAGAGCCGCGTGATCGCCAGTGCCGACGAGCGCTGGATCGCACCCGGCACCACGGTGCCCGTCAACCCCGAGGGGCGGCCGCAGGTGTTCATCCACGAAGGGCGCGAGTACCTGCTGCACACCTGCCCCGCCGCGGGCTATCAGGGCTACCCCGGCCCGGCGGGCTGGCAGGGCCAGGTGATGGTGCCGCTCGCGATGGCGTTTTCGGCGCCGCCGCGCCAGACGCTGGCAAGCCTGGCGCCGGACACCGCCGCCGGCCTGCTCTCGCACGCGCGCCGCTTCAGCCCGCCGCTGTTCGAGGTGATGGGCGCCACCGAAACCATCCAGCGCGTGGTATGGAACGGGCAGGTGATCACCGCCGAAGGGCGCGAGGGGCAGCAGCAGCTCAAGGCCATCCTCGACCAGATCAGCGAAACCGGCTCGCGCAGCAATGCGGTGTTCTCGCAATCCATCCACGATCTGTATGAGACGGTGCTCGAATCGCGGCTGGACAGTGCCGAGTCGACCGCGCAGCTGCTGGTGGACCTGCTGGACCGCAACCTGTACGAGCGCGCCAACGACTGCCGCTGGTGGGCGCTGACACCCGACATCCGCGCCGCGCTGGCCAGCCCGACGCCAGACACCGCGGGCATCACCCGCATCCTGACGCACATCAACAGCCTGTATACCGTCTACCGCACGCTCTATGTGTACGACGCCCAGGGCCGGATCCTGGCGGCATCGGGTGACGCGCTCGCCGCGCCGGACGGCACCCCCCCGCCCGTGCTGGACGCCGAACGGCTGCAGAAGGTCAAGGCACTGGGCAACACGCAGGCCTACACGGTCACGCCGCTGGCGCCCTGCCCCCTGGGTGGCGACGACGCCCCCACCTACGTCTACCACGCGGCCGTGCGCCACCCGAGCGATGCGCAACGCGTGGTCGGTGGCATCGGCATCGTGTTTGAAACCGGGCGTGAACTGCTGGCCATGCTGCGCGGCTGCCTGGGCGACCAGCCGGGCGCCAGTGCGCACTTTGTGGACCGCGCCGGCCGCCTGGTTTCGTCCACCGATACCGCCCGCGCCGTGGGCAGCCGGTTCGAACTGCCACCCGAAGCACTGGGCCTGGCCAACGGCCAGAGCCTGGCGCGTGTGCTGAGCCTGGACGGGCAGTACGTGGTGCTGGCCTGCGCCGCCAACCAGGGCTACCGCGAGTTCAAAACCGCCGATGGCTACCGCGACGATCTGCTGGCCGTGGTCTGCCTGCCGCTGGGGGCGGTGCAAGCCGCCGACAGCGCGGCGCGCACCAGCTACCGGCCGCCCGCCCAGGCACCGACCGGCCCCACCCGCATGCTGGCCACCTTCTGGTGTGGCGGCCATGTCATGGGGCTGCCGGCGGCGCAGGTGCGCGAGGCCGTGCCGGCCAGCCGCCTGTCGGGACGGCAAAGCGGTGACACCCGGGGCCGAATCGGCCTGCTGGTGCCACAGCCCGATCTCTCGCTCACCCGCAGCCTCTGGGTGTACGACCTGGGCCAGCTGCTCGGCGGCACACCCGGCGGCACCCTGGACAACGGCGTGATCGTGGTGGTGCAGCGCGGCCACCAGCAATGGGGGCTGCTGGCCGATGCGCTGTACGCCGTACCCGAGTGCCCCGAAAACCAGATCGTGCCAGCCCCGCTGCACGGCACCGGTCGCCCGCCCGTGGTCAGCCATCTGGTCAAAGCGGTGGACGGCCAGCCCCTGATGCAGCTGCTCGACCTGGACCGGCTGGCCGCCCTCATCAGCGGAGACAGTGCCCTGCCACAATAGTGACCCCTGTGACTTGGAACGGGCCCTGTCAGGCCCTCAAACGCATGTCTTCTGCTGCACCCGCCCCGGCACGTGAATTCACCGTCGCCGACTTCGACTTCCCCCTCCCCGACGACCTGATCGCCCAGCACCCGGCGGCCGAGCGCAGCGCCTCGCGCCTGCTCGACGGCACCGGCCCGCAGCCGGTGGACCGCATCTTCCGCGACCTGCCCGGCCTGCTGGAGCCCGGCGACCTGCTGGTGTTCAACGACACCCAGGTCGTCAAGGCGCGCATCTTTGGCCAGAAGGCCAGCGGCGGCCAGCTGGAACTGCTGATCGAGCGCGTGCTGCTGCCGCACGAGGCGCTGGACGGTTCGCCCAACGAGATCGTCGGCCACCTGCGCGTGAGCAAGAAGCCGCTGCCGGGCGGGCGCCTGCACCTGGCGGGCGGGCTGAAGGGCGGTGGCTTCGACGCGGTGTTCATCGACCGCTGGCCCGATGAACACGGTCAGCTGTTCCGCCTGCGCCTGCAAGGCCCGGCGGGCGAAGACCCGTACACGCTGATGGCGCGCCACGGCCATGTGCCGCTGCCGCCCTACATCACCCACAGCGACGACGCCGAAGACGAGCGCCGCTACCAGACCGTGTTCGCCCGGGTGCCCGGCGCCGTGGCCGCCCCCACTGCCGCGCTGCACTTCGACGAGGGCGTGCTCGCCGCGCTGGAGGCGCGTGGCGTGAAGCGCACCAGCGTGACGCTGCACGTGGGCGCCGGCACCTTCGCGCCGATGAAGACCGAGCGCATCGACGAGCACGTGATGCACCACGAACGCTACGCCATCCCGCCCGCGACCGTACAGGCCATTGAAGACTGCCGCGCGCGCGGCGGCCGCGTGGTGGCCGTGGGCACCACCACCGTGCGCACGCTGGAGAGCTGGGCGAAAACCGGCGAGCTGCAAGGCGACACCAACATCTTCATCACGCCGGGTTTCGAGTTCCGCGTGGTCGATGTGCTGATCACCAACTTCCACCTGCCCAAGAGCACGCTGATGATGCTGGTCAGCGCCTTCGCCGGCTACGAACC
>Ga0172372_10003352_pt1 | contig 23602 bp, 20 predicted proteins | sample LakKiv5m_2_FD_114544 | JGI IMG/M metagenome (GOLD analysis project Ga0172372, IMG submission 114544) | Freshwater microbial communities from Kabuno Bay, South-Kivu, Congo - kab_092012_9.5m | ecosystem: Environmental > Aquatic > Freshwater > Lake | place: Democratic Republic of the Congo...
ATCTTCTCGACTAGACCGTTAATCGACGCCGTATTACCGCGTCAGAGTGACGTCTCGACTTGGACGTACCTCGCTGTGGTAGTTGCGCTCGTTTGTGTGTCGCATTCTGTAGCTTTTGCCTACGTCGCAACGGGCCTTAACTTGATAAACCGACTTCTAGTTGGTGTTTACGTATCTTCAGTGGTCAATTTTGTGACCACCATTGTCGCAACCCGTTTGCTGGGAGTCGCGGGCCCATTCTTGGGTATTGCTGCCGGGGGACTTGTATCGGCATGCTTCTATCCCTTGCGTCTGCATCACCAGATCAGTGAATGGGCGAGTGGGTCGGAGATATGGAGAATTAGAAAGCTAGCGAGCGTTCTCTTTCTGTTTCCGGTCGCAGTCTCGATATTCGTCGACTCGAATTTTCTCCAGATCGGCGTTGCAGGTACTTCGATAGTTGCTGCCGTATTCATGGTTCGGTCACTCCCAATACGCCAATTTTTGGAAGTGGCTCACCGAGCGAGATCGCAAGGCTGATGTTGCACGTTTTGTGGTTGGGTCATGTATGCAACCCAATCCAAGGACACTTAGATAACCTCGGCACTTGATGCTGCGTAAATGATAAAGCTCACTGCCAACCGAGTGGCAAAAAATACGCGTTAGGAGATGCGATGAGTCTGTAACGACATCTGAAATTCACGTTTGCAATCGGGCATGAGCGCCACCGACAATCGAAGCTCTCCGTAGCGCCGAGAGTCGAGCGGCGCTCGGTCGCAGAATGGGCAGATTGTCTCAGGGGACGTGGTCCGACGTCGCTTGCAAAGTTTAAGTGGCCGGATCGGATCCTTCACAAGCACAACCCCCTACTAGTCTTCATTCGTGACCAAAATTGCGGTTATCGGCGCGGGCTATGTCGGACTGACCACTAGTGCCTGTTTCGCTCATCTTGGCCATGACGTGATTTGCATCGATATTGATCAACACAAGATCAATAATCTTCAGAGGGGTCAAGTACCGATTCTTGAAGACGGATTGATGAGTTTGGTTACGGACTTGTTGGAACGGGAACGACTGAAATTCACCACCGAGGTCGGTTCGGTCAGCCAAGCTGAGTTTGTCTTTCTATGTGTCCCTACTCCGCAGAGTCCTAATGGGCAAGCCGATTTGTCGTTTGTCGAGACGGCCGCGGCCCAAATTGCACCACATTTGAAGAGAAGCTCCGTTGTGATCAACAAGTCGACAGTACCAGTGGGCTCGACAAGGATCGTCGAACGGGCAATGCGTCGATCCGACGTATACGTAGCGTCGAACCCTGAGTTTCTTCGTGAAGGAACTGCGGTTCACGACTTCTTGAATCCAGACCGCATAGTTGTTGGCTGTGACGATGAGGTAGTCGCTCTTCGCGTCGCCGATCTGTATAAGACGATTAATGCGCCCGTGCTCGTAACGGATGCATCGTCTGCTGAACTCATCAAGTATGCAGCCAATGCTTTCTTAGCCACGAAACTTTCCTTTGTAAATGCTATTGCGACAATATGTGAAGGCGTTGGAGCAGACATTCGGGATGTTGTGCGCGGAATCGGACTCGATAAGCGAATTGGGCATGATTTCCTGAAACCTGGCCCTGGATGGGGCGGCAGTTGTTTTCCGAAAGACACAAAGGCACTTGTGCGCATCGCAGCTGGTAGCGGTTACACCTTTGATCTACTTGAAGGTGTGATAAGGGCCAATCAAGAGCAGTTTGAGCGAACAGCGGATCGAATTGCAATGGGGTTAAAGGTTGGGGACGTCGTTGCGGTGTGGGGTTTGACGTTCAAAGCACTCACGGATGATCTTCGTGATTCACCTTCGCTTGAGGTGATTAAGCGACTGATCGAGCGCGGTTTTCGAGTCAGTGCATTTGACCCGACTGTCGCGACTACATTGCCTGAGTTCCCATCGGTACAAATCGCACGTTCTGCCATTGAAGCTTGTCGCGGCGCATCCGTACTCGCGGTATTGACTGAATGGGAAGACTTTCGATGGATCGAACCGGACCTCGTTGCGCAGACTCTAGTAACCCCTCGGATCCTTGATGGTCGGAATCTGCTGGACGCCTCCCTTTGGCGCTCAAAAGGCTTCAATTACCAGAGCATCGGTCGCTGATGCGTCGCTACCTTGTGTTGGGAGCCGCAGGTTTTCTGGGTTCTCACTTGGTGGACAGGCTGATCGGACAAGGACACGAAGTCGTAGGAGTGGATGATTTTTCGAGTGGTTCAATCTCAAACCTTCAACACCAGATAGGTCATTCAAACTTTGAGTTCGTAGAAGCTGACATTTCAATATCAATTCCAGTGGTTGGTCACATCGATGGAATTTTGAATTTCGCGAGTCTGGCATCTCCGCCCCGCTATTCCGCTCATCAAAGGCATACTCTCCGAGCTGGGAGCAGGGGCACGGAAAACGCACTTGACTTAGCTTTGAAGCACGGCGCGCGACTGCTGATGGCATCTACGAGTGAGGTCTACGGCGACCCTACGGTTCACCCACAACAAGAGTTATACCGCGGGAACGTCAGCTCAGTCGGCCCAAGATCGTGTTACGACGAAGCGAAACGATTTTCTGAAGCGTTGTGTATGGCTTATTTGCGTGAGTGTGGCACGAACATCGGAATCGCAAGGATTTTTAACACGTATGGTCCGAGGTTGGATGCCGCTGACGGTAGGGTCGTTTCAAATTTCATAGTTCAAGCCCTTCGCGATCAACCCTTGACTATTTACGGAGATGGCAAACAGACAAGATCGTTCTGTTATGTCGATGACGAGATTGATGGTCTGCTTTCAATGCTTGAATCAGATGAGGTTGGTCCGATAAACATTGGAAATCCATACGAAGTGACGATTCATGAGCTTGCGGAATTAACGATCGAATTGGTTGGTTCGGACAGCAAGATCATCTATTGCCCGCTGCCCGAAGATGATCCGATACAGCGCTGCCCAGACATTTCCAAAGCCAGGACTCGGTTCAAATGGGAACCCAGAATTGACTTGCGCTCGGGTCTGATGCGAACGATCGAGTGGTTTCGATCGACACAACAATGTCTTCCGGATTAGTGGGATCTACGTACTTATCGCGAGCCAAAATCAGCTGAATAAGAGACGGGACAGCCACTAGTGTTTGGTTGACCCTGAAAAGTTGACAGCGCAAATGTTGTTTCTTTGGGGGGAAGAGCGAACACTGTGAAAATCAAAGACAAGATACTCTTTGCTCCACTCTTGGCATCGCTCGCCGTTGCTGGATTTGTTGGCGGAGCAAACTTTTCGATGCTAATTGCCATGGGTTGGCTGATCGCCAACGAGTTGCGTTTGCGCGGAACAAAGCCCTACATGGCCGTTCTCCAAGGCCATCTTCTAAGCATCACGTACGTCTTCAGCCTTGGTGTCGTGGTTATACCAATCTTGAGGAATATCCCGACGATCAATCAATTCTTTTTTTTCCGAATGGCACTGCCATCACCGGAATACGCACGATCGTACGTCTACACAGAACTTGTCGAACAGCGACAACTTTTGTCAATTGTCCTCAGCGGATTGCCGATCTTTTGCTACAGCGCAGTTTTGGTCAAACGCAAACGCCGAGAGAGAAGGTCAATCACGAATATCGAATCATCAAATGATGCGAAAACTCGAAGATCCCGACGCGTGTTGATCGCACCGTACTTGGTGTCTATGGCGCCTCTGGTGGTCGCAGCTCAAAAAAAATTGGCGAATCCCCTCGAATATGTGGTTGCGACAATGAGTGGTGACGGGAGAAACTTTTTTCTTATAGTCGAAAATATTCGGGTTACGGCGCGACCAACGTCGCTTTTTCAAATTCTGGGCCAAGGAGACTTCTTGCCAAGTCTTGCAGCTCACTTATCGACCGGTCTTGGGGCTTCAGGGCGATTAGATTTTCGCGATCAGTACGCAATTGCAGCGATTTATTCGTACATGTCGGTAATAATCATGTCAAGCCTCGCTGCGTATGTGATGCAAATCTTGCATTCGCAATTCTCAAGAGATGAGGACTCAACACGGGGTGACCTCCTTGGTTGGGTTCTCGCACCTGCTCTGATTGTTTCTGGATTTCTGCTCTTAAACTTCGGTCCGATCACAAATGAAATCTTTCGCTCCGGATTCTTCTCCCTCTACGGAGCATTCGCGTTTCTGGTCGCTTATTTGGCAGTTTCATTGACCACCAATACGACCCAGCGTTTGCTACTCCAATTCATCACGCTCGTGTCATTATCCGTTGTCTACCCGTTAGTGATTGGTCTTGTCATACTCGGATTCGGGATTCAACTAGTCGTATCTCTGAAGAAGGTTCTTACCCCGAGACACGCAGCTCTTCTTGTAACCGTTTCATTTCTAATTTTGCGAATTACTGAGCCGTGGGGCCCAGTCCTCAAAACGCTCCAACAGCGATTGACGCTTGATGGAGCCATAATTCCTTTAGATCCAGACATGCTGACGTTTGTGTTGGCAGTCGCATCTGTTGGCTATCTGGCAACAAGAGTTACAGAAATGGGTACAGTCTTTCGCGATCTTGCCCTTGTGGCGGTAGGCGGATACCTTCTTCGCTACATAATTATTGATCAGAGGACATCAGCTGGTCTCGAAGGGGCGGGTTATTACGGTGCAAAAAATGATTACGCCATTGCATTTGTAGTCTTGTTCCTGACAGTTGCGCTCGTTCTTTTCCTGTTGGGGAACCTGTTGTGCAGGGCAGAGCCTGGACAGTCACAGAAACGTTTTGCGTCAAGGGGGTTGATTTGTGTCATCTCTTTGGTATGGGCGTTCAACCTGGCGGGGATTGTGTCAGGATTCGCGCGGCCGCAAACCCTTTTGAGCAGGCGTGCTGACTGGATTCAGCCACGAGCAAGTTCGATTGAGTTTGCGATTTCTACATGGGGCAAGGGCGACTATCTCTATTTGAGTTCAGATGATCCGGGCGAAGCTAGGTTGCTCAATTTCTGGATGCCCTATACGTGGCGTTCACCAGGTTGGAATTGGGTATATTTTGACGCCAGTTCGAGCCCAGAGACCATCTGCGAGTTGATGCGGGAAGCACCGGCGCACTTAGTTGCTGACACTGAAGTAACTGATGGAATAAATGATCGCTGCGGAGAGCTCCTTGTCGACCATTAGACGTCGCTTTGAAAAAATCTTCTTAGCACGTGAATCTTGCGGTCATGACTGTGAAATCCTCTGACCTAACTCATCGGTATATCTGTGTAAGTCGCGCATATCGTCGGACATCTTTGTCGCCAGCTCATTCATGTGCTCCACCACTTCTTTGACGTCCATCTCGATTTGGTGGATACGGATCGAGAGCGTTTCGATCGCATCAAAATACGATTGAAAGTCGCGTGCCTGACTCACCGATTCGTTGCAGAGTTCCGAAGTCACCTTCGAGACACGATCATTGACACGCCAATCAATTGCCTTACCGATCCGGCGCTTTGCAATCTTCAGGAGGTTGAGGTTCATTGATGCTCAGTGTAGTGGCGAATGTCGATCGAGAAGCTTCCGCAGCCTATTGCCGACGGCGACTGGATTGAAGTTTCGCTCAAGGTCGAGTTTGGCTTGCTTGCCCAATCGAGTTGCAAGCGCGTTATCAAGGGCAAGACGACGCATCGCTAATGAAGCGAATTCGAGATCAGGGTCTGCCCACACGAATTGGTTTGGGTATGGGGGTGAACTATCCCCGATCTTCGTCATCCGAAAAGGGACGAGGATGGAGTTTGCTTCGTTCATGAAGTCGGTATTACCTGAATAACCTGTGGCGATCACGGGTTTTCCCAGCGACATTGCTTCTGCCAGAGTCAAACCAAGACCCTCAGAACGATGAAGCGAGACGTAGCAGTCGCAAGACGCCATTAATGAGCCGGATGTGACCGAATCGAAGTATTCGTCAATGATGATGATGTCATCCCTGGTTCTAACCTCCCACTTCAGCCGCTCAAGCTCTCGATGACGTCGTTTCCCATTGATTGTCTTCAAGACAAGTATGGGCCCTTCATTGTTCTCAAATGCTAGGGAGAAAGCCTTTACGAGACCTAGGGGATTCTTGCGGTTAACAACGCTGAGAAAGTCAAAAACAAACAAGAACAAGAAGCGATCTTCCAGGCCAAAAAAGTCCTTGGAAATGCTTGGGTTTACAACTGGCTTCATGAGCGGAAGTGGTGCCGTCACTACGGGAACGTCGTCGGGCGCTTTGTCCCTGATCGCATTTGCGACAAATGATGTCGGGGTCCATACCTCGTCCACAAAATCGAATGCTTCGCTTAACGAATCGGGAAATTCCTCAAGCTCCCAGAACCATTGACCGATCACGTGACGACGGTCGAGAAAGGAAGTTCCTAGAGACACGGTTACATGTCTCACTTGGTCAGCATTTACGCACAAGATCAATTTCTCGTGCCTTGCATCAGTCTCGCATTTGAATTCGTGGGATCTTCTACTGATGTGGAGGTCACAGTTCAGCGGGACGACATCTACATCTGCTGAACGAAGCCCTTCGATCAGGAGACGACCGGCCTCACCGACCCCCATCTCCGCATCCAGGTATCCGAGCACATCTACGCCATTTCTTTCGCGCCCACTATCTACAATCGAACGCTGTCGTGGTGGCTGCCAAGATGGACAAACCAGACGAAGCTGTGAGTGTTCTCTCCAGCCGTAAGTTCGAACCCACTCACCAAAGTTGTCGAGGTCCCCGAAAGCAACCTCAGGGTACGCGTCCCGCAAATCAGGCCTTGAGTCGTAGATCTGTCGTAACAATCGTGGCAATTTATGAACATCGTCAGGATGAGGCAAAAGCAGCCATTCAATGAATTTCTCTGCGCCGCCTTTTTCAAAAGGTGAGGGGGGAACATTGATTCCAGATAGATCCGAAGCCTTCAATTCTTCACGCAACATTCGACGCGTCCGAGAATCAAGCGGAAACCCAGGGAATGCCTCCGACCAGCCGTAAGTCGGGGCGGGCGCCGACGACTGGCGGTGAGCAAGCACCTCGTCTCGATATTGGAGTACCAGTTCAGCGAGCTCTGAAGATTCGGCGATGCTTACTCGCGCGGTGCTTGGTTGGTGCTTACTCAACCAAAATGGGTTCTGCGGATCGAAGCCCGAAAAATGAAAGAACCGTAACGGCTCATCGCCAACAAGATAAGTGGCTCCGACTTTTGTTACCGGTCGCTGATCGAGATTCCAATATGCGACGTTGTAAGCGGGACTTGTCATGATCCGAGGAAGAAAAATCGGAATTGCGAGGTCAATCCACCGCTGATCAGTAAACAATTGATTTGTGGGATCTGAGACTGAATCGCGACGTAAGCGCTCACCCCACCAGTCAACGAACTCTGACGCCTCGCGAGACACACCTATGTAGCCAAGGTTGCAAACACCCGCTTGCATGATGTCGAACTCTGACGTTCCAATGCCATCACGCACGATCGGTCGAAGGCAGTGTGGCGTCAGAGAAATTCTGGCTTCGAGCGTTGCATCAAACAGCTCATCGACACGGTCGTACAAACGAATATCAGGATCAAAATAGAGTGCGCACACGTATTTCAAAAGTAGGTGTTTGAGTACGAAGGGTTTAACGGCAGTCGAAAACTCCATGACGTCGTAAATCGCCGCCATGAGCTCGAAACCCTCCGCACCAAAGTCGATATTGGTGATGGGAAGATACTTGTAGTTCTCGTGATCAAGTAGGCGTGTCTTCAACGGGTGGTCGACAACACAGATGTAGAAATCAATCTCGGGATGGTGTTTCTTGAACGAATCTGCGAGAACCTTGGCAAGTGGCACGTAGTTGTGTGCGACTATTGTGCAAGCACTGAATCGGGACTCCGGACGTAGTGACGAACGCACGCCGTAACCCTACTTGCTGGCGCAATTGTGGCGGATCAGTTGATCTGAAGTCGATACAGAAACGTAACGAGGAGCTCAGACCTACCATGAACCGAAACTACACTGAGGACGTGGCGTTCACGGGCACAAATTCCCCTTGGCATGCAGTCGGATCAGCGACATCTGACGTGTTGGTGATAGGGCACTCTCACATACTTGCGTTGTTGGCAGGCGCAAGCCAGTTCTCGCGCGGGGTCCAGTCGCCGACGTTCTCATTCCTGTACTCCGATGATCGATCAAAGTGGCCACAAGTTGAAGATGACTACTGGCATTCCGCTGCGCACCATGACGCAGCGACTATCGCGATCGTTTGGAACGGGAATCAACACAATGCACACTTCCTGCTTAAGGGATCACCGTCGATTCGAATTGCAGGATTGAAAGACAGCGCTGAAGACAAATTTTTAGCGGAGAGCGAGGTTGTTGTCAGCCAAGCGACATTTGAGGAATTGTGGAAGCCCGACTGGCTTGCTTTGCAAGAAGCACTCAAAGTGTTATCCGCGCGGAAGCACTGCTTCGTCGTTGGAACTCCACCTCCGAAGGATAAATCCGAGATTCGCGAACATCTTTCTAGGGACCCATTTTTCGTGCAACGAGCAGCAGAGTTAGGCATGCCAGTTGACAACCTCCCAGTTACATCCAATGCATTCCGCGTGTTTCTCTGGCAACAAATTCAGCGGGGATTGGAGAACGTTGCTGAGCAAATGAACGCCACGTTTGTCCCTGTACCTGGGAGTTGCTTGAACGAGTTGTCACTGCTTAATAGAGAGTATGGGGCTCCTGATGCGACTCACGCGAACGGTCTCTACGGGGAACAGATGCTTCGTGCGATATCGAACGCATGGAGGGATCACCAGTGAGCGAAAGCCCGTATAGAAACCAACCAGATCGGGCTTTTTGGTCCCGGGCCGTGGCAAGAGCATTTGATCCGTGTGAGTTGGCAGAATTTGATCATCCTCTATTGCGGAGAGGGGAGCGCTTCGGTAGCGCGGGAAGTTGTTTTGCCTCGAATGTGATTGTTCCGCTTGAAACAGTCGGTTTTGAGTACGTCCGAACTGAGACACTTCCCGCCCCGTTATGCCATCTCCCCGAGAATCTTGGCTATGCGAAGTTCAGTGCGAGGTATGGAAATATCTACACCGCTCGGCAGTTTCGACAACTTATTGAACGTGCTGCAGGCGAGTTCGAGCCGACTGAGTTCTGTTGGCAAGAGTCGGCTGGAATTATCGACCCGTTTCGGCCAGGGCTTCGTTACCCAGCTCAATCGATGGTTGAGTTTCTCGATATTCAAAGCGCCCACCTCGAGGCTGTGAAAAAAGCATTTACCTTGGCAGATGTAACCATCTTCACTCTGGGGCTTACCGAAGCATGGGTATCAACGCTTGATGGCGCAGTGTTCCCAACCTGCCCCGGCACCGTCGGGGGTGAGTTTGATTCGGAGCGCCATCGATTCAAGAACTTCACGGTTGACGAAGTTGTAGCTGACATGGCAAGAGCATTTGCCTTGATCGGTAGGTGGAACCCGAGCGCGCGATTTATAGTGACGGTCTCCCCAGTGCCGCTGGTAGCGACCGCAACAGATCAGCACGTTCTTTCGGCCACGATCCTCAGCAAGTCAATTCTGCGGGTGGCCGCAGGTGAATTGAGCACAGATCCGAACGTGGATTATTTCCCGGCATACGAAATAGTGACCGGACCGCAGGCCCCGGAGCGCTTTTTCGAGGACAATAGGCGTGATCCAAGCACTGAGGGCATAGAGGCGGTCATGATGGCTCTGCTTTCGGCCTGCGAAATCACTGATCTTGCGCCAAGCGCAGCCCAGCCTCCCGCACGCAGGAGAGACGACGCGACTCACCGGTTGAACCGAGACCTAATCTCAGCTGAGTGCGATGAAGTCGTTCTGGAATGGTGAACCAGATCCCAATTCTGTCAAACCGCGTCTTCGAAGGTCTTTACGAACTAAGAGTGTGGGGTCACCTGATTCTCAAGTTCACGGACTCGCTTTTCAAGCACTTGAGTGTACATTTCCAAGTTATCACGCGCAATTTCGAGAGACTTCGCATAAGTTTCGGCTTCTGTGCGCGCCGACTCCACACTGTGCGCGTGTTCTGATGCAGCAAGGAGCATCTTTCGGAGGCCGTCTTTTTCGTCTTGGTCAACAAACCGCACGAACCTATCGAAAATACAGGCGGGGTAACTGAGCGCAATTCCCAACTCGGGTTCGGTGTTGTGAAAATAGAAGCGATTCAGCCCATCGAAAAGGGCGAATGAATAACCAGCTTTCTCCAACAGCGGTTCCCACGCAAAATAGCTGGCGGTACGTGAGTTGGGAAGTGTCGACTCGACCACGATGCATCTCGCTTTGAATTTGCCAAAATCAATCGACTCAATGACACCTAACTCTGATCCTTCGACGTCAATCTTCAGAAAGTCAGCATTCTTCAGCTCCAAATCAGCCAGTACAGAACTCAGCCTACGGCAGGTCACGCTCTGCGTTGACCACGATTGATCGCTCTCGTGCTGAGCGAATTCAGCAACCAGCGTTGATGCTCCATGGTTGTCTGGCGGAGCGACGAATAGATTTTGGTCACCTTCTTCAACTGAAATTGCGCACCTAACGTTGTGGTCACGCGGCCTTTCTTTCACGAGTAGGTCAAATTGATCTTGAAGGGGCTCAATGTTGACCCCAGACCATCCGAAGCCGGCGAAAAGTCTCGTCACCGAGTCGTAAGTTGGATGTCCTGCCCCAACATCCACCCAAGTGCCCGATCGATCCCATGGTCTCAGTGCTCGGGCCAATACGACGTCTTCGCCGTTTTGCGCGTAGGACACGAGCGGAATCGGTTGGGCCACAACCGTAACTGTAATTGCCTGAGTTCTAATTCATGCGCAGGATCACGAGTTGTCTGCAATAGAGCAGACACCGGAGAACTGAGGTCAAAAAAATTTACGCGTTTTCAGATTTGTGAAGCGGCTCTGGACGTAGAGCACTCGCGAAAAGACTGATGTTGCTAGGCGCCGGCGACGAGACCCCTCGGGAATGTCTTTGTACCGGGCAATGAGCGCTTCTCGCCACCGTCCAATCAATTGTCCCCGTGTGCCGTGAAATCGATAGTCCATCGCATCCAGGGTTACACCGGAGTTGGACGTCGGCTGGCTTATGAAGCACTCCGATCGATCGATATGGAATGCGACCAAAGACTCGCTAAATGAAACTGATGCAATATGGCCAGCGAGCGGAGTTGACTTTGCGTTTGCTTCTGGGAATCGTGAGTTAATGGCATCAACAACGTGAAATGCAAAGTTCATGAATGACCGCCGACTTGGATTTCCGAATTGGGTCATATAACTGGTGTGCGCGTCTTCAACGATGAGCAAACCACCATCGCGCACGTGAGGCGCTGCAGAGACCACAGTTTGGATCTGTTGAAGGTTTGAATGTCCCCCATCATCAAGGAGAACATCAACCTGACCTACTGATTCAAAGAATTTGTCCCAGAATCTGGCGTCCGATTGGCTCCCAATCCAAATCTCAAATCCATCCTGTTCCCACCTTTTCGCAATGGGATTCAGCTCGACGCCGATAATCCTCGCGTTAGGCCCGAGAAAGTCACGCCACATAAACAGGGACCCCCCGTTGTAGACGCCCACTTCCACAAACGTGATTGGCTGACCGACAAAGGGCGCGAGGAGGCGCTGATAGACATGGAAGTAAGAAGTGTGTTTGATCGATAGATATGGCGAGCTCGCATAGGCCTCGTAAATCGGCAAATTCTCCACCGCGAGATCGTCTTGGCTCTTGCGCTTGAGGTCCATGTTTTCCCTATCCGTAGGCACCAATACTTTACCAACGTGAAGTTCCCGCAGATTGAGGCGAACCACATTCAGCGTGAAATGAGTTCCCGTACCGTTGAGTACGAAGAATTAGATTGAAGAGATGTCGCCCGCCCTGACCCAGACTCTTTTGGCGGTCCTTGGAGGGTGCGTTTGTCTTTTCGCCGCCGGGGTCATGGGGCGACGGAAAAAGCTCTCCTTGCGGTACGCAACGGGTTGGTCGTTGCTCGGTGTCAGCGCAATTCTTTTTGGCGCGCTGACGCCTTTTCTTGATGAGATTGCTGCCTTTTTTAATTTGTCACCGGCCGGATTGGTTCTGATGATTTCTCTTGGTCTTATCCTCACGATTCTCTTTATGGTGTCAGTGTCAGTGGTCGGGCTTCAGCGAGACATGCAAAATTTGGCAGAAGAAATTGCGCTCATGAAGACATTGCAAGAAGAAGAGACTGCACGCTGAGTTGAATATGTCGCTCGAGCAACGTGAGACCCTCGTGCTTGTTCCCGCGTGGAACGAGGAGGCGTCGGTCGGACTCGTGGTTCGTGACTTGTTGGATCATGGCCACGCAGTCCTCGTAATCAGTGATGGCTCGACAGATCAGACCGCATACGTTGCGCGAGCGAGCGGTGCGCAAGTTCTCGAGTTGCCGATCAATTTAGGTGTTGGGGCCGCGCTTCGAGCGGGCTTTCGGTACGCGCTGGCGAGAGGATTTGACAGAGTTGTCCAATGCGATGCTGATGGGCAACATCCGGTTGGGCAGATCAAGACACTCCTTGACGCCCAGTCCCTGTCAGGTGCGCACCTCGTAATCGGCAGCCGATTTGCCGATGGCGGTGATTTTGAGACTTCGCAAATCCGAAAGCTTGCAATGAGGATCTTGGCAGTGATGGCACGGCGGATCACGAGTTATCAACTCACAGATGTCTCCTCGGGATTCCGCGTCATAAGCAGAGACCTGTATGCAGAGTTTGTGCACGAATTTCCGTCGGCCTATCTCGGGGACACCTTTGAGGCTGTTATCTCAGCTGGGCGCGGCGGCTACGTCATCCAGGAAGTACCAGTTGTGATGAAACAAAGAATCCACGGCAAATCGACTGCGTCAACGATCTCCGCCATCAAGTTTTTGCTTCGCGTCATACTTGTTGTCATGTTGCGAATAGAAACTCGTATTCAGCCTCTAAAGGCAGCAGAACTTGGCACTCACTGATGAACTCGCCACGGGTATCCATCATCATCGTGACATTCGGCGAACAGCCGTATCTCATTGAATGCGTGGAATCCCTGATCAATTCACGAGGTGTCTCTGCGGAGATCATCGTTGTCGACAACGGTCATGTTGGCAAGGAAATTGAAATCATCCGCGGCTACCAGCAGGTAAAAATAATTAGTCTGTCGCGCAATTTGGGCTTCGCCGGGGGCTGCAACCTCGGGGTCGCAGCCTCTTCCGGTGACTTCATAGTGTTGATCAACCCTGATGCTGTTGTGCAACCTGACGCTATTTCGCGGCTCGTTGTTCCCCTCCAGTCAGGCGTTGCTGACGTTACAACTGCAACTCTGGTTTTACTGAAAGAGCCAAATCTCGTCAACGCTGCCGGAAATCGGATTCATCCGTGTGGTGTGAGTTGGTGCGGGTCTTATAGACATCCCATTAGCGAAATACGACGAGATACCTACGTGCTTCTTGGGTCCGGCGCTGCACTGAGTTGTCAGAGAAGTTGGTGGACGAAGCTTTCTGGATTTCAAGAAGAATTCTTCGCGTACTACGAAGACACAGATTTTAGCCTGCGTACGTCCTTGTCGGGAGGGTCAATTCTGTTGGTGAAGGATGCAGTTGTGGGACACGACTATGAGTTTGCGAGAAATCCATCAAAGATGTTCTTAGTTGATCGAAATCGAATGATGCTGGTTTTATCTCTATACAGACTGCGCACACTCTTGCTTCTGATGCCGCTCTTACTAGTGCACGAAATGGCGATTTCCGTAGTGTCGCTGGTTTCCGGCTGGCATCGCGAACGATGGTCAGCAATTCGATGGATTGTGACGAACCGAGACCAAGTCACCCAAGTTCGTTCGCGCATCCAAGAAGTCCGACAGGTCGGTGACAGAAAGATTCTAGAGAAAATGGAGTCATCGCTCTTTCCTGAGAATCTTGGACTTCCACGAGTCACGAAGTACCTTCAAAAGCCTTTGGAATGGGCAACACGCGTTCTGGTTAGGTTGATTTGCGTCACCGAAAGATTCAGAACATTGTGAAGACCGAAACAGAGACAGAACCCCGACCCAGTTTGTGGGCTTTGCTCCTGTGGACTGTACCGCAGGTACTTTTCTTCGTCTTTGTCCTGAACGCAACTGCACTCACCACTTTGCTTTTTCTCGCGTTTGTCACGCTGATTACGTGGGGTGTCGCGAGTGGTGGAGTTGGATTTCTCGTCTATCCGATCACTCTCATTTGTTCGAGCCTACTTCTCCTCTCAGTTGAAGAAGTTGCTGGCGCCCAACATGTCTCCAATCTCATCTTCTGGTTGAGTCTTCTTTGCGAAGCTGTCTTTGCGTTCGTTATCGTCCGCAAATTGCGACCAAAGACTGTGGACGTACTTGGTTCCGAGGTGCCTGCAATCATCGCTGCGTTCATTCTTGTGGTTCGTTGGCCGCAACGTACCCCACTTGACTTCCTCTCATTACTGAAGTTTGAGGACAATGCATCGTGGCTCGCGATGGCAGCACATTCGATTAACAAAGTCGACGAACCGCATTCGGATGGTCCAGTGGCTGCTGTGATGAGGACCCTTATTGGCGCGATTCAGCGGGTGAGTCTTGGCGGACACTCCAGCGGAGAAATGTCCCATGCCTATAACGTCGTGGGTCTCACATACCAGACCATGATTTTCTTGGGCTGCGTCCTTGCGGGTTCAGCGGTCTCAAAATTGGTTCCAGCTGGCAGAAGATCCGTTCGCATGTTGATTTCTGCGGGAGGAGCCTCCCTCTCCTATGCTCTGCTTGGATTGCCCCTCAGCACGGGTCACTTGACCTTCATAGGCGCGATGGTGTTTATGTGGGCTGTCCTGTATGTGCCACAGCATTCGATGTGTAACGAGCGGTGGGCTGGAATCACGCGCACCGTGCTTCTCTTGGGCGCCGCCGGGATGTGGTGGCCGCTTGCGCCGCTTCTACCGATTGCGCTGTGTGTATACGTACTGGGACGAGGTCGTTTAATGATCCTCGCCCGCCTTCAGACAAGTCATGGGCGCTTCGTGCCCCTTTCGTCTTCTATTTTTCTGGCGACCTTGCTCGGCTTAGGGACTTGGCTAGCGCTGAGACACTTGCCATTGAGTCTGAGAGAATTTTTCACCGTAAAGGGCGGGCTACAGCCGCTTCCCCCAAATCTTCTCATTCTTGGTCTTGCAGGGATTCTCGCCATGATCACTTGGCGTCACGTGGATATACGAACAGAACGCTGGGTAGAAACGACGCTTTCGCTGGTCGTCTATTCATTCGTCTTGGTCTTAATTGCGCAGTTTGTTGGACCGGACTATGCAGCCAATTATTCCCCATCAAAGCTTCTCTTATTTGCAGCGATATTTATCTCACCGTTTATCGCAGTAATCCCGCCGTTCGCCTTACGGAATCAACCCTCTGTGATTGTGCCACTTCTTTGTGTCGTGTTGGCCGTGTCACAGAGTTGGTTCGTGGGTGCATGGTCCTTGAATAGCCCACGGCTCAGTCCGGTGCCAGGGTGGGGAAAGTCGTACTTGCGGTACGCCGATGATAACCAAGCGACCGTTTTTTGCCTGACAGCACAGGCAGAGCGTCGGTTGGAGGCATATGAATGCACAAGGCACGCTCTGTCGCTCGCCAATTTCGACCTTCAGGCTAGCGCGGCACTTCAACATCTAGTTCTGTTCTCTGGCGAGCAAACACCTGATAACGAGGTACGGGTAACGTCAGTTGCTCAAGCTTTCAAAAAAGAAGTTGAATCGAAAGGTAAAATCATCGCTTTAAGCATCGATCCCGTCTTCAGCGTGGCCCCAGAAGATGCATGGTGGTATGACGAACTGCCGTCCGTGAAGAAGAGAATCGTTCGGCCATGAGGTTGCCTACTGCGGAGCACTTGAACCGAGTCCAAGCCCCTTGGCGGAAGCGAGCAGTAGCTAGAGACTTAATCATCAGGACTATCTCAATCGGTGGAATTGGGAGAAACGCATTGTCCCTGCTCTCGTCTGCGGTTCATCGTCCCCGCGAGTTGGGTGAGCACAAAGTCATGAAACGACCAGCGTTTGTCGGACCAAAAACTATTGTATTTGCACACTTCGACCAGAATAGAAATTTGTCAGCCGCTGACGAAGCAAGCCTTCGTTCCTACAGGAGAACCGGCTATCAACTATTGATGGTTTCGACTTCCCTGCAGTGCCCAGATGTGGTGAGCAATCTTGTCGACGGTCTTATAGTCCGACCAAATATCGGATTTGATTTCGCTAGTTGGGCTTGTGCGATCGAGGAATTTCTACCCCGTCAGCAGCGCCTCCAAATAGAACACCTCGTACTCGTGAACAACAGCGTGTTTGGCCCATTGTGGGACCCGTCCGAATTACTGCGATGTGCGCAGACGGCAGCATCGGTCGTTGGATTGACTGAGTCTTTGGAATTCGATCGACATTTACAGAGTTACTTCATGTCATTCGATGGTCGTGTTATTCGCAGCGAGGCGTTCGAGACTTATTGGACAGCAGGATTCGGCTTTCTTCAGAAGTGGCCAGTAATCATTCGAGGAGAACTTCAGTGGGAGCGCCACTTCAGAGTGGCAGGGATGAGTACATCGCACCTTGTCCCAAGAGTAAGTGGAGTCAAACGAAATGAACTGACCTTTTATTGGTCTGAGTTGATTCGGAACGGTCTGCCGTATGTGAAAAAGAGCCTGTTTGGTCATAACTATGACCACATTGATGTGCGGGATTGGCAGAAAGAACTGAAGGACCTAGCTCCGCTTTTCGATCAGGGTCTGATCGAGGGGAACCTATGTTGAAAGCGACCCGAACCTTCTGGCACCGACACTTAGTCGGCCTTACGTGGCTTGTGGCAGCACTCGTCACGCTAGGGACGTGGTCTGTTAGTTCTCCCGTGGGGTCGGATCCTGACGGATCATTCCACTTGAACAGTATTTGGTGCGGCCAGGGAGAGCGAGAAGGCCTTTGCGAGCCCCCTCCACCGGGGCAGGAGGCCACGGTGCCTCGAACGGTTCAGACGCCATTAGGTATAGCAACTGCAGCACAATGTTTTTCCTCAAGACCCTTCGACAGCGCGGTGTGTGAGAACGCTTCGCTCAATGATCCCACTCTCGTACCGAATCAACTCAACAACGAAGGTCGTCTATATCCGAATGTCTACTACTGGGTCGCAAGCCATTTCGTTGGAGACAACGTTGTTTTGAGTGCCATCGCGATCCGAGTCATTAACGTTTTGCTCTTTCTTGGCCTCGTGGCCCTTCTGTCCCGATGTTCCGATGCAGCAGTATTCAATGCGGTGGTCTTATCAATAATCGTGATGTGGGTTCCGCTTGGACTTTTCCTTGTTGCATCAAACAATGGCAGTAGTTGGACGCTCACGGGTGTGAGTCTCTATTGGGGCTTCCTCTACTCTCTCTTACATTGCCAACACGGGCGACAAAAGTGGTTTGCGGCTTGTGGATTGATCTTCTCGGTCACAATGGCAGCAGGCTCGAGGGCCGACGGGTCGCTATACCTTGCTGTCATTTCAGTCAGCCTGGTCTTCGTCCTTTGGAAGGACATGAGCAATAGGCAAGGACGGATGATCGGCATAGGCGTGGTTGCCTCCACCACATTGATTGCGGTTCTGGTGTACCTAACGACAGAGCAAAGTCGCGCCTTTGGAGCAGGGTTGATGGCGGGTGACAACTTTGGTCGGTCGGCTACTGAAGTCTTATGGACCAACACGTTTCGCCTTCCGGGTTACTTTCTCGGATTTTTCGGAATCGGTGGATTTGGTAGTGGTCTTGGGTGGATTGACACTCCCATGGAACCTTTGACGTGGCTCGTCATGTTTGCGATTACCGTTGCGATTCTTTCGCGTCCGCGCAGTCGTGCGACCCTGAGGAGTCGATATACAAATGTCTTCCTCTTCGGTGTGCTTCTCGCGCTACCTACGTACATGTACTTTCTGGACCGATCAATTGTTGGGGAGAACGTTCAGAGCCGCTACATGCTGCCCTTCGCTACCTCATTGTTTGGTCTTGCGGTTCTTCCGATAGTCAAGGAGGCAGCCCACAACGCATGGTCTCGCGAATTCAAACTGTTGTTGGTTGTTGCAATGTCCACAGCACATGCGGCTGCGTTGCACACAAATATGCGGCGTTACATCTCGGGACTTGATGTGCTCGGTCCCAACCTCGAGATGGGCCGAGAGTGGTGGCCTACGTGGGTGCCACCACCGAACATTACCTGGGCTTCTGGCACCGTCGGTTTTGGTTTGGTTGCCTATCTGTTGGTCTTCAAGAAACTGAAAGATACCCAAGAACTCCGCCCAGCCGAGTTGGACTGAATTCAGTCCCGCCAGTCTTTCTTCTCTGGTTGCGGAAGATAACGATCATTTCCGAACATTCGTCCCCATCGTTCGTAGATCGCAGCGATTTCTGCGCTTCGAGGTGTTGGATCTCTTGAGAGCGATTCATAGTGATAGAGATCGGCAAATGGTGTCCAAATGATTCTGAAGCCCATATCAATGATTTTGCAGCACAGATCTACATCGTTGAAGCAATGGGGATAGCGCAAACTCATGCCGCCGACCAAGAAATAGAGTTCCTTACGCATAGCGATACAGGCACCCGTCAAACCACTGCGCTCTTGTGCGATTGCGAGATTTCCAAATTCACCGGGAAAGTCTCGTGACAAACCAACACCAAACGAGTGAGGGCTGGGATCGTTTGTATGGCCTGCACTCTGAATTGACCCATTCTCAAAGAGCAACCGAGGTCCAACCGCTCCAACATTTGGATCTGCCAGATGACCGAGCAGGGTCTCAAGCCAGTCGTGGGAAATTATCTCGGTGTCATCATTAAGGAAAAGAAGCACTTCTCCGAAGGCCGCCGCGGCTCCAAGATTGCATTTCGCGGAAAAATCAAATTCTTGCGAAAAGTCAACCAACCGCACTTGAGGGTGATTCAAATTAGCCCGAAAATTATCAGCCGCACATCGGTCGTTATCGTCGAGAACAATGACAATTTCGAACTGACGGTATGTAGAAAGTTCCAGAATACTGTTGACGCAGTCGATTACCAAGATTCGTTCACTTCCGCGAACCGTTCGACTGAATCCACCACTCGGAATCACGATGGTCACCAAAGGATTCCAATCCAATTGTCTCAGTACACGTTGATACCCGTGGACGGTTGTTTCAACTTTGGCTGGGATTTGCCGGCGCGCAAGATGGTCCGAGACACTCCGTCGTGCGTTCTCTATCGCGTAAGGCTTCGCAAACTGTTCTGCAGCGGTGGAACCTTCAACAACGCGCCAGTGGTATAAAACGCGAGGAATGTGGTGGATTCGTCGCGCCTTTTCCGTAACTCGAAGAATGAGGTCGTAGTCTTGAGACCCCTCAAATCCGCTACGAAACCCCCCGACATCCCGGACAAGAGAATGCCGGAAAACAGACAGGTGACAGCAGTAGTTCTGCCCCAACAGTCTCTCGGGGGCCCAGCTTGGTTTATGAAAAGTTTCAAATGTTCGGCCACTTGAGTCGATCTTGTCTTCATCTGAGTAGACGTAATCGGTAGTTGGATCAATCGACAGCAGTTCAAAGACTGTGTCAAGTGCATCGGCTGTGAGGGAGTCATCATGATCAAGTAACGCGATGTACTCTCCCGTTGCCAAAGACAAGGCGCAATTTGAAGCTTCGACTATGCCACCGTTGGATAGGTGAGTAGACAATCGGACACGCGCGTCAAAACGCGACAGTTCTTCAAGCCTCTTGACGATTGCTAGATCAGTAGAGGCATCGTCAGCGATGCACCACTCCCAGTCGATGAACGTTTGAGACAAGACAGAGGAAATGCATTCTTCAAGTGCCCATAGAGGCGGATTAAAGACTGGTGTGACGAGGCTGAAGACGGGCATTATGGCTCGATGGCGCGTCGAGCCCACCGGAATGGCGACAAAAGGGCGCGGCCCAACCTCAAGGATCTTGACCGTTCAATCGCAGATATTGTGTTTGTGTAGGCCAACTCTTGAGCTGCGAGTTTGGCCTCAAGGTCGAGAACACGTTGTTCGGCGACAAAAGCGCGAGTCATGTTTTCCCTCAAGAGTTCAGTCTGTTCATGATGAAGTGAACTGAGTGCGGCATGGTCTCTCTTGAGAAGGTGATACCCAAGGCGGTACTCGGCCTCTTCTGCGCGAAGGCCGAGGAGTTCATCCCTAACTTGCAAAAGTCGCAACCGTTCTGCAATCAAGTCTTGGGCGTTATCTGGCATCGAGCGAAATATAGCAAGACGATTTGACAGCCGTTATGCCCTTGAGTTGATGATCAGACCAATCAAACGGTGAGTAGCACTGGAGCGATACCGGGGGAGGTTTCTGGTCTCGGCTGGTCCTCCGCGAGCACCAGACTTGCGGTTCCCCGGTTGAGTAGGTTAGAGCTACTCGACAACACGTCTGATCTAAAGACAAGAGAAGCACCGAATGGTAATCACCGAGGTAAAAAACATCTGGGCGTCACGTGATGTTCTTTGGAATCTGACATTACGTGAATTGCGTAGCAAGTACAGACGTTCGTTCCTCGGGTGGACGTGGTCAATGGTAAACCCCCTTGCAACGGTTGGAATTTATGGATTTGTGTTTGGAATCGTTTTTGGGGCAACCGCTCCTCGGGGTGATCCATCGGGAATTACCAACTTCACGCTCTACTTGGTCACGGGAATCATTCCGTGGGGATTCTTTAGTCTCGTCACCAACCTTTCGATGAGTGCAATGATCGGTAATGCGGGACTTGTAAGAAAGGTCTCGTTTGCGCGCGAGACACTGGTCCTATCCCAGTCAATTTTCGCGCTTGTCCAGCATTCGATTGAAATGTCAATTGTCGTTCTTCTTTTGGCGCTTGCAGGTTCGCCTCTGTTGCCTTGGATTCCCTTGGCTGCATTGGCGGTTCTACTCATGGCACTCTTTGCAACGGGAATCGGGCTTGTCTTGTCGGTAGCAAATGTCTACTTGCGTGACCTGAACTACTTATGGTCGATTTTCCTGCAGATTTGGTTCTACGGATGTGCAGTTGTCTACGACCCTGCGGCACTGAATGGCAAAGTGCCGGGCTATGTCGAAGCAATCGTGCGATGGAATCCAATGAGCGTCTACATCCACATGATCCGTGACATGACTTTCCATGGACGTGCACCAAGCTTTGGGCTCCTTTGTACTGGAGTTGCGTACTCACTTGTTTCAGTCGTCGTGGGTTTGGTTGTGTTTCGAAAGTTAAACCGTCGTCTTGCCGAGGAGATTTAGCGTTCGATCGGGCGCAAACTTCAGAAGTTTGACCAGAAGCAGTCGAGGTCAACGACACCTTCGCTCAGCATGTTTTCCTGGTGAACGTCGAAATGTAAACAGTCACGCCAATGGTTGAATTCTCGCACTTCCTTGCGATTAGTAAGAGCTACGGCCAAGGAGTAGCGCCCTTCAAGCAGGTGAAGACTTCGAATTGTCATCTCAACTGCGAAGTTGCCACCCTCGTTGAAAACTTCAACGCCATGTCGCGCGGTCGACGAACTCCAAATTGGTGATCCGTTGAGGTGATTGATCATGACCTTCACTGAAACATTTGAGAGCGGCAAATGAGTCGTTGCCTTGATCTGGATCCGAATGCGGTCTCCCGAGAGCACTTTCGTCAGCGGTTTACCGATGTCATCAATGAGCTCCACCGAAGTAATGACACCCTCCCCGGTGCCCCAACGTTCCCCCTGCTCCGTATCAGTTGTTGTGACTCCTGCGTAAGAGTCCCCTGTGTATTCCGCAATTATTTCTGCGGCGGGGCCCATTCGGCGGACTTCACCCTTTTCCAACCAAACGAGATTCTCGCAAAGTTGTTGCAGCGACCCAAGTCCGTGACTGACGATGATGATTGTCCTACCCTCCAGTCGAAATTGCTCAATCTTTTCGCCGCTCTTACGTTGGAACGATTGGTCGCCAACAGACAAGATCTCGTCAATCAAGAGGATCTCTGGTTCAACGTGACATGCAATTGAAAAACCCAGTCGGATGACCATCCCGCTTGAGTAGTTCTTCACGGGCGTATCTATGAAGCGTCCGAGGCCAGAAAAGTCGACGATGCTGTCATAACGATTGATGATGTCGCGGCGGGACATTCCGAGAATCGCAGAATTCAGAAAGATGTTCTCGCGCCCAGATAGTTCCGGATGAAATCCTGCGCCAAGTTCGAGCAGCGCTGCCAAGGAGCCATTGACCTTGACCGCACCCTGGTTTGGAAAGAGAATCCCAGCAAGGCATTTCAGGAGGGTGCTCTTTCCTGATCCATTTGAGCCGATGATTCCTATAGTCGATCCTGTCGGAACTTCGAAGGCAACATCTTTCAGTGCCCAGAATTCTTCGTATCGAGCCCGTCGACCACGCAAGATTGCTGCCTTGATGAACTGGTTCTTCTCGTGGTACATCCGAAAGTTTTTCCAAACGTGATCCACGGTAACTGCAGGTGTGCTCATGACTTTGAGTGAGCCTAGTTAGCCAGCGGGTCTGATGCGTCTGATGAGTAACCCCCTTCGCTATTTCGAAGAACTCGTGTCGATAGCCTGATTGATCACCCCACATGAACTCAATAGACCAAGTAACAGGGCGATTTGCGCCATCTCCAACTGGAACTCTGCACCTGGGGAATCTGCGCACGGCGGTTGCGGCGCAGATGTTTGCCACTGATGGCATGGTGATTCGTATGGAGGACTTGGACCGTGTGACGTCGTCGCGCGAATTGGCTGAGGCACAACTGAGGGATCTGGCAGCGATCGGAATCGAGTCGGTGGGGCCAGTGGCGTTCCAGAGTGACCGCTTTGCGATGTATGCCGAGTATCTGAGTGGGCTGGTTGAGCGGGGGTTGACGTACGAGTGCTTCTGCACGCGCCGCGAGATTCGCGAGGCGGCAGCTGCACCGCACGGTGAGGTGCTGCGGTATCCCGGCACGTGTCGCAATCTGACCGAGGCCGAGAAGGTGGAGCGGCGGCGTGACCGTCAGCCGGCCGTGCGGCTTCGCGTCGATGATTCGGTTCGGTTGTTGGGCGAGGTTGATGACATCGTGCTGCAGCGCAACGACGGGGTGCCTGCGTACAACCTGGCCGTGGTGGTGGACGACGAATTGCAGGGCGTGACTCAGGTGGTGCGGGCGATCGACCTGGCGCCCGTCACCCCCAGTCAGCAGTATTTGGGGTCGCTACTGGGATTCCGCCCGTTGGACTACATCCACGTGGGGTTGGTGGTGGGGACCGACGGTGAGAGGTTGGCCAAGCGGCATGGGGCGGTCACACTGGCCGACTGGGTTGCCACCGGGCGAACTGTGGCTTCCTTGCGGAAAGCCCTTGAAATGACCCTTTCAAACCGCGGAATCGGGGCGGAATGCCCAATTGAGGACATTTTCCCGGGGCTTGATCCCACCCATTGAGGATTTAGCACTAAACTCTTCTTGCTGGCTTCGGCTGGTACCACCACCCCAATCCCAAGGAGAACCCCCAATGCGCATTTCCCGCAAGCTGATCGCACTCGGTGCGATTGCCTCGCTGGGCCTCGTTGCCACCGCCTGCGGTGACGACGATTCCACGAGCACCGAAGACACCACTGCTGCCGCCGAGGCGACCGCAGAC
>Ga0172372_10003353_pt1 | contig 23594 bp, 23 predicted proteins | sample LakKiv5m_2_FD_114544 | JGI IMG/M metagenome (GOLD analysis project Ga0172372, IMG submission 114544) | Freshwater microbial communities from Kabuno Bay, South-Kivu, Congo - kab_092012_9.5m | ecosystem: Environmental > Aquatic > Freshwater > Lake | place: Democratic Republic of the Congo...
AAAAATTCCGAAGCTGAAGAGTCGCTCCGAGCGGTCGAGCGCATCCAATCTTTCAAGCAAAGCGGACGGATTCTCGAGCAGGGGCTCTTCGAAGAGCCTTTGGAGTTCCGGAGTCTCGGACCACGTGCGGCCCATCAATGCCGGTGCTCCGAAGTAAAGGTCCGTATAGCGTTTTCCTTCGAACTCCTCGCGGTAAGTGAGGGTCCATGCCCGGGCTTCGGATCCGCACTGCAACGCGGGGAGCATGGCCTGTAGTTCTTCGAACATCTTGCGATCCTTCGGGTCGTCCGGGCTCCATGCCAGAGTAAGGACCCCACTGCTGATGGGCTTGATGTTCGAGGCCAAAGTGTACAGAGCTTCCCGGTCTAGAGCCTTGAGAAGCAGCCTGCGGGCCCTGCTTGCCAGGGCCGTGGGGGCCCGCCGGATGTCGAAACATTCCTCAATCGGGGTGGGGACCGACGAAGCACGGGCATCACCTAATATCAGGCAGGCTCCCAGAACCAGGAACGGGATGAGAATGGGGCTGTTGTCGGACTTCTTTGCCATTGATCCTCGTGTTCTCAATCGCTCACTGCCGTGGGTGGCGATCGGCGACAGGCAAGAGCGCCAGCTGCCGGGCCCGCTTGACTTCTTGGGTGAGCAGACGTTGCTGTTTTCGGCTCAGGCGGGTGATCCGGGCCGCCACAATGCGGCCGCCCTCCGTCAGGAAAGGCTTGAGGGTTTCTATATCCTTGTAGTCGAGGTGCAGGTCGACCGGCGGACGCACCCGGCGCCTGGAAAAACCTGATTTCTCCTGCCTCTCGTCCGTTTCTATATCATTCTTGGAATTGCCCTTGCGGGATTCGAATCGGCTCATGGGTGAGTTCCTCCGGGATTATTTCTTGCTGTGACTGGGCATTTTGCCTTCGACGAACAGGACGTGCTTGCGGACGCGCGGATCATATTTCCTGAACTGAAGTTTGTCGGTCGTCTTTTGTTTGTTCTTGGTGGTGTAGTACGAGTAGCCGGTGCCTGCCGTGGATACGAGCCTAACTTTTTCGCGCATGAATCCTCCTGCTGTTTTTGAGTGATCTCGATGGTCCGGTGCTTATTTCTTCTGAGCGTACTTGCGGTTGAAGCGCTCGACACGACCGGCGGAGTCGACGATTTTCTGTTGTCCGGTGAAAAAAGGGTGAGATGCGCTTGATATTTCCACCTTGATCAAAGGGTAGGTTTTTCCGTCCTCCCATTCGATGGTCTCCTTGGACTCTTGAGTCGAGCGGGTCAGGAATTTATACCCACTTGAGACATCGAGGATTACGGTCTCGCGATAGGCCGGATGTGTTTCTTGTTTCATGCGGGCTTCCTTTCGTGGGGTAGCATCACTGGGTTTAATGCAATTGAGTTGCATTAGTTAGTGCAACTGATTTGTAGTAGTCAATTCCTTTTTTGGTGGTAGTTTTGGAGTAATGAACAAAAGCAGGAAGAGCCCACAACCCCCCGAAGAATCCCGCTCCAGCAACCAGCTCGACGCAGCCAAGACTCGCCTTGAGGACTGCGGCCTGAGGCTCACGGCCCCGCGGATCCAGCTGCTTGAGGCGCTGATATCGGATCACGGTCCGTTTTCGGTGGATGAGGTGCTCGGGCTCCCGCAGGCTCGTGGCATGGACCGGGTCACCGTTTACCGAGGGCTGCAGGCTTTCGAAGAAATCGGGATCGTGAGCCGCTGTGAATTCGGCGATGGCGTCTCCCGTTATGAGTTCATTCATGAGGGGCACCACCACCACCATGTGATTTGTCGGAAATGCAAGAAATCAGAGAATATCGAGGAGTGCATTCCGCCTCAGCTGATCAAGGCCGTGCAGAAGATGGGGTATGCGGAAGTTTCCCACTCGCTCGAGTTTTTCGGCATCTGCTCTTTTTGTCGCGGACAAGAATGAATCAGGAGGTATCGTGGCTGCAACCAGGAAAACTTCTAAAAAACGCGAGCTCAATGCCAACGAGACAAGTGCACTGCTGGAAGCCCTTCACGTCCGCTTCAAAAAACACCCGTCTCGCCACCCGGGTGTGAAATGGGAAAGAGTGGAAGAGCGACTGCGCGCCAATCCCGGCAAGCTCTGGTCTCTGAGTGAGATGGAGCGCACCGGAGGGGAGCCGGACGTGCTGGCAGAGGACGGGAAGTCGAGCGAACTGCTTTTCATGGATTGTGTTCTCGAAAGCCCTATCGGACGCAGGAGTCTTTGTTTTGATGAGGCAGCGCTCAAAAGCCGCAAGGAAAACAAACCCAAAGGAAGTGCGGAAACACTTGCTGATGATATGGGGATTGATATCCTGAACGAGGAGCAATACCGCAGGCTTCAAATTCAAGGTCCTTTCGATGCCAAAACGTCGAGCTGGATACTCACACCCGACTCCATCCGGAGACTTGGAGGCGCGCTTTTCTGCGATTATCGCTACGGAACGGTATTCACCTACCACAATGGAGCGGAGTCCTATTACGCGGCTCGCGGTTTTCGCGGATCCATCCGAATCTGACTTACTGACGGGTGTCATCAGGTTGACGTCTTCAGGGGCTTAGATCCCCGGCTGCCCCGATTTTAAGCTGCGACGCGCAACCTATCGGCTCAATCGACCGAGCTCGTTTACCGATACTCCTCTTACAAGGGGAGTGGAGTGGTCGATGGCTGATACACCAGAGAGCATGGAGGACGTCGTCCTTCGTGTGTTTCTCGCAGAGTCGCTTGAGCATCTTGCCGGCATCGAGTCCGATCTTTTGACGATCGAGGCTGCGGGAGAGGCCGTACCTGCGGATGTCATGAATCGAGTCTTTCGTGCCGCTCACAACCTCAAGGGCGGAGCGGCCACGCTCAATCTCACCAAGATGCGGGATCTCGCTCACAAGGTCGAGAATGTGCTTTCGCTCATGCGATCCAAGGAGATGAGCCCTTCCTCGGATATCATCAATCTGCTGCTCAAGAGTTTTGATCGGCTGCGCGGTCTGGTCGAGGCGGGCCGGGCCAGCAACTCCGAGGACGTTTCGGAGTTCGTTGCCGCGCTTTCCGCGCAGGTGGAGGGACTGAACAAGAACCGGGCATCCGAGGACCCCCTGGCAAAGGGGGAGTCTTCGAGCGGGGCGCAGCAGTCGACGGCGACTCCGGCGGCACCTTCTGTCGATAAAACGCCCGCTGCGAGCGGAGGCGGATCCGCGCCTGCGATGGCAGGTGCTGGCGGCGGTGCTGGCGCAATCGATGCTTCCCTCCGAGTCAATGTCACTCTGCTCGAGAATCTCATGAATCTAGCCGGCGAGCTCGTGCTCGGTCGAAATCAGCTACTCGAAGCAATATCCAAGAATGATATGCGTTCCATTTCGGCAAGCGGGCAAAAGGTGAGCGCAGTGACCTCGGAGCTTCAGGAAACCATCATGCTCACCCGCATGCAGCCGATCGGGAACATTTTTGGAAAGTTTCCGAGGCTCGTGCGGGACCTTTCCCGAGAGCTCGGCAAGGAAGTCAGTCTCGAGCTCATCGGCAAGGAAGTCGCAGTCGACAAGACGATTCTAGAGTCCCTGGGAGATCCGCTCACGCACATGGTGCGAAACGCTATCGATCATGGGATTGAAAAGCCGGAGAAGAGACTGGAAGCGGGTAAGCCGCCGGCAGGTCAAGTTTGCCTGCGTGCATTCCATGAAGCAGGGCATATCATCATCGAAATCACTGATGATGGACGTGGAATGGATGGGGATAAGATCGCGGCTGCGGCTGCGGCCAAGGGGCTCATCGATCCCGAGCAGGTGATTGATCTCAGCGAGAAGGAGCGGGTGGAGCTGATTTTTCTTCCGGGGCTCTCCACGGCCGAAAAGGTTTCGGATGTTTCCGGTCGCGGCGTCGGCATGGACGTGGTCAAAGCCAATATCGAAAAAATCGGGGGAAAAACCGAAATCGAGACCGAGCGAGGCAAAGGCTCAAAGTTTCGAATCAAACTTCCGTTGACGCTTGCAATCATTCCTTCGCTGCTGGTGTCGGTCGGTGAAGAGTATTTCGCAATCCCGCAAGTCAATATCGATGAGCTGATTCGGATCCCGGCCGAGCAAGTGAAAAGAAAAATCGAGCGAATCGGCGATGTGGATGTCCTGCAGCTTCGCGGAACGCTGATTCCTCTGATACGGCTTGCGGATTTTCTTGGGATTCAGAGGCGCTACTCGGATGCCCATTCCGGAGGAGTCAAAGATGACTCGCGGGAGCGTATTTCAGATCGGAGATCCCTGACCTTCTCGGAGCATGAGAGTCTCGCAGGCAAAGCCCATGCCCCGGTAGACGATCGGAGACGCGGAGATGGGAGACGTTATCATGCGAGCAGCGACATCAATGTCGCGATCGTGAACACCGGTTCCCTCAAGTACGGCCTGATCGTTGAGCTCCTTCATGAGTCCATTGAAATCGTCGTTAAGCCCCTGGGGGAGCATCACAAGGGGCTTCGGGAGTACGCTGGCGCTACCATTCTCGGGGATGGTCAGATCGCACTCATTCTCGATATCACGGGTGTGGCGGCGGTATCGGGACTCAAGGCGGTGTCGGATTCTGCACGAGCACGGGAGCTTGAAGTTCGGAAAAAAGCAGACGAATTCAAAGAGTCTCATTCTTTTCTTCTCATGGGTAACTCTGCAAAGGAGCAAATTGCTATCCCACTTGAGTTGATTCAGAGGATCGAGAAAATCAAGCCTTCGCAAGTCGAGCATTTGGGTGGCCGTAAAGTCATGCAATATCGGGGTGAGGCCCTCCCGATTCTGTTTATACAAGACGTACTCCAGTGTGGGGAATTGAATCGGGATGCCGAGTGGATTGTTGCCGTTTTCCGGATCGGCGAGCGTGAGGTGGGGATTGTCGGGACCAGACCTGTCGATATCGTGGAAACCTCGGTTGCGATCGATGTCGTGAGCCTCCGACAGAATGGCGTGATTGGATCATCGATCCTCAAAGAAAGGATCACCCTGATTCTTGATGTCTTCGAGTTGGTCAATCAAGTCTTTCCCGAGTGGGGGATCACGCGCGGGCTCGCCACCCGTGCCGGCGGGGACGCACCTCTGGTCGTTCTTGCCGAGGACACTGAGTTCTTCCGGAATCAAATGACCGATGTTCTGAGTGCGATGGGTCTGCAAGTGCTTGCTGCGCCCGATGGTCAGGCTGCCTGGGAGCTTCTTGATCAAAATTCGGCTCGGGTTAAACTCTTGGTTACGGATATCGAAATGCCGCGTTTGAACGGGCTTGAGCTTTCACGACGCGTCCGTAGCGATGCTCGCCTGAAGGAACTTCCGGTGATTGCGGTGACTTCGCTTGCGGGCGAGGAAGATCGTACGCGGGGTCTGGAAGTGGGAATCAGCGATTATCAAATCAAGATGGACAAAGCGCGCTTGATCGAGAGCGTGCGTCGTTACCTGGGAATGGAACCGATCGAGAAAGCGGGGGAATCATGAGGATGATGGATGATTTGTTGACCAAGACCAATATCGGACGTCGCCTGGCGGTCGGATTCAGCGTCGTGCTTGCACCGCTGATCGTGGTGATTGCGGTGGGTGCCATCGCGATGAGCGATGTCAAAAGCCGTGTTCAGGACATTCTCAAGGTCAATCAGAACAAGATGATTCTCGCGCAAGCCATGGGCGTCCACATGCGGGACTCCTATATCGTGATGGGTGGAATCATCATGACCAAGGAGGCATCGGCCCGCAGTGATCTCAAAAAGAAGTACGAGGATTTCCGGAGCAAGTACATGAAGGACCTGGCTGATCTGGAATCGCTCGAGACGGCTGAAGAAGGAAAAAAGCTCATCTCAAGCGTCAAGGAGGTGATCGAAGCCGCACGCGATACCAATATCAAAGCCATTGATCTTTCCGACACCGGAAAGACCGCCGATGCCGGTCTCATTTTCGAAAAAAAGATCGTGCCCTTCAACTTCGCCTTGGAAGAGACCCTCGATGAACTCGTCGCTTACGAGCGGGGCCAGGGGGACTACTGGTTCAAGGAACTCGGCAAGCTGCTGAGAACCATGCAGTTTGCGTTTCTGGGGATCGGCCTTCTGATTTTCGGTCTTGCCGTTTTTCTGGTTCGCAAGATCCATGGCAGCATTACCACGCCGCTTTCCACCGCCATCACTCACTTGGACCAGAGTCTGATCAAAGGGGATTTCACGATCCCTGTCCCGGAGATCGCCAAGCAGAGGGCGGATGAGATGGGAGAAGTGGCCCGTTCCATCGAGAAGATCAGCGAAACATTCCGGGGGATCTTGAAGAATCTTGCCGGCGGCGTGCACACGCTGGCTTCTTCGTCCACCGAGTTGTCGATGCTCTCCTCTCAGATGCTGGGGAGCACCAACCGTTCGAGCGATGTGATCCGCACCATGGGTGACACGTTTCGCACCACGACCGAAGGCTCACGCGAAGTCGTCGTGGGCATGGAGCAGGCGGCTCTCAATCTCAACAGTGTTTCGACCGCCACCGAGGAAATGACCGCCACCGTGGGAGAAATCGCCTCGAACTCCGAAAAAGCGCGTGCAATCACCTCTCAGGCGGTGAGCGAAGCCAATCGAGTTTCCGAGACCATGAAAAGCCTCACGCGTGCGGCTCAGGAGATCGGAAAGGTCACGGAGACGATCAATAGCATTTCAGGTCAGACCAACTTGCTTGCGCTCAATGCCACGATCGAAGCCGCCCGAGCGGGTGCTGCCGGGAAGGGTTTTGCGGTGGTGGCAAACGAGATCAAGGAGCTTGCCCAACAGACCGCGCTTGCGACCGACGATATCAAAGTCAAGATCGACGCCATCCAGAGCTCCACCTCGGGCGCAATGACCGATATCGAGAAAATCAGCCGGGTCATCAACGAGGTAAGTGCGATCGTCACGACCATCGCGACCGCCATCGAGGAGCAGTCCGCCGTAACTCGCGAGATTGCACGCAACATCTCGGACGCCTCGGTTGCGGTCCGGATTGCAAACGAAAAAGTGGGGCGAAGCGCAACCGATCTCGGAACCGCCTACAAGGCCGTGGGCGAAGTGAACAACACGACAAGTGAAGTGAACGTGGCCAGTCACCAGGTCAATGCGAGTGCCGCTGATCTGGCTCGTCTCGCAGAGCAGCTCAAGGGCATGATCACTCAGTTCAAGATCTAAAGGAGTGTTCTTGAATGACAGATAAACAAGGTTTTCTCGCCGTCACTTTTCAGCTCCGAGGGACTTGGTGTGGGGTTGATACTTTGCAGGTCCAGGAAGTAGTTAAGCTCGCACGGATTACGCCGGTGCATCATGCACGCCCTTATGTCGCAGGAGTCCTGAATCTCCGAGGAAAGATTCTCACGGTAATCGATCTCGCCCAGATGATGAATGGCGATTCCATATCACTGGGGGTAGACAGTCGGGTCATCATCTACCCGTGGCGCAACGAGCAGCTGGGGATCCTGGTGGATCGCGTGGGGGATGTGGTGCAGGTCGAGGCAGGTTCCTTGAGCGAACGCCCGTCGGTTTCGGATGGTATCGCCGCGGAGTTTTTCGCAGGGGTTCTGAGTCAGGGAGATCGACTCGTGGGTATTCTTCAGATCGATAAGATCCTGGCTTCGGATCCCGAAGTCCTGAGGGAGCGCTGATCATGGCTCTCCGGGTTCTGATCGTCGATGACTCTTCGCTTTTCCAGCAGGTCATTCGTGAGGCGCTCAAGAGCATTCCGGAAATTCAAGTTGTGGGGGTTGCCGGAAACGGTCGGATGGCGATCACTGGAATTCAATCCCTCAAGCCGGACCTCATCACTTTGGATATCGAGATGCCGGAGCTCGACGGGATCGGCGTACTCAAGGAGATCAGGGAGAAGAAACTCGAAGTCGGCGCCATCATGGTAAGTTCGCTCACGCGACATGGTGGGGTGATGACGCTGCAGGCCTTGGATTTCGGAGCCTTCCATTTCGTACAGAAGCCCACAACGCAGGGATTGCAGGAGTCGGTCGAGGCCATTCGGGGGGCCCTTGTTCCGCTGATTCAAGCGTTTGCTCGGAGCAAGGCTGTGCGAGATTCCATTCGGAACGCCTCGGCCAACTTGGCAGCTCAGACCAGGAGTCCGCAGGTCGTATCGCAGGCTGCGGGCCCGGATTCGAGTTCCGGCCCGGTCGGGACAGCGCCTCCGACGACTCTTAAAAAGGCCGCAGTCAAGCCGGAGCTGGTGCTGATTGGTGCATCGACGGGGGGGCCTGAGGCGTTGGGCCGACTTTTGCCGAGACTACCGGCTGGTTTTGAAGTTCCAATCCTGATCGTGCAGCACATGCCGCCGCTTTTCACTCAGTGCCTTGCCGAGAGTCTGGCCTCCAAGTGCGCGCTCAAAGTGCGGGAGGCGGTGGATGGCGATATGCTCGAAGCAGGCACCATCTATATCGCCCCGGGGGGCAAGCAGATGAAAGTCTTTCTCGTGACCGGAAATAAAAAGATGATCCGGATCACCGATGATGCCCCCGAAAAGTCCTGCAAGCCTTCGGTGGATTACTTGTTTCGTTCGGTCGCGCTCCAATGTCCGGGGAAAGCCATGGCTGTGATCCTGACCGGCATGGGGAATGATGGCACACTTGGGCTTCAGCTCCTCAAGCGTGATGGCTCAGTCACGATTGCGCAGGACGAAGCGAGTTGCGTGGTTTTTGGGATGCCGCGCGAAGCGATTCAGGCTGGTGTGATCGATCACACCCTTCCTTTGGATGGGATTGCGCAGGCAATCGTCCGAGTGGTCCGGGGGGTGGGCGTATGATTGCGCTCCTACCCGATGAATTTACGCCATGGGCCGGATACATTCAGGCCCTGACTGGAATCACGCTCGACGCGACCAAGTCTTATTTGATCGAGAACCGGTTGGGTGAATTGTTGAGGCAGGAGGGGTGTTCCACTTTTTCCGATTTGCTTGCGCGCGCAAAAGGCGATTCTTCAGGCAGGCTTCAGCGTGTGATTGTCAACCTGATCACCACCGGAGAGACTTTGTTCTTCCGCGACGGCGCTCCGTTTGAACTCATTCGCTCGCACCTTTTGCCGGAGTTGATTGAGCGGCAGAGGCGAATGAGCACCCCGGGGGGCTTGCCGCGGATTCGGATCCTGAGTGCCGCCTGTTCGACCGGGCAGGAAGTATATTCACTTGCTATGGTTCTTAAGGAAGTGCTGATTGATCTTTCGGCCTATGATGTTCTCGTTATGGGAATCGATATCTCCGATCAGGCGATCTCTCGGGCGAGTCGGGGAGTGTATCAAAAAATCGAGCTTGAGCGGGGGTTGGTGCCCGAGCAGGTGGGGCGTTATTTCATTCCGCAGGCGGGGGAGTGGATGGTTCACCCGGAACTCCGGTCCATCGTGACGTTTCAGCGTCTCAATCTGCTGCAGGATTTCAGTCACTTGGGACGTTTTGATCTGATTCTCTGCCGGAATGTCGCCATTTATTTTTCAGATGCGGACCGCAAATCGCTCTTTCAGCGGTTGGGCCGACAACTCAATCCGGGCGGAGCCCTGCTGGCAGGCTCAAGCGAGATGGTGGCGCTCGCCTGCCCGGAATATCAGGCTTTGAGTAACGCCCGTGCAAGTTACTTCAAGCTCAAGGCCGTCTGAAAAAAGGTCTTTCCGGTCCATCGATCGTCTGTATACTTTTCCCTCATGAATCTACCGATCAAGTTGCTGCTAGTAGGCAGTTTTCTTGCGGTCGCTCCGTCGGCATTCGCGGGCAAAGTGGATGACGTCAAAAAAGCGATCAAAGAAAAGTGCTCCAAAGATGTTCCATCGGGCGAGCTTTTGGATGCGGTTGTTAAAGCATTCGATTGTCAGCCAGACCAGGAAGTCACGGTTGCCGGTTGTGCGATCAAGTGTCTGAAAGGCTCTGCCGGGAAAGTGGTGGGTGAGTGATGAGAAAAGAAAAATGGATGATTTTACCTCTTCTGCTGGCATCTCCTTTGGCGATCGCAGCCGAGGACCTGAACTCCAAAGTCGATGAGCTGAGTGAGAGACTGACGGAACTCGAAGTGTCCCAGCGGCTTCAGAAGTTCCGCTTGTCCGGGACGGTGCTCAATTATTTTGAGGATTTCAGAAGTGAGACCGATCGGGTCACGCCATTTGGCATGTACGTCGGACTGAATGCGGATTTTGATATTTCCAAGAACCTCAAGTTCTACTCGACTCTCGGGATGAGCAAGTTCTTCAACAACGAAGGACGGAACGAAGCGCTCGATTCCAACTCGGATGGCGGTTTGGCGACTTATGTGGCCACCGAAACAGGCGCATGGGCCTATGGCGGTGCTGGTGTCAAATTCGATCGTGCCTTTTTGAGTTACGAGGCGGACGGTGCGCCGCTTACTTTGGCAATTGGACGCATGCCGACCAATATGGGCCCTCCCATTCATCAGATGGACGGCTTGACCCGGCAGGGGACTTACCCTCGGTTCACGTTCAATGCGATCTTTGATGGCATGGCGGCAGTTTACAACTTCAGCAGTTTGCTTCCAAAAGATCATACTTTTAAAGTACGCGGATTCTATCAGCCTTTCGTTTTTGTGGATACCTACGATCGGACCAAGCAACTCCTGGATGGAGTTCGTTTTTCTTCTCTGTCCAACCAGGTCGTAGTCATCGGCGAATACAGCATCAAGAAGCTCCGTTTTGCGGATGAGTTAGGCTTGACTTATATGTATGCCTCCTGGAGTGATTTCTATAACGGGATTTACGACGGGCTGGCTCCTGCAGCCGAGGGCGATGAGCCGAGTGGCACCGACGAGAAAGGCTCGGATCAGGGGATTTTCGCAAGTATTGAGAATCTCGGGCACTTCGGACTCAATATTTCTTGGAGTAGTCTGCTCTACACGGCCACGACCCGGGCCGAGCCGGATTATACCAAGCGCGCCTGGGGGCATCTGCTCAATGTCAACCAGCGCCTCCCTTTCCTGGGTGACTCCATTCTTGGACTTGAATTGATCCATACGGATGTAGGGTTCTATTTGGATGATTGGACCCGGATGTATCTGATTCCATTCTACAACAAGCAGAACTCCAACGGACAACATGTATTCTTGACGGTGCCCCTCTCCGATCGTGCAAGTGTGCGTGCCGGTTACTACAACATCCGCGCCGGGGTGGGTGACGACTACCAGCCGGATCCGATGACGGCTCGCTCCTTTTACGCGATGTTGCGGGTGGATTTTTGATTTGAATTTCGAAGTGACGAGTTAACCCAAAGCCCCGGTTTCCAAGTTGGATCCGGGGCTTTTCTCAATGTGGAGGCTAAAACCATGGCATTCAAAAAGCTCAAAATAGAAGCCTTAGTCCAAGCGCCGATCTCAAGAGTCTGGGAGTGCTGGACACGGCCCGAGCATATCACTCAATGGAATTTTGCCTCCGACGACTGGTGTTGTCCTTCAGCGCGTGTGGATTTGCGGCCGGGTGGTAACTATTGCGCACGCATGGAGGCCAAGGACGGGAGCATGGGCTTTGATTTTGAAGCCAAGTACGAGGATGTCGTCCATGAAGGACGCGTGGCCCTCCTGTTGGGCGATGGGCGCCGGGCAGTCACGCAATTCGAGCGCTTGGGGAACGACACTCGTGTCGTGACCGTATTCGATGCGGAAACGCAGAACTCTCTCGAACTCCAGCAGCAAGGGTGGCAGGCCATTCTGAATCAATTCAAGAAGCACGTGGAGGGTTGAAGCTCTTGAAAGCCGCCCTGACCGTTTCGGAATATATCGCGGGATTTCCGCCTCATGTACGGGTCCGCCTGAATGCCATGCGGGCCATGATTCGGAAGGCAATTCCGAGGGTCACGGAAACCATCAGTTATGGAATTGCAGCCTTCAAGGTGCCGGAGGGGCCCGTGGTCTATATCGCGGGGTTCAAGAATCATGTGAGTTTCTTTCCGACCTCATCAGGCATCCGTGCTTTCAAGGGCGAGTTCAGGGGCTACAAGGTTTCGACCGGCACGGTCCAGTTCAGGCTCGATCAGGAGCTCCCCATTTCTCTCCTCAAGCGAATTGTTTTATTTCGGCTCAATGAGCTCGGAGCCAAGGGAGGCACTCAACGTGGCAGCACGCTGAAACTCAAATTCAAGTCCCGGCTGGAGCGGATCAGCGATGACGCTGAGTATTTCGCTGCGTCCGTCCCGCAAGCGATCAGCAAGAAAATAGGTATCAAGACCTCCGTGCCGGTGCTCGCCAGCGTCAATGGTTCCAAGCCCTTCCGTGGGAGTCTGTTCCCGGTGGGCGGGGGTGAGCATTGGATGAGGATCAAGGAGAGTGTGCGGAGTGAGACGGGCATCCGGGAAGGGGACCTGGTGGCGATCGTCATTACAGTGCTCGATCCCGGCACCAAGAATGCGCCTCCTGCAGAGCTCGTGTCTGCACTCAAAAAGGCAGGGCTTCTCAAGGCCTTTGAACTGATATCTCCGGGCAAACGTAATTTTCTGATCCGGCGAGTGAGTGAGGCAAAACGTGACGAGACTCGGGCTCGACGGATTCAGGAGATCCTCGATCATGCCCGCAAGCGGGGCGAGCGATAAAAAGTGGGTGGAGGCCCCAAGTCAGCGGGGGCAGTCTCCTTGTGGAGTCCATGTTCACTGGGTTCGCTCGTGGCGTCCAGACCGAGGTTGACCCCGGATGCATGGCACGCGTAACCTCACTGCCATTAACGAAGGATTGTGCGGGGATACGGCATGCTGGATTGGATCATTCGATTTTCGCTCAAGAACCGCCTCGCTGTTCTTCTGGTCGCAATCGTTTTGATGGTTTACGGGGGCTTTGTCGCAAGCCTCCTTCCTGTTGATGTGTTTCCGGACCTCAATCGTCCCACCGTTTCCATTCTGACCGAGGCGCACGGGTTGGCACCGGAGGAAGTCGAGACTCTCGTCTCGCTGCCGCTTGAGGCTGTGCTCAACGGGACGCCGGGCGTGATCCGGGTCCGCTCCTCGAGCGGAATCGGGATCTCGATTGTGCACGTCGAGTTCGAATGGGGGACGGATATCTACCGAAATCGGCAGTTTGTTTCCGAGCGGCTGCAACTGGCCCAGAATCGCTTGCCACCCGGCATGACCCCTGCCGTGGGGCCGGTGAGCTCGGTCATGGGCGAGATCCAGTTCGTGGGGCTCGTCTCCCCGGATGGTTCGGTTTCTCCGATGGAATTGCGCACTCTGGCCGATTGGACCGTGCGCTCCCGTCTCATGACTGTACCTGGCGTGAGCCAGGTCGTCGTGATGGGGGGCCAACTCAAGCAATATCAGATCCTTGTATCGAGCGATCACCTGCAGAAAAAAGGGATTTCGTTCGAGGACCTCAAGCATGCGCTTTCCGAGCTGAGCGATAATACGACCGGAGGCTTCATTGATATCGGTGAGAAGGAATACCTGATTAGGCCACTGGGACGAGTGGATTCCCTTGAACAGATCGAGAACTCCTCGGTCGGCATGCATCTCGGGCGTCCGGTGCTGGTCAGAGATGTGGCCGAGGTGCGGGTGGGTCCGAAATCCAAGCGCGGAGATGCAAGCATCAATGGCAAGCACGCCGTCGTGTTGACTATTCAAAAGCAGCCCGGTGCGAACACGATCGAATTGACCCGGAAGATCGATGCCCTGTTGGGGGAGTTGCAAAAGACCCTGCCTCCCGGGGCTCGGCTCGAGAGTGATCTTTTCAAGCAGTCCCGCTTCATTGAGTCGTCGATCAGGAATGTCGAGGACGCGCTTCGCGATGGGGCGATCCTGGTTGCGATCGTTCTATTTTTATTCCTGCTCAATCTGCGGACCACCGCAATCACTCTGATCACCATTCCCCTCTCGCTCTTGGTGACGGCCATTGTTTTCAAGCTCATGGGGCTTGGGATCAATACGATGACTTTGGGAGGAGTTGCGATAGCGATCGGCGAACTTGTCGACGACGCGATCGTCGATGTCGAGAATGTGTTTCGTCGCTTGAAGGAGAACCGGGCGCGCCCGAATCCCGGGAATCCGCTTCGAGTCATTTATGAAGCTTCCTCCGAGGTTCGCAATTCGATCGTATTTTCAACGATCATTGTGGTCCTGGTCTTCGTTCCTCTTTTTGCTCTTGGCGGGATTGAGGGGAGGCTCTTTGCTCCTCTCGGCGTGGCTTATATTGTCGCGCTTCTGGCTTCGCTTGTGATTTCTCTGACGGTCACGCCGGTCTTGTGCTCGTATTTTCTGGGTCGCTCCCGGCAACTCTCGCATCGGGAGGATGGTCCTCTCGTGCTTCACCTCAAGCGGTTCGCGGAGAGCATCCTCCGCCGCACGATCCATCGTCCTTATACAATCCTCGCTGTCTGCTTGGTGATGTTGCTCGGCGCCCTGTCGCTCCTGCCGCTCATGGGGCGCAACTTTCTTCCGGCTTTCAACGAAGGCACTGCGACCATCGGGGTCGCGGCCGCTCCTGGTATATCTCTTGCCGCTTCCGATACTCTCGGTGCGCGCGCCGAGCTGGCCATGCTCTCCGTACCGGAAGTCAAATCAACGATCCGTCGCACGGGCCGAGCGGAAATGGACGAGCACGCAGAAGGAGTCCATTGGAGCGAAATCGACGTGGATTTCAAGGAGGGGGGCCGTTCGCGTCCGGCGGTCCTGCAGGAGTTGCGGGAAAAGATCGAGGCGGTAGGAGATGTCTCGGTCAATCTTGGGCAGCCCATCAGTCACAGGTTGGATCACCTCCTGTCGGGAGTGCGGGCCCAAATTGCCGTCAAAGTCTTTGGTCCTGAACTGACCGAACTCAGGCGCCTGGGTGCGCAGGTGGAGGGGGTTTTGAAGGGAATTCCCGGACTCGCTGATCTCCAGTTGGAACCTCTGGTGCTGATTCCGCAGCTCAAGATCCGGATGGATCGCGAGGAGGCGAGCAAGCTTGCCCTGCGATCCGGGACTTTGGCTCAGGATCTGGAGATGGCGCTTAATGGTGTCAGCGTGGCTTCGTTCCTGGAGAGTCAACGCAGCTACGATATCTTCATGCGACTCGATGATCGCTCGCGCGCGGATCCGGAAGCGATCAAGTCCACCCTGGTCAAGACTTTACCCAATGGGCAGTTGGTCCGGGTATCTGATATCGCGGAGGTCTATCAGGGAACCGGTCCCAACCTGATCAACCGCGAGGATATGCAGCGTCGGATCGTGATTTCGGCAAACTCGAGCGGCCGGGATCTGGGCGGGTTGATTGAAGAGATCCAGGCTAGAATCCGGGATCAGGTCAAACTGCCAACTGGATATTTCATCACTTATGGCGGGCAGTTCGAGAGCCTGCAGCAAGCGTCGAAACTTCTGATTCTGCTTGGTGTTCTCTCGTTACTCGCCATTGTAATGGTGCTTTTTCTGCATTTCCGGTCTCTGGCTCTGAGTGCGCAGATCATGCTCAATGTGCCCCTGGCGTTGATCGGCAGCATTCTTGCTGTCTCGATCACGGGAAGGGAGCTCTCGGTTGCGACTCTGATCGCGTTCATCACGCTTTGCGGGATTTCCAGTCGCAACGGGATCATGATGATCAGTCATTACCTCCACCTCGTTAAAAACGAAGGGGAGTCCTTTTCCGAGGCAATGGTGATCCGGGGTACCTTGGAGCGGTTGGTGCCGGTCCTCATGACCGCTTGCTCCGCCGGACTTGCCTTGATCCCGCTCTTGCTGTCCAAGGGAGAGCCCGGCAAGGAGATCCTCCATCCCGTTGCCGTGGTCATCGTGGGCGGACTTTTTTCTTCCACGCTCCTGGATATCATTGTGACTCCGGCTGTTTTTTATCGTTTTGGGAGGCGATCCTGCGAGAGTTGGAGTGCCTCCCGGCAACGAGGCAATAACCCTTTTTCTGAAGGAGAATGATCATGAAGATGCTCTGTATAACCCTCGCGTTGATGGTTTCGGTTCCCGCCCTGGCGCACGACGAAGGGCATGGCCCCAAGCTTACGGATGCCGCCAAACTGGGCGGAGTGGTCTCACCGGTGATCGATGCACGGGAGGCGAGCAAGGGCGCAAAAGCAGCTGTCCTCCACAAGGCCGAACTGGTGCGCTCCGGTGATGGCACGGTCCGGGTGTATTTTTATGACCAGGGGATGAACCCCCTGGATCTCAAGCGCTTCTCCAGTGAAGCCAAAGGGATCCTCGAATTCAAAAAAAGCAAAAAGTGGATGAAGGCGCCCTTTATCTTCAAACAGGAAGGGAATGCATTCGTCGGAGTTTCGCCCAAGACCGATAGCAAGCCCTTCAATATTGATATCCATGTCCAGGAGGCCGGGAAAGAACTCCTCGCCGCTTTTGATAACTTGGATTGAGGTTTTTTGACTGGCGTTACTCGGGAGCGTATCGGGGAGGCAGGATGATTCGATTTGTTTTTGCACTCGGCTGGGTGGCTTCGTTACTGAGTGGAGGGACTGCTCGCGCGAACGCCGTGATTTCTGTGCAGTTCGAAGAGTTGCCCGCCTTGATTCATCAAAAGAATCGAAACATACCGGCCTCCGAGCGAATGGTTGAGTCCGCCGAGGCTCGAACTGGCCACCTGGTGCGATCGTTCATTCCCACGTTGCGGGCTGATATCGGAGGAGAGGCGTTTCAGACTGGCTCCTATCCCGTCCGTTCTGAGCCCTACGCAAGTGCCGAGGTCAGACTGAATGTGTATCGTGGGGGGCGGGATTCCCTTGAGCAGGATGCCCGACTTGCGCAGTTGGAGGGTGTTCGGAGTTCATCGAAGCAGATTTTCCGAGACGAATTGGAGGAGGCAAGGGTCCTGTTTTGGGAATTAGTCCACACGAGGGAGCGGATTGCTCGCTTGAAAGGGGCCGTTGAACAAAATGAGGAGATCCTCAAGCTTGCCAACCGGAGGATCCTCCGAGGGCTCTCGACCGACACGGATCGCATCGAGTTTGAAATTCACCGCTCGCAACTGATCGAAGAGCTCGAGAGTTTACAGCATGGGCTTTTGATTCTCGAACTTCGATTTGGATCCTTGCTGGGATCGCCAGCCGATACTCGTTTTACTACTTTGGAGAGGATCCCGCACGTTCATGATGAAGCACTCCTGCAATCCGAATTTGAGCCACTCGGGCACCCCTCGGTGGTTGCTCTCACTGCGGGCAGCTCCGTCGCTGACGCTCAAAAGAGTCAAGCTTCCCGCTGGTGGCTGCCCTCTTTGGATCTTTATGCAGGAAATTACCTCTACACTTTGCGGGATCGCGATTACCTCTCTTTGGGTGTGCGGGATGATCAAGTGGTCGGAGTGCGGTTGAGTTTTGATATCTTGGATGGTTTTCAAGCTCAGGCACAGGCTCGCGCGCTCGCCCTGCAGGTCAGTGCGCTTGAGCTCCAGACCGAGCAGAGGAAGTATGCCATCCGCGGAGAGTTCGAAGTCACGCGGGAATCCTTGAAGCACGATCACGAACTCATTCATCGCTCCGAAGAGCGGATGCGCCAAGGGCAGGAGTCGTTGAAGCGGACGCGCGGGGAGTACGAGCGGGGTGTGAAAACCTCGCTCGAAGCTTTGGCAGTGCTGCAGCGTCAGATTCAGTTCGAGCGCCAGGACGCCGAGCGCAGGCGGGACTATCAAGTCACCCAAATGAGGTTGCTCGCCCTGTTGGGCAAGTGACACGTCCTGAAGTTTTGCTCGAACCGGGCTTTAGCCCACCGAGTCCACGCGGAATCTGCGCCCTTTGATTCGCCCATCCTGTAGTCGCCTGAGCGCGATAGAAGCGATATCAGCTTGAACCGCCACGTAGCTGAAACGGTCGTGAATTTCGATTTTGCCGACTTGGGAACCCTGCAGCGCTCCGGCCTCGCCGGTCAAAGCGCCCAGGATATCACCCGGCCTGACCTTGTCCTTGCGTCCGCCCGAGATCATGAGAGTCCGCATCTGCGCCTGATAGTCGATTTCAGAAGCAAGCGCGTTCACAGTCACTTCCGCCCATACCGGAGTGTCTCCCTGTTCCAGGCGGGTGTTGACGGTCTTTTCAATCCGCTCAAGCTTGGGCTGTTCCTTTTCGCTCAAAAAAGTCACGGCCACGCCCTGCGCTCCTGCGCGACCCGTGCGCCCGATACGGTGGACGTAGTCTTCGGTCTGGACCGGGGCCTCATAATTGACCACAAGTCCCAGGTTGGGCACGTCGATCCCTCGGGCTGCGACATCGGTTGCCACGAGCAGCCGTACGCTGCCATTGCGGAAACGCGCCATCATCTGGTCACGATCGTACTGCTCCATATCACCCTGGAGCGCGCCCGCCGCTACGCGGAGGGTGCGAAGCCCCTGGACCAGATCCTTGGCGGTCGCCTTGAAGTTCACAAAAACAATGCAGCTCTCGGTCGGATACTCGCGGAGCACATACAAGAGCGCTTTCATGCGCTCCTCGGTTTCGGCACGCACGAGGATCTGCTCGATCTTGGGTGTAGCCGCGGCGCTTTTTTCGATCGTGATCCGGATCGCGTTGCGCTGGTAGCGTTTGCTGAGTCCCTCGATGGTGCGCGGAAAAGTCGCACTGAACAGCACCGTCTGTCGCTTCTCCGGGCAGTCTTCCACGATGCGGGTGAGGGAGTCCTCAAATCCCATATCCAGCATCCGATCGGCTTCATCGAGCACGAGCGTCCTTATGCCTCGCAGATCAAGCGAGCGACGCTCCAAATGGTCGATGACCCGACCCGGGGTGCCGACCACGATATGCACTCCGCGCTCGAGTGCGCTCCATTGCGGGCCGATGGGCGAGCCGCCGGCCACGACCAGGACCTGCAGGCCGAGGTGCTTTCGTCCAAGTTTGCGCAGTTCGCGCGCGACCTGGGCGCAAAGCTCGCGGGTGGGGCAGAGGACGAGGGCCTGCACTTTGCGCGACTCGATTTGGATATCGGAGAGCAGGGGCAACCCAAAGGCGGCCGTTTTTCCGCTTCCCGTCTCGGCCTGGGCGATCAGATCCTTGCCCTGCCTGAGGACCGGGATCGCCGCCGCTTGGACCGGAGTGGGATGATCAAAGCCAAGCTCTTTCAGGACTTCCAGCAAGGGGCGTGAATCGAGGAGTTGATCAAAGCGGGGGGGCTGCGTGTGGCTCATGCTGGCGCTTATATACGCTCTCCCGGCCCTTTGCACTCGCTCAATCGTCAGAGACCCGCCCGCGCAGGCCTTTCTTTTCGGATTGCCTGCGCTTGGATTGGACGCGTTTGCGCTGGCTTGAGCGGGTGGGCTCGGTCTCTTTACGCGCTTTAGGGACGTGGAGGGCTGCAACAAGCAGGGCCCGGAGTTTGGCCAGACATTCCTCGCGGTTCCTCCCTTGATCGCGGTAGGTGTCCGAACTTAATAAGATATCGCCGTCGCGGGTCAGGCGCGGACGGAGCTTCTCCAGGAGTCTTTCGCGGTGGAAGGCCGGGATGCTCGAACTTTGGAGGGCATTCCACCGGAGCTGGCACTTGGAGCTGACTTTATTGACGTTTTGCCCGCCCGGTCCGGAACTCCGGACGTACTGGAGTTCGATTTCGGAGTCCGGAATCTGAAAACTGCGGCTGATCGTGAGCATGCAATTAGTTTGAAGAGCTCACGGCGCGCATGCCACTAAATTCATGGGAGAAAACTCTTTTTGACCCGCCGCCACATTTTGGTTCCATTCCGGATGCGCTTCACGCATGAAGCCCTCCATGATCACGGTTTCAGGTCTGAGTCTCGGGTTTGGCAGCAACAAGCTTTTCGATGATGTGAATATCAAGTTCGTGCCGGGCAATTGTTACGGGCTCATCGGGGCCAACGGTGCGGGCAAGTCCACGTTTCTCAGGATCCTTTCCGGAGATATTACCTCCTACAAGGGCACGGTCTCGGTCACTCCGGGGGAGCGGATCTCGTTCCTCCGTCAGGATCATTTCAGCTTTGAAGACAAGCCCGTGCTCAAGACCGTGATCGACGGGCAGCCGGAGCTGAGCCGCGTGATCGCTGAGAAAGACGCGCTTTATTCCAAAGGGGATTTTTCGGAAGAAGACGGTGTCCGGGCGGCCGAGCTCGAGAGTCTCTTTGCCGAGCTGAGAGGATGGGAGGCGGAGAGCGACGCTGGTGCCATGCTTGCGGGACTTGGGATCGGGACCGAGCTCCACGACAAACTCATGCGGGAGCTCAAGGACACGCAAAAAGTCAAAGTGCTGCTCGCGCGCGCCTTGTTCGGGAATCCTGATATCCTGCTGCTGGACGAGCCGACCAACCACTTGGATATCGACGCGATCCACTGGCTCGAGGAGTTTTTGGCCGAGTACGAAAAAACGGTGATTGTCGTCTCCCACGATCGGCACTTTTTGAATCAGGTCTGCACCCACATGGCTGATATCGATTTCGGCCGCATCCAGCTCTACACCGGCAACTATGACTTCTGGTACGAGGCAAGCCAGCTTGCGCTCCGACAGAGTCAGGACAAACTCAAAAAGAACGCTGAAAAAGCCGAGGAGCTCAAAGCATTCATCGCGCGCTTCAGCGCCAATGCCTCCAAATCCCGGCAGGCAACGTCCCGGAAAAAGCAGCTTGAAAAACTCTCGCTCGAGGAGATCAAGCCTTCGACCCGAAAATACCCGTTCGTGGGTTTCAAGGCCGAGCGCGAAGCAGGGGACCAGTTGTTGCGAGTGGAGAATCTCTCCAAACGCGTGGACGGCAACCTGATTCTCGACCGCGTGAGTTTCACCCTAAAAAAAGGCGATAAGGCCGTATTTATCGGAGATACGGATCTAGCGGTCACGACACTCTTCAGTATTCTGATGGGCGAGATGGATGCTGACTCGGGGAGTTTTGCCTGGGGAGTGACAACCACACGCTCGTATTTTCCCAAAGATAACTCCGATTACTTCAACAAGAATGACCTCAATCTGATCGACTGGCTCAGGCAGTACTCGACCGATCAGAATGAGCACTATGTGCGTGGCTTTCTCGGGCGCATGCTTTTCTCGGGAGATGATGCCACCAAGAAGACCAAGGTGCTCTCGGGCGGCGAGCGGGTCCGCTGCATGCTGGCCAAAATGATGCTCATCGACGCCAACGTTTTGATTCTCGATGGTCCAACCAACCACTTGGACTTGGAGTCGATCACTTCGGTCAATACTGGCATCATGAAGTTCCCGGGCACCGTGCTCTTCTCGAGTCACGATCAGCAGTTCATCCAGACAGTCGCCAATCGCGTGATCGAAGTGGGATCCAAGGGCGTCGCGGACTTTGATCGCCCCTACGAGGACTACCTGCGCCTCGTTAAACCGACTTTCAACGAAGTTCGCGCCTGAGGGCCCGGACCCTGCCTCTCGATAGGAGAACCACTAAAAATGCCTCAGATCACTTTGCGAAAGAACCCTGGCGTCGATGGTCCCGAAGATATCCGGGTGAGCGTGCAGGAGCGGACGTTTGATTATCTGATGGCATCTGACGCCCCGGAAATCCGGGTTTCGGCCTATCTGGATTGCGACCTGACGCAGGTCGACTCCACTTATGCGGAGCTTTTCGTTGCGTCGGATTGCCCTTTCATTTCCACTGTGAGGCAGGTCACACCGGGGAGCCGCACCCGTAAGGTGCAGTTGCCCGGTGATATGAAAGAGGGCGAGCAGCTTGTGATTCTGGTAGAGCGCGCGGGACGATAGACGGCACGCTTCGGTTCTCATGGTATTCAATACCGCACGAACGGTGGAGTTTTGATATCATTCGATTTCATGCCGTCGCAATTTCTCCGGGTGGTTTGTTTCGCGGTTCGCACCTGAATTGTCTATATCGCTTCGCAATCTAACGGAGCTTGGATCATGGACTCTTTCAGATCAACTTCGGTTCTGTGTGCGATGGGCCGGATCGCCCGGGCGGTTTGCGTCCTATCGGCGATTCCCGGGGCGTTGCTCCCTGCAAGCGCCAATGCTTCCGATTCCGAAGTGCTCATGTCCCGGCGATGGGTGCAAAGAGCCCGCTTGGAAGCCAAAAAACGCTATTCCGAGCAAGCAAACCTCCGGGCCATCCATGGACAGCTCCTCTCGTCGCTCAGAATCCGGAATCTCACGGGCATCCTCACCGGATGGGAGGCGAGGCTCCGGACCCCCGGAGAGCTCGACTCGGCCGTGGGGAATCTGGCTGATATCCTTTCTTCCGACAAGCCGACCCAGGGTGACATCAGCAGCGCTTGGGACGCTGCGACCCTCGCGCAGCTCAATCATGACTGCGAGGGGGAGATCGGAGCCGAGGACCTGCTCGATCAGCAATACGCAGATGCATTTACGTGGTACCGCAAGGGCATCATGCGCAACGTGGATTTTCCGCTTCGGTCGCAGATGAGTTGCGTTCGCAATCAGGGACAGCGGGGACTCTGCACCGTTTTTGCCGCGACCGCTGCGTTGGAGACCCTTTACCATTAGAAATAACGGGGATTTTGCCAATTTCTCGGAGCAGGCAGCTTACCTCTGGGCTTACGCCAACGTCGATCCGGACGGGAGTACTGCTCCGAGACCATTCACCAAGGGAGCGAGCGCCGGATCAGCGAGAGTTACTCGTCCTGGGGAATGGAATACTCAAAATATCAACATCCTTGATAGAGCAGTAGCGCGCGGTTGCCCTTAAGTGATTTAAGTTACGTTCGAATTTTATGATTCTCTCAGGGGATCCAGGGCGTTTGACCTTGGATCCTCTTTTGATTTTCAGAACTTTGTCCGCCCAACAGTCACACCTATTTGACCCGAGTCCGCGTTCACGACTTCTGCTTCTTCTATCATTTCCTGGGCAAAGCCCTGAAATGCGCGAAAGACTTCGCATTTACCCTGCGAGGCACTCGCAGCACCTCCTGCTCACTCCCCATCAGCGCAGTCCCAACCCCTCTGGGGCAGGCTTTAGGGGTGGTTGAAACCTGGGTTGAAATCCTTATCTGGGCTTCAGGTCTCCATGAAGAGAGGATATGACCCCCAGGAGCACCTCAATCTCGGGAGGGCACTCGCCCCCCTGCGCGATGAAGGAATACTGATCCTGGGGAGCGGCCTCAGTTATCACAACCTCAGTCGCTTCGATGCGAGTGCGGCTCGAGCCTCGAGCCAGTTTGATGAATGGTTGCAAGATTCCCTGTTGAATCTGGAGCCTACCGAACGCCTCGATCAACTCATCCATTGGACCAGAGCCCCCGCGGCTCGAATCCGCCATCCGCGAGAAGATCACTTCATCCCACTGATGGTTGTAGTCGGCGCGGCCGAACAAGACCCCGCAACTCTCGTTTACCATGAAAAGGAGTTCTTCGGCGGGATCACGGTATCGAGCTTCAGATTCGGCAACTAGTGCGAGGGTCGGGAAAGGAAAAAGGCTGCCGGGACTGAGGTCCCGACAGCCGCAAGTACGACTGTTGGAAAGTACAAGAAGCGATATTCAGCGCACTTGATCGAAGAAATTACTTGGCTTCCGAGTGTTCAGCCTCGGCGTGCTCTTTCTGGCCGTGGTGATCTTTCTTGGCGTGCGCTTCCATCTCGGCGCGCTCTGCCTTGCAAGCTGCAAGTTCTTCAGCCGTCGGGGTGACACTCACTCCCTCAACTGCTGTACCGTCTGCCACTTTATCGACGCAATCCAGCCAAAGTCCTTTGCCTTCAGTATGAGCCCCAGGCTTATTGAGGAGTCCGGAAGTTATCGACTACTCTGCAGCGTAAAGAGTGTCTTTCATCTGGC
>Ga0172372_10003354_pt1 | contig 23581 bp, 20 predicted proteins | sample LakKiv5m_2_FD_114544 | JGI IMG/M metagenome (GOLD analysis project Ga0172372, IMG submission 114544) | Freshwater microbial communities from Kabuno Bay, South-Kivu, Congo - kab_092012_9.5m | ecosystem: Environmental > Aquatic > Freshwater > Lake | place: Democratic Republic of the Congo...
ATGCAGCTGGAATTCGGTTCGTCTTGTAGTAGCAGCCCGCCAGACAGAATCGCATTTCAGAGTCTTTAGGTTTATTTAAAAGATATCTCTCTATAGCTGTGGTGATATCATCAAATTTATTCAGCACAAAAGAACACTCGATTAATTGGTGAATAGCTACCAGCTCTGCGGGTGAAGCTTGGAGCGCTTTTACAAAATAACCATATCCCGTAGCATGATTTCTATTAACTACCTCGCACATTCCTCGACCGATTAAAGATCGGGCATCATCAGGCGATATCCTTAATGCAGCATCAAAGGAATTTCTAGCTGCCTCTACCTCACCGATAGACAGACAAAGAGTTCCATAACCCATCTTGAGTCTGACGGAATTAGGATTAATCTTATCTGCTTGAGCGAATAGGCTCTTGGCCTCCTCCACCTTACTTGATTTGGTGGCTATCTCTGCTCGCTCCATTAAATCTTGGAATACTGTTGTCTCTGTATCCAAATCAAATGTTGAGGCCATATATGCTCCTTTACCTTCTAAAATCTTTGAATCATTTAAATTTAAAACCTTTCCATAGATATTCAATGTCTGCTCGCCTAATCGAGACCAGGTGTATCTTTCTGCTTTTCTCTTTAGGTCTGGACTGCGTGGAGCATTTAAAGCTCGGGTAACTGCGTCTCGAATAGAAACCTCAGAGGCAGGATCACAGTAATAAACATCGCCCCCAAGATAATCTTCGATAGTGCCTGCATTTCTCGAAGCCACTACATTACAGCCGTAATGAGCCCCTTCAAGAGTGACCAATCCTGGCAATTCATAAAAACTCGGTAAGGCATGAACCTTGGCCGCACAATAAGCACTGGCTAACATCTCCGGATCCTGTCGACCTAAGACCAGGGTTTGACCTTTTCTCTTAAACTTTTGGACTGCCTCTGCATAATCTGGCTGATAACTAAAACCACTACTGGCTATGACTACTGGCACCTCTGAATCCTCAAGGGCCTTCAAAAGAGACAGTTGGTTCTTCCTGCTCTCTAATCGTCCAACGCATAGCACAAAATCTTTTAGACCATATTTCGAGATAAATTTATCAGCAGTGGAATCTTTTGCTACCTCGCATCCGAGATAAACAGGATATATTGGCAACCCTGGACCATGATCTCTGGCTAAGATGTCCCCCTCTTTGGGTCCTGTTACCAAAAGACCTGCGGCATTCTTAACAGTCCAGGCACTTGGAAATCCCTGGCATGGCTCAACCGAATCTAAATTTGGCTTATTTGCCGCTGCCCAGATCTGAGCCTGTTCATTTCGCACGTAATTAATTAAATAATTAGCCCAAACTCTGGACTGATAGTGGAACTTTGGAACATCTTCCAACAAAGTAGTAACCACGTAAGGAACTCCCGCGGCTTTGGCACGACGAGCTAGAAATTCAGTATACGCTGGTGTCGCTAGATTGAAGAGATGAACAAGGTCGTAGTTTCGAGGATCCTCTTTCATCTCAAGGTCGATCACAACCTTTATGCCAAGTTTTTCTAAACCTTGCTTAGTCTCATTCATGACCACCGTATCACCGCCAGGTTGGGTGATGGCATGGGTTCTATTCTGCATTAGAACCTTTAGTGGTCTGTTGTTAATCGCCATATGCTTTCCAAAACCGTGTAAAAAACCTGACTCGACTAAATAACCATACCGCCCAGATTTGTTTTAAATGGGTTGTGACTTAGCACCCCACTCAGCCCGTGTTGGTTATTCTGACACCCCCTATCAAAAGCCAGTATTACCTAGAGGAGTCTAACCAACCGTAATTACCCATAAAAAATCTAGTCCAGAGATTTCTCTGACTAACTTCGAAATCTGTTCGCACTTAACATTGCAAGACTCATACGCTGCCGATGCCAACTATAACCATCTGAAATTCATAACGATTATCCTCCCCGCTCTATCCCAAGGCTCTAAACCGCCAAAAAAATGACTATTACAATTTTATTACAATTAACTGCAGAACCGATTTGCTGAACTCGAATCTTAAGAATGAAGGGATCGAGTGGGAATTAAGGTTTGAAGGTTTTACTGGGTTCCATCAGGTTTTCATAAGGTGTGTTTTACTATAGTTTTGCAGCAAGTTTTTTGGCTTCTTATCGGTTTTGAAAAGGTTGCGCTGCACAGTTATAAAGTCCCACTTGATCCATCATCATACACTTGAGAATATCCTCTTAAGTGAATTCAAAGATTAAAATTTATAAAACATCTGCACTCGAATTGTCTTTGCAAGACTGTAAAGCCCTACCTTTTTTAAAGATAGATACGGGCTGGGATTATTCTCAATTGCCATGGTCATTTGAAGTATGCCTTGTTCAAGATATAAAAAATTTATGGCTATTGGGTAAAACCAAATTCTCTGCTGGCAAAATGCCAGATTCTCCACCCAACAGTTATATCGAGGGCCTAGCAAATTTTGATTTAATTGAATTTTTCTTTGCGGGCAAAGATGCTCGCTATAGCGAATACCATGTAGCACCATTAGGTCGATGGTGGATGCAAACATTTACGACCCCAAGGCAGAAAGATCCTGAAATGCATATTGCCAATGTGATAGTAGAATCAGACCCCTCTACCTCAAATGGCTGGGCAACTTCTCTAAAAATACCAATTAATACATGGATGAAAAATCTAGGTTCAGAGCCAATATCAGGTAATATTACCGCCACTTTCCGAAGTCAAAGTACCCCTCTGGCCAGTCTTATAAAATTGCCCGGCGAAAAGCCAAATTTTCATCAACCTACTTATTTTGCTCCGCTAGAGTTCATTAAGCTTGATTAGCTGCTCGGGCAGGAGCCTTGCTAACTTTGTCAGTGGGAAGAGTACTTAAAGTTTCTTTTACAGCTCTAAGCAATTCATGAATTGAAAATGGCTTCCAAAGCCTACAGGCTATAAGTGAGTTCATATTATTTGGGATAGCACCGGGATCGTACCCCGAGCAAAGAATCGCCTTAATTTGGGGCCTTATCTCCTTAACTTTTTTTATTAATTCAGTTCCACTTAATCCTGGCATCGTCAGATCCGTTACCATAAGGCTTATCTCTGAATTCTGCTCTATCAGGTCTAGAGCCTCTGATGATTCACGTGCTAGCAGCACCTTATACCCATTTCTCCTCAAAACTTCTCCGAACAACCTGCCGATCATCTCTTCATCATCTACCAAAAGAACTGTCGCTGAGTTTGCGGGGACTAATTTCGCTTGCTCAGATTCTTGCGCTACACCACCCGCAGCACTTTCATCAGGTAATTTGATGGTGAATTCTGTTCCGGCTCCCTCTTTACTTGCAATCTCAATAGAGCCTCCCAGACCTTTTATCACTCCATGAACTACCGATAAGCCTAAGCCTGTTCCCTCTCCCATCGGCTTAGTGGTAAAATGGCTCAAAAATTCTATCTTGAATATCTTTAGGGATCCCCAAACCGGTATCTTTGACCTTTAGCACTACATTCTTGCTAAGCTTTTCTCCCTGATCCGAGGACTCAGGCTCTCCATACAAAGAGAGAAAGAGAGTGCCCCCATTATCCTTCATGGCATAAATGGCGTTCGTGCAAATATTCATAACGACCTGAAATATTTGACTTGGGTCTGCCTTGATCAAGCAATCACAATCTAACGAGGTCTTAAGTGAGATTTGAGGGGGCAGGCTAACTTCGAGAAGCTTGCAAACCTCTTTTACTATACCTGCTAAGTCGACTGACTCTAATTTTGAGTCGGACTGCCTTGAAAAGGCTAATATCTGTTTCACTAAATTTTTTGCTCGGCTTGTTCCGATTAAGATCGAATCCAGCATGGATGACTTACTTAAGTCGTCTCTCATCTCATCTCTAAGAAGTTGCGCATAGCCAGTTATCGCGCTTAAAATATTATTAAAGTCGTGCGCAATCCCACCAGCCAGTCTGCCCAGAGCCTCCATCTTCTGGGTCTGTTGCAACTGTCGCTCCATCTCGGCACGACTTTCAATAGCGGCTCTACTCTCGGTAACATCCTCACAGATTCCAGCGATACGAATTACCTCCTTTTCTTGATTTAAGATCGGAAAGGCTCTGTCTCTAATCCAACGAATCGAGCCATCTGGTCGAATAATCCGATATTCCATATCGTATTTGCCTGTCCTCTGCAGAGGGATGGAATTATTAACCAACTCTCTATCATCGGGGTGTACAGTCTCAATCCACTTCATTGGATCACTATAGTAATATCCTGCACCCCTACCCCAAATCTCATTAAAAGCCGGACTAATATAGTAAGCTATTTTCTTGTCAGGTGAGGTTAACCAAAACACCCCCTTTATATTCTCAGTTAATTGACGGAATATCTCTTCGCTCTGCCTGAGCGCTTTCAAAGCTTCTTCTCTCTCTTTCACCACGAGAATCTGTGCAATCAAGTCTGCGATGTCGGTTGCAAATGCAATTTCAGAGGCGGTCCATCTACGAGGTTTCCCCACATGCTCATTACAAACAACTCCTACGACCTTCCCTGCCACCCTAATAGTTGCATCCAACATCGAAGAGATTCCAAACCGCTTAAGGTATTCATCCCTAAACTCACAAGTTCTTGGGTCTTCAGCCGCATCTTCAGCATCGACCGCCCTGCCAGTATATAAAGCATTAAAATAAGCTGGATAATCGGCAGCTCTCAAAATCGCACCCTGAATATGTTCAGAACTAGAAGAATCAAACAGATCAGAGCAAATTAATTCCTGCCGATCAGATGAAAATAGCCAGATACTACAACGCTTCACAGAAAGTATCTTACTTGAAACCTCTGTTACCAAGGGCAAAGCTTCGTTCACTCGACCCTCTATAACAAACTTGTGGGTGGCCAAATGAACCAACGCCATCTGCTCTTCTCGAGATTTTTTTAGAACATTCTGCTTAGCTACGGCCGCTCTTAAGCGTTCAGAGATATCCAATGCCAAAGAGGTGATCGCAATTACCTCCCCTTTTGAGTTTTTGATCGGAGTATTATACCAATCACAGATCAGCCTTTTGCCATCTCTCGTAATATTTTCATTTGTACTCCGAAAGCCTCCTTCAGCTCGAAGGAGTTCCCCAAAAAGCTGCCCGATTGAGCTTTGTAGTTCAGGGGGTATTATAAGATCTTTACCATTTCTTCCTAGAGCTTCAGCTTTTGAGTACCCGAACAACTTTTCTGCGTTCTCATTCCAGTCAATTACTGTGAAGTTTCTATCAAATACACAAATGGCCAAAGGTGTATGAGAGGTGTGAGCTAATATCTGCTGTTTTAGCTTAAAGATAAGCCGCTTTTGATTATATGAATAAAGAAGAGATAGACAGAGGGTTACAAAACTAAGCGCCGCTATGAGCGCTAAATTAGAACCGAAACTAACTCTTTGAAAGATTGCTGCGAAAGATGACGACAAAAATCCTAAGACCCCTAGGGCCAGCATCAAGATTCTTTTGATCCAAGGACCTTGCAGCTTTTCCACCAACCCCCGAAAGAGGTAACGGACTAGACAGTATCAAATAAAGGGCTGGATTCTAACTTTTATTTATTAAGTCGTTTCAGAGGCCTCTTGAGCCTACAACTATTTAAATTCTTTGATGAATAATTTAGTCCTCTAGGGCGCTAACTACTTGATACCCAGTTCTAATCTCATCGGTAGGGCAAGATTCCTCAAGGCAACTTGGATCTTGAACTGCCTCCTCTGATTCCAAACCCGTATCTACATCAAGAACATCGAGTGATGCTTGGGCAAGGGGTGTTGAACTTCTCTCCAAACCCAAGACTCCTCTATAAATTCCAGCTCCGCCGATCAAAATTAAAACGCCACAACAGATTGTTATGATATAATTCTGAGAATTGTTAGCCATAGGTACTTCCAGATACAAAAGGGTGATCGACCACAACCTTTCTACAATTGAAAGAGATATCCAGCAAATAAAATATCTTTCTTAAAGTAAATCGGGCGGGATATGCTTGCCCAGGTTGAATTATTAAGCGGAAACAGTATGGATCTAAATAAGTTTGGCATAGATAAAATAACGGGCTTTTTACCTCCACAAGATCCCCTCAAGCAGCTCCCATCCAAGTTCGAACCCTGGGAGAGTACGGCCGAGCAATTACCTAAACTCCTGGTGACCGATCGAATCAGGGAAATTTTAAAGAAGTTGCCAGAGATTGAACCATCCTCGCTGAACTCCAAGGCAGAACTTGAGAGAGCAATGATGCTTCTATCATACATAGGGCACAGTTATGTTTGGGGCGAAAAGACTCCACCAAGTATTCTTCCAAAAAATATTGCGGCACCCTGGCACTCAATAGCTAATCGTTTAGGCAGACCGCCAGTGCTATCATATGCCTCCTACGCATTATGGAATTGGCTCAGAATAGATCCCAAAGGTCCAATTGCCTGCGGGAACATCGCTCTTTTACAGAATTTTCTAGCTGGTATAGATGAAGAGTGGTTTATCTTAATTCATATCGACATAGAGGCCAGAGCTGCTAAAGCTATCAATGCCATTCCTTTGGCTCTGGAGGCTAGGGATCAGAAAGATCCTCTGAAATTAATCGCGGCTCTTAAAGATATATCTACATCGTTGATATCGATCAACGAAACCATGAATAGAATGCCAGAGCACTGTGACCCTTATATTTATTACAATAGAGTCAGACCCTACATACACGGCTGGAAGGATAATCCATCTCTGCCCGCTGGTCTTGAGTATGAAGGAGTGACTGCTTACGCTGGCAAACCACAAAAGTTTAGGGGAGAGACTGGGGCTCAAAGCTCTATCGTTCCAGCCTTAGATGCAGTTCTTGGTCTCGGGCATGAAGACGATCCGCTGCGCCAATACCTAAACGAGATGCGGGATTATATGCCACCGGAACATAATAGCTTTATTAAAGCAGTCGAAGCCGCGGGCTCAGTTAGGGAGTTTGTAAAGGCAAATATGGCAAGCCGACTTGAACTGAAAGACCTCTACAATCTATCCGTAACGGAGATCGAAAAGTTTAGAACCACACACCTCACTTATGCCGCGAACTATATTAATAAACAGAAGCAAACAAGTGAGGCTAACCCAACGGCCGTCGGCACTGGCGGCACTCCTTTCATGGTTTATTTAAAAAAGCACCGAGATGAAAGTACAAAACACCTATTATAGGGCTATTTTAAACGCGCGACCCCGTCTTTGATAGCGGCGTGCCTTACTCTCTCAGCAACCAACTTAGGTACATCCATTTTAAATGGATCAGGAATAATATAAGTCTCGCTGAGCTCGTTCTCCGGTATGGCTGAGGCAATGGCCTGAGCAGCTGCCAGCTTCATACCGTCTGTAATTTTAGTTGCTCGACACTCTACGGCACCTTTGAAGATACCCGGGAAGCAGAGCACGTTATTGATCTGATTCTGATAGTCACTTCTTCCAGTGCCTATGATTCTAGCAATTCCCTCTATCTCCTCCGGCATAATTTCAGGAGTTGGATTGGCCAAAGCAAATACAATCGGATCTTTTTTCATTTTCTTGACGTCATCAACATTGATAACACCAGGCTTAGATACTCCGATGAAAACATTGGCGCCCTTCATCGCATCTTTAATTGAACCTTTTTCATTTTCTTTGTTGGCAAAGGAGAGGATCTCATCCTTCATCGGATTCATGCCACCTTTACGACCTTTATAGACGATTCCCTCGCTATCACATGGCACAATATTGCCTACACCAACGGCATTCAGCATCTTAGCTATCGCTACTCCACCAGCACCTACGCCGCTGATGACTACCTTAAGATCAGACATCTTGCCGCCAATGACCTTAAGAGAGTTCATTAATCCAGCAAGAACCACACAGGCGGTGCCGTGCTGATCATCGTGGAAGACCGGAATATCAAGACGTTCTTGTAGGGCTGTCTCTATCTCAAAACATCTTGGAGCTGCGATATCCTCAAGATTGATTCCGCCAAAATTAGGCGCCAATAAGGTCACTGTTTCAATAATTTTATCAGTGTCCTGGCTATCTATGCAGATGGGGAAAGCATTCAATCCACCGAACTGTTTAAATAAAACTGCCTTACCCTCCATCACTGGCAAGCCCGCCTTAGGTCCGATATTCCCAAGACCTAGTACCGCAGTTCCATCAGTTACTACCGCGATAGTAGAGCCCCGCATCGTGTAATCAAAAACTGCTTCAGGATTTTTGGCGATGTGATTACATACCCGAGCCACTCCTGGAGTGTAAGCCTGCGATAATTGATCCCTGTTCTTGATGTAGATCTTTGGCTCAACTTTTAACTTCCCACCCTCATGGAGAGCAAATACATCGTCCCTTACCGATTCAAATGTGTTTTCAGGGATAGCCTTGATTCTTTCAATCACTCTCTTGGCATGCTCTTCGCTCTTACAGTGCATGGTGATTGTTCGATAACGGTAGTTGAAATCAGATGCGAGTAGGTTTACCTCTGCGACAGAGGCCTGCTCCTCCCCTAAAATATTTACCACCTTAGCAAGATGTCCAGGCTTATTTCTTACCTTTAGCTGCATAGTATAAGAGAATGCAGCAGAGGCTTTTTCAGAACTCATTTTACGCTCCTAATTTGCTCCAGAGCCGTAGATTAGCAGACCTTCCAATCCTACTTCAATACCGCATCTATATGATTTTATTGTTATTTACTAATAAAGTGGGGCATCCCGCCGAATTGGAATAACCTCAGTTGCATAAGGAATTCCCAGATACCCCTCACGCACGGCTAGTTGAGCTCCCTTGATCAGCCTCATATTCCATACTCCCGGGTCATATGGCAGCGTTAAATGCAAATCAGAACCACCCAGCTCTATAGAGCTAAGACGAATTACGGAGTGACCATCTGAACCCTTCCCCGGTCCTCGATCAAAAGCCTGCAATAGATTCAATTGATATACCCTAGTCTGTGAGTTGTCTTTGTTAAAATTTATATATTCATAGATGCTGAACACGGCAAACACGTGAGTAATCAGAGCACACACAAGTAAGACCAAAAAAGATTCATGCGCCTTGCTATGACCCTTGATCACTGGAAATAAATACATCCCGAAAAATAAAACCGAAGAGCTCCAGTATGGCCAGGATTTGGTTATATAATCTTCAGCACCATAGATTGGTACACAAAAGTTTTGCTGATTAATAAAGGTAATTACAAAGCCTAATATGAGCGGAACAATCAAAATACTGGTCGTAATCCATGTGGCACTGCGCGGAACTTTAAGTTTACTTGCATCATATCGGGGCATGGCACCCACAACTATAGGCTCTGGTTTTGTGTTGTGAGCTGACTTTTCGAGCTCTTCTTTCAAAAGCCATAAACTACGGGCAATTGCCTCCATTTGCTGACCAGACACTCCAAGTGTTTTTAAAAGCTTCGGACCTCGAGTAGTCAAATATCCAAATTCACCTTCAATTTCCTGAATACCTAGTCGGAATAAGTTTACCACCGCCTCTCTTACTTCTTGTGATTGAAGCCATGATTTTACAACTGCATGCGACTCAGTATCGATATAAAAATCTCTATCGAACCCGATATCCCCGGATTGAATCTCAGAAGACAAACCCGATGCCTTACCAAAACGTTCAAATGCTCCCTCTCGATGGATTACTACTCGCGGGCCAGAACATGCCAAAGATACGATCATTCCCTTGGTGGTTTTAGAGTGATCATAGGTCGCTGTTAATCCAGGATACTTATCGGCTAGCGATTCCCCCAGTTTTTTGATTTGGGCTACACACCAAAAAACCAACACTGGAATCCCTATCATCAAAACAACAAACAGAAACGCGATTAGAGCGGTGGCACTCATAGTTAGACCTATATCCAAATTTGGTATCTCAAATTATCATCGAATCTCTGGGTCGCCAAAGAAAAAATAAAAAAGGCCGGGTTCCCCCAGCCTTTTTCTATCAATTTTTGCTAATTCTAGTTAGCAGCCACCAATTTTCTGAAGTACAACTCCAAGGAATCGAGCACTGGCTCCAACTTCTCTTGAATGGTCTTGCCCAAAGCCCACCAAGATTGATACATCTGCTGCTGACAGATCTCATGGCAGATAGTGGTAAGCTCTGTTACTTGCTTAGTTATATCGTATTTAGCCTTATCAGCGGCTGGCACAACAGCTTGCAGAAGACCATACCACTCAAAAAAGGCCTTCAGGTCTCTAACGCCGATCATCAATATTTTATTCCCCTCGTCATTCATGCCGGCTTGGAAAGACTGACGAGCCGAACGGAAGAGTATAAAGGTATTTTCGATGAGGTTAGGGGTTGCTTCAGTCCGATCTCTCAAAAATTCTTGCGGAGTAGTAGTAACTACTTCCAAAATATCAGTGCTAGAGAATTGAGTAGGAGCAGCAATCCATTCAGATTCTGTAAGATCCCTACCATTTATTCTTAGCGCAGTAATTACATGAGTTGGATCAATTGAGCTCTTGATTAACTCAACAACATCCGTCATGCGGGGAAGAGTTGAAGCTTTGAGTCCACTTTGCTGACCATTTAGTTGTATTTGGAACATGGCAGTTTCCTTAATTTAACTGTTTATAAAAATTGCTTAACTTTAAACCTCTTCTTGCCAAGCTGGCGTAATTATCTCCCATTTGAGATGCCAATGAAGTTGGATCGGATCCTGAAATATTCTCTTTGGCAAATATAAACATCCGGGTTAATAAGCCTAGCTCGGGGTGTCGGAATCCCAACACCTCGATAGCCTTATCAACCCCTGCTAATTTCTCACTCACCTCTCTTAAAGCAGAGGCGGGAGCTCGATGGTCTGCCACCACTTGTAACAATTGTGTAATAGCCTGTTGGCCTTCCTGAGCTACGCTCACTACACCCTGAATTCCCTCAAAAAATGAATCATATAACCCCAGAGCCGAACGATTAGGTGCCTGGTCCTGTACTGGATACTCAGCCAACTCATTAAGCCATACCTTCCTGTAGGCTTCTCTAAACTTAACTACTCGGCTGTCTTGCACCTCCGGATTCAGAGCTTCCATGTCATAGAAGCCTTTATCATCGAAACAAGTTCGGTAAACAACGAGATTTTTAGGCGACATGAGATGCGCTGGAATTTTTCTCACATCTCCGGCAATCCGAGCCATAGTAATTTCGGCCAAAAACTCAGGCTCAATTAGATCATGGCAATCTGGGCGCGAGCAGTGCTTGGTTGGATTACATGGGCCACAAGAAATAATTGGTTGCAATACAATGTTTCCGTCACTGTAGGGGCCAGTTTCAAAACCTAAAGCAGAAGCTAAAAACATAGCGACGACTGGAGTGCCAACCGCCACCGACATATGCATAGTTCCAGTATCACCAGTAACGAGAATTTTACACTCCTTTAGCAATGCTCCTAATTGAACTAGCGATGTCCTGCCTACAGCAACACCGATGTTATCAGCACCAGATTTTTGAATAATCGACTCAATAATTGGCAATTCTGACTTAGTGCCAGTCATTACAATTCGAGCATTGTATTTATCCCTTAGAAGCCTCAAAAAAGGGGCGAATCTATTTGGCGACCATTGACGCTTGCCCTGACTGGCTCCAGCTTGAACCGCGATAAGGGGACCAGAATTTGTAAAATTAAACTCATTCAATAGATTGCTAGCGTAATCAACGCTGGCATCATCGACCTTCATTTGAAGTTGCAGCGGATGTTGCTCCACATCAGCAGAGCATCTAAATATATCAACTAGATTCAATGTATTAAAATGTCTGTTGGTGTGATAGACACACGAGGCAAACAGTTTTGCCCAGTCCGATTCAATAACCCTGTAACCCTCATCATCAGAAGTCCAGCCGCCATGACGTTTGATATCCAACATTTTTAGTAGCAGAGCGGTATAGGCCGAGTTGGACATATTAAGGCAGTAATCAAAGTTTTTAGACTTTAATTTATCAACTACCTCATCAATGTATTTATAGGCATCGATAATTCCCTCACCCTCTAAGGCCAAAGCTCTTACTACCATTCCTAGATCTAGAGCCACCACATCATCAATATTTGGAAGCAGGTCACAGATCCCTGCAAATTGCTTCTCAACCAAAACTGTTATTCGGCAGTTCGGATTTTCCATCTTCATGCCGGCAATTGTCGGGGTGGCCTGAAGCATGTCCCCCAATCGGGTGATATTCACCAAGAGAATATTGTTTTTTTCGGCATACTTTCTCTTCATGCCTGCCCCTTCTTCTCTTCTTTCTTCATATGAACTATCTGTGAAGTGATATGGTGCAAGAATAACAACTTCTGCTCTGTATCAGACAACTTGCCTTGGCCGGTTATTATTCCCTGAACTAAGCTTTCAAGTCTCGGCATGTCACCTCGTTCAAATGCCTCCTGACAGCGCTTCTTAAGCTCTGGATGCTTATCAGCCCTTCTAATCATAAAGTTCCATGGGCTACTGAGCTGCTTATTATGCAGGAACTCAAACCTTGTGCCGTAGATAAGACCAAGCATCTGCTTCAATCTAATCTCGTAGGTATGCTCTCTCAAAACACGAGCTCTTCCCGCGTCTGCAATTCTCTTTCGCTCCTCGGGCTTATTAGAGTAATAAGCAATTTTTTCTTTGAGATCAGCACTATCCTTGAATGTAACTACCTCTTTACCCGCCTCGAAAACCTCAGGCAGAAGAGTCCTTTCATCAACCAATTGAAATGCAGCACAAGATGCCAATTCAAAAGTTCTTGGATTAACAAAGTCGCCACCCGGATCAACATCACCACGCTCTGCAGAGGAATGGAGATTTATATTTATATCCGTAGCATTAAAAATTTTGATGTACTCTTCGGGCGTTAATCGTCTACCGCTTTCTTGCACCAGATCTCTAAATGGCTTCATGTCTGGCCACTCTGTGCCCCATATTTTTAAGGGAGTATTTGCAAAACCAGAGAACACCTGAAGCCGATTGTAATATCCTGCTCCCACGAAGCTTAATGGCGATCCCCAACGCACTTTCTCGTCTATAGATAGCTGTAATGGCTGATGAATCATCGTATCCGCCGCCAGAGGTAAGTAGTGGACCTCTCCTGCGCCGGCTGACTTTATGAGATCTAAGCACTCACCTTTCTGAATGGTGAAAATATAGTCATAGTATTTGGCCATTTCGCGCCAATAAGTAAATCTAAGGTAATCTTCCACAAACCATAATACTGTGATGATTCCTCTTTTCCTGATCTCTTGTAATACTGCTGGGGTCAGTGGCGCTTGCGCCATGCATATCAGAATATCGACAGGATTCTCGTTCAGTGATTCTAGAACTACCGAGGAGACCAACTGGGCATAGTTATTCTCGGCGTTATTTCTGCAGTTATCTAGCCGTAAAAGCTTTCTTATCTCTTTGAAAGAGGAGCTAAATCCACTTAAATCAATTTCACGGGTCAACTGATTAAGAGCCGCGAATCCTCTCGTGCAATAACTCATAATCGGCAAAGTCCCACCCATCAAAGGACCAACCACACCGATACGAGGCCTCAAAGCAGTGAATCCTCTCCGCTCATAAGCAAATCTCTTGACCTTCACTAGATGCTCAGGATTTATTACCTGAGCTTGGGGGCGAATAAGAAGCTCAAAATTATTAGGAAGATTTTCTGGCAGAAATCCGGTACCGACACAGAGCTCGGTAAGAGAATTTAAGACATTCCGTAGATCTCTTGCCTTTAGCGCTACGATGAAAACATCCACAGAAGGCTCAATTACAGCTACAGCTGCTTTTGTGAGTTTCAATAAAGACTCAACGTGATAACCCGCTCCGAATCCGTAAATTAGCAGTCCACTAGCTTCAGAAAATCTCTCATCTCTTAAGTACCGCTCCACCCAAACTGCGCCAGAGGAAACCGGTTTATCAGGATGATCTTGGCAATTTCCATCGAGAGAAATTACCTCTCCCTCCAAAGTTAAAATTACCTCGGCTTTGGCAGATTTATTTAAGGATTCAAGGACCACTCCCGCCGCCCTAGGGAATCTCTGACGCAAAACAGAAAGATTAGAATCTAGTATCGCTCCAGCCGAAGATGGCGACCTGGGGACAGGCGATCCAGCCGCTGCTTGAATCATCGGATTGATTATAGAATCACTCATGGGGCAAAACCTTTCTCTTACAGTGACGCAATAGCGCACACTCCTCGCTCAGTATTTGATGCTGATAGGTAAGAAATGGATCCCTGAGCTTATGGCCTTATAAGCCCATGATTTTATTAGCTAAACAGCCCGCACATGACCTAGAGTGTCAACCCTGCCCTGCGCCAGGTTTGTTTTACCGATGCTCAACAACCTGCCCTAGCGGGAATCTGACCTTTGGCAATTTGGCCAGCGGATCTTCCGCGGAGCGATAACCCGCTGTTGCTACAACTACCGTTGCATATCCAGAGTTAGTGAGTCCAAGAATCTCATCATATTTAGCTGGATTTATACCTTCCATGGGGCATGCATCAATACCCATCAAAGCCGTGCTCTCTAAAAACATCCCCAAAGCAATATAGACCTGCTTAGTTGCCCAAGTATTTACATCAAAGGTATCACTTGGTCGACTTACAAAATCTACCATCATTTTTCTGTAATCTGCCAAAGCTGCTAACGGCGTGCCGCGAGTGGCTGAAATATTTTTAAGATGCGCATCAATGTCAGCCACACTCAGGTTCCGCCTCATGCAGAATACCACCATGTGAGAGGCATCAACGATCTGAGGTTGGCCCCAAGAATACTCCTTCAGGGCAGCTCTTAATTTACTATCCTGCACAACTATAAACTTCCAAGGCTGAAGTCCGAATGAAGATGGACTCAGGTGGAGGGTCTGCTCTAAAGCACTCCACTGCTCTGCGGGGATCTTCTTAGAAGCATCAAACTTTTTAGTGGCATACCGCCATCCCAGAGCTTGCAATAAAGAATCAGATAATACGGCCATATTAAACTCCTTGGTTAATGGCAAGTATTATCTTATGACAGCTCTGTTTTGGCAAATCTTTAACGGCCCTTGCGGCGATCAATCATCGCCCTGAAGTCAACTAGTCCCTGAGCTGCGGATTCCAACTTATTCTCGATTTGGTTGACCGTACCCTTAATCCACTCTAGGGATTCTCTCCCTCGCTCACCTGTTGCCCCACTTGCGTATCCTGCGCCTCGGATCAGGTTCTCGGTCACATCGGCTGCGAATTTAGGCAAAAAATAAAATCCGGCCCCTGCTGCTGCTAACGTAACAATAGGTGGAACGATTATTGGGGTTACTCCCGCAAACAACGCCTGAGCCCCACCAATTATTACCCCGGTAGTTGCAATCTTAGCAACGCTCTTGCCGGCAGAAACAACGACATCTTCTCCGGTAGAGATCCCCATATCCTGTTCTTTGAATATAGCCTTACCGAGATCAAGTAGCCCTGTTAATCCATCAAATATCTTACCAGCACCTCTGACAGCCTTTGAAATTGCCGGAAATCTTTTCCCCCAGGATAGATCTCCATGCTTAGGATCTGCTGTTTCGGTCAGCATTGGAAAGAAAACATCATTTCGCATCCTTTGTGCAAATGGCTCCTCTCGATTTAGAGATACCGTTGGTTGTCCCTGAACAACTACAGCGTTATAAACATCATCAACTGTGACACGGTTAGAGTAGGAGTCGTTACTTCTGAATAAATTACTCCAAAAAGATGGTCCTGCCATAAATCCCCCAAAAAAGGTTAATTCAAGAATCCAAATATTAATCGGGGAAAACGGCAGAAAGTTGCGCCTGAACGGTAGACCGCCAAGAATAGTAGGAATAATAAGATTCAGTCCCTGAAATAGGCTCTCGGGTTACTGAAGGACTAGTTATTACAGAGCGATACCTAAGCCTTTCTGAACGGCCTGTTGACCAGCCTTCTGAGCCGCCTCTTCAGCCTCTAACTCAGCTGTTGGTCTCTCAAGAATAATTTCTCGGTAAGCAGAGTAAATAGTATTGAGTAATTCAACGACTTTTTCTACCTTCTTAGCATCTCTGTGCAGATTAGCTTCTGTGAGATAGAAAAGCATAAAATCATATAATCGATCTAAATCTCTGGCGATATCGCCCCCTTTCTCATGATCGAGGGTATTCATCAATTCGGTGATAATTGCTTGCCCTTTGCAAAGGAAGCGGCAGAATTTTGCGATGTCCTGCTCTTCTAGACCTGCTTTGGCTTGACGCAGGAATTTGATTGCTCCCTCATACATCATCAACAATAGACGACCGCGATCTGTCGTTGTGACCTGAACGGCTTTGTACTGGTTATATGCATTCTTCGGGTACATTCGTACTCATCCTCAAAGTTGCTGCTGTTACTACTATCGTCGCTACGGCTGACGGGGCTTTACCGTAAAGTGGGCGGGCTACAACGTTGCCTCTAAACGTTCACCTGTAGTATCGCCAGGGACTTAAAAGGCCTTGAGCAGAAATTTAAAAGAATGGGCAGCCGGCCATACAAAGGCAGCGAACCCCATAGAATAAACAGTACTTTCAAATAGTTATCGTTGCTATTTGAGAGCCTCAGCTAACGAATCCAAAGCGTTAGCTGCACCCTGCATTGGAACAGATAAAATTCCTCCATCGACGGGAATCCTATCAACTAATTTTAGTTTTATAGTTTTGCCAGGTGGCGAGATCTCTTGAACGGATTTATTTAATTCAGACCAGAAGAGAGGTATCCCCCGAGATAGAGAACTATCAAGTGCCACCTCTACAGAGGAGTTACCATCAAGTTGTTCAACAACAGAGGCGAAAGCCAACAAGGCTGACAGTCTAGCCGCTCTTACAATTAATCTTTCAACTATACTGGAGCAGCTCTTTAATTCCTCTGATGACAATTCTAGCTTGTTGGCAAATTGCGCTGGGCTATTGAGGCACGCGGCCAAGTCTGCGGCTGTTAACATCTCGTATGCTTTCGATCCGAGAACCTTAAATCTCTCTGCTAAGTTTTTTAAACTTTTTTCCTTGCCCGAATTATAAAGCACATGGGACACGAAGAGCTTTGGCAGATTCTGACCTGACACAAGGTGCTCTATGATACCAGCTTTGAAGCCTGGTCCTATCAAATCAGCCTCTCCTACCAAGGAGGTATCAACTTTCCAGGTAGTACCCATCTCTGCATTGCAGATGATAGGGCCGCTGGAGCTATTTTTAACTATAGTGGCATTTAATCCAGTAGAGGCCACCATTCCGGCAGAAGCTGTTGGCCAGGCCTTCATAGTTAAAGGAGTATCGTTACCAACTAAAGTTAAATTAATTTTTAAGCCGCCGTGTCCAAAGGCCTGCGCAAAAACTACCCCGATTTTGTCTCCATTTTTAACATCTCGACAAAACCATTCCCCCTTGGAGTAATGCTCTCGACCTGAAACAACCCCCTCAATACCAAATCCCGGAATTACAGGATTATCCATGGCGTTTGACCAAACAATTCCGAGACCCCATGGACCTTCTTTATTTAGAGCATTTTTACTAAGGGCTTCTTTTGTCCTCTCAGCAACAGCAGATGCAAACCTCTCTAAATTTGACCCTTGATGAGAAGAATCATCGAAGGAATCATTCGGTTCCTCCATTAACACAGCCCAGACTTCCTTGCCTGACTCTAACCTTCGGATCCCTACCTTAGTAGATGTGCCTCCGATATCTATTAATATGAGTTGAGGTAGTTTAAGTTCCGCCTTCCGAAGAGGGATACCACTAGATAAGGCCCTAAATTTGGGCTCGCCCGAGTTAGAGCCTGCTCTAACTGCCATCTCCTTCACTAATTTGACCCAATCAGTTTTCTTATCCAACCAGAATGATTCCATACAGTTAGCGCTATCAAATAAAATTAAACAGCATCTCTCAGGGCGAATTAGGGTTGTATATATCAACTATCAAGAAATCTATCAAAATTTACTTTTGGGGTATCACTAATAAACTCTATTCAATAGACTCTTGTTGGTGATTTAGGGTATCTTCCTGCCCCCATTTCTAGCTAAAGCAGGAATGACTTTGACATTATAATCATCGAGTAGTCGAATTATCTCTCCTAGCCTAGGGTCTCAGTTTCTGAATTAAACAGTAAATAAACCCGTCCTTCTGATCTATCGGTCAGACAATTTTCATTTAAAAATTGCAACCCTCGGCTAGGGTAGAGCAAAAAGGTTCTAATCCTCCTGTAAGCAAAGTCGCCACCCTAAGGGATTAATATCCCACTGGGTGGCGGCTTTGACCGACCATAGGAGGGTAAAAATGCTAAACTTGATCAAAGCTGACCAGGTCCTTCTCAGACCTGGCAGACTGGTCACCAAATCGAATGGCTCGATGCAACATTCGATTCGGTATCACCGAATTGCAACGGACGGCGACGGGACCCTTTATGATAGTGCGGAGGCCATCTCCGAAACTTTCAAAGAGGGACTCAAAGCTCTTCAGGGCGACGAGCCGGTTTCGGCTGACGACTGGGAGCAGCACTACGCCCCTCTCATCCCGCAAGGATGGGCCTGGAGGCAGACGTGGGCAGTCAAGATCCGGATCATGGGCCCCAAAAGGGTTCGTATGAAGGAAGCCTCGGCTGATGAAATCGCTACCTTCGGGGCAGCGCTCGGTTCGGAACTTGTTGGAACGGGAAAGCTTCGGATTCGTCCGATCGACCCGGTCTGTCAGGTGATGAAGCGAATGAGCGTCCATGGTATCGATGTGCATCTTGTGACGGGAACGCCTGAGGCGATGGCTCGCGCCTTCGTCAAACAGGTTGACCTGCAAGATACCATCAAGGAGATCCGTGGGCCTGAAAGGTATACCCATGGCAAACCCCACCCCGAGCCCTTTCTTCCCTTCCGGGGAGAGTCTCTCGCGCTCGAAGATACTCCTAACGGTGTTGCCTCCGCTTGCGCGGCCGGCATCAAAACCGTGATTGGGTGTCTCCGAACCGATGAGGCCAGAGCTACCGCCTTCAGGCAGCTCTGGGCTATCACGTTGTGGAATCCCTGCAACGTCATCGTGATCGCGGACTGGAATCAACTGGTCTGTGATTAATTACGGCCCAGGGACGTTTTGACCTAACCCGTCAGACGTCCCTGGGCAGGTTTTTTATCTTGGTTGCAGCTCTACCCTAGCACCGCTTGATTCAATCTTCGGACTAAATCCTTTTAAAATTCGTATAACCTCTTCATCTGTGACCTGACTAAAATCATTGTACCAAGCACCCACTCCGCCAAAGTATTCAGGCAAATCTAACGCAAACATATTATTAACGGTTGGCCTGAGGGCTTCAAAGGTATTCCTAGGCGCCACGGGCACAGCGACTAATATTGATTTAGCCCCGAGTTTTTTTAATGAAGATATCGCCACCCTCATTGAGGCTCCCGTTGCTAACCCATCATCAATAACGATCACAATCTTATTTTTTACAATCGGGATTTTGCAATTATAAAGCTTGCAACGCGCCTCGAGCTTTTTTTTCTGCACATCTATCTCGTGCGCGACCGCCTCGTTGGAAACATTTACTATAATATCTGGGTTTAGAGCTCTCTCTCTCCCAAAACATCGAGGGCGCCCATAGCGAGCTCTTTTTGCCTGGGAAATCCCAATTTTCTTATTAGATAAACCTCAAGGGGTACATTTAATTCTTTCGCTACCTCCGCAGCAACTGGAACGCCACCTCTGGGTAGAGCCAATACTAATACATCTGGATTATCTTTAAATTCTTGGAGAGCAACTGCTAATTGGCGCCCAGCATCTTTTCGGTCGGCAAAATTATGCAAAAAAACTAGCATCTAAATTAGTGCGCGCCAAGCTTTACCGATCGATCTCGGCAAAAACCTCCTCCATAACACGGTCTCTATGCTTACCGAAATACTCCGCAGACCGGATATGGATCACAGAGTAACCGAAAAACGATAGCACTCTGTTTTGAAGAATGTCTTTGCCCTGCAAACCTCCTCCATTCGGTCCGGTGGTCCTATGAAATCTAGCCCCATCACATTCAATGGCAATTTTGCGGAATCCTGCTGTCAATTCAAAATCAACTTCGACTCCACCGATGAATGACTGTGGCTTAATTTCCATACCGTTTTTAGACTGAAGCTTCTTAAGGTCTTCAAACACAGAAATCTCAAACGGAGTCTGCGCCTTCGGATTAACCTTTAAAACTATAGAATCATATCTTTCAAACCGCATATCTGTAGGGATAACTCCGCCTCCGACCAAGGCTGAATAAACCTGCAGCCATTCAGCATCGTTATCTAGCTGATTTAAGATCTCAGGAGTTACAACCCTAGTTAATAGATCAGGATACAATATACCCACACCCCAGGCCGACTGAGCCAAAGCTTGGCTGGTGATTATCCTGTTAGGCTCGGACAATTTTGAAACAGTCGCCTCGAATAATTTCTTATTGCCGATATGACTAAGTCCATATCCAAAAAGTAAATTGGCGATATTTTTGTTGGAGAATGAATTTAAGATCTCTAAAGAACGACTTGCGATCCTTTCGAATAGTTTTTCATCTCGGTACCGGAGCTTACCCATGGCCCAGGAGATGGTGGCCAAATCCTCTGCATTTGCTCTATTAATCTTCCCGCTCTCTTGAAATTCCCTTGAGACAAACCCTAACAGATCATCTCGCTTGAAATTAAGACTAGCAAACCCCTTGCATATATTAGCTAGATGACGAGGCTCGCACCGCCTAATCTTACTATTTGCCATATCAACAAGCGCGTTTAGAACCTTGGGACTACTACTATTCCATTCGGCAAAAGTAGACAAAACACTAGCTATATCAATCGGCATGAAAGGCTTCCGAGTTCTTGCTATCTCCTCTCCTACCTGAGCAATTACCTCAGGTTGAAGATATCGTAACTTCGATAAGCTCCACAAACTTGTAGAGAGCCCCTCTGGAGTAAATGCTGACAAATTTCTGCCAAATTTTGCGACCATCAGCTGCATAATCTCTTCAGGACGAAATCCAAAAATCGCAAAGCTCCAAAGCACATTCGAAATTTCTTTTGGAGATAACCCAACCTCTGGCGAATTCGAATTAATCCGCGGAGTCAACTGCCGTATGTATGGCTGAAATATATGAGATTCCAAAAGTTTTAAACTCTCTTCTGACAGTAAGGCAGCCGCATCAGGATCGAATCGTAAGTTTTTAAAACATTTGGCTAAACGGTGGACTAGCTGGATAGAGATCTCAATAGAGTTTCCTGACCGATTCTGTCCTGCCCCATTAAAATGAGAATCTGCAAAATTTATTAAAGTTCTAAATTTGTCGCCTTCTGAAAGACGTCTATCGTGAAGAACATCCTCTATGAGAGAGGATTTGGCCTTATCTTTTAGCGAGTTCTTCCACTCAGCAGATAGATCGATGTGATCGTTGGCTGGGTGCTTATGATTAGGATGATGGGACTTCCGGTGATGCTCAAAGTTACTGCTTTCTTGATGCATAGGGGGCGGATAGTCTCATATCCGCCCCGTGAGTCAACTAATATTATTGGTCAATATAAGGGCTAGCTCTTATATTTAACAGAACAGCCATAAGGAGTAGTTTCGGTCACGGTTACAGGCTTATCAGAGAGAATCTCCTTTAGGGCCGTATTCACGTAATTCCTGGCATCAGACTCATCTCCGTATGGATCAGAATCAATCGCTCCTGAGTAAGCGACCTTGCCATCCTTATTTACTATGAACATGTGTGGCGTAGTCTTGGCACCATAAGCTCGGCCCACTTTGCCATCAGCATCATTCAAAACTGGATAAGACAATTTAGATTCCTCAGACCATTGCTTTAACTCCTCATCCTTCAGGTAATGAGTTGAATTAATAGTTAGCCACACAACCCCCTGCGCTGAGAATGTCGAGGCTAAGTCCTTCATTGTGCCCTTTCTGTAGTGCCTCTTCACAAATGGGCAACCCGGATTAGTCCACTCAAGCACAACAATCTTACCTAAATAAGATGAGAGCTTATGTTTGGCGCCTGCAGTATCAACTAATTCAAAATCTGGCGCCGCCGTTCCTATCTTTAATTCGGTGTCGGCTAGTGCAAATGAAGTTGTAAGAGTTAAGAACAGCGCTAAAATAATACCCTTCATAAATCCTCTATAAATTAAACTTATGTGAATAAGAGTGTCGGCTCGAGGCAGACGAAATAATAACCTCGCCCTCCAGCTCCTTTAAATTCATAGACTCTGAATCTAAACGCTCTAACTGAAAATTTACAACTGTTTTCTTGCCCAGAGTCTCAATTTTTAGATTACTTATTTTAAAATTTCTAGGAAGAACCGGCAACCAATCAACCTGAGTGGCAGCTTTGTTCCACTCAAATACAAGTTCATGATTCGAAACCTTGCTATTCAAATTGCTCAGAGTGGCGGCGGTTGTTACTTTACCAAAATTATCGGTCAGAGCTCTTGCAATTTTATTCTCCCAGGGCCCAAGATCCGCCACCGTTATTGCGGAATTTTTAAGAATATCCTGAGCGATCAAGGAGAATTCCGCCTTACCGGGAACACATATCTTCTGGCTACATCCGACCCATCTGGCTTGAATTTTTATTGGCTCCTTACGGACAGCTGCTGGCACTGTAAAGCGATTTAACAGAACCACTTCCCCTTCATATCCTATACCCTGCAGTCCACCAGCCTGGGTAAATCTCACCGGGGTTGGCCACAAAGTCTCACTGACAGTACTGCCTTTGGGCACAGAGACCCTAACCTGCGTTGGCAAACCAGAATCACCGGGATACTTCCAATAAATATGCCAGCCCGGATTAATTTTAAATTTGATGCCGATTAGAAGAGTGTCCGCCGATCTCTCAAGCGGATCCACCACAATAGAGGCCGAAATTGGTGGCGCTTCTTGTTCTGCTATTGCGGGGCTATTAAAAAGCCAAAGCCCGGCAGCCACCAGGAGAGAAAACATAATTCTCATTTATCATTCACCTTCATCGTCTCACCACTTGTAAGACCTAAAAAAAGCAACATCTGATCCACCAACACTTGGTAATCTTTTGGGTCACCCATGTTCAAGCGATACTCATTTAGAACTTTGATCTGCATATCATTCCGCCACGAATTCCAAGCCTCGGCTGACACCTGATCGAAAATCTTCTGTCCAATTTCACCGCCAAATGGGGGCTTTTCTAATCCCGGCATCTCTTTTTTGAATTTTGCGCACATTACTGTTCGGGCCATAATTAATCCTCTCACCTAAAATTGAATACATTCTTCTATATATATGTAACGAGGAGAATCCCAGGGTCAATTTTAACCGCGAACCACTCCAGAACGGCCTATAATTGAGCTAATGGCTAGAATAAGCATTTTAAAACCAAACTAATTTTCAATTTCTTTACAACCTTTTTACAAACCCGTGACAACCCAGTTCTAAAAACATGCGAATTTTAGCTCATCAAGCGGTTCGAAGGATCAAGCCTTCTGAGCTGAGCTTGAAGGGAAAGGAAAAGGGAGAATGTTATGTTGAACAAGATGAATGACCAAGAGTTGATTCAGGGATTCCTCGGTGGAAACCAAGATGCCTATGTTGAGTTGACCGAGAGATATACAGAGAAAGTTTTCAACCTCGCCTTCCGCTTCACAAGAAATGAGGA